>Ga0075012_10000330_pt1 | contig 51745 bp, 47 predicted proteins | sample All_14_2_FD_71474 | JGI IMG/M metagenome (GOLD analysis project Ga0075012, IMG submission 71474) | Freshwater microbial communities in response to fracking from Pennsylvania, USA - Allegheny Zone_MetaG_DW_15 | ecosystem: Environmental > Aquatic > Deep subsurface > Groundwater > Drilled...
GTCGAGCGCGCGAGTGCTCGTGAACATCGAACTGCCCACGGCACCAGTTCTCGGCGCCATGCAGCGCACGGGCATCGCGATCGATCGCGCCGCACTCGAGTCAATTTCTGGTGAGCTCGGTGCCACGGCGGCAGACCTCGCGCAGCAGGCGTACGGCGAGATCGGTCGAGAGGTCAATCTCGGGTCTCCGAAGCAGCTGCAGGAGGTCTTGTTCGACGAGCTCGGCATGCCGAAGACTCGCGCGACGAAGACCGGCTACTCGACCGACGCCGCTGCCCTGGCCGACCTTCAGGAACAACACCCACACCCATTCCTCGACCTTCTCTTGCAACACCGTGACGCGACAAAGCTCAAGCAGATCGTCGAGACTCTCATCGCGGCAATCGGCGCTGACGGCCGCATCCACACGACGTACGAACAGCTCGGCTCGTCGACGGGCCGCATCTCGTCAACCGATCCGAACCTTCAGAACATTCCGGTGCGCAGTCGCATCGGACACCGCATTCGCGGCGCATTTGTCGCCGCTCCCGAGTTCGAGTCGATCCTCACTGCTGACTATTCGCAGATTGAGATGCGCATCATGGCGCACTTGTCGGGTGACGCTGGTCTCATCGAGGCATTCCGTTCGGGTGAAGATCTGCACCGTTTCGTGGGTGCTCGCATCTTCTCGGTCGATCCCGCCGACGTCACTCCCGAGATGCGCACCAAAGTCAAAGCCATGAGTTACGGACTCGCATACGGTCTCAGCGCATTCGGGCTCAGCAAGCAGCTTCGCATCGAGAGCGCAGAGGCGAAGCAACTCATGTCTGACTACTTCGCCCGTTTCGGGGCGGTGCGCGACTACTTGCGCAGCGTTGTCGAACAAGCGCGTACTGATGGTTATACCGAGACGATCTTCGGTCGCCGTCGTCCGTTCCCCGATTTGAAGAGCCCGAACCGAGTTCTGCGAGAGAACGCAGAACGGCAGGCGCTCAATGCGCCGATTCAGGGCTCAGCGGCCGACATCATCAAGATCGCGATGATCGGAGTTGCCGGAGACCTGCGCGAGCGAGGGCTTGACTCGCGACTGTTGCTGCAGGTGCACGACGAACTCGTGCTCGAAGTCGCGCCGGGTGAGCGTGACGCTGTCGAGGCCATCGTGCGCGAACGCATGGGGTCAGCGGCTGAGCTTGCCGTTCCTCTCGACGTGCAGGTCGGCGTGGGCAAAGACTGGAACGACGCCGCGCATTAGGCTGGCGGGCATGTCAGACACGACCCCTCGCACGCCCACGCCCGTCGACACGATCGCGGAGCGCTGGGTCACCACTCTTGCTCAACTCGATCCCGACGTTGCGGTGTACGCCGGCGTTCCCGGCCCCGTCGAGCGCTTCGCCGACTACTCTCCTGACGGCGTGGAACGGGTGCGCGAGGCCGCTCGTGGAGTTCTCGCAGACCTCGAGGCGGCCACTCCGGTCGACGATGTCGACCGGGTGACGATCGCTGACCTTTCGAGCGAGCTCCGGCTCCAGTTGGAACTGGATGACGCACGCTGGTTCGAGCGCGACCTCAATGTCATCGCGTCGCCAGCCCAGAGCATTCGCGAGATTTTCGACCTCCTGCCCACAGCAACTGAGGAGCACTGGGAGACGATCGCGACCAAGCTCGGCAATGTCGAAGAGGCTCTCGCCGGCTACACCGAAACCCTGCGCAGCGGTATCGCCCACGGCAACACGCCGGCTCGCCGTCAGGTCACAGAGGTCCTGCAGCAAGCTCGGCGCAATGCCGCTGCAGACGGCTTCTTCAACGAGTTCGCGTCGAACGCGGCGCCCGAGTCCGGTGACTTGAGTGAGACGCACAAGGCAGAGCTGCGCTCCAGCGCCGAGAAGGCGGCCGCCGCATACGGACGTTTCGCAGAGTTCCTCGAGAGCGAGCTGGCGCCTGCAGCGCGAGAGCACGATGCCGTGGGGCGCGAGTTGTATGCCTTGCACTCTCGGCGCTTCCTGGGAGCCCACATCGACCTCGACGAGACCTACGAGTGGGGCATTGAAGAACTTGCTCGCATGGTCGAAGAACAGACGCAGACCGCCGGGCGCATTCTGCCGGGCGCGAGCGTTGCTGAAGCGATCGCCCACCTCGAGCACGACTCCAGCCGCAAGCTGCACGGTCGCGAGGCGTTGCAGGAGTGGATGCAGTCCTTGAGCGACGCTGCGGTCGACGAGTTGTCGCGCACGCACTTTGACATTCCTGAGCCCGTGAAGCGACTCGAGTGCATGATCGCTCCGACCCCCGGTGGCGCTATCTACTACACCGGGCCGACCGATGACTTCTCGCGACCCGGTCGCATGTGGTGGAGCATCCCCGAGGGTGTCGACGAGTTCGACACCTGGCGTGAGACGACCACCGTGTATCACGAGGGTGTGCCCGGCCACCACCTTCAGATCGGCCAGGCGGTCTACAACCGCGCACAGCTCAACTCCTGGAGGCGACTGCTTGCGGGCACGAGCGGCCACGCCGAGGGGTGGGCGCTCTACGCCGAGCGGCTCATGGAAGAGCTTGGCTATCTCGACGACCCGGCAGACAAACTTGGCATGCTCGACGGTCAGCGCATGCGCGCGGCCCGGGTCGTGCTCGACATCGGCGTGCACCTCGGAAAGATTCACCCCGAGACGGGGGCCGTCTGGACGAGCGACGATGCTTTCCGATTCCTGCGCCAGAACGTGAACATGAACGACGGCTTCGTCACCTTCGAAGTGAACCGCTACCTGGGCTGGCCGGGCCAGGCGCCGAGCTACAAGGTAGGCCAGCGGCTGTGGGAGCAGATCCGCGACGCAGCAAAGGCGCAGCAGGGTGCCGCGTTCTCGAACAAGGCCTTCCACAAGCAGGCGCTCGACCTCGGCGGCGTGGGCCTCGACACCCTGAAGTCGACTCTTCTCGACTGAACGAACCGGACCGGCGCACGTTGCGTGCGCGACTCGCACCACACATCAGCCAGCAGCAGGCGGGGGAGACCGATGAGTCACCAGCACGGTCGAGTTGTCGTGGCGGGGGCCTCCGGTTTCGTCGGGCGCGCCCTCGTCGCTTCGTATCGCAACGCGGGGCGAAAAGTCGATCTCGTGGGGCGTCGCGAGTCGACGACGTGGGCCGATTCCGATGCCCTTGCCACGCTCGTCGATGGTGCCTCGATCGTGGTCAACCTCGCGGGCAAGAGCGTCAACTGCCGCTACGGTGCCCAGAACCGCGCGGAGATTCTCCGCTCACGTGTCGAGACGACGTCCGCGCTGGCGAAGGCCATTGCGCGCGCCGAGAATCCACCGCCCTTGTGGATCAACGCCTCGACCGCGACGATCTATCGGCACGCCATGGACCGCCCGCAGACCGAGTCGAGCGGTGAGCTCGGCACGGGGTTCTCGGTCGACGTCGCGCGCGCATGGGAGCACGCACTCTTCAGCCCCGCGTTGCCTCACACACGTCGCGTCGCTCTACGCATGGCCATCGTGCTCGGCGACGGCAGCGCTCTGCGCCCGCTCGTAATGCTGACGAAGCTCGGTCTTGGCGGGCCCCAACTCGACGGCCCCTGGCCGGTGTCGCGCCGGCGCCGCGCGGCAGGTACTGGCCATGATCCCGGCAGCACTGGGGGAAACCAGCGATTCAGCTGGGTGCACCTCGACGACGTCGTTCGCGTGCACCATTGGCTCGAGGAGCACCCTGAGATCGATGGCGCGGTCAACGTCACGAGCCCTCACCCCGAAACGAACCGAGAACTCATGGCGCACTTGCGTCGCATTCTGCGGCGTCCGGTCGGCCTACCGGCGTTTCGGTGGATGCTCGAACTGGGCACGTGGGTACTGCGAACGGAGACCGAGCTCGTGCTCAAGAGCCGGTGGGTGCTTCCCGAGCGGTTGCAGGCCGCTGGGTACCGGTTCGAGCATGCCCATCTCGGCGCAGCGCTCGCGAGCATTCTGACGACCTCGGAGAACGACCCGTCAGTGCGCGGTTTGCCGCCCGCCCCGGCCGCAGGATAGGCTGGAGAGTCGTCGATTTGACGGCAGTCCTGTCCGCATGCCCGTGTGGCGTCGCCTCGCGTCCGTCACTCTGGCCTGAAATCACCGTCCGCATCGGAGCAACCACTACATGACCCCCGCAACGACCCAGGCCCCCAAGCAGATCGCCATCAACGACATCGGCTCTGCTGAAGACTTTCTGGCCGCGGTCGAACTGACCCTGAAGTTCTTCAACGACGGAGACCTCATCGAAGGAACCGTCGTCAAGATCGACCGTGACGAGGTTCTCCTCGACGTCGGTTACAAGACCGAGGGTGTCATCCCCTCGCGCGAGCTCTCCATCAAGCACGATGTCGACCCCACCGAGGTCGTTGCCGTCGGCGACATGGTCGAAGCCCTCGTCCTCCAGAAGGAAGACAAGGAGGGGCGTCTGATCCTCTCCAAGAAGCGTGCCCAGTACGAGCGCGCCTGGGGCGATGTCGAGAAGATCAAAGACGCCGATGGCGTCGTCACCGGCACCGTCATCGAGGTCGTCAAGGGCGGCCTCATCGTCGACATCGGTCTTCGTGGCTTCCTTCCCGCGTCGCTCATTGAGTTGCGCCGCGTTCGCGACCTCACGCCGTACCTCGGCCAGGAGATCGAGGCGAAGATTCTCGAACTCGACAAGAACCGCAACAACGTGGTGCTCTCTCGCCGCGCTCTGCTCGAGCAGACGCAGTCCGAGAGCCGCTCGACTTTCCTCAACAACCTCGCCAAGGGCCAGGTTCGCAAGGGCGTCGTGTCGTCGATCGTCAACTTCGGTGCGTTCGTCGACCTCGGCGGCGTCGACGGCCTCGTGCACGTCTCCGAGCTCAGCTGGAAGCACATCGAGCACGCCAGTGAGGTCGTCGAGGTGGGCCAAGAGGTCACCGTCGAGATTCTTGAGGTTGACCTCGAGCGCGAGCGCGTGTCGCTCTCGCTCAAGGCGACGCAAGAAGACCCGTGGCAGGTTTTCGCTCGCACTCACGCCATCGGCCAAGTGGCTCCCGGCAAGGTCACGAAGCTCGTTCCCTTCGGTGCCTTCGTGCGCGTCGCAGACGGCATCGAGGGCCTCGTGCACATCTCAGAGCTCTCGGCCAAGCACGTCGAGCTCGCCGAGCAGATCGTCTCCGTGGGTGATGAGGTGTTCGTCAAGGTCATCGACATCGACCTCGAGCGTCGCCGCATCTCGCTGAGCCTCAAGCAGGCCAACGAGGGTGTCGACCCCGAGGGCACCGAGTTTGACCCGGCCGTGTACGGCATGCCGACCGAGTACGACGAGGCGGGCAACTACAAGTACCCCGAGGGCTTCGACTCCGAGACGCAGGAGTGGAAGGAAGGCTTCGAAGAGCAGCGCGCCAAGTGGGAGCAGGACTACGCTGCTGCTCAGTCGCGCTGGGAGGCGCACAAGAAGCAGGTCGCAGCATCGCTGCTCGAGGACGACTCCCTCGACCTGCCCGCTGCGGCTGGCTCGACCTTCTCGACCGACTCGAACGCCGTGGGCACGCTCGCCGACGACGAGTCGCTCGCCGCACTGCGAGAGAAGCTCTCCAGCAGCAACTGACGCACTCCGTCACAGTAAACGGGCCGCTTCCCTCCGGGGAGGCGGCCCGTTGTGTTGGCGCGCGTGCCCCCTCGACTCCCGCGTGGGCCCGAGGCGAGGACGCCGTCTACTCGGGAGCGACCGACTGACGCTGCCGGCGTGCTCGGCGGAACACTGAGATGATCACCACGATGAGCCCGACGATCGCGACCACAACGAGAACGGGGATGAGAATCGCGAGCAGACTCAGTACGACGGCACCGATGTCCTCTCCTGTGGACAGTACGGGAGCGGCCGCCCCGGCGGTGAGTGCGTTCGCTGCGGGGCGCACGAGCATCTTGGCGGCGTGAACTCCGAGGGCGATGACGATACCGGCGACGACGGGCACCCATTGATTCGAGGCGAAGAATGCGGCGGGGTCGGTGACAGCCGCTGTCTGCGCGGCGCTGCCGGTGCCGAAGACGATGCCTCCGGCCGCGGGACGCACAATTGTCTGAATCCAGTCGTTGATCGAGTCGACGGCGGGAATCTTGTCTGCGACGAGCTCGACGACGAGCAGTAGTCCGAGAAGTGCGAGCACCCACTCGTTCTCGAGCCACGTCCACGCTGATGGCAGCTCTACGATGTCGAGAAAGCGTCCGGCGAGACCGAGGATGAGCAAGGGAACATAAGCGTTGAGCCCCGCCGCGACGGCGAGCCCGGTGCCAGTGAGAATCTCGAGCACGGGGCCTCCTTCGTCGACTATCTGAGCCACATCGTACCGCCAGCGCATGTCGTGCTCTGGCGAGTCTTGTGGGCTCACGGGGTAGTGTCGGCGCGTGGACGTCATCGGACTCACCGGAGGAATCGCAGCAGGCAAGTCGCTCGTCGCCGATCGCTTGGCGGCGCTGGGAGCGACGATCATCGATGCAGATCAGCTCGCGCGCGAGGCCGTCGCGCCGGGAACTGACGGTCTTGCTGCGATCGCCGAGCACTTCGGTCGAGAGGTAGTGCGTCCCGACGGTTCGCTCGATCGCCCCGCACTCGGTGCGCGGGTCTTTGGCGACGAGGCTGCGCTGCGCGATCTCAACGCCATTGTTCACCCTGAGGTTGGGCGCCTCTACCACGAGCGTCTCGCGGAGATCGAGGCAAGCGACCCCGACGCCATCGTCGTCTACGACGTGCCCTTGCTCGTCGAAGCGCGATCGCATTCCGAGTTCGCTCTCGTCGTGGTGGTGGATGCTCCAGCATCGGTGCGCGAAGAGCGACTCGTCACCCTGCGAGGCATGGACCGCTCGGCGGCGCGCAAGCGCATTGCTTCACAAGCGAGCGACGAACAGCGTCGTGCTCTCGCCGACGTCGTCATTGATGCTGGCGGCACAGTCGAGCACACTCTCGAGCAGGTCGATTTGCTGTGGGAGCGCCTCGTCGCCGAACGCGGAGTGCACAGGGGAGTGTCGGACCCCCTCTCGTAGGCTGGAGTCATGCAGCCGACGCGCAGTGTGCGGCCTTTCGAGGTCGTGAGCGAATACCGCCCCAGCGGCGATCAGCCTCAAGCAATCGCCGAGCTTGCCGCGCGCATCAACGCCGGAGAGACCGACATCGTGCTCTTGGGTGCGACCGGCACGGGTAAGTCTGCTACGACAGCGTGGCTCATCGAGCAAGTGCAGCGCCCGACGCTCGTCCTGGCACACAACAAGACACTCGCGGCGCAGCTCGCGACAGAGTTTCGCGATCTCATGCCGCACAACGCCATCGAGTACTTCGTCTCTTACTACGACTACTACCAGCCTGAGGCGTACGTGCCGCAGACCGATACCTTCATTGAGAAAGACAGTTCGGTCAACGCTGAGGTTGAGAGGTTGCGACACTCGACGACGAACTCGCTACTGAGCCGTCGTGATGTCGTGGTCGTGTCGACAGTGTCGTGCATCTACGGTCTGGGCGCCGCAGAAGAGTATCTCGAGGCTATGGTCGCGCTGCAGGTGGGGCAGAGCATCCCACGAGACAAGCTCATCCGCTCGTTCGTCGGCATGCAGTATCAGCGCAATGACGTCGACTTCTCGCGCGGCAAGTTCCGGGTGCGTGGTGACACGATCGAGATCATTCCGATGTACGAAGAGCTCGCGATCCGCATCGAGATGTTCGGTGACGAGATTGAGGCCTTGTACGCACTGCACCCACTGACCGGCGATGTCGTGAGGCCCCTTGACGCTGTCAGCGTCTTTCCCGCAACTCACTACGCTGCATCGCCCGAGACGATGCAGCGCGCGATGGTCACGATTCGCGAAGAGCTCGAGTTGCGTCTCGCCGAATTGGAGAGACAAGGCAAACTTCTCGAAGCGCAGCGTCTCCGCATGCGGACGAGTTTCGATCTCGAAATGATGGAGCAGATTGGCTTCTGCAACGGCATCGAGAACTACTCCAGGCACATCGACGGGCGCGCACCCGGAGAGCCGCCGAACTGCCTTCTCGACTACTTCCCGGAAGACTTCCTCGTCGTCATCGACGAGAGTCACGTCACGGTGCCGCAAATCGGTGCGATGTACGAGGGGGATGCGAGTCGTAAGCGCACACTTGTCGAACACGGCTTTCGTCTGCCGAGCGCTCTCGACAACCGTCCGCTGCGCTGGGAGGAGTTCCTCGAGCGCACAGGTCAGAAGATTTACCTTTCCGCGACACCTGGCAAGTACGAGCTTGGCATCACCGACTCGGTCGTCGAGCAGATCATCCGGCCGACGGGGCTCGTCGACCCCGAGATCGTGGTCAAGCCCAGCAAGGGGCAAATCGACGACCTGCTCGAGCAAATCCGAGTGCGCACCGACCGCGACGAACGAGTGCTCGTCACGACGCTGACGAAGAAAATGGCGGAGGAGCTCACAGACTTCCTCACCGAGGCCGGCGTTCGCGTGCGTTATTTGCACTCCGACGTCGACACTCTCCGGCGCGTCGAGCTACTGAGCGAGCTCAGGCAGGGTGTTTACGACGTGCTCGTGGGCATCAACCTGTTGCGGGAGGGCCTCGACCTGCCTGAAGTCTCGCTCGTCGCGATCCTCGATGCCGACAAGGAAGGCTTCCTTCGCTCCTCGACATCGCTCATCCAGACCATTGGTCGTGCGGCGCGCAACGTGTCGGGTGAGGTGCATATGTATGCCGATATCGTCACGCCATCGATGGCGCAGGCGATCGACGAGACAAATCGTCGTCGTGAGCGGCAGATCGCCTACAACGCCGAGCATGGCATCGACCCGACTCCGCTGCGCAAACGCATTGCAGACATCACCGACCAACTCGCGCGCGAGGGGGCCGACACGGCAGACCTGCTCGCGAGTCGAGGTAAGGGCAAGCGTGCCCCGACCCCCTCTCTGCAGCGCGAAGGTCGCGGCGCAGCGGGGGCGGCAGAGCTCGAGTCGATCATCGCTGACCTCAACGAGCAGATGCTGCAGGCGGCGGCCGAACTCAAATTTGAGTTGGCGGCACGACTTCGCGATGAGGTGCACGACCTGAAGAAAGACCTGCGCGGCATGATCGAGGCTGGTCACGTGCGGTGAGCAGTCGCGCGCCGGGTTGGCGATCAGTCTCCTGTCGGTAGCCCCGCCTACACTTGCGAGAGTGCCGAAGACCCCTCTAGAAGCAGCTCCTCATCTCAGCGTGCGAGGCGCGCGCGTGCACAATTTGCGCGATGTCGACCTTGTCATTCCTCGCGACGCCCTCGTCGTCTTCACCGGGCTGTCCGGCTCAGGCAAGAGTTCGCTGGCCTTCGACACGATCTTCGCGGAAGGTCAGCGTCGTTACGTCGAGTCGCTCTCGGCATATGCGCGGCAGTTCCTCGGCCAGGTCGATCGGCCCGATGTCGACTTCATCGAAGGGTTGAGCCCCGCTGTGTCGATCGACCAGAAGTCGACGAACCGCAATCCGCGGTCGACCGTGGGCACGATCACCGAGATCTACGACTACATGCGCTTGCTCTGGGCTCGAGTGGGTGTGCCGCACTGCCCAGAGTGTGGTGAGCGCATTCAGCGTCAGACGGTGCAGCAGATCGCCGACGAGCTCATGACGCTGCCAGCGTCGACTCGCTATCAAGTGCTTGCGCCGGTCGTGAATCAGAAGAAGGGCGAGTTCGTCGACCTTTTCCGCGAGTTGAGTAGCAAAGGCTTTGCTCGAGCCGTCGTCGACGGCGAACAGGTCCAACTCGCCGAACCTCCGACGCTGAAGAAGCAGAACAAGCACGACATCAGCGTCGTCGTCGACCGTCTCGTGGCCGGCCCCGAGGTACTGAGTAGACTCACCGACTCGCTCGAGACGGCGCTCGGCCTCACCGACGGCATCGTCGTCGTCGACTTCGTCGACCTCGATTCTGACGATCCTGATCGCCGCCGCACGTTCAGCGAGAAGCTCAGTTGCCCGAACCGTCATCCTCTGCAACTCACCGAGATTGAGCCGAGAACCTTTTCGTTCAACGCTCCCTTTGGTGCGTGCCCCGTCTGCTCGGGGTTGGGAACGCGGCAAGCCGTCGACGAAGAGCTCATCATCGGCGACCCGAGTCTCAGCATCGCCGAGGGGGTCATCCTGCCCTGGAACCAGGGTGGAAAAGGCTTGTACAGCTACTTCCAGAAACTCCTGGATGGGCTCGCCAGCGACCTCGGCTTCTCGCTGGACACTCCGTGGGGTGAACTCGAGCACAGCACTCAGCAAGCCGTACTGCACGGCAACGACTTCGAGGTGCGGGTGAAGTGGCGCAATCGCTTCGGTCGAGACGTGAGCTATTCCACGGGCTTCGAGGGCGTCATTCCTTACATCGAGCGCAAGTACGCTGAGGCCGAAAGCGACTGGTCGCAACAGCGATTCGCGGAGTACTTGCGCGAGGTGCCGTGCCCGGCCTGCGACGGAGCACGACTCAAGCCCGAGGTTCTCGCAGTTCTCGTCGACGGTCACAGCATTTCCGATGTCGCTGAGTTGAGCATCCACGACGCAGATCGGTTCATGCAGTCGCTGACGCTGACCGAGCGCGAGGCGAACATCGCGGCTGCCGTGCTGCGCGAGATCCGCGCGCGACTCGAGTTCTTGCTGGAGGTGGGGCTCGGCTATCTCAGCATGGCGCGCGCGGCCGCGACGCTCTCCGGTGGTGAGGCACAGCGCATTCGCCTCGCGACGCAGATCGGGTCGGGACTCACTGGGGTGCTGTATGTGCTCGACGAACCGAGCATCGGCCTGCACCAGCGCGACAACCGCCGGCTCATCGACACGCTCGTGAAGCTCAAGGGCCTGGGCAATACGCTCATCGTCGTCGAGCACGACGAAGACACCATTCGCACAGCCGACTGGATTGTCGACATCGGTCCGGGCGCTGGCGAGCACGGGGGCCGGGTCGTGCACTCGGGATCGTACGACGAACTTCTCGCGAACCCTGCGTCGATAACGGGCGACTATCTTGCCGGCCGTCGCCATGTCGTCGAGCGGCTTGATCGGCGGCCGATCGATCGATCGCGCATGTTGCGCGTCGAAGGGGCTCGCGCCAATAACCTGCGCGACATCAGCGTCGACGTGCCACTGGGCGTCTTCGTCGCGGTGACCGGCGTGAGCGGTTCGGGCAAGTCGTCGCTCGTCAACGACATCCTGTACAAGGTGCTCGCCAACCGTCTCAACGGCGCACGTCAAGTACCGGGGAAGCACGTCAGGGTGACCGGTCTTGAGCACCTCGACAAAGTTGTGCACGTCGACCAGGCGCCGATCGGTCGGACGCCTCGCTCGAACCCGGCCACCTACACCGGAGTCTTCGACCGCATCAGGGCGCTGTTCGCCGAAACCGCCGAGGCGAAAGCTCGCGGATACCAGCAAGGGCGCTTCAGCTTCAACGTCAAGGGCGGCAGGTGCGAGCACTGCGCGGGCGATGGCACGATCAAGATCGAGATGAACTTTCTGCCCGACGTCTATGTGGCGTGTGAGGTCTGCGGAGGAGCCCGCTACAACCGCGACACCCTGCAAGTGCACTACAAGGGCAAGAACATCGCCGAAGTGCTCGACATGCCCATCGAAGAGGCCGCCGCGTTCTTCGAGCCGATCACGGCCATCCACCGCTACCTCAAGACTCTCGTCGATGTCGGGCTCGGTTACGTTCGACTCGGGCAAAGCGCAACAACCCTCTCCGGTGGCGAGGCCCAGCGAGTGAAGCTCGCGACCGAACTGCAGAAGCGGTCGAACGGGCGCAGCATCTACGTGCTCGACGAGCCGACGACGGGCCTTCACTTCGAAGACGTGCGCAAGCTCTTGCAGGTGCTCGGAGGGCTCGTCGACAAAGGCAATTCCGTCATCGTCATCGAACACAATCTCGACGTCATCAGGGCGGCCGACTGGCTCATCGATCTCGGTCCCGAAGGGGGAGCGGGGGGCGGCCGCGTACTCGCGACAGGCACGCCAGAAGAGCTTGCCGAGGTTGCTGAGAGTCATACCGGGCGGTTCCTTCGAGAGTTGCTGCCGGCAGTCGCAAAGGGCGCGTGAGTGGCGCCGCGCGACGAGTGGCGCCCGCGCCGCGGCGAGATTCCCACAGATCCAGGCGTGTACCGCTTCCACGACCAGTCGGGCAGGGTGCTCTACGTCGGCAAGGCCAAGAACCTACGCAGCCGACTGAGCAACTACTTCCAGCCCTTGCACAGCCTGCACGAGCGCACGCGACGCATGGTGACGACAGCTCACGGCGTGCAGTGGACGGTCGTCGGGAGCGAACTCGAAGCGCTCTCGCTCGAGTACACGTGGATCAAAGAGTTCGCCCCTCCCTTCAACGTCAAGTTTCGCGACGACAAGACGTACCCTTACGCGGCGATAACACTCGGCGAACGCGTTCCGCGCGTGATGGTGACCCGGCAGCGCGGCATCTCCGGCGCACGGTACTTCGGGCCGTACACCAAGGTGTGGGCAGTGCGCGAAACGATCGACCTGATGCTCAAGGCCTTCCCTATGCGGTCGTGCTCCGACAGTGTCTACCGGAGGGCACAGGCAACCGACCGACCCTGCTTGCTCGGAGACATCGGCAAGTGCGCCGCGCCATGCGTGGGCCGGGTCACGCCTGAAGAGCACCGGAGCATCGCTCTCGACTTCGCATCGTTTCTCGGCGGGAACGACGTCGGCTACGTGCGCGCTCTTCGCGACCGCATGAACCAGGCCGCCGCTGAGCTCGACTACGAGCAGGCGGCGCGACTGCGCGATCAGATCGGCGCACTCGAGACGGTGCTCGCAAAGACCGCGATCGTGCTCGGTGACGAGACCGACGCCGATGTGTTCGGCATCGCCGCCGATGGCCTCGCCGCGGCCGTGCAGTTGTTCATCGTGCGCGGCGGCCGCATCAGAGGTGTGCGTGGTTGGGTGGTCGACACAGAGCTCGATGTCACTCGTGCCGAACTCGTCGACACTGTGCTGCAGAACGCCTACGACGACGCTGGCGTACCCGCCCGAGAGATCATGGTTCCTGCCCTGCCCGACGATGCGGAGGCGCTGCAGAGCCTTCTCACCGAGCGCAGGCGGGCGGCGGGCGAGCGCGGCTCGGTGACGCTGCGCGTCGCCAAACGAGGTGAGAAGGCCGCGCTCGCGGAGACGGCGGCCACCAATGCGAAGGGCGCTCTCGTGCAGTACGTCACGCGGCGTAGCGGCGACTTCACGGCGCGCTCACAAGCACTCGCAGACATCCAGGAAGCACTCGAACTGCCCGAAGCTCCCTTGCGGCTCGAGTGCTACGACGTCTCACACTTCGGCGGAACCCGACCCGTGGCGTCGATGGTTGTGTTCGAGGACGGCTTGCCTCGCAAAGACCAGTACCGCAAGTTCGCGATCTCGGATGCTCGCGATGACACCGACGCGATCTATCAGGTACTTCGCCGACGCCTTGCCTACTTGCGCGACGATGTCGCCCTTCCGGCCGAAGCCGTGCTCGACGATGCTGCGCCCGCGACCACCCCAGCAGCGACTGACAGCCCGGAAGCTCCCGTGGCGTCGAGCCGCACGGCCTTCCACTACAGACCCGGGTTGCTCGTCGTCGACGGTGGTCAGCCGCAAGTGGAAGCGGCGGCGCGAGCGCTTCGCGATGCCGGTATCACAGATCTGGCGGTGTGCGGCATCGCCAAGCGACTTGAAGAGATCTGGGTTCCGGGCAGCGACTACCCCGTCATCCTGCCTCGTTCATCCGACGCGCTCTTCCTGCTACAGCGACTCAGAGACGAGGCTCACCGTTTCGCCTTGCGCTATCAACGCACGACTCGATCGCGCGACATTCGGTCTCAGCTCTCGAGCATTCCCGGGCTCGGACCTAGCCGCACTCGAGAGCTGCTGCGACACTTCGGCTCCGTTGCGCGGCTCAAGGCCGCGAGTGTCGAGCAACTGACCGAAGTCGACGGAATCGGCCCAGTCATGGCTGAACAGGTGCACAAGGCACTGCGTGACGGCGGCTAGGCTGGGATCACCCCCTAGCCTGCGAGGATCGATGTCCGAGACCGAGCCGCATGACGTTGTGATCGTCACTGGCATGTCGGGCGCGGGTCGATCGACTGTCGCCAACGCCCTCGAAGACCTGGGCTGGTATGTCGTCGACAACCTGCCGCCGCAGATGCTGCGACCGCTCGTCGATCTTGCCGTGCATCCCGGAAACGCTCTGCCGCGCATCGCGGCTGTGGTCGACGTGCGGGGTGGTCCGTTGTTCTCTGACCTGGCCGCGACGATCGCCGAGCTCCGAGCGAAGTCGCCGGTTCGCGTCATTTTCCTCGAAGCCAACGATCTCGTGCTGGTACGCCGATTCGAACAAGTTCGGCGACCGCACCCTCTGCAAGAAGACGGCACACTGCTTGATGGCATCGCGCGCGAGCGTGAACGCATGCTCTCGGTACGAGAGCTCGCTGACATCGTCATCGACACGAGTGAGCTCAACATCCACCAACTCGCCACGACCGTGACGGAGCTCATGGCTCCCGCGGGGTACGCGGGTGTGCGGGTGACGATCGAGAGCTTCGGGTTCAAGTACGGCACTCCGACCGATGCCGACATCGTCGCCGACGCTCGCTTCTTGCCGAATCCCTTCTGGCAGGTCGAGTTGCGTGATTCGACCGGTCGTGATGCTGTCGTACGTGATTACGTGCTCTCCCAGGAGGGCGCCGTCGACTTCCTTGACGGCTTTGAGACCATGCTGCGACCTGTACTGGCTGGCTACGCTCGCGAGAACAAGCGGCACGCGACGATTGCCATCGGCTGCACGGGAGGCAAACATCGCTCAGTGGCACTCGTCGACGAACTCGCCGAACGCCTATCGCGCTCCGACGAGTTGGCGGTGACTGTGAAGCATCGAGACCTCGGACGCGAGTAAGGTCGACTCGAAGTACCGAATCTCCTGCGGTACGAATTTCGTGCACTCGAGAGGACCGATGTCGTGGCGCTGACCGCAGACGTGAAGGACGAACTGACGCGACTCGCGGTGGCCAAGACGTCTGTGCGGGCAGCGGAGCTCGCGACGATTCTGCGTTTTGCCGGTGGACTCCACCTCATCTCAGGCCGTGTGGCCGTCGAGGTCGAGCTCGATTCGCCAGACATCGCGCGCCGAGTGCGCAAAGACCTCGTCGAGTTGTACGGCGTCAAGAGCGATGCGGCGCTTCTGTCTCCCGGCGGCATCAGGAAGACTCCGGCCTACGTCGTGCGAGTGGTCGAAGCTGGCGAAACGCTCGCCAGGCAGACGGGGCTGTTGGATGCTCGGCGCAGGCCGGTGCGAGGCCTCCCGAACCGGCTCACCACCGGATCGCTCGAGGAGATCGCAGCGGTCTGGCGCGGCGCGTTTCTCGCGCACGGCTCGCTCACCGATCCCGGCAGGTCTGCGGCTCTGGAGATCACGTGCCCCGGTAACGAGTCTGCGATGGCACTCGTCGGAGCAGCGGGCAGGCTCGGCATCGCGGCCAAAGCGCGCGAGGTACGCGGAGTGCACCGAGTCGTCATCCGCGACGGCGAGAAGATCAGTGCCATGCTCTCGCTCATGGGTGCGGTGTCAACCGTCAAGGCATGGGAAGACCTCCGCGCACGGCGTGAAGTGCGCGCGACCGCAAATCGGCTCGTCAATTTCGACGACGCGAACCTCCGCCGTTCCGCGCAAGCAGCCGTGGCGGCCTGCGCGCGCGTCGAGCGCGCACTCGAGATCCTTGGGGATGACCTCCCCGAACACTTGCGATATGCCGGTCAGCTGCGGCTCGACCATCGTGACGCAAGCCTCGACGAACTCGGCCACCACGCTGATCCGCCGATGACGAAGGATGCCGTCGCGGGGCGCATCCGTCGACTGTTGGCCATGGCCGACAAGCGAGCCGAGCAATTGGGTATCCCCGGAACCGAGGCGGGACTTCCCAGCGACCTCGACGCCGACTGAGCCCATCGGCGCACCTGAGTGGTCCCTCCGCATCGGGAACAGCCCGGGGGTGCGGCGTGTTCGTCTCACTAGACTGACTCGACGTCAGCGCGGTTGCCGACAACGATCGGCGGCCGATCGCCCCAGAACGAGGAGAGATCGCTTCATGACCGTCTACACGCTCCCAGAGCTCAGCTACGACTACGCTGCCCTCGAGCCGCACATCAGCGCTCGCATCATGGAGTTGCACCACTCGAAGCACCACGCCGCCTATGTCGCGGGCGCGAACTCGGCGCTCGAGGGGCTCGCCGCGGCGCGTGAGTCAGGCGACTTCGCCAACGTCAACCGCCTCGAAAAGGACCTCGCGTTCCACCTCGGCGGACACGTCAACCACTCGATCTTCTGGACCAACCTGTCGCCGGAAGGTGGCGACAAGCCGACCGGTGAGCTCGCCGCGGCGATCGACGAGTTCTTCGGTTCGTTCGACAAGTTCCAGGCGCACTTCACCGCGGCGTCCATGGGAATCCAGGGGTCAGGCTGGGGCGTGCTCAGCTGGGACCCGATCGGTCGCCGCCTCATCATTCAGCAACTGTTTGATCAGCAGGGCAACACGGCGCAGGCAACCGTGCCGTTGCTGCAGCTCGACATGTGGGAGCACGCCTTCTACCTCGACTATGTCAACGTCAAGGCTGACTACGTGAAGGCGTTCTGGAACATCGTCAACTGGCAGAACGTGGCGGAGCGCTTCGCGGCGGCACGCTCGACGACGGACGGCCTCCTGCTACTGTCGTAAGCGGCAATGCGGCCGGGGCTGCGGCCCCGGCCACCGCCGTTTCTACCACCACCCACGGCGCTCGTCGCGCCTCAGCCACCAGGAGTCTCTCTGTGAGCGTGAAAGTCGGCATCAACGGATTCGGTCGTATCGGCCGCAACTACTTGCGGGCGGCTCTCGCCCAGGGCAGCGACCTCGAGATCGTTGCGGTCAACGACCTGACCGATAACGCGGCGCTCGCGCACCTTCTCAAGTACGACTCCGTCGGGGGAGTGCTCGCGCACGACGTCTCGCACGACGGCGACTCGATCACGGTCGGTGACCGCCGCATCCGAGTGTTTGAAGAGCGCGACCCTGCGAACCTCCCCTGGGGCGACCTCGGTGTCGATATCGTCATCGAGTCGACCGGCCGATTCACGAAGGCTGAAGACGCAAAGAAGCACATCGCAGGAGGAGCCAAGAAGGTCCTCATCTCCGCTCCCGCTTCGGGCAACGACGCGACCATCGTCATGGGCGTCAACGAAGAGAGCTACGACCCCGAGAACCACGTCATCATCTCGAACGCCTCGTGCACGACGAACTGCCTCGCGCCTCTTGCGAAGGTCTTCAACGACGCATTCGGCATTGAGCGCGGCTTCATGATGACTGCGCACGCCTACACTGCAGACCAGAACCTTCAGGATGGTCCGCACAGCGACTTGCGCCGCGCACGCGGAGCAGCCATCAACATCGTCCCTGCATCGACCGGAGCCGCCAAGGCCATCGGTCTCGTCCTCCCCGAGCTGCAGGGCAAGCTCAGCGGTTCGTCCTACCGCGTTCCTGTGCCCACCGGGTCGATCGTCGACCTCACGATCGTCACATCGACCGAAGGTCTCACGGTGGAGACGATCAACGCCGCGTACGCCGCTGCCGCCGCAGAAGGTCGGCTCGCCGGCTACCTTCAGTACACCGAAGACCCGATCGTCTCGAGCGACATCCAGCTCAACCCGCACTCGTCGATCTTCGATGCCGAGCTCACCAACGTGAGCGGCAACCTCGTGAAGGTCTCCGCGTGGTACGACAACGAGTGGGGTTACTCCAACCGCCTCGTCGACCTCACCGAGTACGTGGGCGCACGCCTCTAGTCTCTCGTTCGCACTCGGCACCACCCCACCCCACCCAGAAACACCAAGGAGCAGACGCCGTGGCGCTTCGCACCATTGAGTCCCTCGGCGATCTCGCCGGTCAGCGCGTGATCGTGCGATGCGATCTCAACGTCCCGCTCTCCGACGGAGTGGTCACGGACGACGGTCGCATCCGTGCGTCGCTCCCCACTCTCAACGCCCTGCTGCACCGAGGTGCGAAGGTCATCGTGATCTCGCACCTCGGTCGGCCGGACGGCGCTCCTGACGAGCGCTACAGTCTGGCGCCCGTGGCGCAACGCCTCAGCGAGCTACTCGGCACCCCGGTCGCTTTCGCCTCCGACACGGTCGGTACCTCTGCGCACGAGGCCGTCGAGGGGCTCGAGGCAGGTCAGGTCGCCGTGCTCGAGAACCTCCGGTTCAACCCGGGCGAGACGAGCAAGAGCGATGACGATCGCATCGCCTTCGCGGCACAACTCGCGGCGTTGGGAGACGCGATGGTCTCCGACGGTTTCGGCGTCGTGCATCGCAAACAGGCGAGCGTCTACGAACTTGCGCGGGCACTTCCGAGCGCTGCTGGATCGCTCATCGCGACAGAGACTGACGTGCTCGACCGCCTCACCGAGAACCCTGAGCGCCCGTACACCGTCGTGCTCGGAGGCTCGAAGGTGAGCGACAAGCTCGGTGTTATCGCGCACCTCTTGCCGCGTGTCGACCGGTTGATCATCGGCGGAGGCATGCTGTTCACGTTCCTCAAGGCGCAAGGCCACGCCGTCGGGGCCAGCCTTCTCGAAGAGGACCAGCTCGAGACCGTTCGCGGCTACCTCGCTGAGGCTGCAGAGCGCGGCGTTGAGATCGTCGTGCCCACCGACGTCGTCGTGGCCGAAAGCTTCGCCGCCGACGCCGCATGGTCAGTGCAGCCCGCAGAGGCGATTGAAGCGGGCCCGGCGGGAGCCGCTGGTATCGGTCTGGACATCGGCCCGCAGTCGGCGAATCGCTTCGCCGAGCTTGTGGCGAGCTCTACCACGGTCTTCTGGAACGGCCCCATGGGCGTATTCGAGTTCCCCGCCTTCGCGAACGGCACGCGTGCCGTCGCCGAAGCACTCACTCGTGTCTCCGGTCTCGGAGTGGTCGGCGGCGGAGACTCAGCTGCCGCCGTGCGAGCGCTCGGATTCAGCGACGACGACTTTGGCCACGTCTCCACCGGAGGCGGCGCCAGCCTCGAGTTCCTCGAGGGCAAGAAGCTCCCCGGCCTGGAGGTACTCGGATGGCAGTAACCCGCACCCCGCTCATCGCGGGCAACTGGAAGATGAACCTCGACCACTTGCAGTCGATCGCGTTCGTGCAGAAGCTCGCGTGGGCGCTCAAAGACGCCAAGCACGACTATTCGAGTACAGAAGTAGCGGTATTCCCGCCGTTCACTGACCTCCGGAGCGTCCAGACTCTCGTCGCGGCCGACAAGCTCGAGTTGCGTTACGGCGCTCAAGACGTATCGGTGCACGACAGCGGGGCGTACACCGGGGAAATCTCTGGTGCATTCCTGGCCGCGCTCGACTGCACCTACGTCATCATCGGGCACTCTGAGCGTCGGCAGTATCACTCCGAGACTGACGACATCGTCGCGCAGAAAACGGTCGCCGCCCGCCGCCACGGCGTGGTTCCCGTAGTCTGCGTCGGCGAGACCGCCGATGACCTGGAGAAGCACGGCCCTTCCGCAGTGCCCGTTGCTCAACTCGAGGTCGTTCTTGCCGCGTTGGACGCCGATGCCGAGTTCGTCGTCGCCTACGAGCCGGTCTGGGCAATCGGCTCAGGCCAGGCGGCCACGCCTGAGCAAGCCCAGCAGGTCTGCGCAGCACTTCGCTCGTCGATTGCGCAGCACCTGGGCGACGCAGCAGCCGCGCGAACGCGCATCCTCTACGGAGGATCGGTCAAGGCTGCGAACATCGCGGGCTTCATGGCTCAACGCGACGTCGACGGAGCCCTCGTGGGTGGCGCGAGCCTCGATGTTGACGGCTTCGCCAGCATCGCCCGTTTCCGGCAGCACGTCGGAACCGTCTGACGCCTCCGCGCCCTGCGTCCGGTAGGGTAGGAGACTGTCCCGAATGCGTTGAGAAGGTAGATCACCCGTGCAGATTCTCCAGGTCGTGCTCCAGGTCATCCTGGGCATCACGAGCCTCCTGCTGACCCTCATGATCCTGTTGCACCGCGGCCGTGGTGGCGGGCTCTCCGACATGTTCGGTGGTGGAGTCACGTCGAGTCTCGGCTCGTCGGGCGTCGCCGAGCGTAACCTCAACCGCATCACGATCATTCTCGCCCTGGTATGGGTCACGTCGATCGTCGTTCTCGGTCTCATCACGCGTTTCGACGCGGCGTAGGAAGGCATTCCACATGGTCTCCGGCGGTAGCGCTATTCGAGGTTCGCGTGTCGGTTCTGGCCCCATGGGCGAGCAGGACCGCGGCATTCACGCGGAACGCATTGCGATCTCCTACTGGGATGCGCTCGGCAACGAGACGGTGCGGTACTTCGCGGCGAATCTTCCCGAGGAAGAGATTCCCGAGGTCATCGACTCTCCCTCCTCGGGACTGCCGGCTGGCCGAGACAAGGCCAACCCCCCGCAGGTCGCCAAGAACGAACCGTATAAGACGCACCTCGCCTACGTGAAAGAGCGCCGCACCGAAGAAGAGGCTGCGCAAATTCTGGACGAGGCGCTGCAGAAGCTCCGCGAACGGCGCGGTACGGCCTGAGCGGCCCGAGCGGCGCGGTACGGCCCGAGCGGCGCGGTACGGCCCGAGCGGCGCGGTACGGCCCGAGCGGCCCGAGCGGACGAGTTTCTCGCGCTCGAGTGCGTGAAGAGCGTGGGTGGCGTTCAGCCCCCGGAGGGCATCCAGTCGTCCTGATCCATCGCCCCAGTCCAGTAGGCGCCGGGAGCGATGAGAGACTCGGGCACCTCGGCTGAGGCCGCTTCGTCGACGAAGAAGACGGTGCGGCGCGTACCGCGCACTCCGGCGACAGGCACGTCAGGCACGGAGGCACCAGCGAGTGCGAGCCCGAGTGCCGGTGCCTTGTCGGCACCCGCGAGCACGAGCCAGATACGCTCTGACGCGTTGATGAGCGGCAGCGTCAGCGAAAGGCGGCCAGGAGGCGGCTTGGGGGAGTCGTGCACTGCGATGACCCCCGGTTCGGCGACTGTTGGGCCCTCGCGCTCAGGGAAGAGCGAGGCGATGTGACCGTCGGGGCCGACGCCGAGGAAGGTGATCGCGAAAACCGGAAACTCACCGTCTCCAGCTGCGAGGAGTTCGTCTCGATACCGGTCGGCCGCGGCCTGAAGGTCAATACCGTCGTCACTCGCGGGAAAAGCGTGGATGTGCTCTGGCAGAAGCGGAACGTGGTCGAGGAGAGCCTCGCGAGCTTGCTTCTCATTGCGATCGTCGCTCTCACGGGGCACCCAGCGCTCGTCGCCCCACCACACGTGAACGCGCGACCAGTCGAGCGCCTCGCGACCGGGGTTCGCTGCGATCGCTGCGAGCACCTCGATGCCGACGGTTCCGCCGGTGACCACGACGTGAACCTCATCGCGCTCGTCGAGCAGGTCGATGAGCTTGGTGATGAATCGCGCCGCGGCAGAGCCTGCGAGCGCGCTGCGGTCTGGGTGCACGAGCACGCGGCGTTCAGTGGTCACGTCTTTGGTACCTTTCTGGTGGAGCGGGCGACGCCCAGCGCTCAGCGAGCGAGGAGTGCCGCGTCGAGACCGTCGGCCAGTGCAGCTCCGAACTCGTCGTCGGGGTCGAGCCTACGCAGTTCTTCTGCGAGACACTCGCGAAGGCCTCGCCGGGGGAGTGAGAGTTCGTGGGTCGGCTGCCCAGGCTGACTGAGCTTCGCGACGCCGGGAGCGGTGCGCTCCAGCACGATGTCGCCAGTGTCGCGGTGCAAGACCACACGGTGGATGCCCGCCGTCGGGTTTCCGTCGGCGACGTCGACCTCCACGGGCGCCTGGAGTCGCAGGCCGAGCCACGCCGCGAGAAGGGCAGTCGACGGGCTGTCGGCGGCTCCGGAGACCTCAATCGACGTCACAGGGCCGTACGGAGGTTGGTCGAGGGCAGCGGCCAGCTGTGCGCGCCACAGGGTCAACCTCGTCCAGGCGAAGTCGGTATCGCCCGGTCGATAGCCATCAGCAATGCGTCGTAGGGCGCCGAGCGGGTCTGCGGCACTGCCGGAGTCGGTGATGCGCCTCTGGGCGAGTCGGCCCAGGGGTGTGTCGCGCACGTCGCTCGGACACTCGCTGGGCCACCACGTCACCACGGGGGCATCGGGTAGTAGCAGACCGGTGACGAGCCCGCGCAGGTCGAGAGCGGTACCTCCGTGAGCGCGCAAGACGATCACCTCGCTTGCTCCCGCATCTCCACCGACGCGAATCTCGGCATCGAGTCGAGCGTGCTCTGCCTCTGCGTCGGTCGAGACGACGATGATGCGCATGGGATGCTCGCGCGACGCTTCGTTGGCTGCGGCGATGACTTCTTCCTCATCGCCGAGCTGATTGGCGATGATGAGCGTGAGTACGCGACCCAGAGCCACAGCACCCGCTTCGTCTCGAATACGCACGAGGGTCTTCGAGACCTGGCTCGCGGTCGTATCGGGTAGGTCGATGATCATGGGCGCCTCCAGACGCGACCGTCGCGGGCAAGCAAGGCGTCTGCAGAGTCGGGTCCCCAGGTTCCCGGAGCATAGGGCTCAGGTGCCCCTTGTGTCGCCCAGAATTCTTCGATGGGGTCGAGGATCTTCCAACTGAGCTCGACTTCCTCGTGGCGGGGAAAGAGCGGTGGGTCGCCGAGCAGAACGTCGAGAATGAGTCGTTCGTAGGCCTCCGGACTCGCCTCGGTGAAGGCGTGGCCATAGCCGAAGTCCATGGTGACGTCGCGCACCTGCATGCCAGCGCCCGGCACTTTGGAGCCAAATCGAATGGTGACTCCCTCGTCAGGTTGCACGCGGATGACGAGTGCGTTCTGACCGAGTGCCGATGTCTGCTCTTCGGCGAAGAGGTACTGAGGGGCGCGCTTGAAGACCACGGCGATCTCGGTGACGCGGCGCCCGAGCCTTTTGCCTGCGCGGAGATAGAACGGCACCCCCGCCCAGCGGCGGGTGTTGATGTCGAGGCGCATCGCCGCGTAGGTCTCCGTCACCGAAGAAGGATTCATCCCCTCCTCCTCCAGGAAGCCGATGACCCACTCTCCACCCTGCCACCCGCTCGCATACTGTCCGCGAGCCGTGCCCGTCGAAAGATCTTTGGGCAGCCGCACAGCTGAGAGCACCTTCTCCTTTTCTGCGCGCAGGTCTGCGGCGTCGAACGACACGGGTTCTTCCATCGCCGTGAGAGCGAGCAGTTGCAGAAGGTGATTCTGAATGACGTCGCGCGCTGCACCGATGCCGTCGTAGTAGCCCGCGCGGCCCCCGACACCAATGTCTTCCGCCATCGTGATCTGCACGTGGTCCACGTAGTTGGCGTTCCAGATCGGCTCATACAGCATGTTCGCGAAGCGCAGCGCGAGGATGTTCTGCACCGTCTCTTTGCCGAGGTAGTGGTCGATGCGAAAGACCGAGTCCGCCGGAAACACCGACTCGACGACGTCGTTGAGCTCTCGAGCCGTTGTCAGGTCGCTACCGAATGGCTTCTCGATGACGACCCGTCGCCATTGATCTGGCTGCGCCTCGGCGAGTCCGCTGCGCCGCAGTTGCTCCGTGACGAGCGGGAACGACTTCGGGGGGATCGAGAGGTAGAACGCGTGATTGCCCATAGTGCCGCGCTCGCGGTCAAGCTCATCGAGTGTCTGCGACAAGCGCTCGAATGCAGCATCATCGTCGAACTCACCAGAGACGAAGCGAATGCCCGAAGCGAGCTGACGCCAGACCTCCTCGTTGAATGGCGTGCGGGAGTACTGCTTGACCGCGTCGTGAACGACTTGCTCAAAGTCTTGGGTTTCCCAGTCGCGCCGGGCGAAGCCCACGAGCGCAAAACCGGGGGGCAGGAGTCCACGGTTGGCAAGGTCGTAGACCGCTGGCATGAGCTTCTTGCGTGAGAGGTCTCCCGTCACCCCAAAGATGATGAGACTGCTCGGTCCTGCAATGCGATTGAGCCGGCGGTCGTCGGGTGATCGCAGCGGGTTGGAGTCGCGGTCGATGTCGGCCGGAGCCATGGTTCTCCTCGAGTTGCCAGGCTCAGACGAGCGAGTCGATGATCGCGGTGATGCCATCCGCGTCGGAGACCGTGAGAGTCACGACCGGTCGACCGTGATCGGCGAGTACGGCCGCATCGCCTGCAGCCTGCGCAGCGATGAGTTGGCCGTAGGTGAACGGACGCTCCGGAATCTCGAAGTCGTCGCCGAGGAGCCCGGTGATCTGCAGGAACACTCCGTGCGCGGGGCCGCCCTTGTGGTACTGCCCCGTCGAGTGCAAGAAGCGCGGCCCCCAGCCGAAGGTGACCGGCCTGCCCGTGCGCCGAGCGCTGGCGTGGCGCAGAGCCTCGAGTTCGGGGTGCGCGAGGCGATCAAGGTACACCTGCACGCTCACGTAACCGTCAGCAGGTACTGCTGCCTCGAGAGCAGACACTGCTTCGCCGATCGTGGTGGCGCCAGCGAGTAGCTCTGCGGGTCCGGACACAGCCACACCGCGGTCGGTGAACGCGGGCGAGACGGGCTCCGGTCGGGCATCCAGCAGTCCTCGCGCTGCGACCTTGGCCGACTCGACGTCGGGCTGGTCGAAGGGGTTGATGCCGAGCAGGCGGCCGGCAACGGCAGTCGCGTACTCCCACGTGAGCAGAAGCGCGCCGAGCGTGCCGGAAAGTTCGATCTCGCCATCAACGACCTCACGCGTCGCATTGCGATCGGCGACGAGGCGCACGACCTGAACGTCGTCAGCGCGCGGCTCGACGAGCTCGGGAGCGTCAGGCCCTACGACAACCGGCAGAATGCCCGTGCCGTCTTTGCCTGTCGACTCGGCGATGAGCTGCTCGATCCAGTCACCAAGACCGACGACGTGCGTGCCGTCAGCGACGATGACGAGCTTGTCACGGCGAGGCTCGGTTCCCGCGATGGCGGCGCCCAGGCGCAGACCGGGATTGTCGGGGTCGTCGATTGCGAGCATGAGGCTCGCTGCCTCGGCTTCGTCGAGAAGTACGTCGAGGTCGACACCCGCGAGACCTGAGGGGACCAGGCCGAAGGCGGTGAGCGCGCTGTAACGCCCGCCGACCGTCGGGTCGGCGGTGAAGACGCGGTAGCCAGCTTCGAGTGATGCAGTCTCGAGCGGCGAACCCGGGTCGGTCACGACGATGATGCGTTCTGCCGGATCGATACCTGCTGCGCGGAACGCGGCCTCGAAGCTGCGCTTCTGACTGTCGGTCTCGATTGTCGAGCCCGACTTGGACGAAACGACCACCGCTGAGTGCCCGAGGTGATCGCCGAGTGCTGAGCGCACCTGGCCGGGGTCAGTGGAGTCGAGCACAACGAGCGGTACCCCCGCAGTGGCAGTGATGACCTCCGGCGCGAGCGAGGAGCCGCCCATGCCGCACAGCACGATGCGTGTCACTCCGCGCTCGATGAGTTGCTGGCGCAGCTCGGTGATCTGCGCGACGAGGGGTCGCGATACTGACACGGCTTGCGTCCAACCGAGGCGGATGCTCGCTTCGGCTTCGGCCGCTTCCCCCCACAGAGTTGCATCGCCACCCGTGATGCGGCTCGCGACCAGGTCGCTCACGAGCTCGGGTACGACGCGCGTGATCGCCTCGTCGGCTGCTCCGCGAGCGGCGACCGTCACGCTCACTTGGCGGCCTCGAGCGCCGCGCTCACGGTGTCGAGAAGCTCGTTCCAGCTGACGATGAACTTCTCGACGCCCTCCTTCTCGAGCAATTCGGTGACCTCATCGAACGAGACGCCCACGCTCGCGAGCTGTGCGAACACTTCGCGCGATTCGTCGTACGTGCCAGTGACCTCATCACCCGAGATCACCGCGTGATCGAACGTGGCCTCGAGTGTCTTCTCGGGCATCGTGTTGACCGTGTCCGCGACGGCCAGACCGGTCACGTAGAGGGTGTCGGGGAGGGCCGGATCCTTGACACCAGTCGACGCCCACAGCGGCCGCTGCACGTTCGCGCCCGCCGCCAGCAACGCTTGCGCTCGCTCGCTCGCGAACTCGTGCTCGTACAGCTCGTAGGCGAGGCGTGCGTTCGCGAGCCCCGCCTTGCTCTTGAGTGCGAGCGCCTCCGGAGTGCCGATCGCCGTCAGTCGCTTGTCCACTTCAGAGTCGACTCGCGAGACAAAGAACGACGCGACCGAGTGGATGCTCGACAGATCGTGTCCGGCGGCCTGGGCCTTCTCCAGCCCCGCAAGGTAGGCCTCGATCACAGCGCGGTGACGCTCGAGACTGAAGATGAGCGTGACGTTGACGCTGATGCCAGCTCCGATGACCTCCGTGATCGCTTCGAGCCCCTCCAGCGTGGCGGGGATCTTGATCATTGCGTTGGGCCGGTTGACTTTGGCCCACAGTTGCTTTGCCTCGGCGATCGTGCCGGCTGCGTCGTGAGCGAGCCCGGGTTCGACTTCGATGGAGACGCGTCCGTCTTTGCCACCGCTTTCGGCGTAGACGTCGGCGAAGATGTCGCTTGCAGCGGCGACGTCGTCGGTCGTGATCTCAAACACCGCCCGCGTCACGTCGACACCCTGGGCGGCGAGTTCGCGCACTTGCTCGTCGTAGGTCGTGCCGGTCGCGAGTGCCGCGGCGAAGATCGTCGGGTTCGTGGTCACGCCGACGACGTTGCGATCGGCGATGAGCGACTGAAGGCCGCCGGAGTTGATGCGATCGCGGGAAAGGTCGTCGAGCCAGATGCTGACGCCAAGCGCGCTCAGTTGGGCTGTCGGTGAAGTGGAGCTCATGGTGTCCTCGTTCGTGGTGGGTGGTGAGGTACTACTGACGGAAGGGGAGTGGGGGCCGCAGTCTCGCGACCCCCACTGTCGACTCAGCCTGCGGCGATCGACTCGCGCGCAGCGGCCACGGTGGCCTCGGTCGTGATGCCGAACTCACGGAACAGCGTCTGGTAGTCGGCGGAAGCGCCGAAGTGCTCGATGCTGACAGCACGACCGCGTGACCCGAGGTAGCGGTACCACGGCATCGCGACCCCCGCCTCGATCGAGACGCGAGCGGTGATGCTCGAGGGCAGTACCGACTCGCGGTACTCGGCGCTTTCCGACTCGAACCACTCGAGACACGGAGCAGAGACCACGCGGGCCTGCACTCCTTCGGCGGCGAGCGCGGTGCGAGCATCCAGCGCCACCTGCACTTCGGAGCCCGTGGCAATGAGGATGACGTCTGGCGTGCCGTTCGGCGCTTCAGCCAGCACGTAGGCGCCCTTCGCGACGTGGTGAGCAGCGGCGAGAGTATCGCCGGAGGCATCACCGTCGCCGCGCTCGAAGACGGGAATGTTCTGACGAGTCAGCGCGATGCCCGCCGGCGAGCGACGCTCGAGCACGGCCTTCCAAGCGTGTGCAGTCTCGTTCGCGTCGGCCGGGCGCACGACCGAGAACTCGGGGATGGCCCGCAGCGCAGCAAGCTGCTCGATCGGCTGGTGGGTGGGACCGTCTTCGCCAAGGGCGACCGAGTCGTGCGTCCAGACGTAGGTGACCGGTACGTGCATGAGCGCCGCGAGGCGCACGGCCGGACGCATGTAGTCGCTGAAGATCAGGAAGGTGCCGCCGAACACGCGAGTGCGGCCATGCAGCGCAATGCCGTTGAGAATCGCCCCCATGGCGTGCTCGCGGATGCCGAAGTGCAGAACTCGGCCGTAGGGGTTCGCTTTCCACTCGTGCGTCGAATGTTCGGTCGGCGCAAACGAACCGCCCCCCGCGATCGTCGTGAGGTTCGACTCAGCGAGGTCTGCGGAGCCGCCCCAGAACTCGGGAAGCACCTCGGCGATGGCGTTGATGACCTTGCCCGATGCCGCGCGGGTCGACACGCTCGAGCCACCTTCGAACACCGGCAGTGCCGCGTCGAGGCCTTCGGGCAACTCACCGGCGAGCATCCGGTCGAGCAGAGCTTTCTTGTCGGCGTTCGCTGTAGCCCAGGCTTCGAAACGGGCGTCCCACGCCGCACGACGCTCGCGACCGCGATCGACGGCACGCCGCGTGTGCGCGATGACCTCGTCGCTGATGGCGAAGTGCGCGTCAGGGTCGAAGCCCATGATGCGCTTCGTTGCCGCGAGTTCCTCGCCGCCGAGCGCAGACCCGTGAATCTTGCCCGTGTTCTGCTTGGTCGGCGCAGGCCAGCCAATGATCGTCTTCACGATGATGAGACTGGGCTTAGCAGATTCGGCCTTGGCAGCCTCAATGGCAGCGTGGAGAGCGGCGACGTCTTCGACATACTCACCGCTCTTCTTCCAGTCGACCGTCTGAACGTGCCAGCCGTAGGCCTCGTAGCGCGCCGCCACATCTTCGGTGAAGGCGATGTCGGTGTCGTCCTCGATAGAGATCTGGTTCGAGTCGTAGATGGCAATGAGGTTGCCGAGTTGCTGGTGACCCGCGAGAGATCCGGCTTCGCTGGTCACGCCTTCCTGAATGTCACCGTCGCCGGCAATGACGTAGATGTGATGGTCGAAAACGCTCTCGCCCGCCGGGGCCTCGGGGTCGAGAAGGCCACGCTCGAAGCGGGCCGCATAAGCGAAGCCGACTGCCGAGGCGAGTCCCTGACCTAGAGGGCCGGTCGTGATCTCCACGCCGTCGGTGTGGCCGTACTCGGGGTGTCCCGGGGTCTTCGAGCCCCAGGTGCGCAACGCCTTGAGATCGTCGAGCTCGAGACCGTAGCCGCCCAGGTAGAGCTGCACGTACTGCGTCAGCGAGCTGTGACCCGCCGACAAGATGAAACGGTCGCGGCCCAGCCAGTGCGGGTCGCTGGGGTCGTGTTGCATGACCTTCTGGTGCAGCAAGTACGCGACGGGAGCGAGGCTCATGGCGGTGCCGGGGTGTCCGTTTCCGACCTTTTCGACGGCATCCGCCGCGAGCAGTCGCGCGGTATCGACCGCCTGTCGGTCGAGGTCATCCCAGGTGAAGTCGGTCATGGCGTGGTGGCATCCTTCTCTCGGAAAGGGTGGCGGGCGATCGCCCGTCCCTGCGCATGCCGGTCGTGTATGGGCAACGCGGCCCGGCCGGGATCCTCCTGAGCGCCCAGGCGCTCCCGTTCGAGAGTCGGATCTCGCGGTCTGTCGACAAGCACCACCCAGTATAGGGAGGGGTGCATGCCGCGCGCGGGACGTGCGGCGCGGCTACCCAGCCACGCTCGCGTAGACTTCTCGCAGACCGCTCCGCCACGAAGAAGGATGCATGGACACCGCTCTCGAGACTCCCGTCACGACGCCGACTCGGAGCATCTGGCGAACACTGGGCGCGTACGTCGCCCTCATGAAGCCGCGGGTGATCGAGCTGTTGCTCGTGACCACGGCTCCGGTCATGGTGCTCGCCCAAGGCGGACTCCCTGACATCTGGCTTGTGCTCGCAACGCTGCTCGGTGGCGCACTGTCTGCAGGCTCGGCAAGCGCGTTCAACATGTACATCGACCGCGACATCGATCGCCTCATGCGCCGCACGCAGAATCGCCCTCTCGTCACGGGTGAGGTCAGCGAGCGTCAAGCGCTCGTCTTCGCCTGGTCGATCGGTGTCGGATCGATCGTGTGGCTCGGATTCACGACGAACTGGCTTGCCGCGTCACTGTCGTTCGCAGCCATCGTCTTCTACGTCGTGATTTACACGCTCGTGCTCAAGCGGCGCACCGAGCAGAACATCGTCTGGGGCGGCATCGCGGGGTGTTTCCCCGTGCTCATTGGCTGGGCCGCTGTGACGGGCTCGCTCGCCTGGGAACCGCTCGTGCTCTTCCTGGTCGTCTTCCTCTGGACTCCGCCCCACTACTGGCCGCTGTCGATGAAGTACCGCGATGACTATGCGGCAGCAGACGTGCCCATGCTCGCCGTGGTGCGCGATCGCGTGACCGTCGGCGTACAGGTCGTGCTCTATGCCTGGGCGACCGTGGCCGCGTCTTTGCTTCTTATCCCCATCGCTCCGATGGGCGCTCTGTACACGGCCGTCGCCGTGGTGTCGGGTGGCTGGTTCATTGTCGAGAGCCACCGTCTCTACGGTCGCGCGGCGCGTGGAGAAGAACCCGCCCCCATGAAGGTCTTCCACTCGAGCATCACGTACCTCACGCTGCTCTTCGTGGCCGTGGGCATCGACCCACTGCTGCCGTTCTAACGAACGAGGGCCTGTTCCGGCGCGCTATCGGGCTGCGCGCTGGCCGTCACGGGCTGGCGCTGCTCAAGGAGCACGAGCGTGGCAGCTGCGATGAGTACGCACGCGAGCACCATGTGGATGCCCACGAGAAGCTCAGGCAAGCCGAGGTTCGCCTGCGCGAGCCCGACGACGATCTGCGCGAGTTCGACGCCCAGCAACGCGATCGCAGCGCGGCGCAGGCGGGGCATCCCGAGCTGAACTGACCGCACGACGAGCAGCACGGTGAGCGCGAAGGTGACGTAGGCAGGCCACGAGTGCACGTGCTGGAGCAGTTCAGAGTCGAGGCCGTTGCGCGCAGCTCCTCCATCACCGGCGTGCGGACCGGAACCCGTCACGATGATGCCCACGAGCACGGTGATCCACGCGGCGACGGTGGTGGCGAGCGCAAGGGCGCGGTCGCCGGACGGCACCGCGAGAGGCGCCCTGGCACCGCGATACACCCGGTGTACGTAGACAGTGGCGAGTGCGACGAGAGCCGTCGAGACGACGAAATGCAGGCCGACGATCCAAGGATTCAAGGCCGTCAGCACCGTGATGCCGCCAATGATCGCTTGTGCCGGAATGCCGAGACCGAGAGCAACCGTGAGGCGCAACAACTCCGGGCGCTCGCGACGCAGGCGCAGAATCGAGACGAAGGCGGCGATCGCGATGATGACGAGAACGAAGGTCAGTAGGCGGTTGCCGAATTCGACAATGCCGTGGATGCCCATCTCGGGTGTCGCCACGAACGAGTCTTCGGTGCACCGCGGCCAGGTGGGGCAGCCGAGGCCAGAGCCCGTCAGTCGCACCGCACCGCCCGTTCCGACGATGAGAGTCTGACTGACCAGGCTCGCCCAGGCGAGCCCGCGCACCCAGCGGCTCGTGGTCGACACGGGCAGCAACTGGTACAGCCGGTTCACAGCGTGCATCCTCCTCTTTGGAGCGCCCGACCTGTAGAGTCGAAGGGCCCGATGTCGATGACGATCGCGGGCGCACCGGGCGCGTTGCTCTCGACCTTTGAGAGCGGCGACCGCCAGTGTAAGTGCGCTGGTTGAGCATCCACCCCACGGCCCGCCCGATGCGGCACCGGAGGGCTCCCGGCGACGCCCCGCAGGAATGATGCACTGTCCGTATGGGTTGTGCACGACAGAACCGCTGCAACTGAAGGTTGCGACAGCGAGGAAAAGAGGTTGACCGTGTCTGATGTACTCATCGACCGACCCGAACTTGAGGGTCTGGGGCAATACGAGTTTGGCTGGTCCGACTCAGATGTCACCGGATCGACCGCACGCCGCGGCATCGACGACAGCGTCGTGCGCAATATCTCCACGCTCAAGAACGAGCCCGAATGGATGCTCAACCTGCGACTGAAGGGCCTCAAGCTCTTCGGCCAGAAGCCCATGCCCTTGTGGGGTGCCGACCTGTCGGGCATCGACTTCGACAACATCAAGTACTTCGTGCGCTCAACCGAGAAGCAGGCCACCACGTGGGAAGAGCTTCCGGAGGAGATCAAGAACACCTACGAGAAGCTGGGTATCCCGGAGGCTGAGCGTCAGCGCCTCGTCGCGGGAGTCGCCGCGCAGTACGAGTCAGAGGTCGTCTACCACCAGATCCGTGAAGACCTCGAAGCACAGGGCGTCATCTTCATGGACACGGACACCGCATTGCGCGAGCACCCCGAGTTCTTCGAGGAGTACTTCGGCACAGTCATCCCGGCGGGCGACAACAAGTTCGCGGCGCTCAACACGGCCGTCTGGTCGGGCGGCTCGTTCGTCTACGTGCCGCCGGGCGTGCACGTCGAGATTCCGCTGCAGGCCTACTTCCGCATCAACACCGAGAACATGGGCCAGTTCGAGCGCACGCTCATCATTGCCGACGAGGGCTCGTACGTGCACTACATCGAGGGCTGCACCGCCCCGATCTACAAGAGCGACTCGCTGCACTCGGCCGTCGTCGAGATCATCGTGAAGAAGAACGCCCGGGTTCGCTACACGACGATTCAGAACTGGTCGAACAACGTCTACAACCTCGTCACCAAGCGCGCGGTTGCCCACGAGGGGGCGACGATGGAGTGGATCGACGGCAACATCGGTTCGAAGGTCACCATGAAGTACCCCTCGATCTTCTTGATGGGGGAGCACGCGAAGGGCGAGACGCTCTCCGTCGCGTTCGCCGGCCCCGGTCAGCACCAAGATGCTGGCGCGAAGATGATCCACATGGCGCCGTACACGACGTCGTCGATCGTCTCCAAGTCGATCGCCCGCGGTGGCGGTCGCGCTGGCTACCGAGGTGAGGTGCGCGTAGATGCACAAGCCCACCACTCGGCGAACACGGTGCGGTGTGATGCGCTTCTCGTCGACACGATCTCGCGGTCAGACACCTACCCGGCGATCGACATTCGCGTCGACGACGTGCAGCTCGGCCACGAGGCCACGGTCTCGCGAGTGAGTGAAGAGCAGCTGTTCTACCTGCAGTCGCGCGGCATGCCAGAAGACGAAGCCATGGCCATGATCGTGCGCGGGTTCATCGAGCCCATCGCGCGCGAGTTGCCCATGGAGTACGCACTTGAATTGAACAAGCTCATCGAGATGAGCATGGAAGGCAGTGTCGGCTAGATGAGTTCCACCCCCACCACGACGTCTCCCACCGCGGTGTCCGACGCTCCCGTTGTCGCGGGCTCTCAGGCGCACTCCCACGGTCCCGGTTCTCCGGTGCCGGTGCAGACGCGCTCCGAGCGATTCGCCTCTGCGCGGCACGACGACTTTCCCGAAGTCACGGGCTATGAGCTCGAATGGCGCTTGACACCGGTGAGCAAGCTACGCGATCTCATCGACGGCGAGCTCGACGGCTCACCGTTTCCCGCCAAGGTCAGCGAGGCTACCGGTCTCGTCACCGAGTGGATCGGGCGCGATGACGCCCGCATCGGTTCGGCCGGACTCGCTGAGGAACGCGCCGCCGCGAACGCCTGGTCGTCTTTCGAGCAGGCTCTTTCGGTGACGCTGTCGAGCGAGGAAGCAGTCACGGTGACCGTCGAGCGTGAGGGCATCGACCGGAGCCCGAGGGCAGCGCACACCGTGATCACCGCGCGCCCGAATTCGCGCGGCACGGTTGTGCTCGACCACCGCGGTAGTGCGCGACTCAGCGAAAATGTCGAGATCGTTGCTCAGCAGGGCTCCGACCTCACGGTCATCACGCTGCAAGAGTGGGACGACGAATCGGTGCACCTCGCAAGCCACTTCGCGCGTGTCGAGCGGGATGCCCGGCTCAAGCACGTCGTCGTCTCGCTGGGCGGAGCCATCGTGCGCGTGAACCCCTCCGCCCACCTTGCCGAGCAGGGCGCTGACGGCACGCTCCTGGGCCTGTACTTCAGCGACGCTGGCCAGCACCTCGAACAGCGCGTCTACGTGCATCACGAGGCACCACAGACGGTGTCGCGCGTCAACTATAAGGGCGCCCTCAACGGTGACGGAGCTCGCTCGGTCTGGGTCGGAGATGTGCTCATCGGTCGCGACGCGACCGGCACCGACAGCTACGAGCAGAACCGGAACCTCGTGCTGAGTGACGGCACGCGGGCCGACTCGATTCCCAATCTCGAGATCGAGACGGGAGACATCGCCGGAGCCGGGCACGCGAGTGCCACGGGCCGCTTCGACGACGAGCAGCTCTTCTACCTCCGCGCGCGTGGCATTCCTGAACAAGAAGCTCGCCGTCTCGTCGTGCTCGGCTTCCTCGTCGATGTCGTGCAGAAGATCGGCGCCCCGGAGCTCGAAGAGCGTCTCATCGCGGCCATCGAGGCCGAGCTCGCCGCGGTGGAGGTGGTCTGAGTATGGCCGCAACTCGCGTCTGCGCGCTCGATGAGCTCAGCCCTTCGACAGCGCGCAAGGTCGTCGTCGACGGCAAGCCCATCGCCGTGGTCATGGATTCTGCCGGCACCGTGCACGCTCTGGGCGACACGTGCACGCACGGCGAGATCTCGCTGAGTGAAGGCTTCGTCGAAGACGACGCCATCGAATGCTGGGCACATGGCTCGAAGTTCGAGCTTGCGACCGGCAAGCCCCGCAACTTTCCGGCATACGAGCCTGTGCCCGTCTACGCCGTGTCCATCATCGAGGGCGACGTGCTCGTCGACCCCGACTCCGTCCTCACCGTCTAGACACGTCTGTCTAGACCCGCCTGTTAGGAAGTGCTTCAGCATGACCACTCTTGAGATCCGCGATCTCCACGTCAGCATCGAGACCGACCAGGGCGTCAAGCAGATTTTGCGCGGCGTCACGCTCACGATTGAGTCGGGTCAGACCCACGCCATTATGGGCCCCAACGGTTCGGGCAAGTCGACACTCGCCTACACAATTGCGGGGCATCCTCGCTACACCGTCGACAGTGGCTCCATCACGCTCGACGGTGAAGACGTACTCGAGATGAGTGTCGACGAGCGCGCACGCGCTGGCCTCTTTCTCGCCATGCAGTACCCGGTCGAGATTCCCGGCGTGACGGTGTCGAACTTCCTCCGCACGGCGAAGACCGCGATCGACGGCAGTGCTCCTCCGGTGCGCACGTGGATCAAAGACCTCCGCGGGTCGATGGAGGCCCTGCGCATGGATTCCTCGTTCGCCGAGCGCAACGTGAACGAGGGCTTCTCGGGCGGTGAGAAGAAGCGCCACGAGATCGTGCAGCTTGAGCTGCTCAAACCGAAGATCGCCGTGCTCGACGAAACCGACTCCGGGCTCGACGTCGACGCGCTCAAGATCGTGTCGGAGGGCGTGAATCGCGCCAAGGAGAGCACCAACCTCGGCGTATTGCTCATCACCCACTACACGCGCATTCTTCGCTACATCAAGCCTGACTTCGTGCACGTCTTCGTCGACGGAAAGGTTGCAGAAGAGGGTGGGCCCGAGCTGGCGGAACGCTTGGAAGCTGAAGGCTACGACCGCTATCTGACCCCCGCGTCGTAGGCTGGAATCATGCCTACCGCACTCGAACCGAAACTGTTCGACCAGGTTGAAGAGGGCCTGAAGGACGTCGTCGACCCTGAACTCGGCGTCAACATCGTCGATCTGGGCCTCGTGTACGACCTCGCGTGGGACGAAGAGAGCGATGCCCTCATCATCTCCATGACGCTCACCTCGGCAGGTTGTCCGCTCACCGACGTCATCGAAGAGTCGATCGCCAACGCCCTCGATGGAATCGTGGCGCAATTTCGCATCAACTGGGTCTGGATGCCGCCGTGGGGTCCTGAGCGCATCACCGACGACGGTCGCGACATGATGCGCGCATTGGGCTTCAGTATCTGACAGCCCAGTGGGCTGTCAGGCCCAATGCGCCGCCGACAGGCGGACTCGGTTTCAGTATCTGAGCCACACGAGAAAGGGCCCCTGCGCTAAGCAGGGGCCCTTCGTCGTTGCAAAGAGGCTCAGTCGCGCTTCGGTGAGCGCTCTGCTGCAGCCCAGAGAGCGGGCAACAGGGCGGCTGCGATTGCGGCCTTGATGAGTCCGCCGATGATGAAGGGGTAGAAGCCGGCGATCAGAACCGACTGGGGGTCGTTCGGCAGGCCGAGCTGGCCGAGCGCGACGGCAAGCCACGGTAGCCCGAAGGCGAACACCACGAGCGAGCCGCCGATGAACGTGATGATGGGCTTCACCCATCCACGGTCCCAGCGGCGCTCTGCTGCCCAGCCGACTACAGCAGCCGAAGCGACGAAGCCCACAATGAAACCGAAACTGGGCGCCATCAGCGCTGCGAGGCCCGTGAGGTGCGAGCCGTCGTCTTGCGGAGCGAAGATCGGCAGGCCCGCGAGACCGAGTACCGCGTAGAGGCCGAGCGACGCTGCGCCTCGCGCGGCACCGAGGCTGGCGCCCACGAGGAGCACAGCAAGGGTCTGTCCGGTGACGGGCACGGGCCACAGCGGAATGGCGACTTGCGCAAGAATCGCGACAAGGGCGGTGCCGGCCACGACAAGGGCGATGTCGCTCACCCAGGTGCGGGTGATGACGCGGTCGACGAGCGTGGGGCGAGACAGGGGAGTGGCGGCGATGGTCACGGAGCGGCTCCTCACGGAGAGTTCACGACAGGGGACGGGGCTAGACTATCGGGCTGGCCCCCTCCCACCTGGGCTGTCGAAACCTCCTGAAGAGACGGACATCTGCTGTGCTCGCTGTGCAAGACCTCGAGATCAGGGTCGGTGCCCGCCTGCTCATGAGCGATGTCTCCTTCCGTGTCGACAAAGGAGACAAGATCGGGCTCGTCGGCCGCAACGGTGCAGGCAAGACGACCATGACCCGCGCACTCGCCGGCGAAGGCCAGCCCACTTCAGGAACCATCACCCGCACGGGTGATATCGGCTATCTACCTCAAGACCCTCGCGCCAGAGACCCTGAGCAGCTCGCGCGCACCCGCATTCTTGACGCACGAGGCCTGGGCACGATCGTTCAGCAGATGAACCAGGCCTCGCTCGACATGGGCAGTGCTGATGCGGCGGTGGCCGAGAAAGCAATGGCCCGGTACAGCAGGCTCACGGATGAGTTCCAGTCGCTCGGCGGGTACGCCGCCGAAGCCGAAGCCGCTGCGATTGCGGGCAACCTCTCATTGCCCGACCGTATTCTCGGGCAGCCTCTCAGTACCTTGTCGGGCGGTCAGCGACGACGTATCGAGTTGGCGCGCATCCTGTTTTCGCAGGCCGAGACGATGATTCTCGATGAACCGACGAACCACCTCGACGCCGACTCGGTCGTGTGGTTGCGCGAGTTCCTGAAGTCCTATCAAGGTGGCTTCATCGTGATCAGTCACGATGTGCACCTCGTCGAAGAGACGGTCAACCGGGTCTTCTATCTCGATGCCAACCGTCAGGTCATCGACATCTACAACATGGGCTGGAAGCACTACTTGCGTCAGCGCGAAGCCGACGAAGAGCGGCGCAAGAAGGAGCGCACGAACGTCGAGAAGAAGGCCACGGCATTGCAGTTGCAAGCCGCACGCTTCGGCGCGAAGGCGTCGAAGGCGGCGGCCGCACACCAGATGGTCGCGCGCGCTGAAAAGATGCTGTCGGGGCTCGACGAGGTTCGCGCGGTAGATCGTGTGGCGAAGCTGCGCTTTCCCGAGCCCGCTCCGGTCGGCAAGACTCCGCTCCAGGCACGCAACCTTTCCAAGAGCTACGGCTCACTCGAGATCTTCACTGCGGTCGACCTTGCCGTGGACCGCGGTTCGCGCGTCGTGATCCTCGGTCTCAACGGTGCAGGCAAGACGACGCTCTTGCGCATACTCGCCGGTGTCGACGAACCCGACACGGGCCAGCTCGAACCTGGCCACGGTCTGAGGATCGGCTACTACGCGCAAGAGCACGAGACTCTTGACGTGCACCGCAGTGTGCTGCAGAACATGATGAGCGCGAGCGAGTCGATCACCGAGCGCGAGGCGCGCAGCGTTCTCGGTTCGTTCCTCTTCGTCGGCGACGACGTACTCAAGCCCGCCGGAGTGCTCTCCGGAGGGGAGAAGACGCGACTCTCATTGGCGATGCTCGTGGTGTCGAAGGCCAATCTGCTGCTGCTCGACGAGCCCACAAACAACCTCGACCCGGCGAGCCGAGAAGAGATTCTCGGTGCTCTTGCGAACTATGCAGGCGCGGTCATTCTCGTGAGCCACGACGAGGGAGCTGTTGAGGCCCTCAACCCCGAGCGCGTGCTCATCATGCCCGACGGAGTCGAAGACTTGTGGACGGCCGACTACGCCGAGCTGATCTCGCTCGCCTGACGATCGAGAATGGCGTCTTCGACGTCATCGTCGCTCGGTCGTGACCGGCGCGGCCGTGGCGGGGGTGGTTCGTTCTCTCCGGATTCTGCTGCCCTCATGCCACGGTGTTCGTTGCGGATCGCCCATCCGTACCCCACGAAACCCAAAAGACCGAAGAGGTACCACTGGAAGGTGTAGCTGAGGTGCGGTCCCTCGTCGGCGACAGGCCGAGCGGCAGCGACCGGGCGCTCAGGCGGTGCAGGCGTTTCGCTGTCGAGCAGCCCGTACGCGCCTGTCACCACCTCACCTATGGTGTCCAGTCGTTCGGAAAGTTCCGGAAGATGGATCGTCGCGATCTGGCCTTCGGGGGCTCCTCGGCCCGCGATCTGGGGTTCTGACGGTTTGACTCGCACTACGACGTCGACTCGTCCCTCAGGAGCGGGAGGAATGGCGTCGGGGGAGTCCTGCTCGGCACCCGTCGGCAGCCATCCTCGGTTGACGATCATGAGCCGACCGTCGTCGAGGAGCAGGGGAACGAGCACCTCGAAGCCAGGGCGCCCTGCGAGCGGCCGGTTACGCACGAGCAGCTCTTCGTCGATGACGTATTCACCCTCGAGGGCGACGGGAGTCCACTCTCGCTCTGCAGGAAGGTCTTCGCCGCGCGGCAGCACCTCGTCGAGCGTCGAGGGCGCGGCATCCCAGTTGGCGGCGACCGTGCGAATCTCGGCAACCGCTTCGAGTCGCCGAGCCCACTGCCACTGAGCGAGCCCCACGCACACGAGTGCGAACACAATGACGAACGAGAGCCAGCCGAGCCAGCGCCTCGTCATCGCCAGCTTGAGGATGCTCACAAAGCCCTATTCTTCCGGCTCACCCGCGCCGTGCGCACCGCGCGACGGTTCGGCGTCTGGTACGCGCTCGACCACCACTGAGGCGGGGGTAATCGTCACAGGGAAACCGCGAGCGTCGAGGTAGTCGTACAGGTAGTCGCGATGCTGGTCGCACGCACGCCACGTCTTGACTCGCTCCGGACCGTGGATGCGCGGATTGCGCCAGTGCACGGCCCACCCCGCTTCTGCTCGGCAGCCAGCGCGCGAGCATCGCTTGCTCTCGATCTGTCCCGGAAGGTCGATCATGCCGCCTCATCTCGCGGGCCGACTCGCAGGAGCGCTCCAGGTCGCTCTACCGCGGCGCCCTGACGATGGACAACGGTGTTCGCGACCACGACCGCGATATACGGAAGCACAATCGCACCGGCAGCAGGAAGCAGGAGCCACCAGCCGGGCACGAAGAAGCACGAGAGGATGCAGACCAGGCGAATCCCCATCGCTACTGCGTACTTGACCATGCGCGCGTGTCGCTCCTCGTCAGGCGAGGGCGGCAGGCTGGTGATGGCGCTCATCGGCGGCTTCGGCACACGGCGATGGTAGCCCTCGGGGTTGCCAATATGCTGGGGAGCCATGACCACACAGCGCACTGTTCTCGTGACCGGAGGCAACCGCGGCATCGGGTACTCGATCGCCCAAGAATTTCTCGCCCAAGGCCACCGTGTGGCCGTCACCGCTCGTTCTGGCTCAGGGCCGGACGGTGCGCTCACGGTGAAAGCCGATGTCACTGATGCCGACTCGCTCGACGCGGCGTTCACGACCGTCGAAGCTGAACTAGGACCGGTCGAGGTGGTGGTCGCGAACGCCGGCATCACTCGCGACACGTTGCTGCTGCGCATGAGCGAGGACGACTTCACCTCCGTCATCGACACGAATCTCACGGGAGCCTTCCGCACGGTCAAGCGCGCGTCGAAGGGCATGCTCAAGGCGCGCTTCGGGCGCATCATCCTCATCTCCAGCGTCGTGGGCCTCTACGGTTCTGCAGGTCAGGTCAACTACAGCGCCTCCAAATCAGCTCTCGTCGGCATGGCGCGCTCGCTCACGCGCGAGCTGGGAGGTCGCGGCATCACCGCCAATGTCGTTGCACCCGGCTTCATTGAGACCGACATGACTGCCGCCCTGCCTGAAGAGCAGCAGAAGTCATATCAAGCCTCAATCCCGGCGGGTCGCTTTGCCACCCCGCTGGAAGTGGCCCGCGTTGTGACGTGGCTCGCAGGTGATGATGCCGGCTACATCAGCGGTGCGGTGATCCCGGTCGACGGAGGCCTCGGGATGGGCCACTGATCTAGCCGCGCAAGCCCAACACCGACAGAATTGCCGAGAGGTCTCGCTGCGCGAGACTCAGGTGTGCTCGCTCGCGCACGAGGGGCTTCGCATCGAACGCGATCGACAGCCCCGCCGCCGCCATCATGGCGAGATCGTTCGCTCCATCCCCGACGGCGACAGTGCGATGCAGGGGGATGCTCGCCTCGCTCGCCCACTCTCTCAAGGCTTGCGCCTTGGCCTCGGCGTCGATGACAGGGCCGACGGTGAGGCCGGTGAGTCGGCCGTTGATGGCCTCGAGCCGATTCGCGCGATAGCGATCGAGACCGAGGTCAGCGGCGATCGGGTCGAGCAACTCGTGGAAACCCCCGGAAACGACGCCGACCCAGCCCCCAGCCTTGTGGACGCCGTCAACGAGCTCGCGGGCCCCTGCCGTGAGAGAGATGCGCGGGGCGACGCGAGCGAGAGCATCCACCTCGAGTTGCGCGAGAGTCGCGACCCGCTCAACGAGCGAGGCAGCGAAATCGAGTTCACCCGCCATCGCGCGCGCCGTGATCGCCGCGACAGTTTCGAGAGAGCCCGCTTCGGCAGCAATGAGTTCAATGGCTTCCTGCTCGATGAGGGTCGAGTCGACATCGAGCACAACGAGGAAGGACGGCATGGGGGTGGATGCTCCTCGCGCGTCGATCGTCGGCCGGGGCCGCGCTGCTCGACTGGTCGTTACTCGATGCGGACGCCCTTACCAGCGACCACGATGCCCGTCTCGGTGACGGTCAGCCCTCGAGCACGGTCGGCCTCGTGGTCGACACCCACCTGGGCACCCGGAGCCACGACGACCTCCTTGTCGAGAATAGCCCGCCGAACGACTGCACCCGCGCCGATGACCGTTCGCTCGAAAACGACGGTGTCGGTGAGGGTGGCCGACTCGATCGTCACCCAGGGTCCGAGCACGCTGCGTTCAATGTGCGAGCCAGAGATCACGGAGCCGAGCGAGACGATCGAGTCGATGACGGCACCGGTCACGCCAGCACTGTCGCGCACGAACTTGGCGGGCGGCGAGTTCAATTGCTGCGAGTAGATCGGCCAGTCGGTGTTGTAGAGGTTGAAGACCGGTAGAGCCGAGATGAGATCTTGGTGGGCGTCGAAGAATGACTCGATCGTTCCCACATCACGCCAGTAGAAGCGATCGCGCGTTGTCGACCCCGGCACTTCGTTGCGGTTGAGGTCGTAGACGAACGCCTCGCCGCGGCCCACGAAGTCGGGCACGATGTCGCCGCCCATGTCGTGAGAGGACTCGGCGAGTTCAGCGTCACGAGTGACAGCGTCGATGAGCACGTCGGCGTCGAAGACGTAGTTGCCCATCGATGCAAGCACTTCGTGCGGGGCGTCGGGTAGCCCGATCGCCTCCTTGGGCTTTTCATGAAACGCTGCGATGCGCTGAGGGTTTGCCGGATCAGTCTCGATGACACCGAACTGGTCGGCGAGCCCGATCGGCTGGCGGATGCCTGCCACTGTGACACCGGCGCCGTTAGCGATGTGCGCGTCGATCATCTGTCGGAAGTCCATCCGGTAAACATGGTCGGCGCCGACGACAACGACGATGTCGGGCTTCTCATCGCGAATGAGGTTGAGGCTCTGGAAAATGGCGTCGGCTGAGCCGGAGAACCAGCGCTTGCCGAGGCGCTGCTGCGCGGGCACCGAGGCGACATAGGCGTTGAGCATGCCGCTGAGTCGCCACGTCTGCGAAATGTGCCGGTCGAGCGAATGGCTCTTGTACTGCGTGAGCACCACGACTTGCCGTAGCCCCGAGTTGATGAGGTTCGACAGCGCGAAGTCGATGAGTCGATAGCCCCCTGCGAACGGTACGCCGGGCTTCGCCCTGTCGACCGTCAAGGGCATGAGTCGCTTGCCTTCGCCACCAGCGAGGACGATTCCGAAGATCTTGGGGCCGCTCATGGCGCCCACACTAGGGCCATGGAGACCGCACGACCAGCGGCTCGCCCGTCTTCTGCGCGAGTTCCCCGCCACGAGCTCTCGAGGGCCTGCACTAGCCTGCACTCATGCGCGTCGACGTCATCAGCCGTGAGTATCCGCCGGAGGTCTATGGGGGAGCAGGCGTGCACGTCGCTGAGCTCGTGCGAGCACTCCGGCACGATCTCGACGTGCGAGTGCGCTGTTTCGGCCAGCCCCGACAGGAGGCACACACGCACGCATACCTCGTCCCTGGGGCACTGTCGAGTGCGAACCCTGCACTAGCGACCTTGGGCGTCGACCTCTCGATCGCCGACGATGTCGACGGTGCCGACCTTGTGCACTCGCACACCTGGTACGCGAACGCCGCAGGTCAACTCGCTCAACTGCTCCACGACATCCCGCACGTGGTCACCGCGCACAGCCTCGAACCGCTGCGACCCTGGAAAGCTGAGCAGCTCGGCGGCGGATACCGCATCTCGCGGTGGATCGAGCAGAACGCTTTCGAGAGCGCCGACGCCGTCATTGCCGTGAGCGAGGGAATGCGCCGCGACATTCTGAGGTGCTACCCGTCCATCGATGAGTCACGCGTGAGCGTCATTCACAACGGTATCGATCTCGAGCGCTGGCAGCGCACGATCGACCACGACGCCGTTCGCGCGCTGGGTATCGATCCTGATCGTCCGAGCGTGGTCTTCGTGGGGCGCATCACGCGGCAGAAGGGCCTGCCGTACCTGTTGCGTGCCGCACGCATGCTTCCACCCGAGGTCCAGCTCGTGCTCTGCGCCGGCGCACCCGACACGCCAGAAATTCTTCGCGAGGTGCAACAGGGAGTAGCTGAGTTGCAGACAGAGCGCACGGGCGTGGTCTGGATCGAGAGGATGCTCTCGCCGATCGAGCTCTCCGCCGTGCTCTCGAGCGCCACGACGTTCGTGTGTCCGAGCGTGTACGAGCCGCTCGGCATCGTCAACCTCGAGGCCATGGCGTGCGGCGTCGCCGTCGTCGGCACGGCGACTGGCGGAATTCCTGAGGTTGTGGACGACGGCGTGACTGGCCGGCTCGTGCCGATCGACCAAGTGCACGACGGTTCGGGAACACCGCTTGACCCAGATCGCTTCGTGGCCGATCTTGCGGGTGTGCTCACGGAGGTCGTGAGTGATGTTGATCGTGCAGCGGCGATGGGCGCGGCAGGTCGTGAGCGCGCTGAGCACCATTTCTCATGGCCCGCGATCGCCGAGAGCACGACAGCGCTCTACCGCAGCCTGCTCTAGGCTGGAGGCATCATGGCCAGTGTTCTCACGTTCGACGATGTCTCCCTCTCCCGTGACGGCAACCCCATCCTGAGAAACGTCACGTGGCAGGTGAAGAGCGACGAGCGCTGGGTCGTCCTGGGCCCGAATGGCGCAGGTAAGACCACGATGTTGCAGATCGCCGCGTCGACGATGCACCCCACATCGGGCACGGCGACGGTGCTCGATGAAGCACTCGGCCGAACCGACGTCTTCGAGTTGCGGCCGCGCATCGGCTTCTCCTCGACCGCTCTTGCACGCCGCATCCCTGGCGATGAGCGCGTGCTCGACGTGGTGATGACGAGCGCCTACGCCGTCACCGGCAGGTGGAATGAGAGCTACGACGAGGTCGACGTGCGGCGTGCACAACGGGTACTGCGCGAGTGGCGACTCGACGGCTTCGAAGACCGCGCCTTCGGCACGCTGAGCGATGGCGAACAGAAGCGCGTGCAGATCGCCAGGGCGATCATGACCGACCCCGAACTACTTCTGCTCGATGAGCCCGCAGCAAGCCTCGACCTCGGAGCACGCGAAGAGTTGCTCCAGCTTCTCGGTGCCTATGCGAGCGAGCAGAGCTCGCCCGCGATGGTCATGGTCACTCACCACGTGGAAGAGATCCCTGCCGGCTTCACGCACGCGCTGCTGTTGCGCGAGGGCGAGATCGCCGCTGCAGGACCGCTCAGTGAGATCATCACGGCCGAACACCTCGAAGCGGCGTTCGGTTTGCCGCTCGCGGTGACCCGTGACGGTGACCGCTACGCCGCGCGTGCCCGATGAGGTCTGCCGCCGACCCTCTGCTATTCTTGATCTTCGGCCTCACGGCCACACAGGCTTGCCCTGCGCCGCTCGTGCGGCACCGCGGGGAGCACCGCATTCACCACCGACACCAAGGACACGTTCATGAAGGCTGAGATCCACCCCGAGTACGCCCCCGTCGTCTTCCGCGACCTGGCTTCGGGTGAGACCTTCCTCACCCGCTCGACCGTGTCGAGCGACAAGACCATCGAGCTCGACGGCCAGACCTACCCGGTGATCGACGTCGAGATCTCGTCGGCATCGCACCCGTTCTACACGGGCAAGCAGCGCATCATGGACTCGGCTGGTCGCGTCGAGAAGTTCAACCAGCGCTTCAAGAACTTCGGCAGCTGAGCGAAGCTCCTGCACGCCGAAGGCCCCGTCCCATGCGGACGGGGCCTTCGGCGTTTTCCGGTGTCGTCTGTGGAACTGCACAAGGGCAGTTCAGAGCGAGCCCGTGACGCTCAGCGGCGCACCGGCCACCCGCGGTCCGCCGTGAAGCGGTGGTCGCGTTCGCGACGCATGAAGTCTTCGAAGCTGTCGCACTGCTGGTCGTGCCACGCAATTTGCGCTGCGTGTAGCTCGTCGAGAGTCTCGGGGAGCACGGCCGCGTGCACAGACGCGATCGCTCGGGCGACGTGCCCGGCAGCGATGGCGTCGACACCGGCGTCGTGCGCGCCCTCGAGGGTGACACCGTAGTGGGCGCAGGCCGCTTCGAGCGTGCGCTTTCCCTTTCGGTACCGGTCGACGGTCTTGTCGATGACGAGCGGATCGATGATCGGATGCGGCTCCAGCAGGGGAGCCAGCCCGTACCGGCGTGCCTCCGCGGCGAGAAGGGTGAGGTCATACGGTGCGTTGTACACGACGACGGGTATGCCGGCGTCGAGTTCTGCGCGCACGGCGTCGAGCACCTCGGCGACAACAGTGGCGGCCGGACGGCCTTCTGCCCGCGCCCGCTCTGTCGAGATGCCGTGCACGGCGGTCGCACCAGGCGGAATCTCAATACCGGGGTCGGCGAGCCAGTCGCGACGGTGAGTGAGCACACCAGCGCTGTCGAGCCGGGCGAGGCAGGCGGTCACGATGCGGGCGGAATGAACATCCACCCCCGTCGTCTCGAGGTCGAAGACGGCCAGGTCGCGCTGAAGCAGGCTCATTGTCACAGCCTAGGTGGGTGCACCGTCACGAGCCGTGGTTCACGAGCGGTCGCCGTCGCCGCCGACATGCAGCCAGTAGAAGCTCTGGGTGCCGAGCGTCAGCGTGACGCTTCCGTCAGCGTTGACACTCGGAAACTCTGCACCGCCGAACAGATCGCGCAGCGTCGCACCCTCGAGGCCCTCAGCGAAGATTGTCGCCGCCACCGGGTTGTGCGCGAAGGAGAAGACACAGAGGATGCGCTCCGGCGCGTCACCGAAGTGTGAACCAGTTCCCGCGTACTCCCGAACGAAGGCGAGCACCGACTCGTGATTGGTCTGGAGCACGCGCATCGACCCGAGACCGAAGGTGGGGTGAGCCTTACGCACGTGAATAACGTTGCGAATCCAATGCAGGAGCGACCGGGACTGGGCAAGCTGGCTCTCGACGTTGATCTGGTTGTAGTGGTAAACGAGCGACTGCACGACAGGCAGGTAGAGCTTGCCGGGGTCAGCGTGTGAAAAGCCCGCGTTGCGGTCAGGGGTCCACTGCATGGGCGTGCGCGAGCTGTCGCGGTCAGGCAACCAGATGTTGTCGCCCATGCCGATCTCGTCTCCGTAATACAAGAAGGGGCTGCCGGGCAGGCTGAACAAGAGGGCGTGAGCGAGCTCGAGCTCTGCCCGCGAGTTGTCGAGAAGGGGCGCCAGACGACGGCGAATTCCGACGTTGGCCCGCATGCGTGGGTCGTAGGCGTACCAGCCATACATCGCTTGTCGATACTCCTCGCTCACCATCTCGAGCGTCAGCTCATCGTGGTTGCGCAAGAAGACGCCCCAGGCACTGCCTTCTGGGGCATTGACTTCTTCGCTCAACTGCCGCTGTAGCTCCGTCGCTTGTTGCGAGCGGAGTGCGTAGAAGATGCGGGGCATGACCGGGAAGTCGAAGGCCATGTGGCACTCGGGTGCTTCGTCGGTGCCGAAAAACTCGACGACTTCGTGCGGCCACTGGTTCGCCTCGGCGATGAGGATGCGACCGGGGTATTCCTTGTCGATCATCGAGCGGAGCTTCGCGACGAAGGCGTGCGTCTCGGGCTCGCTCTCGCCCGTGCCGCCGTCAGACTCATACAGGTACGGGATGGCGTCGAGGCGGAAACCGTCGACTCCGAGATCAGCCCAGAATCGAACGATGTCAAACATCTCTTCGTGGACTTTGGGGTTCTCGAAGTTCAAGTCGGGCTGGTGCGAGAAGAAACGGTGCCAATAGAACTGCCGCCGCACGGGGTCGAAGGCCCAGTTCGACTCTTCGGTATCGACGAAGATGATGCGTACGTCTTGGTACTTCTCGTCGGTGTCACTCCACACGTAGTAGTCGCCATAAGGCCCATCGGGGTCTTCGCGAGAAGCCTGGAACCAGGGGTGCTGGTCGCTCGTGTGATTGATGACCAGGTCGATGACGATGCGCATGTTGCGCTCGTGCGCCTTCGTGACGAGTTCGCGGAACTCTTCGATCGTGCCGAACTCAGGGAGAACTCCCATGTAGTCAGAGATGTCGTACCCGCCGTCGCGCAGGGGACTCGTGAAGAACGGCGGCAACCACAGCGCGTCGATACCGAGCCACTGCAGGTAGTCGAGCTTGCCGATCAGGCCGGAGAGATCGCCGGTTCCGTCGCCGTTCGAGTCCATGAACGAGCGCACCATGACCTCGTAGAAGACCGAGCGGCGATGCCACTGAGGGTCGAGAGCGAGACCGGGCAGAGTGATGGGGGCAGTGAACGACACGCGCCTAGACTAATCGTGATGCCGATGCCCTCTCCGTACCTCGACGCGCTCGCTCGCATCCCCGCCCGCGATCGCGACCTCGAGGTGCTCGGTAGCCGAACCCATCTCGTCGAATACGGACCCTCTGATGCCGAGCGCACTGTCGTGCTCGTGCACGGCTTTCGCGGGGATCACCATGGGCTCGGCCCTGTGGTCGCCCAGCTGCCCGAAGTGCGCTTCCTCGCGCCCGACCTGCCGGGCTTTGGCTCCAGCGAACCGCTCGCTGATCGCGCTCACGACATCGAGGGCTACACCGCGTGGCTCGATGCCTTTCTTCGGGCTTCAGGCGTGCACGGCACTGCGGTGCTGCTCGGGCACTCCTTCGGCTCGATCGTCGTCTCTGCCGCTGTCGCTGCAGGCGTGCCGAGCCCGCGGGTTATTCTCGTCAACCCCATTGGTCAGAACGCTTTGCGAGGGCCGCGTGGAGTGCTCACGCGCCTTGCCGTGCTCTTCTACCGCGTCGGCGCTGCCCTTCCCGAGCGACTCGGCTTCGCGGTTCTGCGCAGTCGCATCGTCACACGCATCATGAGCGTCACGATGGCGAAGACAGACGACAAGACCCTGCGACGGTGGATTCACGAAGAGCACGACCGCTACTTTTCGGCGTTCGCGAACCGGCAGAGCTTGCTCGAGGCGTTTAGGGCATCGGTGTCGCACGACGTGAGCGAGTACGCGCCCGGCATTGATCAGCAGACGCTCCTCGTCGTTGCCGACGATGACGACATCACACCGCTCGACGCGCAACACCGGCTGGTCACGCTCTTTCCCGACGCTGAGCTCGCCGTCATTGAGGGCGTCGGCCACCTCATCCACTACGAAAAGCCACTCGAGGCCGCCGCGGCGATCCGCAGGTTCTTGGCGTGAAGATCGTCATCGACTGCCGCTATGTTCGGTTTCCGCGCCACGACGGCATCAGCCGGTTTACGGCGGGCATTGTGGATGCCCTGCGACCGCTCCTCGCTCGCGATGAGTCGCTCGAACTGCTCGTCAGTGACGAGCGGCAACTCGCCATGTTGCCTGCAGGGCTGCCCTGGCACCGCGTGAGCGGTCCCACGAGCCCGTGTGAGCCGTTCGTCGCGAGGCAGGTGAACCACGTGTCGCCCGACGTCGTGTTCAGCCCCATGCAGACGATGGGTGCTCTCGGCAGGCGATATCCGCTTGTGCTGACCCTGCACGACCTCATCTACTACGCGCACCCGACGCCGCCGCGCGATCTGCCGTGGCCAGTGCGGCTGGGTTGGCGGCTGTACCACCTCGCGTGGTGGCCGCAGCGGCTGCTCCTCAATCGTGCCGACGCTGTCGTCACGGTGAGCGAGACGACTCGTGACCTCATGCGGCGGCATCGTTTGACTCGCCGGTCCGTCACGGTCGTACCCAATGCTGCTGACCGGCCCGCGACGGTCGCGGCGCGAACACGACCGGCAGGCATCGAGCTCGTCTATATGGGGTCGTTCATGCCCTACAAAGGCGTGGACACTCTCGTCGCGACGTTGCACCGGCTGCCCGGTGCGCGGCTGCACCTGCTGAGCCGCATTCGCGACGCAGATCGTGCCCGCTTCGAAGCAGCAGCCCCGACGGGGTCTCTCGTCGTGCACGACGGAGTGAGCGACGATGAGTACGCGCAGCTGCTCGACTCGGCGACAGCGCTCGTGAGCGCCTCGCGCGACGAAGGTTTCGGCATCCCACTCGTCGAGGCCATGGGGCGCGGAACTCCCGTCGTCGTGAGCGACATCCCGATCTTCCGCGAGATCGGCGGCGACACAGCGCTCTATGCAGCTGCGGGGGATGCCGATGCCTTCGCCGCGCGCATCACCGAACTCTTGGCTACGGGGGAGTGGGAGCGCCGTTCTGCTGCAGCGACCGCGCATGCCGCACGTTTCGACTGGACCAGGTCAGCCGCGGTGTTGCTCGAATTATTGCGCGAGCAAGCGCGCGCGGGCCGTCGCTAGCGCGTGCCGATGTCGGCGAGTTCGCCGCCCGTCCACTCGACAAGCTGTTGCGGCGTCGCGGGGAACACGTCGTAGGCGCTGCCGGCTGCCGACCACACGGTGTCAAACCGCAGCAGGTCACGATCGATCACGGTGCGCACCGGCGCGGGATGCCCCAGGGGCGGCACCCCGCCGATCGAGTAGCCGGTGGCGAGCTTGACGGTCGCGGCATCGGCTTTCTCGATGCGCGCGCCGACAATGTCGGCAAGTGCGTCAAGGTCGGCGCGGTTGTCACCGCACACGAGAGCAAGCACGGGTTCACGCCGCGCGGCGTTGGAGCCATCACTGCCTGCCGCCGGCTCGTGGGCCGCGACGAAGACGAGCGACTTGACGATGGCACCGACCTCGCAACCGACAGCGTCGGCGGCTTCGGCCGCCGTGTGAGTGGAGTCGGGCATCCTCTGCGGGCTGATGGGAAGGTGCGCGGTCGCCTGCAGGAAGCGCTCGGGGCCGCTCGCCATCAGCGCGACTCGCGTGCGGCGAGCGGGTTCTGCTCGTCGAAGTCGTCGGCGAACGGGAAGATCGACTGTTCATCGATCGGGTCATCGAAGAGCACGAGTTCGAGCGCGCCGTCGGCGTGCCGGAACGAATGCACCGAGCCGTTCGTGATCGGGTCGCGATGGTGTCCGGGAGCCACGGTCTCGAGCACGCTGCGGATGACTCCGCCGTGAGCCACAACGATCACAGCCTCACCGGGGTGGCGTGCGGCGAGATCGTGGAGCGCGGCAACGGCGCGTTGGGCGACCGCTTCACGCTCTTCACGGCCGGGAACGTCGGCACCATCGGGGTAGAGCGCGTCGATCTCAGGGCCCGTGAGGCCTTCCGCAGCGCCATAGTCGCGCTCGGCGAGTCGGGGCTCGAGCTCAGGCTCGCCGAGACCGGCCTCAGCAGCGATGAGCTGTGCGGTCTCGCGCGCCCGCGACAGCGGCGAGGCAACGATGGCATTCCACCGTCGACTGGCGAGCAAAGCGCCTGTCGCTCGAGCTTGGTCGCGGCCTGTCTCGTTGAGCGGGATGTCGGTGGAACCCTGAATGCGACGCTCACGGTTCCAGTCCGTCTCGCCGTGACGCACGAGTGCGAACACCGTCATGAAGAATCCCTTTCGTCGGCCTCGACCATCGTAGGCGAGCACGACGGGGCAATCAGCCGAGCAGAGCCTCGCGCAGAGCGGCGAGCGTCTCAGTCGTGCCCGCCTCGACCTTGAGCGCAGCGCGGCTGTCGCCCTTCGTGATGCCGCGATTCACGATGATCGTCGGGATGCGCTTCTTCGACGCAAGGCCCAGCAACCGTACGCCCGAGTTCACGACGAGGGATGAGCCGAGGACCAGCAGGGCGTCTGAGCGCGCGACGATGCCGCGTGCCTCCTCGAACTTGACGGGGGGCACGAACTCACCAAAGAACACGATGTCGGGCTTGAGCGTGCCTCCGCACACTGAGCACTCAGGCACAGCGAAACGGGCGACATCGCTGACTTCGGCGTCACCGTCGGGGTTGAGAGTCGACTCAGCATCGTCGAGCCACGGGTTGAGAAGAGCAATGCGCTCGGCGACAGCCTCGCGATCGAACATCTGGCCGCAATGCAGGCACGTCACGCGGTCCATGCTGCCGTGCAGGTCGACGACGCGTCGGCTGCCCGCACGCACGTGCAGGCCGTCGACGTTCTGCGTGACGATACCTGTGACGAGACCGCCCTCTTCTAGTTCGGCCAGAGTGCGGTGGCCGTCGTTCGGCACGACGCTCGAGAAGCGCCGCCACCCCAGGTGGCTGCCTGCCCAGTAGCGCTTGCGATACGGCTCGTCGGCGAGGAATTGACTGTAGGTCATGGGCGTTCGCACCGGAGCACCTTCACCGCGATAGTCAGGAATGCCCGAGTCTGTGCTCACCCCGGCACCCGTCAGCACTGCGATGCGACGACCGGCCAAGAGCTCAGCGGCCTGGTCGACGATCGCGCGCGCGGCGGCGTCGAGCGCGACGGGTGCAGCGGCGATCGACATGGGTGCCTTTCGTGGTGGAACTCTTGCAGACTAGAACGCTCCGGTTTCGGATATGTTTCCGGAGGCTGGCAGGGCGACTCGCGCGCTGATCGGCGAGCGAAAGGGCATCCATGCGCATCGAGACCATCTCCGATCTCGACGCGCCGGGCCTGAGCGACTACGCCCGCCTCACCGACGTGGCCTTGCGCCGGGTCACCGAGCCGGAAGGTGGCCTCTACATCGCTGAGTCGATCACCGTCATCGGTCGCGCGCTGCGCGCGGGCCACGAGCCGAGGTCGGTGCTCACGAGCGAACGTTGGCTTCCCGAACTCGAGACCCTGCTCGGTGACATCGATGTGCCGGTGTTTGTCGGGGTCGCCGGCGTGCTCGAAGAGCTCACGGGCTTCCATTTGCATCGCGGCGCGCTCGCGAGCATGCATCGTCCGCCGCTCGTGCCGGTGGGCGAGGTGCTACGGGATGCCCGGCGCGTCGTCATCATTGAAGACGTCGTCGACCACACGAACGTCGGGGCCATCTTCCGCTCGGTTGCGGGCCTTGGCGCAGATGCCGTGCTTGTGACCCCTCGGTGCGCGGACCCGCTTTATCGGCGAAGTGTTCGTGTGTCGATGGGCACCGTGTTGCAGGTGCCGTGGACACGGTTACCGGAGTGGAGCGATGCCCGCGAACTCCTGCACGAGGCAGGGTTCACGATTGCAGCACTCGCGCTCGCCGACGATGCGATCAGTCTGCGCGAGTTCGCCGAGTCGCCGCCCGAGCGCGTGGCCGTCGTCGTGGGCACGGAAGGCGACGGCCTCAGCCGTGCTGCCCTTGAAGCC
>Ga0075012_10000335_pt1 | contig 51376 bp, 45 predicted proteins | sample All_14_2_FD_71474 | JGI IMG/M metagenome (GOLD analysis project Ga0075012, IMG submission 71474) | Freshwater microbial communities in response to fracking from Pennsylvania, USA - Allegheny Zone_MetaG_DW_15 | ecosystem: Environmental > Aquatic > Deep subsurface > Groundwater > Drilled...
GGTGCCGGCGTGGAAGACCATGGCGTCGTCGGCATCGGCGGGCAGGCCGGTGATGGTGTCGCCCTTGCGCGGGCTCTCTGGATAGCCGGCGGCGGCGAGTACGACGCCGAGGGCGACGCGGCGGTCCCACTCGGCTTCGATCTTGTCCAGGCGGCCGTCGATGGCGGCGTCGACGAGGTCGACGAGGTCGCTCTTGAGTCGCATCATGATCGGCTGCGTCTCGGGGTCGCCCATGCGGCAGTTGAACTCGAGCACCTTCAGCGAGCCGTCGGGCTTGATCATCAGGCCGGCGTAGAGGAAGCCGGTGTAGAGGATGCCGTCCCTCTCCATGCCTGTGATGGTCGGCATGATGACTTCGCGCATCACCTTGGCGTGGATCTGCGGCGTTACGATCGGGGCGGGAGAATAGGCGCCCATGCCGCCGGTGTTGGGGCCTTCGTCGCCGTCCTTGAGGCGCTTGTGGTCCTGGCTGGTCGCGAGCGTCAGGGCGTTCTGGCCGTCGGCCATGACAATGAAGCTGGCTTCCTCGCCGTCGAGGAATTCTTCGACGACGACGCGTGCGCCGGCATCGCCCATCTTGTTGTCGAGCAGCATCATGTCGATCGCGTCGTGCGCTTCGGCGAGCGACATGGCGACGACGACGCCCTTGCCGGCGGCGAGGCCGTCGGCCTTGATGACGATCGGCGCACCCTCGGCGTCGACGTAGGCGCGCGCCTGCTTCGCGTCGGCGAAAGTCTCGAACTTCGCCGTGGGGATCTTGTGCCGCGTCATGAAGCGCTTGGCGAAGTCCTTCGAGCTTTCGAGCTGGGCGGCGGCCTTGCTCGGGCCGAAGATGCGCAGGCCGGCGGCGCGGAAGGCGTCGACGACGCCCGCGGCCAGCGGCGCCTCGGGGCCGACGACCGTGGCGTAGATCTGTTCCTTCTGCGCGAAGGCGACGAGGTCGGCCACCGAGGTGATGGGCACGTTCTCGCAGCCCTCCTCGCGCGCCGTGCCGGCGTTGCCGGGCGCGACGAAGATCTTCTGCACGCGCGGCGAGCTCGCGAGTTTCCAGGCCAGCGCGTGTTCGCGACCGCCGGAGCCGATGACGAGCAGGTTCATGGCTGTGGCCGCCTTAGTGTCTGAAGTGACGGAAACCCGTGAACACCATGGTGATGTTCTGTTCGTCGGCTGCGGCGATCACTTCGGCGTCGCGCACTGAGCCGCCCGGCTGGATGACGGCGGTGGCGCCGGCCTTGGCGAGCACGTCGAGGCCGTCGCGGAATGGGAAGAATGCATCCGACGCCACGACCGAGCCGACCACGGTGAGGCCGTTGTTCTCGGCCTTGATGGCTGCTATGCGGGCGGAGTCGACGCGGCTCATCTGGCCGGCGCCCACGCCGACGGTCATGTTGTCCTTGCAGTAGACGATGGCGTTGGACTTGACGTACTTGGCGACGCGCCACGCGAACAGCAGATCGGCCATTTCCTGCGCCGTCGGTGCACGCTTGGTCACGATCTTTATATCGCTCTGTCCGATGCGCGCCTCGTCGGCCGTCTGCACCAGCAGGCCGCCGCCGACGCGCTTGAAGTCGAAGCGGCCGTCGGCTGCGCCCAGCGGCACGGTCAGCACGCGCAGGTTCTGCTTGGCGGCGAACACGGCGCGGGCGTCGGCGGTCACTTCCGGGGCGATGATGACTTCGGCGAACTGGCCGGCGACAGCTTCGGCCGTCGCCTTGTCGATCGCGCAGTTGAACGCGATGATGCCGCCGAAGGCCGAGGTCGGGTCGGTCTTGAACGCCTTGCGGTAGGCCTCTTCCGCGTTCGCGCCGATGGCGACGCCGCAGGGGTTGGCGTGCTTGACGATGACGCACGCGACGACACCGTCGAAGGCCTTGACGCATTCCCACGCCGCGTCGGAGTCGGCGATGTTGTTGTACGAGAGTTCCTTGCCCTGCAGTTGCTGGTAGGCGGCGATGCTGCCGGCGACCGCGTTCGGCTCGCGGTAGAACGCCGCCGACTGGTGGGGGTTCTCGCCGTAGCGCATGGTGTCGACCTTGTCGAAGGCGAGCTGCAGGCGGTTCGGGAAGGTGGTCGGCTTGTTCTCGTCGTCCAGGCTGGTGAGCCAGTTCGAGATCCCGGCGTCGTAGCGCGCGGTGTGGGTGAAGGCCTTCTTCGCCAGCGCGAAGCGCGTCTTGTACGACAGCGCGCCGCCGTTGCTCTTGAGTTCGTCGAGCACCGGGACGTAGTCCTCGGGCTCGGTGACGATGCCGACGCCGCCGGTCTCGTTGCCGTGGTTCTTGGCCGCGGCGCGCACCATCGTCGGGCCGCCGATGTCGATGTTCTCGATCGCGTCCTCGAGCGTGCAGTCCTTCTTCGCCACCGTCTGCTGGAACGGATACAGGTTGACGACGACAAGGTCGATCGTCGGGATGTCGTGCTGCTTCATCGTCGCTTCGTGCGCCGCGTTGCCGCGAATGCCGAGGATGCCGCCGTGCACCTTCGGGTGCAGGGTCTTGACGCGGCCGTCGAGCATCTCGGGGAAGCCCGTGTAGTCTGAGACGTCGGTGACCTTGATGCCGGCGTCGCGCAGCATCTTCGCGGTGCCGCCGGTGGACAGGATGTTGACGCCGATGGCGACGAGCTCGCGCGCGAAATCGACCACGCCGCGCTTGTCGGAAACGCTGATGAGTGCCTGTGCGACTTTCATTTTGTTGTGAACCTCAGAGCAGTTTGTGTTCGGTGAGCTTCTTGCGCAGCGTGTTGCGGTTGATGCCGAGCATGTCGGCAGCGACGGTCTGGTTGCCGTCGGCGTGCTTCATGACGACTTCGAGCATGGGCTTTTCGATGTTCGCCAGCACCATGTCGTAGATGCCGGACGGGGATTCGCCGTCGAGGTCGCGGAAATAGCGGTTCAGCGAGCGGCGCACGCAATCGGATAGTTCGGAACTCATGCGGCCTCTTGGTAGTTCAGGTGGTCGTTCGCCGCCGCCTGGGCGAAGAAGAACTCGTCGGTGGCGGCGATCTGGGCCTCGACGGTTTGCAGCTGGTTCATGGCATGCCGGAAATTGGAGGAGCCGACCAGGCCCTTCGTGTACCAGCCGATGTGCTTGCGCGCGATCCTGACGCCGGTCTCTTCGCCGTAGAAGGCATAGAGGTCGGCGAGATGCGTGCGCAGGATGTCGTGGATCTCGGCGACGCGCGGGGCGGGCAGCAGTTCGCCGGTCTTCAGGTAATGGTCGATCTCGCGGAACAGCCAGGGGCGGCCCTGGGCGGCGCGGCCGATCATCAGGCCGTCGGCGCGGGTGTGGTCGAGCACTTGTCTGGCCTTCTGCGGCGAGGTGATGTCGCCGTTGGCGATGACCGGGATGTTCACCAGGGTCTTCACCAGTGCGATGGTGTCGTACTCGGCGTTGCCGGTGTACTGGTCGGCACGCGTACGGCCATGGATGGCGATGGCGCGCACGCCGCAGTTTTCGGCGATGCGGGCGATGGTCGGCGCGTTCTTGTTCTGGCTGTCCCAGCCGGTGCGGAACTTGAGCGTCACCGGGGTGTTCGGCACCGCGCCGACGACGGCCTCGAGGATGCGTGCGACGAGCGGCTCGTCCTTCATCAGCGCGGAGCCCGACATGACGTTGCAGACCTTCTTCGCCGGGCAGCCCATGTTGATGTCGATGATCTGTGCGCCTTCGTCGACGTTGTACTGCGCTGCCTCGGCCATCATCTTCGGATCGGCGCCGGCGATCTGCACGGAGATCGGCTCGACTTCGCCGTCGTGGTTGGCACGGCGGCGCGTCTTGGCGCTGCCGTAAAGCAGGGAATTCGAGGTCACCATCTCGGACACCGCGAGTCCCGCCCCGAGCTTCTTGCACAACTGGCGGAACGGCCTGTCCGTCACCCCGGCCATCGGCGCGACGAAGAGGTTGTTGCGCAGCGTGAAGCCGAGGAAATTCATCTGGGGGTGCCGAAAGGGGAAGGGGGCGGATTCTAGCTCAACTGCACAAATATTGTGCAAGGCGGGCTGGCGCCCGCGAGCGCCGCAACTACCAGCCGCGAGCCCCGAACAACATGCGCCGCGCAATGAACGAGCGCAGCGGCGGCAGCAGGTCCATCGCCAGTAAACCCGCCCCGCGCGCGTGATGGATGACCGGGTTCTCGTTGCTGAAAATGCGTACGAGGGTATCGGTGAAGCCGATGGTGCCGCGGCGGTCCGTACGACGGGCGGCGGCGTAGCGGGCGAGCACTTCGGAGGCGCCGGGGTCGTCGGCTTCGGCGAGCGTGCGGGCAAGTTCGAAGACGTCGCGCAGCGCGAGATTGAAGCCCTGGCCGGCGACGGGGTGAAGCGTTTGCGCGGCGTTGCCGATCCACACTTCGCGTTCGCCGACGGCGTGCTCGCGGTAGCGCAGCCCAAGCGGATAAACGTGGCGTGCGGTGACGGCGGTGAAACTGACGCGCGGTCCGAAGCGACCCTGCAGCAAGGCGAGAAATTCGGCGTCGGGAAGGGTGGCGACACGCGTCGATTCGCCGGCGGCGCAGGTCAGCACGATCGCGAGTTCTTCGCCGTAGGGCAGGGCGGCCACCGGGCCTTGCGGCGTGAAGCGCTCCCATGCCATGTTTCGATGCGGCGCTTGCGGCGTCGCAGTGCAGATCACGGCGTGCTGGCCATAGTCGCGGGTGCGGATGCCGGCGAGCTCGTCGACGGCGCCCTCGGCCCAGACGACGAGCGCGGCGTTGGGTTTGTTGTCGGGCGTGATCGTCGTGCGGTTATGAACGGCGATGCTGGTCTTCGCCAGCGCGTCGTCGAGCGCCGCGGCGAGCGCGCCGGCATCGAGCACGTAGCCGAGCGCCGGAACGCCTTCCTCGGCGGCGCCGATGCGGGTGCGGCCAAGGCCGCCCTGGTGGGAGACGTGGATGTCGTCGATCGGCGTGTGGGGAATGTGGTGCCACGCGCCGAGCCATTCGAGCGTCTGCCGCGAACCGTGGGAGAGCGCGAGGATGCGCTTGTCGTTCTTCGCTGCGCCGCGCTCGCGGGCATCGAAGACTTCGCTGGCGATGCCTTGGCGATGAAGCGCCAGGGCCAAGGCCATTCCGGCAGGCCCACCCCCCACAATGGCAACGCCGCGGCCGTCAGTCACGGCGGGCATCGCGCATCAGCGCCTCGATGTCGGCGATTGTCTTCGGCGCCTTGTGCGTGAGGATCTCGCAGGCATCGGTGGTGACGAGGACATCGTCCTCGATGCGCACGCCGATGTTCCAGAAGGCCTGCGGGACGTCGTCGCCCGGGCGGATGTAGCAGCCGGGCTCGACGGTCATGACCATGCCGGGTTCGAGGGGGCGCCAGACTTCACCCGCCTTGTATTCGCCGGCGTCGTGCACGTCGATGCCCATCCAGTGGCCGGTGCGGTGCATGTAGAAGCGCTTGTAGGCCTCGGACTCGATGACGCCGTCGACGCTGCCTTCGAGCAGCTTCATGTCGACCATGCCCTGGGCAAGGACGCGAACCGCCGCATCGTGCGGCGAGACGAAGGTGGCGCCTGGCTTGATCGCCGCGATGGCGGCGCTCTGCGCGTCGAGCACGAGGTCGTACACGTCGGCCTGCGGGCCCGAGAAGCGGCCGCTGGCGGGGAAGGTACGCGTGATGTCGGAGGCGTAGCCGTCGAGCTCGCCACCGGCATCGATCAGGACCAGTTCGCCATCGCCGATGCGGCGGTTGTTGTCGACGTAGTGCAGTACACAGGCACCGGCGCCGGCGGCGACGATCGGCGTGTAGGCCGGGTACTGGCAGCCGCGGCGACGGAATTCGTGCAGCAGTTCGGCTTCGATTTCGTATTCCCAGCGGCCGGGCGAGGTCGTGCGCATGGCGCGGATGTGGGCGTCGGCGGCGATGTCGGCGGCGCGACGCAGCAGCGCGACTTCGTATGCGTCCTTGATCAGGCGCATCTCGTCGAGCGCGGCGCGCACGTCACGGACGTCTTGCGGCGCGCGCTTGCCGGCGCGCGACTGGGCACGCACGGCATTGAGCGTCGCGGCGATGCGCGCGTCCCATGCGGCGTCGTGGCCGAGCGAATACCAGAGGGCAGGCTGGTCCGCGACGAGTTCGGCGAGCTTGTCGTCGAGCGTCTTGATCGAGTGCGCCTCGTCGAAGCCGAAGGTCTCGCGGGCGCCCTCGGGCCCGTAGCGGTAGCCATCCCACACTTCCTTGTCGGGATCGCGCTCGCGGCAGAACAGCAGCGATTTCGGTTGGTCGCCGGCGACCAGCACCAGTACTGACTCGGGCTCCGGGAAACCGCTCAGGTAGTGGAAATAGCTATCGGCGCGGTAGGGATAGCCAGTGTCGCGGTTGCGCAGTTTCTCGCTCGCCGTCGGAATCACGGCGATGCCGTTGCCCATGCGTTCGATGAGGCGGCGGCGGCGATCGATGAAAGGCGCGAGGTCCATGCGTCGATTATAGAGAGCGCAACTCGATGTCGAGTTCGGCGAGACGCTCTGGCGTGCCGACGTCGACCCAGCGGCCGGGGTGGACTTCCCCACCGACGCGACCCTCGCCCATCGCCGCGCGCAGCAACGGCGCGAGCTTGGCCGGCTTGCCGGCTTCGAGGCCGGCGAAGAGTTCGCGCCGATAGACGCCGATGCCGGCGAAGGTCAGGCGCGATTCGCCTTCGCTGGCAATGCGTCCGTTGGCGAGCGCGAAATCGCCCTTGGCGTTGTGGCCGGGATTCGGCACGAGGACGAGATGCGCGAGGTCGTCGGCACGCAGCACGCTGGTCGCGCGATTCACGTCCCAGTCGCACCAGATGTCGCTATTGATGACGAGAAATGGATCGTCGCCGAGCAGCGGCAGCGCCTGCGCTACGCCGCCCGCGGTTTCGAGTGCCCCCAGCGGTTCCTCCGAGTAGCGGATCGAGAGGCCCCAAGCCGCGCCGTCGTCGAGCAACGCTTCGATCTGGTCGCCGAGGTGGGCGTGATTGATGACGATCTCGCGGAAACCGGCGCGCGCGAGGCGTTCGAGATGCCAGACGATCAGCGGTTTTCCGGCCACCGGCAACAGGGGTTTCGGCGTGACGTCGGTCAACGGCCGCATGCGTTCGCCGCGACCCGCGGCGAGAAGCATGACCCTCACGCGGGTCTTCCTGCGTTCGCTTCTTCCAGCTCGTCGAGCAGCTTCAGCAGCGGCCCGAGGTCGCGGTAGCGCGCACAGGCGGCGCGCAGGTATTTTGCAACCAGGGGCATGTCGCGCAGGTAGCCGTCCTTGCCGTCGCGGTGACAGAGGCGCGCGAAAATCCCGAGCACCTTGATGTGGCGCTGTACGCCCATCCACTCGAAATCGCGGTAGAAATCGCCGAAGTCGGCGCGCACCGGCAGGCCGGCTTTGCGTGCCTTCTCCCAATAGCGTACGGCCCAGTCGAGCACGAGTTCCTCGGGCCATTCGACGTAGGCGTCGCGCAGCAACGAGACGAGGTCGTAGCTGATGGGACCGTAGACGGCGTCCTGGAAATCGACGATGCCGGGGTTCGGATCGGTGACCATCAGGTTGCGCGAGTGGTAGTCGCGATGGACGAAAACCGCGGGCTCGGCGAGGTTGATGGCGAGGATCTTCTCGAAGGCAGCGGCGAGGGTTTCGCGCTGCTGTTGGGTCAGATCGATGTTCAGATGCTTCGCGACGTACCAGTCGGGGAACAGGTCGAGTTCGCGCTTGAGCAGTGCTCGGTCGTAGGCCGGCAGCGCGCCGCGCTTGCTGGCGAGTTGGATGCGCACCAAGGCGTCGGTTGCGTCGCCGTAGAGCGCCGGCGGGTTCTTGTCGTCGAAGGCGTTCAGGTAGGTCGTCGAGCCGAGGTCGGAGAGCAGCAGGAAGCCATTCTCGAGATCCGCCGCCAGCACATCGGGCACATGGACGCCGGCGGCATGGAACAGCTCTTGGACATGCAGCCAGGGACGGCAGTCCTCGTTCGCGGGCGGGGCATCCATGACGACGCGCGTCGTGCCGTCGTCGAAGCGCGCGCGGAAGTAGCGACGGAAGCTCGCGTCGGCAGAAGCGGGCGCCAGTTCGAACGATTTTCCGGGAAAGAGATCGCCGAGCCAGGCGCCGATTTTCTGCTGCCGTTCCACGCGGATAAGCCCTTGAGAATGCTAGAATCCGCCGATTCTATCACCGGCCAAACGCACGCCTTTGGGAGGCGCGCGGCGCAGAACAAGACAAGATGCCGTTGCGGGTAATTCTCTGCTGGATTGCTGTCGTCGGTTTCGCCGGCAATGCCGCTGCCCAGATGCAGCCGCTGCGCGTGGACCCGACGCTGCTTGGCGGAACGCCGGCACCGAAGAAGGAGGTGCCGCCCGTTCAGGCCCCAGCGCCGGCTGAAAGCACCGCCGCGCCGCCTGCGCCGCCCGCGAAGCCGATCACGCTCGAGGCGCCGCAGCGCATCGAACCTGCACCCGCACCTGCACCCGCACCTGCACCCGCACCCGCCATGCAGTCGCATGTCGCGCCGGCCGCACCCATCGTTTCTCCGGCGCCCGTTCGCGAACAGCGCGTGGAGAAGGCGGTCATCGAGAGGCCGGCTCCGCGCCAGGCCGAGGTCACCCCGGAACCGGCAGCATCGGCGCGCAGCGTCGGCGGCCCGACGCGCATCGCTGGCGTGGATGCGTTACCGGCATTGCGCGTCGATCCGGCATTGCTCGGCCCGCTGCCCGTTCGCGGCGGTCAGTCGAGCCAACTCGCGGGCAGCATGACGCCGCGGCCTGCGGGGGACACATCCTCACTGAGCCGGAATGCGACGGCCATGGATGCGCCGGCCGCGGAAATCCAGCCCACGGAACCGCCGGAAGTTGCGGAACGGCCATCGCTCGCGCCCACCTACTCGGCGCACGCTGCAGCCGGCGCCTTGCCGGCGCCGCGTCTCAAGCTAACGCCGCTGCTGACGCCGGTGATCGGCGACGAGCCGCGCCCCAACTTCCTGATCGCAGACCGCATCCATGGCCGCAATGACGTCGAGATGGTCGCCGAAGGCGACAGCGAACTGCGCAAGATCGGCACCATCCTGACTTCGGACAAGCTCACCTACTGGCATCTCGACGACGAGGTCGAAGCCCTCGGCAACGTGCGCCTGCAGAAGGAGCAGGACTTGTTCACCGGCCCGAAGCTGCGCTTGCAGGTCGAGGACAACGTCGGGTTCTTCGAGCAGCCGAACTACACCCTGCGCCGTGCCCAGGTCGTCAAGGACGCGCGCACGCCGGATCCGTTCGATGCCGATGAGCCGCTGCCGCTGCACCGGATGATCGAAAGCCACGGCGAGGCCGAGCGGCTCGAGTTCAAGGGCGAGGGGTTGTACAAGGTCAGCAAGGCGACCTACAGCACCTGCGCGCCGGGACGACGCGACTGGTATGCCGAGGTCGACGAACTCGACCTCGACTACAACCGCGAGGTCGCCGAGGGCAGCCACGGCAAGGTCGTGTTCATGGGCGTGCCGATCCTTTACTCGCCCTGGCTGAGCTTCTCGCTAAACAATAACCGCAAGAGCGGCTTCCTGCCGCCGAGTTTCGGCACCACCAACACCAGCGGCGGCGAGGCTTCGATCCCGTGGTACTGGAACATCGCACCGAACATGGATGCGACCATCACGCCGCGCATCATGAGCAAGCGCGGCACGCAGTTGAATGCCGACGCCCGCTATGTCGACTATCACTACATCGGTACCACGCGTCTCGAGTATTTGCCGTCTGACAAGCTCTACGGCAAGTCGCGCTTAGGCTACTCGCTCATTCACACTCAGAACCTTGGCTACGGTTTCACAGGCGCCCTCAATCTGAATGGCGTTTCAGACGATACCTACTTCAAGGATCTATCGTCCCCGACGTCCAACGTTGGCAACAATTACCTGTTGAGACAGGGAACGCTTTCCTATGGAGCCGCGTGGTGGAGCGTAGCGCTGACGAGTCAGCGCTACCAAGTACTTCAGGATCCGTCGGCGCCGGTCGGAGAGCCATACAGGCGAACTCCACAATTGAACGTCGCGGCCAACCGCTACGACCTTCCGCTCGGCGGTGCCTTCAATTTCGCCGGCGAGTACGTCAAGTTCGGCCATCCGACGAGCGTCATCGGGCAGCGCACCATCCTGTATCCGCAACTGTCGCTGCCGATGCAGACTTCGTGGCTGCGCGTCGTACCGAAGGTCGGCATCCACTCGACGACCTACCAGCTCGAGCGCCAGGCCGCCGACATCCCCGCCGACCAGAAGCGCCAGGTTCCGATCGCCAGCATCGACGGCTCCGTCGTATTCGAGCGCGAGACCGAGTTCTTCGGCAAGGACGTGATCCATACGCTCGAACCGCGCCTGTTCTACCTCTACGTCCCCTACCGCGACCAGAGCAAAATCCCCAACTTTGACACCGGCCTTGCGGACTTCAATTTCGCGACGGCTTTCGCCGAGAACCGCTATGGCGGCGGCGACCGCATCGCGGACGCGAACCAGGTGACGGCCGCCGTGACGTCGCGCATCATCGATCCCGCCTCTGGCGCCGAAGTCATTCGCGGCATCGTTGGCCAGCGCTATTACTTCACGACGCAGCACGTGACTCTTCCGGGCGAGACGCCGCGCGCCGGTCGCGCCGCCGACGTGCTCGCCGCGCTGTCGGGCCGCGTGATGCCCAAGACCTACATCGACACCGGCTGGCAGTACAACCCGCGCGACCGGGCGACCGAGCGCTTCAATGCGGCCGCGCGCTACCAACCCGAGGTGGGCAAGGTGCTGAATGCCGGCTATCGCTACACCCGTACCCAGCTCGGCCAGATGGACATCTCGGGCCAGTGGCCGATCTGGGGCGGCTGGCACGGCGTCGGCCGCTACAACTTCTCGACCAAGGACCGGCGCCTGATCGAGAGCGTCGCCGGGCTGGAGTACGACGCCGGCTGCTGGGCCGTGCGTGTCGTCGCGCGCCGCATCGCCACGCAGACGCAGAAGGCGACGACGTCCCTGTTCATTCAACTGGAACTCAACGGTTTCTCCCGCCTGGGCTCGAACCCGCTCGAGGTGCTGAAGCGGAACGTTCCCGGTTACGGCACGGTCAATCAGCAGCTGACCACCGACCCCATGCCATTCTCCTATCCATGATCCGCATCGCGCTCGCATTACTGCTGTCGCTGTCGCTCTCGTCCGGTGCGCTTGCGCAAGCGCGCAAGCCGATCGAGATCGACCGCGTGGTCGCCGTCGTCAACGACGAGGCGATCACCCTTCACGAACTCCGCTCCCGGGTGGCGACCATCGAGCGGCAACTGCGCGGCCAGGGCACGCAATTGCCGCCGCGCGACATCATGGAACGCCAGGTGCTCGAGCGCATGATCGTCGATCGCATCCAGATCCAGTTCGCCCGGGAAACCGGGATGCACATCTCCGACGGTGAGCTCGATGCCGCGCTGCGCCGCATCGCGGAAGGCAACCGCATGTCGCTGCCCGACTTTCGCGCTGCGCTGGAGCGCGACGGCATCGCCTGGGCAAAGTTCCGCGAGGAGATTCGCAGCGAGATGATCGTCGCCCGCTTGCGCGACCGCGAGGTCGAAAGCCGCATCGTCGTCTCGGACGGCGAGGTCGACAACTTCCTCGCCAATCCGCAAAACGCGGGCGCCGAGGTCATGGTGCATCTCGCCCATATCGTCATCCGCGTCCCCGAGCAGGCCGACACGGCGCAACTGATGCGCATCCGCGCGCGAGCGGAGCAGGCGCTGGGACTCCTTGCGCGCGGCGAGGACTTTGCCAAGGTCGCGGCGACCTATTCCGACGCGCCCGACGGCCTCTCGGGCGGCTCGATGGGCACGCGCCCGCTCGACCGCCTGCCGACGCTCTACGCTGATGCGGCACAGAAGCTGGAACCGGGTGGCGTCAGCGAGATCCTGCGCAGCCCCGCGGGCTTCCACATCCTCAAGCTGGTCGGCCGCAGCGGCGGCGCCGCCGTGCCGAAGGCGATCCGCCAGACGCGCGCCAGCCACATCCTGATCAAGGTCAGCGAAGTCGTTTCGGAATCCGAGGCGCGGCGCAAACTGGTGACGCTCAAGGAGCGCCTCGACAACGGCGCCAGCTTCGCCGAACTCGCGCGTCTGTATTCGAACGACCTTTCGGCGACCAAGGGCGGCGAACTCGGTTGGCTGTACCAGGGCGACACCGTGCCCGAGTTCGAGCGTGCGATGGATGAGCTCAAGATCGGCGAAATCAGCCAGCCCGTGCAGTCTCCGTTCGGCTGGCACCTCATCCAGGTTCACGAGCGCCGTACCGACGAGGCGTCGCAGGAGCGCCAGCGCCTGATCGCGCGCCAGGCCTTGCGCGAACGCAAGTCGGACGAAGCCTACGAAGACTGGCTGCGCCAGATGCGCGACCGCGCCTATGTCGAGTACCGCCTCGAAGACCGCTGAACCACTGCTCGCCGTCACCAGCGGCGAGCCGGCCGGCATCGGTCCGGACATTTGCCTGGCGCTGGCCGGCGCGGATCTGCCGGTGCGCCTTCGCGTGCTCGGCGACCGCGGACTGCTCGAAGCGCGCGCAGCGATGCTGGGCGTCGACATCGCCGGACTCGACATCGAGCACGTGCCGCTGCGCGCGCCCTGCGTCGCCGGCAGGCTCGATCCGGCCAATGCCCCCTATGTCCTCGACCTGCTCGATCGCGCGCTCGACGGTTGCCGCCGCGGCGAGTTCGCCGGCATGGTTACCGCGCCGGTGCACAAGGGCGTCATCAACGATGCGGGCATGCCTTTTACCGGCCACACCGAATACCTCGCCGAGAAAACCGGCACGCCGCGCGTCGTCATGATGCTGGCGGGAACCGGCGCGAATGCCGGCCTGCGCGTGGCGCTGGCGACGACGCACCTTGCCCTCAAGGACGTTCCGGCGGCGATCACCAAGCCCGAACTCGAAACCACGATCCGCATCCTCGAGGCCGACCTGCGCACCAGGTTCGGCTTCCCCCGTCCGCGCATCCTCGTCGCCGGCCTCAACCCGCACGCGGGCGAGGGCGGCCACATGGGCAGCGAGGAGATCGAAGTCATCGCGCCCGTGCTCGACAAGCTGCGCGCCGAAGGCATGGACCTCGTCGGCCCGCTGCCGGCCGACACGTTGTTCACGCGCCGCGTGCTCGCCGGTTCCGACGCCCAGCTCGCGATGTACCACGACCAGGGGCTCGCGGTGCTCAAGTACGCGGCCTTCGACGATGGCATCAACATCACGCTTGGCCTGCCGATCCTGCGCACCTCGGTCGACCACGGCACGGCGCTCGATCTTGCCGGCACCGGCAAGGCCGATACGGCGAGCCTGTTCGCCGCCGTGAAGGTCGCCGCCGACATCGTCGCCCGGCAATGAAGGGACATACGCCGCGCAAGCGGTTCGGTCAAAACTTCCTGGTCTCGCCCGGCGTCATCCGCAATATCGTCGCCGCCATTGCGCCGCGCCGCGACGACAACCTGATCGAGATCGGCCCCGGTCTGGCCGCATTGACGGCACCGCTGCTTGACGCCGTAGACCGCCTGCACGTCGTCGAGATCGACCGCGACCTGATCGCGCGCCTGCGCAAGGACTTCCCCGCGGACCGGCTGACCGTCCACGAGGGCGACGCGCTTGCCTTCGATTTCGCGACGCTCGGGAAAAAGCTGCGCATCGTCGGCAACCTGCCCTACAACATCTCGACGCCGCTGCTGTTCCATCTCGCGGGTTTCGCCGGCTGCGTGCAGGACATGCACTTCATGCTGCAGAAGGAGGTCGTGGATCGCATGGTGGCGTCGCCGGGCGGCACGGACAACGGCCGCCTCTCGATCATGCTGCAATACCGGTTCGAAATGGAGCGGATGTTCGTCGTGCCGCCGGACGCCTTCGATCCACCGCCAAAGGTCGACTCGGCGATCGTGCGCCTGATGCCGCGGCCGGCGTCCGAACTTTGCGTGCACGACGAGGCGGTGTTCGCCCGCGTCGTCACCGCGGCTTTTTCGCAGCGCCGCAAGATGCTGCGCAACACGCTGCGCGAGTTCTTCGACGAACCCGCGCTGGCCGCACTGGGCATCCCACCGACGGCGCGTCCGGAAGAGCTGGGTGTCGCCGACTACGTCGTCCTGGCGAACGCCGTCTTCGATAGAACCGAACGATTCAATGGAAGCTGCCCGCGCTAGCGGGCGGCAAAAAAGAAACGGCAGGCTCGTGGCCTGCCGTTTCCCTTGAGGCGGGTGTTGCCTCAGGCCTTCTTCATCGGGCAGGTGTTGATGCCCAGCAGCGGGTAGACCGGGCAGAAGCCGATCGCGCCCGTGGCGAGCGGGACGACGCCGATCCACGCCCAGACGGGGCCGCCGACGGCTGCCCAGGCAATGAGGCCGAGGCCGGCGAGGATGCGAAGAACACGGTCGATGCCACCGACGTTGAGTTTCATGACAGGCTCCTACGAGTGGTTGAAAGTGACGCCATTTCACCACCGCGGCCGGGTGATGTATGTGACCAATGTTACAAAGGCCAAGCTGGCTTGTCGGACTTAGCCGGCGAGCCGCCGCAGGCCCGCGGGATCGAGGATTTCGATCTGCTCGCGGCCGAGCCGGACGAGGTTCTGGGCGGCGAAGCTCTTGAGCAACCGGCTGACGATCTCGCGCACGCTGCCGAGTTCGTCGGCGAGCTGCTGGTGCGTCGCATGCACGAGCTTGCCCTTGCCGAGCAGCAGGCCGGCGAGGCGCTGGTCGAGCTTGCGGAACGCCACTTCCTCGACGAGCTGCATCAGGTCCGCGATGCGCTCCGAGAAAAGGTTGAAGATGAAGTTCCGGAAGGGCGGCTGGCCGAGCAGTTCGTCGAACAGCGGCCGCGGCAGCAGCACCAGTGTCGTCTCCGCCTCGGTGATGCCGCGTGCGTTGTAGTCGGTGCGTCCGAGCAGGCAACTCGACGTGATGATGCACGACTCGCCGGGCAACACGCGGTACAACGGCAGTTCGCGGCCGTTAGCCGCCGGCTTGAGCACGCGGATGCCGCCGTCGAGGATGAAGGGAAAGCCCTGGCAAGGCTGGCGCTCGTCGAAGATCACCGTGCCGGCAGGCACCGTCATCGTCTGAGCCTGCTGTTCGACGCGCGTGCGCAAGGACTCGGGCAGGGCGTCGAGCACGGGATACAGCGCCTGCAGGGCGGAAGGGGCTGTCGTGCTCATCGCAGTTCCGCCACCACCGGCGCGTGGTCGGACGGCCGCTCGAGCTTGCGCGGCGCACGGTCGATGCTGCAGCCGCCGCAGCGCGCCGCCAGTGCGGGGCTCATCAGGATGTGATCGATGCGCAGCCCGAGGTTGCGGCGGAAAGCCATCATCCGGTAATCCCACCAACTGTAGCTTTTGTCGGTCTGGGGGAAGAGGCGGAAGGCGTCGACCAGTCCGAGGGCGACGAGGCCGCGGAAGGCCTCGCGTTCCGGCAGGCTGCAAAGCACCTGCCCCTGCCAGGCGACTGGGTCGTGGACGTCGCAGTCCTCCGGCGCGATGTTGAAGTCGCCGAGCAGCGCGAGCTCCGGATGGCGCCGCAGTTCGTCCTCTAGCCACATGGTCAGCGCGCTCAGCCACCTGAGCTTGTAGTGGTACTTGTCAGACTCGATGCTCTGGCCATTCGGAAAGTAGGCGCAGACGACGCGGACGCCGTCGACGGTTGCCGCAATGACCCGCTTCTGCGCATCCTCGAAGCCTGGAATGCCGCGTACCACCTCGGTGGCCTCGCCGCGCGAGAGGATGGCGACGCCGTTGTAGGTCTTCTGGCCGTCGTGCAGCGCGCGGTAGCCGGCCGCCTCCAGTTCGGCGAACGGAAAGGCGGTGTCCTCGAGCTTCGTTTCCTGAAGGCAGAGCACGTCGGGGGTGTTGGCGGCGAGCCAGTCGAGCACGTGCGGCAACCGTACGCGCAGCGAGTTGACGTTCCAGGTCGCGAGCTTCATCGGCATGTCGGCGTGATGATAACCCGCGGGCGGGGGACCTATAATGCGAGTGGAGGTCGCGATGTTCGACTCGCCGTTCGCCTTCTGCCCGCGTTGCGGGGAAATGGTCTTGCTGGACCAGACGCAACGCGAATGCGCATACGAGCACGGCTGCAGCAACGAGTGCTGTCCGTTGGCCGACTGGTTCAGCGGTATCGGCTTCGGCAAGGAACAGGAAAAGGGGAAACCGGATGGGCAATGAACGACGCAAATTCTGGCGCGCCGCATTCAATGCGCCGGTCAAACTGGTCAGCGACACGGCAACCGTACACGCGATGCTCGACGACATTTCGCTCAAGGGCGCACTGCTCGAAATGCCGACCGATTGGCACCCCGTGATCGGCGAACAGTGCCGGCTGACGCTTCAGCTCGGTGCGGGTCCCGATGCGGCCATCAACATGTGGGGACACATCAGCCACGCCGAGGGCAACCGCGCCGGCCTGACCTGCGAGAGTATCGACCTCGACAGCATCACCCATCTGCGCCGGCTCGTCGAACTCAATGCCGGCGACCCCACGCTGCTCGAACGCGAACTGTCGGTGCTTATTTCCTAGGTGCTTCGGTCGTGCGTCGCGTACCCGCTGCGGGGTAGCCGGCGGCATCGAGCAGGCCGTTCCAGAGTTCGGCGTCCCAGCCGATCTGCGTCTTGCGGCCGACCACCAGCGTCGGCACCGAGGCCTTCTCCAGCGCTGTCGCCGCCTTGAAGGCGGCGAATTCGTCGGCAGTCTCGACGCCGGCCTCGTTGAACGGGATACCGCGGCGCCGCAGCAGGTTTCGGCCTTCCTTGCACAGTTCGCCGCAATCGGGCGCGACGAACAGGATCACCGGGAACTCTTCCGCCGCCTTGCGCGCTTCGTACGAATACTCGGCCGGCCCGCCCTCGACGCTGCCCTGCAGCCGCTTCGACTCGACGCTCTTCGTCTCGGCGGGCGGCGGCGGCTCGTCCGAGTAATGCACCTTGCCGTTCTTGTCGACCCAGCGGTACGCGTTCTGGGCGAAGGCGGCGGCAGCCGCGAAGACGAGCAGCAACGCGAGCAGCCGTTTCATGACGTCCCTCCTCAGGCGGCAACCATCCCGTTGTGCCGCAGCAACGCGTCCGGCCGCGGCTCACGGCCGCGGAACGCCTTGAAGGATTCGATCGCGGGGCGCGCGCCGCCGACGGCGAGGATCTCGCGCCAGAAGCGTTCGCCCGTTTGCGTGTCGAGTGCGCTGCCGCGCTCGCGTGCCGCTTCCTCGAAGGCCTCGTAGGCATCGGCAGACAGTACCTCGGCCCACTTGTAGCTGTAGTAGCCGGCAGCATAGCCGCCGCCGAAGATGTGCGAGAAGCTCTGCGGGAAGCGGTTCCATTCGGGCGGAACGATGACGGCGACTTCCTTGCGGACCTGCGCCAGCAGGTCGAGCATGCTGCGCTTGCCGCCGGGCGTGAAGTCGCTGTGCAGCAACAGGTCGAACAGACTGAACTCGACCTGGCGCAGCATCTGCATGCCGCTCTGGAAGTTCTTCGCCGCGACCATCTTGTCGAAGAGTTCCCGCGGCAGCGGCGCGCCGGTCTCGGCGTGGGCGGTCATGCCCTGAAGGACATCCCACTCCCAGCAGAAGTTCTCCATGAACTGGCTCGGCAGTTCGACGGCGTCCCACTCGACGCCGCGGATGCCCGACACCGGCAGTTCCTCGATGCGCGTCAGCAGGTGATGCAGGCCGTGGCCGGTTTCGTGGAACAGGGTCAGCACGTCGTCGTGCGAGAACGTCGCTGGCTTGCCATTGACGGGTGCCGGGAAGTTGCAGTTCAGGTAGGCGACCGGCGTCTGCACGCCAGCGAGGACGCGCCGGCGTGTGATCGCCTCGTCCATCCAGGCGCCGCCGCGCTTGGTGTCCCGCGCATAGAGGTCCATGTAGAACTGGCCCACGAGCTCGCCGTTGCGCACGATGCGGAAGAAGCGCACGTCCGGATGCCATACCGGCGCGCTGTCCGGTTCGATCTTCACGGCGAACAGCGACTCGATGACGCGGAAGAGCCCGGCGAGCACCTTGGGCTCGGGGAAGTACTGCTTGACCTCGTCGTCCGAGAAGGCGTAGCGCGCGAGCTTGAGTTTCTCGGAGGCCCAGGCGAGATCCCAGCTTTCCAGCTTCTCCATGCCCAGGTCGCGGCGCGCGAATTCTCGCAATTCGGCAACGTCCTTCTCGCCGAAGGGCTTTGCCTTGTCGGCCAGGCCGCGCAGAAAGGCGGCCACCTCGGCCGGCGTCTGCGCCATCTTCGGCACCAGCGAGACCTCGGCGAAATTCGCGTAGCCGAGGATCTGCGCCTCCTCGGCGCGCAGCGCGAGGATGCGGTCGATCAGCGGGCCGTTGTCCCATTCGGGCTTGCCGAACTCGGAGGCGCGCGTGGCGTAGGCGCGATACATGCGGGCGCGCAGTTCGCGGTCGTCGGCGTACTGCATGACCGGAATGTAGGAGGGCGCGTGCAGCGTGAACTTCCAGCCGGGCTTGCCGTCCTTCTCCGCGGCGGCGCGCGCGGCATTGCGCGCATCCTCGGGCAGTCCGGCGAGACCGGCTTCTTCGGTCACCCACTCGGCGTGCGACTTCGTCGCGTCGAGCAGGTTCTCGGCGAACTTGGTTCCAAGCGCGGCGAGTTCTTCCTGGATTTCCTTGAAGCGGGGCTTCATCGCCTCAGGCAGCTCGGCGCCGGAAAGACGGAAATCGCGCACCTCGTTGTCGATGATGCGCTGGCGGGCCGGCGTCAGCGTCGCGTATTCGCCGCCGTCGTGCAGGGCCTTGTACTTGGCGAACAGCGCGAGGTTCTGGCCGAGCTCGGCGTAGAAGCTCGTGACCTCGGGCTCCATCGCGTTGTAGGCGTCGCGCCACTCCGGCACGTCGTTGACGGAGTGCAGATGGCCGACGATGCCCCAGGCGCGGCCGAGGCGCTCGCCGGCGTCGATCATCGGCTGCACGAACGCGTCCCAGGTGGCGGGGGTGTCGTCCGCGGCCATGCGCGCGACGAGCGCGCGGTTTTCGTCCAGCAGCTGGCGGATGGCGGGCGTCACATCGGCTGGCGTCACCGCCTCAAAGCGGGGCAGGCCGCTGAAGTCTAGGAGCGGATTCATAAGCCTCAGATGGGGGCAAGGCGCGGGCCTGCAAGCCCGCGCGGGAAAATCAGGGAAGGATGATGCCGGTCAGCTTCTGCAGCGCCTCACGGTACTTGGCGCCTGTCTTCTCGAGGATGTCCTGCGGCAGCTTCGGCGCCGGCGCCTGCTTGTTCCAGTCGAGCGTTTCGAGGTAGTCGCGCAGGAACTGCTTGTCGAACGAGGGCGGGCTGATGCCGACCTGATACTGGTCGGCCGGCCAGAAGCGCGACGAGTCCGGCGTCAGCACCTCGTCGATCAGGTGCAGGCGATTCTTGTCGTCGAGGCCGAATTCGAACTTGGTGTCGGCGATGATGATGCCGCGCACGCGGGCGAAGGCCGCGGCCTCCTTGTAGAGGCGCAGCGAGACTTCCTTCACTTGGCGCGCGATGTCGGCGCCGACGAGCCTCTCGACCGTCGCATAGTCGATGTTCTCGTCGTGCGCGCCCATCTCCGCTTTGGTGGCGGGCGTGAAGATCGGCTCGGGCAACTGCTGCGCGAGCTTGAGCCCCGCAGGCAGGTCGATGCCGCAGACCTTGCCGCTCGCCTGGTAGTCCTTCCACCCTGAACCGATCAGGTAGCCGCGCACGACGGCTTCGATCGGCAGCGGCTTGAGCTTGCGCACGACGATGGCGCGGTCGCGCACCTGTGCCTTCTCGTCGTCTCCGCGGACAACGGTCTCCGGGTCGATGCCGGTAAGGTGGTTGGGTACGACGTGCGCGAGCTTGCCGAACCAGAAATCGGCGACGGCCGTCAGTACTGCGCCCTTGCCGGGAATCGGGTCGTCCATGATGACGTCGAACGCCGAAATGCGGTCGGAAGTCACGATCAGCATCTTGTCGTCGCCGACGGCGTAGATGTCGCGCACCTTGCCGTGGCCGATGCACGGCAGGCTCTCGATCGAGGCTTCGAAGAGGGGTTTGCTCATGGCAGTGTCACTCGCGAACGTAGGTTTTTGCTTTGGCCTGCGACGAATCCTCGCGGTACGGGAAACGCACGTGGCCGTAGCGGATCGCCAGCACGCCGAGCGTCAGCAGCGTGATCGCGGCGGTGACCGCCAGCACGCGCAGTTCACTCAGTTCCTTGAGGTCCAGCACCAGATAGCGCGCCAGCGCCACCATGGCGATGTAGAGCGGGTACCGGACGGGCAGGTGGCCGGACTTGAAGTATTGGCCCACCATCGCCAGGACTTCGAGGTACAGGAACATCAGCAGCAGGTCGGCCAGTTGCACCCGCTGCGCGCCGATCATTACCATGACTTCGTGGTACATCGCCGTGGTGGTCGCAAAGGCGATAACCAGAAGGCCCACGTACTCGATGAGGTCGAGGCCGTTCGCGAAGAAGCGTCGGACGCGGTCGAAGGTATGCGATTGGATGTCCATGGAGGCGCGGATTATGGCAGGGTTTTAGTTCGGGAGGAACCGAGGGGATTGCCACCGCCTGTGGGGCGGCGGCGCGGGTGTTCCCGGTCCTCAAGCCGCCGAGAGACGCAGACATCGGCCAAGGGAACACCCGCCCCGCTGTCGGTGCCTCCACTGTGGGACGGTTCGGATAAGGCTGTCAGTCGGGCACGAGTCCCAGCTTTTCCCGGCAGTAGCGCAGGGTTCCGGCGGTGGCTTCCGTCAGCAGGCTGCTGCGGGCACCCAACTCATTGACGAAGCCCGTCTTGCGTCGATCATCGTCGTCGTAGTCGTGAGCACCGAGGTTGCGCAAGGCGCGCAGCGCTCGCCAATCATCGCCCGATGCGATGACGCCGATCTTTTCGAGACGACTGAGCACGTCGTTCATGTCGGTGGCGTCTTCGCCGGAAAGCAGCAGGACCTCCCGAAAGACATTGCCGAGCAGGTCTTGCAGCTTGCCGAAGCGCTCGATGAGCGCGGAAACGGACTCCAGCGAGGCATCGTCGAGGGCGTCGACGCTCGTCAGCGGAAAGGCGAGTTGCCGACGGCTGTAATCCAGATGGTGCAGAAGACGCTCGATGGCGCGCAGCTTTCGAGTCAGGAGCTCCCGCCGTTGCGCGATGGCGGCGTCCGCGTTCATGCGAGGGGAATCCCAGTCAGCTTGGCGAGACGGTGCAGTGGACCTTCGGGCTCCTTGGGCGATCGGACGACGAGATCTACCGGCAGGCCAAGCCCCTGTTCAAGGGCGGCAGCCAGCCGTGCCTGCTCCCACAGACCCGGCGACGGCGATACCTCAATGTAGAGATCGACATCGCCGCCCTTGGCCCGGTCATCGACGCGGGAGCCGAACAGCGTGACTTGTGCCACGTCACCCAGCATCTGGCGCGACGTATCGACGATCAGCCGGCGTTGTTCTTCGTGGAGGCGCATGACGATAGGACTCTAGAGAGGGCTTCATTGTAGGGCTGCGCCGAACAAGGCTGCAAGCAGCCATTTGGAAGCGTCTCCGGCGACGGCCCGGTGTTCCGGTCTGGCGATTTCCTGCGCTTCTCGGCGGCATGAGCTGGACCGGAATACCGGGTCGGCGCTCCCGTCGCCGGCAGCCATCAAAGAAAAAGGCCGCCGGCGAGACTGCCGACGGCCTGATGGTTCCGAGAGGAAGCGGCTTACTTCACGACCGCGTTCAGCTCACCCTTCTTGTAGCGGTTGGCCATCGCCTCGAGGCTGATCACCTTGATCTTGCTGGCCTGGCCGGCGCAACCGAAGGCTTCGTAGCGCGCCTTGCAGATTTCCTTCATGGCCTTGCGGGCCTCGGCGAAGTACTTGCGCGGGTCGAAGTTCTTGCGGTCCTTGTTGAGGAACTGGCGGATCGCGCCGGTGGACGCCATGCGCAGGTCAGTGTCGATGTTGACCTTGCGTACGCCGTTCTTGATGCCTTCGACGATTTCCTCGACCGGCACGCCGTAGGTGGCGCCCATCTCGCCGCCGTTGTCGTTGATGATCTTCAGCCAGTCCTGCGGCACCGACGAGGAGCCGTGCATGACGAGGTGGCAGTTCGGAATGCGGGCGTGGATTTCCTTGATGCGGTCGATGCGCAGCACCGCACCCGTGGGCGGCCGCGTGAACTTGTAGGCGCCGTGGCTGGTGCCGATGGCGATGGCCAGCGCGTCGACGTTGGTCGCCTTGACGAATTCGGCGGCTTCGTTCGGGTCGGTCAGCAGCTGGTCGTGCGACAGCTTGCCCTCGGCGCCGTGGCCGTCTTCCTTCTCGCCCTCGCCGGACTCGAGCGAGCCCAGGCAACCCAGTTCGCCTTCGACCGAGACGCCGATGGCATGGGCGATGTCGACGACGTGCTTGGTGGTATCGACGTTGTACTTGAACGAGGACGGCGTCTTGCCGTCTTCCATCAGCGAGCCGTCCATCATGACGCTGGAAAAGCCGGAGCGCATCGACTGGATGCAGACAGCCGGGCTGGCGCCGTGGTCCTGGTGCATCACGATCGGGACGTCCGGATGCGTCTCGATGGCGGCCTCGATCAGGTGGCGGAGGTAGGCCTCGCCGGCGTATTTACGGGCGCCGGCGGAGCCCTGCATGATCACCGGGCTGTTGGTTTCCTCGGCCGCTTCCATGATGGCCTGGATCTGTTCCAGATTATTGACGTTGAATGCAGGCAGACCGTAGCCGTGTTCGGCGGCATGGTCGAGCAGTTGGCGCATGGATACGAGGGGCATTGCGGTCTCCTTGAGGTGTTAATGAGCGGGCCGGTGTTCGCCGACCTTGACGAGCTTGAGGGTGTTGGTGCCGCCGGGCTGACCGATCGGTTCGCCGATGGTCAGTACGATCAGGTCGCCGGGTTTCACGGCGCCGGCGAGGATAAGCTCCGACTCGGCCTCGCGCAGCAGTTCGTCGCGATTGTGGCCGGCGTAGCGCATCAGCAACGGCGTCACGCCGCGGAAGATGCTGACCTTGTAGCGGGTCTTGACCTCGGGCGTCAGCGCGTAGATCGGCACGCCGCAGGTGACGCGGCTCATCCACAAGGCCGTCGAGCCCGACTCGGTCAGCGACGCGATCGCCTTCACCTTCAGGTGATAGGCCGTAAACAGCGCCGCCATGGCGATCGACTGGTCGATCCGGGTGAACACGCGGTTGAGGAAGTGCGTGTCGAGCGACACGTCCATCGACTTCTCGGCCTCGACGCAGATGCGCGCCATCGAGGCAACGGTCTCGACCGGGTACTCGCCGGCCGCGGTTTCGGCCGAGAGCATGACGGCGTCGGTGCCGTCGAGCACCGCGTTGGCGACGTCCGAGACCTCGGCGCGCGTCGGCACCGGGCTGTGGATCATCGACTCCATCATCTGCGTCGCCGTGATGACGAACTTGTTGTGCTCGCGGGCGGTGCGGATGATGCGCTTTTGCAGCGCAGGCACGGCTGCGTCGCCGACTTCGACGGCGAGGTCGCCGCGCGCCACCATGACGCCGTCGCAGGCGTGGAGGATGTCCTCGAGGTTGGCGACGGCCTCGACGCGTTCGATCTTGGCAATCAGCATCGCATCGGAACCGGCGTCGTGCAGCAACTGGCGGGCCAGGCGCATGTCGCCGCCGGACTTCGGGAACGAGATGGCGAGATAGTCGATGTTGAGCGCCGCTGCCGTCTTGATGTCCTCCATGTCCTTGGCGGTCAGTGCCGGCGCGGAAAGCCCGCCGCCCTGCTTGTTGATGCCCTTGTTGTTGGACAGTTCGCCGCCGTGGCGCACGGTGCAGTGGATTTCGCTGCCTTCTATGCGCGCGACGTCCATGACGACGCGGCCGTCGTCGAGCAGCAGCACGTCGCCGGGCTCGACGTCGTCGACGAGTTCCGGGTAGTCGAGGCCGACGCGCGTGACGTCGCCGAGCTTGCACTCGGCGTCGAGGATGAAGTCCTGGCCGCCCTTGAGCAGCACCTTGCTGCCGGCGAACTTGCCGACGCGGATCTTCGGGCCCTGCAGGTCGCCCATGATGCCGACCGTGCGGCCATGCTGCTGCATGGCGCCGCGCAGGACGTCGAGGCGGGCACGGTGGTCATCTGCCGTGCCGTGGGAGAAGTTGAGCCGGACGACGTCGATGCCGGCGGCGACCAGTTCGGAAAGCACTTTCGGGTCGCTCGACGCGGGGCCGAGCGTTGCTACGATTTTGGTGGAACGCATTGGGATTGGGGGTACCGACAAAAAGGGCCGTCCTCCCTGACGGCCCGCGTTCTGATCAACCCTTCGCGCGCTGTTCCAGCATGTCGACTGCCGGTAGTTTTTTGCCCTCGAGGTATTCGAGGAAAGCGCCGCCTGCGGTGGAGATGTAGGACACCTTGTCATAGATGTCGTACTTCTGGATGGCGGCGATGGTGTCGCCGCCTCCCGCGAGCGTGAAGGCCTTTGTGTTGGCGATGGCTTCGGCGATTTTCTTGGTGCCGGCGCCGAACTGGTCGAATTCGAAGACGCCGACCGGGCCGTTCCAGACCACGGTGCCGGCCTTCATGATGATGTCGACGAGCTCGTCGGCCGACTTCGGGCCGATGTCGAAGATCATGTCGTCGTCGGCCACTGCGCCTGCGTCCTTGAGGACGGCCGGTTCGTTGGCGTCGAACTTCTTGCCGCAGACCACATCGACGGCGATCGGGATGGTGGCGCCGCGCGCCGTCATCTTCTTGATCAGCGCCTGCGCGGTCGGCACGAGGTCGTCCTCGCACAGCGACTTGCCGACGTTCTTGCCCGTGGCCTTGAGGAAGGTGTTGGCGATACCGCCGCCGACGACCAACTGGTCGCACTTGTCGGCCAGCGCTTCGAGCACGGTCAGCTTGGTCGATACCTTGGAGCCGCCGACGATGGCGACCATCGGGCGCGCCGGCTTGGCCAGGGCCTTGGCCAGCGCCTCGAGTTCCTCGGCGACCAGCAGGCCGGCGCAGGCGGCCGGCGCGAACTGGGCGACGCCGTAGGTCGAGGCCTCGGCGCGGTGCGCCGTGCCGAAGGCGTCCATGACGAACAGGTCGCACAGCGCGGCGTACTTCTTCGCCGTCTCCTCGACGTTCTTCTTCTCGCCCTTGTTGAAGCGGCAGTTCTCGAGCAGCACGACTTCGCCGGCGGCGACGTCGAAACCCCCGGCAACCCAGTCGCGGATCACGCGCACAGGCTGGCCGAGTTTCTGCGCCATCACGTCGGCGACGGGCTGCAGCGAGTTTTCGGCGGAGAACACGCCTTCTTCGGGACGGCCGAGGTGCGAGGTGACCATCACCTTGGCGCCGGCCTTCAGGCAGTGCTGGATCGTCGGCATGGACGCGGTGATGCGGGCGTCGGAAGTGACCTTGCCGTCCTTGACGGGCACGTTGAGGTCGGCGCGGATGAAGACGCGCTTGCCCTTGAGGTCGAAGTCGGTGAGACGCTTGAAAGTCATGTTCTTGTCTCCGTCAGGATTTTTAGGAAATCGGCCACTGAACCGCCGCGCGCGGGGGCGCGACGGTTGGATTGCCGATCTCTTACTTGGCGACGTGCTTGACGAAGCGCAGCATGTTGCAGGTGTAGCCGTACTCGTTGTCGTACCAGGCCACGACCTTGACGAAGGTCTTGTCGAGCGCGATGCCGGCTTCGGAGTCGAAGACCGACGGCTGCGAGCAGCCGCGGAAGTCGGTCGACACGACCTTCTCGTCGGTGTAGCCGAGCACGCCCTTGAGGGCGCCTTCGGAAGCGGCCTTCATCGCCTTGCAGATGTCGGCGTAGTCGGCTTCCTTGTTCAGCTCGACGGTCAGGTCGACCACGGAGACGTCGGAGGTCGGGACGCGGAAGGCCATGCCGGTGAGCTTCTTGTTCAGCTCGGGCAGGACCACGCCGACGGCCTTGGCGGCGCCGGTCGAGGACGGGATGATGTTCTCGAGGATGCCGCGGCCGCCGCGCCAGTCCTTCGACGACGGGCCGTCGACGGTCTTCTGCGTCGCCGTGGCGGCATGCACGGTGGTCATCAGGCCGCGCTTGATGCCCCAGCCGTCGTTCAGCACCTTGGCGACCGGCGCCAGGCAGTTGGTGGTGCACGAGGCGGCCGAGACGATCTTCTCGCCGGCGTACTTGTCGTGGTTCACGCCGAAGACGAACATCGGGGTGTCGTCCTTCGACGGGGCCGACTGGACGACCTTCTTGGCGCCTGCGTCGATATGCTTCTGGCAGGTTTCCTTGGTCAGGAAGAAGCCGGTCGACTCGATGACGATGTCGGCGCCGATTTCGCCCCACTTCAGGTTGGCCGGGTCCTTCTCGGCCGTCAGGCGGATCTTCTTGCCGTTGACGACGAGGTTGTTGCCCTCGACCGAAATGTCGCCCTTGAAGTTGCCGTGCACGGAGTCGTACTTCAGCATGTAGGCGAGGTAGTTCGGCTCGAGAAGGTCGTTGATGCCCACGACTTCGATCTCGGGGAAGTCCTTGGCGATGGCACGGAAAGCCATGCGACCGATGCGACCGAAACCGTTGATGCCTACTTTGATAGCCATTGTCATTCTCCCGAAGGTGGTTGCGATAGTGAGTTGTTAGAGGACGGACTCGACGGCGTTCACGACATTGGCAACCGTAAAGCCGAATTCCTTGAATAGCACGCCGGCGGGGGCAGACTCGCCGAAGCGGTCGAGGCCGACCACGACGCCGTCGAGGCCGACGTACTTGTACCAGCCGGCGGTGACGCCTGCTTCCACTGCGACGCGGGGCGTGCCCTTGGGCAGCACGCTTTCGCGGTAGGCCTTGTCCTGGCGGTCGAAGACGTTGGTCGAGGGCATCGAGACGACGCGGACCGGGATGTCTTCCTGCGCCAGCGCGGTCTGGGCCTTGAGCGCGAGGTCGACCTCGGAGCCCGTGGCGATGATGATGGCCCGGGGCGAGCCCTTGCAGTCGGAGATCACATAGCCGCCGCGGCGAATGTTGGCCAGCGTCGCCTCGTCGCGGGCGACGAAGGGCAGGTTCTGGCGCGACAGCGCGAAGCAGGTCGGGCCGTCGGTCTTCTCGACCGCGGCGACCCAGGCGACCATGGTCTCGACGGTGTCGCAGGGACGCCAGACGTCCATGTTCGGGATCATGCGCAGCGTCGCGGTCTGCTCGACCGGTTGGTGCGTCGGGCCGTCCTCGCCGAGGCCGATGGAGTCGTGCGTGAACACGTAGATCACGCGCTGCTTCATCAAGGCCGACATGCGCAGGGCGTTGCGGGCGTATTCCGAGAACATCAGGAAGGTGCCGCCGAAGGGCAGCAGGCCGCCGTGCAGGGCCATGCCGTTCATGATGTGCGACATGCCGAACTCGCGCACGCCGTAGGAGATGTAGTTGCCGGTCGACTTGCCGGAGACGTGCTTGCAGCCCGTCCAGTTGGTCAGGTTGGAGCCGGTCAGGTCGGCGGAGCCGCCGAGGAACTCGGGCAGCGCCGGGGCCAGTGCGTTGATGGCCAGTTGCGAGGCCTTGCGCGTGGCGACGGTCTCGGCCTTGGCGTTGGCGGCGGCGATCGCCTGCTTGGCGTGCTCGGCCCACTTGGCGGGCAGTTCATTCGCGGTGCGGCGCTGGAATTCGGCGGCCTCAGCGGGGAAAGCTTTGGCGTAGTGGTCGAACTTCTGCTGCCAGGATGATTCCCACTCGGCGCCCTTCTTCTTGGCGTCCCAGGCTTCGTAAACTTCCGTCGGGATCTCGAAGGGACCGAAGTTCCAGCCGATGTGCGGACGCGCGGCGGCGATCTCGACGTCGCCCAGGGGCGCGCCATGCACGTCATGCGTGCCGGCCTTGTTCGGCGAACCGGCGCCGATCACGGTCTTGCAGCAGATCAGCGAGGGCTTGTCGGTGACCGCCTTGGCGGCCGTGATGGCGGCGTGCAGTGCCTCGGGATCGTGACCGTTGACGTTCGGCACGACGTGCCAGCCGTAGGACTCGAAACGCTTCGGCACGTCTTCGGTGAACCAGCCTTCGACGTGGCCGTCGATGGAGATGCCGTTGTCGTCCCAGAAGGCGGTCAGCTTGCCCAGGCCCCAGGTGCCGGCCAGCGAGCAGGCCTCGTGCGAGATGCCTTCCATGAGGCAGCCGTCGCCGAGGAACACCCAGGTGCGATGGTCGACGATCTCATGCCCCGGACGGTTGAATTCGGCGGCCAGCAGCTTCTCGGCCATCGCCATGCCGACGGCATTGGTGATGCCCTGGCCGAGCGGACCGGTGGTGGTCTCGACGCCGGGCGTGTAGCCGTACTCGGGGTGGCCCGGGGTCTTGGAGTGGAGCTGGCGGAAGTTCTTGATGTCGTCGATGCTGACGTCGTAGCCGGTCAGGTGCAGCAACGCATAGTTGAGCATCGAGCCGTGACCGTTCGACAGCACGAAGCGATCGCGGTTCGGCCACTTCGGGTTCTTGGGGTTGTGGCGCATGTGGTGGTTCCACAGCACCTCGGCGATTTCCGCCATGCCCATGGGCGCGCCCGGATGGCCGGAATTGGCCTTCTGCACGGCATCCATGGCCAGGGCGCGGATCGCGCTGGTCAGGTTATTGAACACGGGCGGCTCGAAATCGCTGAAAGTTGCGGTCATGGGGGATTTCCTCGTGGTTCATGCCCCGGAAAGGCCGGGATTATCGGCCAAACCGGGTTCAATGTGTAAATCGGGTCTGCCTGGGACGGTGCCGTCTCAGATGGACATCGCGCGGCGACGATTCTCCATCAGGCGCAGGATCATCGGCGTGAAGATCAGCTGCATCGCGATCTCCAGTTTGCCGCCGGGAATGACAATGCTGTTCGGCCGCGACATGAAGGAGTCGTGAATCATCGACAACAGGTAGGGGAAGTCGATGCCCTTTGGATTGGCGAAGCGAATGATCACGAAGCTCTCGTCCGCGGTCGGGATGTCGCGCGTCACGAACGGGTTCGAAGTGTCGACCGTCGGCACGCGCTGGAAGTTCACGTGCGTCTGCGAGAACTGCGGACAGATGTAGTTCACGTAGTCCGGCATGCGGCGCAGGATGGTGTCGACGACGGCCTCGGTCGAGTAGCCGCGCGCCTTCTTGTCGCGGTGCAGCTTCTGCGTCCATTCGAGGTTGATGATCGGCACGACGCCGACCAGCAGGTCGGCATGCTGGGCGACGTTCACCTTGTCGGTGACGACGGCGCCGTGCAGGCCCTCGTAGAACAGCACGTCCGACGGCGGCAGGTCGAGCCAGGGCGTGAACTCCCCGGAGGCCTGCTTGTAGGGGGCGGCCTCCTCGTCGTTGTGCAAATAGTAGCGGCGCTTGCCGCCGCCCGTCTCGCCGTAGGTCTTGAACAGGTTCTCGAGTTCTTCGAGCAGGTTGGCTTCCGGGCCGAAGTGCGACAGGTGCTGATCGCCCTTCTTGGTGGCCTCGGCGACGGCCGCCTTCATCGCCTTGCGGTCATAGCGATGGAAGGAGTCGCCCTCGATGATCGCCGCCTCGATCTTCTCGCGGCGGAAGATGTGCTGGAACGACTTGGTGACCGTGGAAGTGCCGGCGCCGGACGAGCCGGTGATGGCGATGACGGGATGCTTGACCGACATGGGGCCTCCTGGGCGGAATGGTTGATTCGTTTAGCGGAAGAGCGAGCGGCTGCTGAACAGCGGCATGTCATAGCTGTTGTGGTCGCGCCCCTCGACGTAATCCTTGTGATAGCCGTGGATGCGCTCCACCTCGCTCTTCGAGCCGAAGATGAACGGCGCGCGCTGGTGCAGCTCGGACGGCACGACGTCGAGGACACGCTGGCGTCCGGTGATCGCACCGCCGCCCGCCTGCTCCATGATGAAAGCGATCGGGTTGGCTTCGTAGAGCAGGCCCAGGCGCCCGCCCTGGTCGCGCGTCTTCTCGTCGACCGGGTAGAGGAACACGCCGCCGCGTGTCAGCACGCGATAGGCCTCGGCGATCAGCGACGCCACCCAGCGCATGCCGAAATCACGGCCGCGCGGACCGGTGGAGCCAGCCAGGCATTCCTGCACGTAGCGGCGCACCGGCGGCTCCCAGAAGCGCTCGTTCGACGCGTTGATGGCGAAGGTGGAGGCGTTGTCCGGGATCTCGATGTTCCGGTGCGTCAGCACGAACTCGCCGATCTCGCGGTCGAGCATGAAGCCATTGACGCCGTTGCCGGTGGTCAGCACGAGGCGCGTCGAAGCGCCGTAGAGCACGAAGCCCGCGGCGACCTGTTTGCTGCCCGGCTGCAGGAAGTCCGCCGCCGTCACTTCCTTCTTGCCGTCCGGCGCGCGCAGCACCGAAAAGATGGTGCCGGTCATGAAGTTGATGTCGAGGTTGCCCGAGCCGTTGAGCGGATCGAACACGACGAGGTACTTGCCGCGCGGATACTTGGACGGTATCGGCGTCACGCCTTCGACGGCTTCGGAGGCCATGCCTGCAAGGCGCCCCGTCCAGATGTTGGACTTGATGATGAAGTCGTTGGCGGCGCGCTCGAGGTAGACCTGCGGGTCTTCGGCGTCGGCACCGAGGCAGCCGCGCGAAATTGCGTGGCTGATCGACTTGCAGGCCGTCGCGATGTCGCTGAGAAGGACCGAAAAATCACCGGTCGCGCCCTTGACGCGACGCTGCTCCTCGATGATGAACTGGGTCAGAGTCGTGCGCCCGTCATGCATGGTGTCAGTCCCCCTCGTTTTGTCTTGTAATGTTCTTGCACTCCCCATCCCCCAAGAAAATTCCCCGCCCCTTTCGGGGCGGGGCAAAATCTGGCTGATCGCCAGAGGGAGTGGAGAAGTACAGGTCCGGGCAAACCCCGGACCGACGGGGGAAATGTACCCGCGGGCATCCATAAGCGCCATTCACTTTTTCTTATCATTGGAATAAGCCTTCTTGCGCATGCCGCAGCATGCGCGAAGGCTCAATCGGCGATGGCTGCGCCTGTCACCTGGCTACCCACGCGCACGCCTTCGCGCAGGTCGCTTGCGGGCCACGGCAGGGCGATTTGCACGGTTTCGCCGGGGCGCATGGAAGGGATGCGATAGCTCTCTCGACCGCGTGCCGAATGCGTCGCGACGACCGTGATCGCCTGTGCCGCGACCGGCGCATTGTTGCGCACCAGGAGTACGAGCTGGCCGCGCGCATTGCGCTCGATGGCAGTGGCGAAATAGTTGCCCGGCCGCTGCGGCACTTCGAGCCTGGCCAGCGCGACGGCAGCCCCCTTGCCGGCCTCGCTCGGCGCGCCGGCTGCGGCACGGAAGTGTTCGGCCGCTTCGCCCTTGCGGCCAGCGGCGAGTCGGATGCGGCCCAGCGCGTAATGCGCCTGCGCTGTCGGCAGCAGGGTGTTGGCCTTGGTGAAGTCGGCGCGTGCCGCCTCGGTGTCGCCGCGGCGCTGGCGTTCGCGGCCGCGACCGAGGTAGAAGTCGTAGAAATCTGGATTGCGCTTGATCGCCTCGTCGTAGTCGCGCTCGGCTTCGGTGTGCTTGCCGAGCGCAGCGTGGGCGTCGCCGCGCAGTCCATGGAACAGCGCCTCGCGCGGCTCGATCTTCAGCGCGGCATCGGCGAGCTTCAGCGCCTTCTCGGGCTCCTTCTGTGCCAGCGCCTTTTCGCCCTCGTCGAAGCGCTTGTAGGCCTCACGGGTCTTCAGCAGATGCGCGATGCGCGTCTGGTATTCGCGCTCGCCGGTCTTGAGGTCTCCGCCGAGCGTGGCGGCGAAGGCGCGGTTCGCGTCGACGCGTTCCTGTGACGGCGGGTGGCTCGCAAACAGGCCCTCGAGCCAGTTCAGCGCCTTGCCATTCGACAGGCGGAGGAAGGTCTCCTGCAGCGCCACGGCGGCCATGGGATCGTAGCCGGCGCGCTGCATGTAGAGCATGCCGTAGTGGTCGGCCTCGAGTTCGAGGTCGCGCCCGTACTTGACGCCGAGCAGCCCGGCGCCGACGCCGGCCACGGTGTCCACGACGCGGCCGTAGCGGCTGTCGGAAGCGGCGATGGCGACTGCGGCGGCGCCGGCCTGCAGCAGCAGGCCGGTTTCCATGCCGCGCGCGGCGTGGCGGCCGGCGGCGTGCACGATTTCGTGGCCGATGACCGCGGCCAGTTCCGCCTCGCTCTTCAGTTCGACCAGCAGGCCGCGGTTCAGCGCGATCTTGCCGCCGGGCATCGCCCAGGCGTTGGGCACCGACTCGTTGAGGACGACGAATTCGTAGGGCAGTTGCGGCCGGTCGCTGACGCGCGACAGCTTCTGGCCGACCTCGCGCACGTACGCCGTGAGCTGCGGGTCGAGCACGTACTGGCCGCCGCTCTGCTGCTGGCCGGGAACATAGGCCTCGCGGCCCATCGAAATCTCCTGCTGCTCGGAGACCAGGTGCAGTTCGCTGCGGCCGGTGACCGGATTCGTCGCGCATGCGGCGAGCGCGAGCGGCAGCACTAGCAGAAGTCGGCGGAGCAAGAACATCGGTTTCATCACCCGTTGATTCTAGCTGCCGCGTATGGCGCTCGGGGTCGTTCGCGCTGCAGTAGGTTTCCGGTCTTGCGGTTGGTGGGCGCTCGGGCCGCCGGGGGCTCTGCTGCGCTTCGTGTCACCCGGATCGGGCTGCGCCCGATCCTCCTTCTTTACCTACGCGCAGCAGGACACCCCACCGTCCCGAGCGGTTGCCGCCTTGCCTCTTTTGCGCTCGAAACCACCTGCGTATCCACAAGGATGGCGGGTATCCGATTCCCGTAGGTAAAGGAGGAGGACCGCGCGCGGCGCGGTCCGGGGGACACGGAGGGAATCGGATACCCGCCGTCCTTGGCGCACAAAACGAAGCTAGCGCGTGAGTTGCAGATACAGCTGCGGCAACGTCTCCGGCAGCCGCTCGATGCGGTCGAGCACAAGGTAGCGGTTGCCGAAGATGTGCCTGACGTAGTCGTCGGCGCGGGGGTCGAGGCTCAGGCAGAAGGTCGCGATGCCCTGGCTCGACAATTCCTCGACGGCCTTCTTGGTGTCGGCGTGCAGGTACTCGTTGTCGTCGACGTCGATATCGGCGGGCTCGCCATCGGTCAGTACCAGCAGGATGCGACGGTCGGCCTGGCGGTGGCCGAGGTAGTGGCCGGCGTGGCGCACCGCGGCGCCCATGCGCGTCGACCAGCCGGCCTCCATCGCGGCGACGCGCGCCTTGACGGCGTGGTCCCAGCGCTCGGTGAAGCCCTTGATGTGCTGGTAGCGGACTTCGTGGCGCGTGTTGGAGTGGAAGCCGGCGATGGCGAAGGGATCGCCGAGGCGGTCGATCGCCCAGGCCAGCAGCGACACCGCTTCCTGGCTGAGTTCGAGGATCGACTGGCCGCTGTCGCCGGCCTTTTCGTTGAGCGACTCGGAAAGGTCGAGCAGCAGCATGACGGCGATGTCGCGGCCGTCGGTGCGGTGGCTCATGTTGATGCGCGGATCCGGAATCGCGCCGCACTTGAAGTCGATCAGCGAGCGCAGCGCGATGTCGAGGTCGAGCTCGGACCCGTCTTCCTGGTAGCGGATGCGCACCCGGTCCTGCGGCTTCAGCAGGTCTAGCATGCGCTTGAGGCGCTTGGCGAGCGCGGCGTGCTTCTCCAGCAGGCGATCGATGTCGGCGGCGTTGCCCGACGGATGCAGCGCCTCGTAGACGCTCGCCCAGTCGGGGCGGAAGCTCTGGCTTCGGTAATCCCACTCGGGATAGTGGCGCGGCGGCAGCCCCTGGAGCTCTTCGCCGGGCTCGAGCTTGCGCGGCTCGTCGAAGGCCTCCTCTTCGTCGCCCTCTTCGATGAATTTCCACAACTGGCGGTTGTCGTCGCGGTAGTCGACGACGGTGTCGGCGAAATGCACCTTGGCGAACTGGTCGCTCTGGCGGCGCGTGCGCGCGACGTAGGTGAGGGCCAGCGACGCCATTTCGGCAGTACTCGACGCCCCGGCGCCGAGCGCTGCCCGGAAGCGTTCGGCGAACTCGTTCACCACCGCATCGCGGTAGCCGTGACCGGGATCGAGGAAGGCGCGCGAGAGCATCGCCAGCCGATGGCGCAGGCAGGACGTCGTTTCGGGGTCGCAAGCGCCTTCGACCGGCATGGGGTGCAAGGCGCGCAGGACGCGGCCGAGACCGGGGTACTCGCGCATCAGCAGCGCGTCGATGCGCGCGTCCTCGAAGAACTCGACGGCCATGCGCTGGAAGGGACTCCAGTTGTCGGCGACCTGCGCCTCGCTCCAGCGCCGGTGGCCGACCATGTGGGCCAGCGTCGCGCGATAGCGGTCGAGGCCGCTGGCGCCCGCTACGTCGTCGTAGACGTCGGGGATGCGCATGCCGAGCTTGTCATAGTAGGGCACGGGCCGGCGCAGCTCGTCGAAGGCGGTCGAGTATGGAACCAGGTGCTCGTCTTCGCGCCAGAGCGCGCGCAGCGTGAGCTCGAGCTGGCGTTCGACGTCGGCGAACAGCGTGCCGTGGCGCTCGCGCTGCAGCACGGCGCGGCTGTCGGGCGACTTGAGCGCGAAGTACTCGACTTGCCGCTCGGGGTGCGTGCCGTAGTTGCGCACGCCGTAGTCCACCCAGTTGCGCAGGCCGGCGATCGGCACCAGCTGCAGCAGCTGCGGCGCCTGGCGGAACAGCTCGGGCAGGCCGGGGCTGGGGAAGGTCGCATGGCGACCGTGGATGGAGCCCGTGGTGCGCGCCATCATGTCGAGGGCGACGTCGATGTAGCGCTGGAGCTGCTCCGGCGACTGGAGGCGGCGGCCCACGGCAGCCAGCGTCTGCAGGAAGGGCGTGATGGCGGCGCTGTTCGGCGACTTCTGCATCGCGCGCACGGCGTTCATCACCAGCGGCAGCACGTCGCCGCCGACGGCGGCCACGACCGAGGGCCATTCCTCGAGGAAAGCCAGCACCGGCTCGGCGCCGCGGCCGAGCTTGCCGAGCGTGCGTGCGGCGTCGATGTAGGCGTCGACCTGCGGCCTGGAAAAGCTCGTCAACGCCTCGAACAGGCATTCCTCGAAGACGTCGGCGACTTTCGGGAAGCCGCAGTCGAGCGCCGCCCAGTACGCGTCGACCTGCGGATGCCGGATCGCGGCTTCGGCCATGGTCGAAGCCTCAGGCGAACGTGGCGTCGATGGCGTGGTCGAGCGTGGCGCGGATGTCGGCGTCGTCGGTGATCGGGCGTGCCATCGCCATGCGGCAGGCATCCGTCGCGGCAACGCCGCCGCGGATCAGCTTGGCCGCGTATACGAGCAGGCGCGTCGAGATGCCCTCGTCGAGGCCGTGGCCCTTGAGGTTGCGCGCCGTGGCGCCGACCTTGACGAGCTTCGCGGCCGTGGCCGCATCGACGCCGGTCTCGCGCGCCACGATGGATGTTTCGAGTTCGGCCTGCGGATAGTCGAAGTCAAAGGCGGCGAAGCGCTGCTTGGTCGACTGCTTGAGATCCTTCATCAGGCTCTGGTAGCCCGGGTTGTAGGAGATCACGAGCTGGAAGTCGGCGTGCGCCTCGACCAGTTCGCCCTTCTTGTCCAGCGGCAGGACGCGGCGATGGTCGGTTAGCGGATGGATGACGACCGTGGTGTCCTGGCGCGCCTCGACGATCTCGTCGAGGTAGCAGATCGCGCCGATGCGGGCGGCGGTGGTCAGCGGACCGTCGAGCCAGCGGGTGCCGCCGGCATCGAGGAGGTAGCGGCCGACGAGATCGGATGCCGTCATGTCCTCGTTGCAAGCGACGGTGACCAGCGGCTTGCCGAGTTTCCACGCCATGTACTCGACGAAGCGCGATTTGCCGCAGCCGGTCGGGCCCTTGACCATCACCGGCAGGCGGGCGGCATAGGCGGCTTCGAACAGCGCGACTTCCTTGTCTTGCTGCTGATAGAAGGGTTCGTTGCGAACGCGATACTGGTCTCGGTCGATCATGGTCATGTCCCACAAAATGAGGGGGTCACAACATGCGCCGCCAGGCGCTTGTTGCGTCGAAGGCTGACTTGCCGCAGACAGGGTAAGCGCCTTTGGCGCGGCCGGAGACAAAAAAGCCCCGCGGTGGCGGGGCTCCCTTGAAACTCGGCTTACTTGTGGACGCCGAGCTTTTCGCGCCAGCCGGGGAACAGCTTGTCCGCATCCTTGGGGAAGGACTCGAACGCGCGCGCGAATTCCTTGTGCTCCTTGGCCCACTGGATCGGGTCGGCGCCCGCCTTCCAGCATTCGTAGGCCTGGCGCAGCGACTTGGCGCCGGCGGCCGGGGAATCGATGTGGCCGTAGGAGCCGCCGCCGGCGGTGTTGATGACGTTGCCGTGGCCGAGGTTCTGGAAGAAACCGGGCAGGCGCAGGGCGTTCATGCCGCCGGAGATGATCGGCGTCGTGGCGCGGATGCCGTCCCACTTCTGGAAGTAGACCGGGCCCTGGCACTCGTCGCGCTCGATCATGTAGGCGATGATCTTGTCGTCGCCGTCACCTTCCATTTTGCCGTAGCCCATGGTGCCGACGTGGATGCCGGAAGCGCCCTGCAGGCGGCTCATCTTGGCCAGCACGAAGGCGGTGTAGCCGCGCTTCGCCGACGGCGAGGTGACGGCGCCGTGGCCGGCGCGGTGGTAGTGCAGGAACTGGTTCGGATACTGGCGGCGGCAGGTGGTGACCATGCCGGGGCCGCCGACGTAGCCGTCGACCAGGAAGGCCAGCTTGTTGGCGTCGGGGCCGAAGGTTTCGAGCGCGAAGTCGGCGCGGGCGATCATCTCGTAGTGGTCGTCGGCCGTGATGTTCATGGAGAACAGCTTGGCCTCGCCGGTCTCGTCCATGGCGCGCTTCATGGCGTCGTAGACGAGGGGGATGGTCTTCTTCAGCGGGGCGAACACCTGGTTGCCCTGCGGTTCGTCGTTCTTGATGAAATCGCCGCCGAGCCAGAACTGGTAGGCCGCCTTGGCGAAGGGTTCCGGGCGCAGGCCGAGCTTCGGCTTGATGATGGTGCCGGCGACGTAGCCGCCGTTCTTGACCGGGCGGCCGAGGATGCGCCACAGGTCTTCGATGTTGTAGGCCGGGCAGTCGAACTGGCGGATGACTTCCGGCGGCACGTAGAAGTCGATCATCTTGGCGTGCTCGATGTCGCCCATACCCTGGTTGTTGCCGATGGCCAGCGTCAGGAACGAGACCAGCATCATGCGGCCGTCGATGACGTTGCGGTCGAAGAGCTCGAGCGGATAGGCGATCCGCATGTCTTCCTTGGCTTCGTCGATGAAATAAACCAGGGCGTCGACGCCCTTGGTGAATTCATCGGTCGTCGACACTTCGACGTTGGTGCCGGTGGAAGATTCGGCGGCGAAGTGCGCGGCGGCTTCAAGGTAGCCGTAGCCGTCCTTGGGCTTCATCTTGTAGGCGCACAGGATGTGCTTGCCGCCCTTGATCAGGTCTTCTTCCTTCAGATCCAGAGCTGCATAGCGGTTCGACTGATCCATCTGCTTTCTCCTTTGGTATGTCCGTGTCGGTGTGTGGGTGAATCCTACGGGCGCCGAATCATAAATAACATTCAGAATTAATGATGACGACTATAAGTGTTATGCAGCGCCTGGAGCTCGCCGAGGACCGTGGCGGCGAAGTCCGGCAGCACGGCAATGGCGCCGTCGAAGTCCTGTCCGCGCGTGTAGCCGTTCTCCGTCACCAGCGTCGGGATGCCGGCGGTCGTCGCGGCCTTCACGCCGTGTTCCGAGTCCTCGATCGCCAGGCAATCGGCGGCCGGCAGACCGAGCCGCTCGAGTACCCAAAAGTAGATGTCGGGCGCCGGCTTCTTGTTGGGCACGATGTCGCCGGCGCCGATGACGTCGAACCACTTCTCGGCGTCGTGGGCGAGGGATGCGCGCAGCAGGGCGGTGACGTTCTCGGGCGAGGTCGTCGTCGCTATCGCCAACTTCAGCCCGGCCTGGCGCGCCTCATGGATCATGCTGGCAACGCCGGGCCGCAACGGCAGCGCGCCGCCTTCGACGAGATGCACGTAGTGGCCGGTCTTGAGCGTGTGCAGCTTGCGCATCAGGTGCGGGAAGTCGGGACGGCGGGCGAAATCGGGGGCGTACTTCTGCGCGTAGTGCGCCATGCGTTCCTTGCCGCCGGTGACCGCCAGGAGCTTGCCGTAGAGCTTGACGTCCCAGTTCCAGGGCAGGCCCGCCTCGCGGAAGGCGGCGTTGAAAGCAACACGATGACCGTCGCGTTCCGTGTCCGCGAGCGTTCCGTCAACGTCGAAAATCAAGGCCTTTAGCATGCGCGCAGGATAGTCCCGCCGAACGATAAGGGACAGTCATGCTTTCTTATGGCGATGATAAGATCGGACCTGCTTGCGCTCCGCCGGCATGGATGAAACAGGCCGAAACCATGAAGAACGTCACCCTCCGCCAGTTGCGCGTGTTCGAGGCCGTCGCACGCCATCTCTCCTTTTCGCGCGCCGCCGAGGAACTGCACCTGACTCAGCCGGCGGTGTCGATGCAGGTCCGGCAACTCGAGGACATGGTCGGCCTGCCGCTGACCGAACAGCTGGGCAAGAAGGTGTTCCTGACCCATGCGGGGAACGAGGTGGCGCGCCATGCGCGCCTCGTGGCGCTGCAACTGCGCGAGGCCGAGGAATCGCTGGCGGCGATGCGCGGCGTGCGCGGCGGCGAGCTGCGCATCGGCGTCGTGTCGACGGCCAAGTATTTCGCGCCGCGCATGCTGACCGACTTCCGCGCGCGCCATCCGGGCGTCGAGCTGCGCCTGGGCGTGCACAACCGCGAGACCATCGTGCGCCAATTGCACGACAACGAGATCGACCTCGCCATCATGGGCCGGCCGCCGCAGGAGTTCGATACCATCGCCGAGGCCTTCGCGCCGCACCCGCTGGTGATCATTGCCGCCGCCGAACACCCGCTCGCCGGCAAGCGTCGCATCGAGCCGGAGCAACTGGCCGGCGAGACCTTCCTGATCCGCGAACCCGGATCGGGCACGCGCGTGGCGATGGAGCGCTATTTCGCGGACGTCGGCTTCACGCCGGGCGCCGTCTTCGAGATGACCAGCAACGAGACCATCAAGCAGGCGACGATGGCGGGGATGGGCATCACCTTCATCTCGGAACACACGATCGCCCTCGAGGTCGGCGTCGGCCGCCTGGTCGTCCTGCCGGTGCGGGGCACGCCGGTGATTCGCCAGTGGTACGTGGTGCACCGCGCAGAGAAGCAGTTGCTGCCGATCGCGGTTGCGTTCCGCGACGTACTGCTCGACGGCGGCGCCGAAGCGATCGCTAGTGCAAGTGAGGGCGGGCTGAGCGCGCCGACGAGCCCGACGCGGCCGAAGGCCGCAGGAAGCCGAGCAGCGCGTCGCGCTCCAGCGGGCGGCTGAACAGGTAGCCCTGTCCCTCGGCGCAGCCGAAGGTCTTCAGCATCGCCAGCTGGGCCGGCGTCTCGATGCCTTCGGCGATCACCGACAGGCCGAGCGTGCGTGCCAGCGCGATGATGCCGTGGGCGATGGCGACGTCGTTGGCATCGTGCTCCAGGTCCATGACGAAGGAACGGTCGATCTTCAGCCGGTTCACGGGGAAGCGCTTGAGGTAGGCGAGCGACGAGTAGCCGGTGCCGAAGTCGTCGATCGCGACCTGGATGCCGGTCTCGCGCAGCGCGCGCAGGATGTCGGCCGCGCGTTCGGCGTTATCCATGACGGCGCTTTCCGTGATCTCGACCTCGAGGCGGCCGGCCGGCAATCCGGTGCGTTCCAGCGTCTCGGCGACCTGGCGCACCAGTTGGTGGTCGCGGAACTGGCGCGCCGAGAGGTTGACGGCGACGCGCAGCGGCGGCAGGCCGGCCTTTTCCCAGCCGGCCGCCTCGCGGCAGGCGGCCTCGAGCACCCAGCGGCCGATCGGCACGATCAGGCCGGTCTCCTCCGCGAGCGGAATGAAGGCGCTCGGCGGCACGGCGCCGCGCTCGGGATGGTCCCAGCGCAGCAACGCCTCGACGCCGACGACCTCGCCGTTCGCCAGGTCGACCTGCGGCTGGTAGACGAGGCGCATCTCGCCGGATTCGATGGCGGCGCGCAGCTGCGTTTCCACGAGCAGGCGCTCGGTCGCCGCCGCGTTCATGTCGGCGGCGAAGAAGTGGTAGGCATTGCGGCCGTGCTGCTTGGCGAAGTACATCGCCGTGTCGGCGTTCTTCATCAGCGTGTCGGAATCCTCGCCGTCCTCCGGGAACAGGCTGATGCCGATCGACGGCGAGGTGTGCAGCGCGTGCCCAGCGAGCGCGATCGGCTTGCCGATGTGGTCGATGACTTTCTCGGCGACGCGCGCCGCGTCTTCCGGCGCACCGATGCCCGGAACGACGATGACGAACTCGTCGCCGCCGAGTCGTGCCACCGTGTCGGTCTCGCGCAATGCAGTGCGAATGCGGCGCGAGACGGCGATCAGCAACTGGTCGCCGACGTCATGGCCGAGCGAATCGTTGATGGTCTTGAAGCGGTCGAGGTCGATGAACATCACGGCAACCCGCTCGGCGTTGCGGCGCGCGTCGGCCAGCGACTGGACCAGGCGCGCCTGCAATGCGTAGCGGTTCGGCAGGGCGGTGAGCGGGTCGTGGTAGGCGAGGTGCTCGATGCGCGCCTCGTTCTCCTTGCGTTCGGTAATGTCCGAGAAGATGGCGACGTAGTGGCTCAGCCTCCCGGTGTCGGGATCGCGCACCGCGTTGATGGACATCCACTTCGGATACACGTCGCCGTTGCGCCGCCGGTCCCAGATTTCGCCCGACCAGCTGCCCCTCTGCGTCAGCTCGTCCCAGAGTGCGGCGTAGAAGGCCTTGTCGTGCCGGCCCGAAGCAAATACGCGCGGGTTGCGGCCAATCACGTCCTCGGGCGCGTAGCCGGTGATCGCGCTGAAAGCCGGGTTGACCGAAATGATGTTCGCGTCGGGGTCGGTGACGAGGATCGCCTGTGCGCTGTTGGCGTACACCTTTTCCGACAGCAGCAGCTTCTCGCTGTCGCGCTTCTGCCGGGTCACGTCTTCCGCAGTGCCGCGATAGGTTCCCGACTGCTGGCCGTCGTCGCCGTGGATCACGGTCCCGGTGAAGGAAATCCAGCGCCGCTGGCCGTCGGGCCTGAGGATCCGGAGCTCGAAGCGACGGAAGGGCTCGCCGCGGCTGCCGAGTTCCGTAATGCGCTGCCGCAGCGACGGGATGTCCTCGGGCGGAACGTGACTGTAGACGCTGCTGCCGACAAGTTGCTCGAGCGGCCGGCCGAAGATGTCGGCGGCTTTTTCGGACAGGTAGACGTAGCGCTGCCCGGCGTCGACCTCCCAGATGAATTCGCCGGCCGATTCGGCGATGTCGCGGAAGCGCTGCTCGCTCTCGCGCAGGCGTTCCTCGGCCGAGCGCCGCTGCCGCTCGCGCAGACTGATGACGGAGACCATGTCCTTCATGGCGTGCGCGGCCTGGCCGATTTCGTCCGTGCCGACGTCAGTCCCCGCATCCGCCGCGGCGTCGAGCAGGCCGTCGAGCGCCGGCGTCGGTTTGCCGTCATCGGCGAACAGCAGCGCGGCCCGACCGAGCTTTTCGATGCGCGGCACCAGGTGGACAAACCAGCCGTGCAGCGCCGCAGCCAGCAGCCCCGACAGCATGGCGAAGAATCCCAGGCCCATGCCGAAACTTTCGGCTACCGAGAATGGCGGCGCGATATGGGTCTGGATCAGAAGGTTTGGCGGCACGGTCGAGCCCGGCGGAAAGGCGACGCGCCGCTGCTCGAAGCGCCGTCCGTCGCGCATTAGGGTTCCCTCGAATGCCGGCCGGCCCGCTTCCATCCGGGCTTCACCCTCCGAGCCGGCGATGATGCGCCCCTGCCATTCGATGAACAACTCGGTTCCGGGGAAGGCGTTCTGCCGCAGGAAGGCGTTGTCGAGCGGTACCAGGAGGTGCATGGTTCCCATGCCATCGGTACCGAGCCAGACCGGCGTGGAAAAAATGCCGTGCAGGCGGCCTTGCGCATCGGTGGCATAGGCAATGCTGCGGCGGTCTCCGCGGGTATCGAGCGCCGGCCAGCGGTCGGCCAGTGCCGGGCCGTGGCGGAACAGTTCGTGGCCGTCGGCGGCGCTGAGGGCCAGACCGGCATACATCGGCGCCGTGCTCAGCGACGCCAGGTAGGCGCGCAGCCGGTCCCAGCGCGTCGTCGGGTCTTCCAGCAGGCGCGAGAATTCCAGCCGCGATTTCTCGCGCATGAGGTTTTCGTCCCACGCCAGCTCGACCATGCGCAGCTTGTCGACGAAATAGGCATGCGACGCCGTGCTGCGGTCGTTGGCGATACGGGTCAGCGCGGCTTCGTACATCGCGACGGCGACGAGCACGGCGAACAGCGCCGCCAGCGCCAGGATGCCGCCGACCGTGATGGCGGCCCGGCGTCGCAGCGAGAGCGGCGGTCGCTTCAAGGCTTGCGCCCGGCCCAGCGGGCGTCGACGATGCCGTCGAGATCGACCGGTTTGGCGACGCCTTCCGTGGCGGCATAGAAGATGCTGGTTTCGCGCATCTGGTGGTCGGAGAGCTTGCCGTCCTTGCTGTAGAGCCGCGGATACTGACGCAACGATTTCAGTAGCGATGTGCGTGCCTCGGCGTCGGCGATCTCCAGCACCTCGACGATTTCTTCGGGGCTGTGGGCGGCGATCCACTGCAAGGTGCGCCGGATCACGGCGACCATTTTTGCGGCCTTCTGCGGCGATCCCGCCAACACGTCGCTACGCGTATGCAGCGCGGCCTGCAGCAGACCGGCGCCCGGCACGCGGGCGGCGTCGGCCGGATCGCCGAGGTTGAAGAGGAAATACACCAGCCCGGCGTCGCGCAGGCGCGAAGCAAAGGGTTCGAAGCCGAGGATCGCATCAGCCGATTTGCTGCGGATCGCGGCGGACTGCTCCTCCCAGCTTTGGCCCGCGGCGATGATGCGCACCTGGTTGGGCGACAGGCCGTCGCTCTTGAGCAGCAGTTCGGCCAGTTGGTGGGAGATGGTCTTCACCGTCATCGAGCTGCTGGTGACGCCGACCACCTTGCCGGCGAGATCGCGCGGGCGCTTGACGCGGTTCTTCAGGTCGCTACGGACGGTGAGCACGAACACCGCCAGGTCATCGATGGCGGCGATGACCACCACGTCGTTGCCGCTGGCCTTGGCCGACATAGCCGCCGGCACACCGGCGACGGCGAAGTCCACGTTGCGTGTCTGCAACTGCCGCAATGCCGCGCCGCCGCCGCCGGTGTGGCGCGGCACGAACTGCACACCCTCTGTTGCGTCGGCACCGATCTTGCCGATCAGATCGAGCGGCAGGTAGGAAATGTTGTACGGGCCGGGATAGGCGAGGGTGACGCGCTCCTGCGCCCATGCCGCCGGCGAGCAACACACGAGAATCAGGGCCGCGAGGCGGATTGTCAGCGAACGTCGGGTCATGTCGCGGGTTCGTGTACCTATCATCAGTGGGAAGCTAGCGTAACGAAGGTCATTGCGCAATCACCGCAACGATGTCACTGCGATTGTTCATGCCGAGCGCCACTTGATCGAGCAGCCGATGCTCGGTATCTGCTCGCGCGGGCCCTGGCCGCTGGCCGCTACCTGCTTCATCGCTTCGAAGAGGTCGCGCCGCACGCCGTCGGGTGCCGTTTCCTTGCGCGATTCGTCGAGGCGTCCGCGATACTGGAGTTTCAGGTCGGCGTTGAAGCCGAAGAAGTCCGGTGTGCATACGGCGCCATAGGCCTGCGCCACTTCCTGAGTGGCGTCGAGCACGTAGGGAAAGGGGAAGTCGTGGCGGCGGGCGACGGCGATCATGTTGTCCCAGGAGTCCTCCGGATACTCGGCCGGGTCGTTCGACATGACGGCGATCGAGGCGATGCCCAGCGCGGCGAGTTCGCGCGTGTCGCGCACGATGCGGTCGATCACGGCCTTCACGTACGGGCAGTGGTTGCAGATGAACATCACCAGCAAGCCGTTGGGCCCGCGCGCCGACGCGAGGGTATGACGCCTGCCGTCGACGCCCGGCAGGTCGAAGTCGCGGGCCTTCCAGCCGAAATTGCAGACGGGGGTGGGGGTGCTGACCATGGCTGTCGTCTCCTCGAATGTCGTTAGAATCTTCCGATGGTGCCCAGATTCTATGTTGCCGCAGGGCTTGCGCCGGGTGCAAGCGTCGAGCTGCCGCCCGAGGCGGCGCATCATGCGGTGCGCGTACTGCGCCTTGGCGACGGCGACGAGGTGGTGTTGTTCGACGGTCACGGTGGCGAGTGGCATGCCCACCTGCACCGCAGCGGCACTGCCGTGCGCGCCCGGCTCGGTGACTTCGATGCCGAAGACCGCGAGGCGCCGCTCGCCGTGACGCTGGTGCAGGGCCTGCCTGCCGCGGACAAGATGGACTGGATCGTGCAGAAGGGCACCGAGCTCGGCGTTGCTGCGATCCATCCGGTCGCCGCGCGGCGCAGCGTGGTGCGGCTGTCGGGCGAGCGCATGCAGCGCCGGGGCCAGCACTGGCAGCAGGTGGCCGTCGCCGCCTGCGAACAATGCGGACGGAATCGCGTGCCTGAGGTGGCGCCCCTGGTCGATTTGCCGCATTATCTGGGTGCGGCAGTGCAACAAGAAGAAACCCGGCTGCTGCTCGTGCCGGGTGCCGAACTGAGTCTTTCGCGCATGGAGAAGCCGGTTGGCGGCGTGACGCTGATGATCGGGCCCGAAGGCGGTTTCGAGGAAGGCGAAGTGCGCGCAGCATTCGCCGCGGGCTTCAAGCCGGTGTCGCTGGGGCCGCGCATCCTGCGCACCGAGACCGCGGGCCTGGCGATGCTGGCGGCGCTGATGGCGCGCTGGGGAGATTTCTGAGGGAAGGGCCGGCTGTACCGCGAAAGACGGGCAGCCGGCATTGCGGACGCTTCGCGTCTGCCGAAGTGGAAAGGGAGGTGGGGCCATGTTTGAATCGGCGGAACTCGGACACAAGATCGACAAGGAAACCTACCGCAAGGCGGTACCCGAACTGCGCGCGGCGCTGCTCGACGCGCAGTACGAGCTCAAGGAAAAGGCAAAGATCCCCGTCGTCGTCCTCGTCAGCGGCCAGGACGGCGCCGGCAAGGGCGAGACGATCAACATCCTCTACGAGTGGATGGACCCGCGCTTCATCTCGACCCTTGCGTTCTCTGCGCCGACCGACGAAGAGCGCCAGCGGCCGTTCATGTGGCGCTACTGGCGCGCGCTGCCGCCGAAGGGCCGCGTCGGCATTTTTGCCGGCTCCTGGTATTCGAGCCCGATCCACGACCGCATCGACGGCATCATGAGCAAGGCCGCCGTCGACCAGCGCATCGACCAGATCAACCGCTTCGAGGCGATGCTGGTCAACGAGGGCGCGCTGGTGCTCAAGTTCTGGTTCCACCTGACCAAGGACGGTCAGAAGCGGCGCCTGAAGGCGCTCGAGAAGGACCCGCGCACCGCCTGGCGCGTCACCCAGTGGAACTGGGACCGCCTCAAGACCTACGACAAGCTGCAGGACGTCGTCGGCCATGTGCTGCGCCTGACCAACACGCCGTGGGCGCCGTGGATCATCGTCGAGGGCGAGGACGATCGCTACCGCTCGCTGACGACCGGCCGCATCCTGCTCGACGCCATCCGGCAGCGCCTGGCGACGGCCGACAAGCTCGTCACGCCGGTGGCGCCGCCGATGCAGCCGAACATCGACGGCCGCGACGTCATCTCCGAACTCGACCTCGGCCAGAAGCTGTCGAAGAAGGCCTACGAGGACCAGCTCGCCAAGTGGCAGGGCAAGCTCTCGGAGCTGGTGCGCGATCCGCGCTTCAAGCAGCACTCCGTGATCTGCGTCTTCGAGGGCTCGGACGCCGCGGGCAAGGGCGGCAGCATCCGCCGCGTCACCGCGGCGATGGACGCGCGCGACTATCAGATCGTGCCGATCGCGGCACCGACCGAAGAGGAACGCGCCCAGCCCTACATGTGGCGCTTCTGGCGCCATGTGCCGCGCGTCGGCCGCGTCACCATCTTCGACCGCTCGTGGTATGGCCGCGTGCTCGTCGAGCGCGTCGAGGGCTTCTGCGCCGAAGCCGACTGGCTGCGCGCCTACTCGGAGATCAACGACTTCGAGCACGAGCTCGCCGACGCCGGCGCCATCGTCATCAAGTTCTGGCTCCAGATCAGCGCCGAGGAGCAACTGCGCCGGTTCAAGGAGCGCGAGAAGATCGAGTTCAAGCGCTTCAAGCTAACCGAAGAAGACTGGCGCAACCGCGAGAAGTGGGACGCCTATCATGCGGCGGTCTGCGACATGGTCGACCGCACCAGCACCGGCAACGCGCCGTGGACGCTGGTCGAGGCTAACGACAAGAACTTCGCGCGCGTGAAGATCCTGCGCACGATCTGCGAGCGCATCGCAGCGACGCTGGACAAGAACGGCAAGGCACCGGCAGAGGCCGGGAAGAAAGGGAAAAAGTAAGCCTCATGGAAACGACGCAAGACAGCGACGCCAGGCTCGTGGCCTGGGTGCGGCAGGCCGCACCCTACATCCACGCCTTCCGCGGCAAGACCTTCGTCATCGCCTTCGGCGGCGAAGTGTTGCTCGAACCCGCCACTGCACAGGCGCTGATACACGACATCGCGCTGCTCGACAGCATGGGCATCCGCCTGGTGCTGGTGCACGGCGCGCGGCCGCAGATCGACGCCGAGATGACCTCGCGCCAGCTGACGCCGCGTTTCCACAAGGGCCTGCGCGTCACCGACGGCCAGACGCTCGAATGCGTCAAGCGCGCCATGGGCGTCACGCGCATCGAGATCGAGGCGATGCTGTCGCAGGGGCTGCCCAACACGCCGCTCGCCGGCGGCTTCCTGCGCGTCACCGGCGGCAACTTCATCTCGGCGAAGCCGGTCGGCGTCGTCGACGGCGTCGACTACCAGCACACCGGCGCCGTGCGCCACGTCATCGCCGAGGAGATCCGCGGCGACCTGGCGCAGGAGAACGTCGTGCTGATCACGCCGATCGGCGCCTCGCCCTCGGGCGAGATCTTCAACCTCGCCTGGGAGGAAGTGGCCGAGGCAGTGGCGACGGCGATCAAGGCCGACAAGCTGATCTATCTCTGCGACGCGCCGGGTCTCGTCGACCGCAAGGGCGGCCTGCTCGAAGCGCTGACGGCGGAAGAAGCCGAGACGCTGCTGGCGAAGAAGGTGAAGCAGGCGCCGGAAGCCGCGCGCGTGCTGCCGGGTTCGCTGCGGGCCTGCCGCGGCGGCGTCGGCCGCGTGCACTTCCTCGATCGCAAGCGCGACGGCGCCATGCTGATGGAGTTCTTCACGCGTGACGGCATCGGCACGGTGCTGACCAGCGCCTCGCTCGAGCGCCTGCGCGAGGCGACCAGCGCCGACGTCGGCTCCATCCTGGCGCTGATCTCGCCGCTCGAGGCAGACGGTACGCTGGTGAAGCGCGGCCGCGAGCGCATCGAGATGGAGATCACGCACTTCTCGGTGCTCGAGCACGACGGCGTGATCGTCGGCTGCGCGGCGCTCTATCCGTTCAGCCAGGAGAAGTCGGCGGAACTCGCCTGTCTCGCCGTAATGCCCGACTACCGCGAGCTCGGCTACGGCGACCAGCTGCGCCGCCACATCGAGGCGCGGGCGAAGAAGCTCAAGCTGAAGCGCTTGTTCGTGCTGACGACGCGCACGGCGCACTGGTTCATCGAGCGTGGCTTCGGCGAGGCCGACATCGACGCGCTGCCCAAGCAGCGGCGCGAGCTCTACAACCTGCAGCGCAAGTCGAAGGTCTTCGTCAAGGCCTTGTGAGCGGCTAGAATCGCGCTCATCCGCATAGAAAGGAAATACCCATGGCCCGCATGGTCAATTGCATCAAACTCGGTCGTGAGGCGGAAGGCCTCGACTTTCCGCCGATGCCCGGCGAGATGGGCAAGCGCCTCTACGAGAACGTCTCCAAGGAGGCGTGGCAGCAGTGGATCCGCCTGCAGACGATGATCATCAACGAGAACCGCCTGAACCTCGCCGACGCGCAGCATCGCAAGTACCTCGCCGAGCAGGTCGAGAAGCACTTCTTCGGCGAAGGCGCAGCGCCGGTCCAGGGTTATGTGCCGCCGCGCGACTGAGTTTTCGACCGCAAAGAAAAACGCCGCCTGCGGGCGGCGTTTTTCGTGGACCGGTGCGGCGCTCAGCGCGTCGTTTTCTTCACGCCGCTCGCCGTGCCGAGCAGCAGCACGTCGGCGCCGCGCTGCGCGAACAGGCCGTTGGTGACGACGCCGACGATCTCGTTGATCTTTGCCTCCAGCCCCTTCGGATCGGTGACCGACAGGCCGTGCACGTCGAGGATGATGTTGCCGTTGTCGGTGGTGAAGCCGGCGCGCAGCTTCGGCTGGCCGCCGAGCTTTTCGAGCTCGCGCGCGACGTAGGCGCGCGCCATCGGGATCACTTCGACGGGCAGCGGGAACTTGCCCATCGTCTTGACGAGCTTGCTCTCGTCGCAGATGCAGACGAAGGTCTTCGCCACCGCGGCGACGATCTTCTCGCGCGTCAGCGCACCGCCGCCGCCCTTGATCATCGCGAAGCCGCCGTCGATCTCGTCGGCGCCATCGACGTAGATCGCCATCTCGCTGACGTCGTTGAGGTCGAGCACCTTGATGCCATGGCTTTCGAGGCGTTTCTTGGTCGCCTCCGAGCTGGCGACCGTGCCGCCGAGTTGGCCCTTGATCGCCGCCAGTTCGTCGATGAAGAAGTTCGCCGTCGAGCCGGTACCGACGCCGAGGATCGCGCCCTGCGGCAGGTTGGCCGCCACGTAGTCGCGGGCGGCCCGGGCCACGGCTTGCTTGAGTTCGTCTTGGGTCATGTTGTCTCCTCTATGCAATTTGTTGTCGGGCGGGATTTTAGCGGGTTCGTCTTTGTGTGCTGCCGGTGTTTGGGCAAGGACGGCGGGTATCCGCCTCCCTCCGTGTCCCCCGGATCGGGCTGCGCCCGCTCCTCCTCCTTTACCTACGGGAGGCGGACACCCGCCATCCTTGTGGATACGTGGTGGTGTCGAGCCGAAAAAAAGGCAGGGCGCAACCGCTCGGGACGGTGGGGGCGCTGCTGCGCGTAGGTAAGAGGAGGAGGACCGGGACGGTCCGGGGGACACGAAGCGCAGCAGCGCCCCCGGCGGCCCGAGCCCACCTACCCAACCACGGGCAAAACCTACTTCTTCCGCATCGGCGGCAAATCGGTACAGGTACCGTGCGCAACCTCCGCTGCCATCCCGATCGATTCCCCGAGCGTCGGATGCGGGTGGATCGTCTTGCCGATGTCGACGGCGTCCGCCCCCATCTCGATCGCCAGCGCGACTTCGCCGATCATGTCGCCGGCGTTGGGGCCGACGATGGCACCGCCGACGATGCGGTGCGTCTCGGCGTCGAACAGCAGCTTGGTGAAGCCGTAGTCGGCGCCGTTGGCGATGGCGCGGCCCGAGGCGGCCCAGGGGAAGTGGCCCTTCTCGGTTTTCCTGCCCTGCGCCTTGGCCTGCTCCTCGGTGAGGCCGACCCAGGCGATCTCGGGGCTGGTGTAGGCGACCGAGGGAATCACCGTAGCGTCGAAGTGCGCCTTCTGGCCGGCCGCGGCTTCGGCGGCGACGTGGGCCTCGTGCACCGCCTTGTGGGCCAGCATCGGCTGGCCGACGAGGTCGCCGATGGCGAAGATGTGCGGCACGTTGGTGCGCATCTGGCTGTCGACGGCGATGAAGCCGCGTTCCTGCACGGCGACGCCGGCCTTGTCGGCGCCGATCTTGTTGCCATTCGGGCTGCGGCCGGTGGCGACGAGCACGAGGTCGTAGCGCTGCGGCTCGGCCGGCGCCTGCTCGCCCTCGAACTTGACCCAGATGCCGTCGGGCTTCGCCTCGACGGCGACGGTCTTGGTCTTCAGCATGATCTTGTCGAAGCGCTGGGCGTTCTGCTTTTCCCAGACCTTGACGAGGTCGCGGTCGGCGCCGGGCATCAGGCCGTCGAGCATCTCGACGACGCTGATGCGGCTGCCGAGCGCCGAATAGACGGTCGCCATTTCCAGGCCGATGATGCCGCCGCCGATGACGAGCATTTGCTTCGGCACCTGGCGCAGTTCCAGCGCGCCGGTCGAGTCGACAATGCGCGGGTCTTCCGGGATGAACGGCAGCTTCACGGCCTGAGAGCCGGCGGCGATGATGGCCTGCGCGAACTTGACGACCTTGCGGCCTGCGGCGGTGTCGACGCCGAGGTGGTGCGGATCGAGGAAGGCGCCGACGCCCTGCACCACCTGCACCTTGCGCGCCTTCGCCATGCCGGCGAGGCCGCCGGTCAGCTTGCCGACGACCTTGGCCTTGTGGGCGCGCAGTTTGTCGATGTCGAGCTTCGGCTCGGCGAAGGCGACGCCGAGTTCGGCCATGTGCTGCGCCTCTTCCATGACGGCGGCGACGTGCAGCAGCGCCTTCGAGGGAATACAGCCGACGTTCAGGCAGACGCCGCCGAGCGTCGAGTAGCGTTCGACGAGCACGACCTTCATGCCGAGGTCGGCGGCGCGGAAGGCGGCCGAGTAGCCGCCGGGGCCGGCGCCCAGCACCAGCATGTCGCATTCGATGTCGGCGCCGCCGGCGTGGCTGGCGGCCTGCGGCGCGGGCGATGACGGTGCGGCGGGAGCGGCGGCCGGTGCGCCTGCGGGCGCCGCCGCGGGTGCTGGCTGTGCGCCCGCGTCTTCCTCGAGCACGAGCACGACCGTGCCCTCGGCGACCTTGTCGCCGATCTTGATCTTCAATTCCTTGACGGTGCCGGCGGCGGGCGATGGAACGTCCATCGTCGCCTTGTCGGATTCGAGCGTGACGAGGGAGTCTTCGGCCTTGACGGTGTCGCCGGGCTTGACGTGGATCTCGATGACCGGCACGTCCTTGAAGTCGCCGATGTCGGGTACTTTCACTTCGATGGCCATCAGTGGACTCCTCGCGCAAGCTTGACGCTGTGGCAGACGATGGGGCCGGCGGAGCCGGTGTCGAACTCGATGCCGGCGGCGACGCCGGCCTTGGCGACATCCTCGGCGCTGTCGAAGTTGTCCCAAGCGGCGTGCATCGCGCCGAGCGCGAAGCGGCTGCCCGAGCCGATGGCCCAGAAGCGGTCGTAGTCGAACACCTCGCGCAGCGAGAACACGCCGTAGGCGCCCGTCTCGTTGGCGATCAGGGCGATGATCTGCGACGACTCGTAGGGGTCTTCCTCGTCTTCCTTCGGATTCAGGAAGGCGTGTTCCTTGAGCACCGGATGCAGGCGGCGGAAAGTCTCGTACACCTCGGTGCGCGAGCCGAGCTTGACGTCGTCGAGTTTGGCGAGCGCGCTTTCGAGCACGAGATGGTGCGCCGAGCTGCCGCACAGGCCGATGTGCGAGCCGTGCAGGTGTAGCAGCTTGTCGTGGGCGCGCTTGTGGTGGCGCGGCAGGCGGATGTCGCCGAAGGTGGTGAGCGAATCGGCGGCGATGGCGACGACGCCGCTCTTGCGGGCAACGGCGATGGTCGTCACAGCAGCGTCCTCCGGAAGTCGCCGAGCAATTGCGCGAGCGTCGCGTTGAAGCGCGTCGCCAGCG
>Ga0075012_10000336_pt1 | contig 51243 bp, 49 predicted proteins | sample All_14_2_FD_71474 | JGI IMG/M metagenome (GOLD analysis project Ga0075012, IMG submission 71474) | Freshwater microbial communities in response to fracking from Pennsylvania, USA - Allegheny Zone_MetaG_DW_15 | ecosystem: Environmental > Aquatic > Deep subsurface > Groundwater > Drilled...
CTATCGCCCACTGACCCCCGCCGACATCGCCGGCAAGCCGGACATGGCTCCCGCTCCCATCCTGACCGCGCCCCCATCCCAGGCGCCGTTGTACCCGTCGGGTGGCTCGTACACCCTGCCACCGGGAAGCTGGGGCCAGCACTTCGAGGAATGAGCGCACAAAAAACCCCGCCAGAGATACTCTGGCGGGGTTGATTGTTTCAGACCGGATCAGACGCCGCGCTGCAACAGCTTGGTCTTGATCGAACCGATGGCCTTGGCCGGGTTCAGCCCCTTGGGGCAGGTCTTGGTGCAGTTCATGATGGTGTGGCAGCGATACAGCTTGAAGGGGTCTTCCAGCGCATCGAGGCGTTCACCGGTCATTTCATCGCGGGAATCGTGGATCCAGCGGGCAGCCTGCAACAGCACTGCCGGGCCGAGATAACGATCACCGTTCCACCAGTAGCTGGGGCAGCTGGTCTGGCAGCAGAAGCACAGGATGCATTCCCACATGCCGTCGAGCTTTTCCCGCTCTTCCGGTGATTGCAGCCGTTCGCCATCGGGCGGCGGCGGGGTCTGGGTCTGCATCCACGGCTTGATCGACGCCAGCTGGGCATAGGGCACGGTCAGGTCAGGGATCAGATCCTTGATCACCGGCATATGCGGCAGCGGATAGATCTTGGCGTCGCCCTTGATGTCCTCGATGGGCTTCAGGCAGGCCAAGGTGTTGGCGCCGTCGATGTTCATGGCGCAGGAACCGCAGATGCCTTCACGGCAGGAGCGGCGGAAGGTCAGCGTCGAGTCGATCTCGTTCTTGATCTTCAGCAGGGCGTCCAGAACCATGGGGCCGCAGGCGTCGAGATCGATCTCGTAGGTGTCCAGACGCGGGTTGGCACCCGAATCGGGATCGTAGCGGTAAATCTTGAACGCCTTAACCTTCTTGGCACCGGCAGGAGCCTTGTGGGTCTTGCCGTTCTGTACCCGGGAATTGGCGGGCAGGGCGAATTCGACCATGTCTTTCTCTCCTTGACCGGCCTTAGTAGACGCGCTTCTGCGGCTTGATGTACTCGACCTCGTCGGTCAGCGTATAGGTGTGGACCGGACGATAGTCCAGCTTCACCTTGCCGTTCTCGACCCAGGCCAGCGAGTGCTTCTGCCAGTTGACGTCGTCGCGATCCGGATAATCCTCGTGGGCATGAGCACCGCGCGATTCGTGCCGGGCTTCCGCCGACACGATGGTCGCCTGGGCACAATCCATCAGGTTTTCCAGCTCCAAGGCCTCGACCAGATCCGAGTTCCACACGGTGGAACGGTCGTTGATCTTGATCTGCGGCAAGGTGGAGGCAACCTGCTCCATCTTGGCGCAGCCTTCGGCCAGGGTCTTCGAGGTACGGAAGACGGCGGCGTCGTTCTGCATGGTCTTTTGCATGGCCAAGCGGATTTCGCTGGTATGCAGCGAACCATTGGCGTTGCGCAGACGGTCGAAGCGGGCCACCGCGTTGTCGCCGGCATCCTTGGCCAGCGGCTTGTGGGTGGTGCCGGGCTTCAGCGTCTCGGCAGCGCGCAGGGCAGCGGCACGACCGAAGACGACGATGTCCAACAGCGAGTTGGTACCCAGGCGGTTGGCGCCGTGCACCGACACGCAGGCCGCCTCGCCGATGGCCATCAGGCCCTCGACGGTGGCGTCGGGGTTGTCGGCGGTCGGGCGCAGCACTTCGCCATGCACGTTGGTAGGGATACCGCCCATGTTGTAGTGCACGGTCGGCAGCACCGGGATCGGCTGCTTGGTCACGTCGACACCGGCGAAAATCTTCGAGGTCTCGGAGATGCCGGGCAGACGCAGTTCCAGATCGGCCGGGTCCAGGTGATCCAGATGCAGGAAGATGTGGTCGTTGCCGGCGCCGACGCCGCGACCTTCGCGGATTTCCACGGTCATGGCGCGCGAGACGACGTCGCGCGAGGCCAGATCCTTGGCGGTGGGGGCATAACGCTCCATGAAGCGTTCACCCGCCGAATTGCGCAGGATGCCGCCTTCGCCGCGCGCACCCTCGGTGATCAGACAGCCCGAGCCGTAGATACCGGTGGGGTGGAACTGGACGAATTCCATGTCCTGCAACGGCAGACCGGCGCGCGACACCATGCCGTGACCGTCACCGGTGCAGGTATGGGCCGAGGTGCAGCTGAAATAGGCACGGCCATAGCCGCCCGAGGCCAGCACCACCTTGTGGGCGCGGAAACGGTGCAGGGAACCGTCGTCCAGATTCCAGGCGACGACGCCGCGGCAGGCGCCGTCTTCCATGATCAGGTCGAGAGCGAAATATTCGACGAAGAATTCGCAGGAATGCTTCAGCGACTGCGAATACAGGGTGTGCAGGATGGCATGGCCGGTACGGTCGGCGGCGGCGCAGGCGCGCTGCACCGGCTTTTCACCGAAATTGGACATGTGGCCGCCGAACGGGCGCTGATAGATCTTGCCTTCCGGGGTGCGCGAGAACGGCACGCCGAAATGTTCAAGCTCGTACACCGCCGGCACCGCTTCGCGGCACATGTATTCGATGGCGTCTTGGTCGCCCAGCCAGTCCGACCCCTTGACGGTGTCGTACATGTGCCACTTCCAATTGTCCTCGGCCATGTTGCCGAGAGAAGCGCCGATACCGCCCTGGGCGGCCACGGTGTGCGAGCGGGTGGGGAACACCTTGGTGATGCAGGCGGTCTTCAGACCGGCGGCACCCATGCCCATGGTGGCGCGCAGGCCGGCACCGCCGGCGCCGACGACCACGACATCATAGGTGTGGTCGATGATCTTGTACGCAGCCATTGCGGTTAGCCTCCGATGGCGACTTTGAGGATCGAAACGGACATGCCGACCGCCAGCAGGGCGGCGATCAGGCGCGTGGCCAGCAGGGCGGCGAACTTCTTCGCCTTGCAGGTCACATAGTCCTCGATGACCATGGAAAGACCCAGCGACGCATGGTAGCAGGTCAGGCCGATGGTCAGGATCAGCAGGGCGGCGTTGGGCCCCTTGGCGATCCAGGCGGTGAAGACGGCGTGGTCGGCACCGGCCAGACGGGCGATGGACACCACGAACCACAAAGACAACGGGATCAGACCGACGGCGCTGACGATGGTGGACCAGTGATGGCCCATGCCGGACTTGGCCGAACCAAGGCCGCGAGCGCGACCGATGGGGGAGCGAAGGGTGGTCATGTCAATGTTCTCCCTTAGGCCAGACCGATGATCCAGGCGATCACCGTCAACACCACGGTAGCGCCCAGCGCCACCTTGGCCGACAGATACGCCTGCGGAATTTCAAAGCCCCAGCCCGAATCCCACAACAGGTGGCGGATGCCGTGGCTGAGATGGAAGAACAGGGCGACCGTCCAACCGAACAGGAACAGCTTGCCCAGGAACGAGCCGAACACCGCTTGGGCGACAGCGAATTCTGCGGGCCCCGAGGCGGCGGCGCACAGCCACCAGGCCAGGGCGAACATACCGATCGCCAAGCCGACGCCGGTAATGCGGTGGGAGATGGACATGATCGCCAGCAAAGGCAGGCGATAAACGTCGAGATGCGGAGAAAGCGGCCGGTTGCGCGTGCTCATGGATTGGGCCCCCGAGACTTCTGAAGTGCGGGGCAAAAACGCCCCCTACATGCGGCAATGTGCGGCACGTGTTTAGCGTTTAGGCGCGTCCGAGTCAACGCCGAGGGCCACACTTTTTGGCGGGGGCAGCTACCCGTCGCCCGCCCAAGGGGGTAGGAAGCCCGTATGGACACCCGCCATGCAAAATTCGCATACGCGACACCCAAGCCACGCACAGCAGCAACGCAACCTCCGCGAGTGAGGCAAAATCAGCCCCTTACGGAAAGATACGTAAAATTTTATCGGAATTCATCTCAAATGAAATTCCACAATACAATCAGCGAATCATTTATAATCAAGAAAAAAGAAAATAATGAACAGGAGACTTCCATGGCCACTTACAACGCAGCGCACAACAAACAGCCTAACGCCGCCGAGGAAATAGCTCTTCTTCGCCAGGAAGTTCGTGAATTGCGCCACGAACTATTGAACGCGGTACGGTATCTGGCCACCAGCATGAAACAGCAGACCAACGTTACGCACCGGATCAATACCCGCCAGTGCCACGTCTGCGGCGGTCCGCTCAGCCATCATCCGGCACAAACCGGTGAATTGGTGTTGTGCGCGGCTTGCGGCTGGAGCGAATTTGTCAGCCGTGACGGCCATGAATATTGCGAAGTGCAACCCGACCCGGTGCCGCCCACGGCGACGACACCCCCATGGGCGGCGTAATTGGCGGAGGCCATCATGTCCTTGCTTGACCTGCTCCACCTTCATGGCAAGCCGCCGCCGGCTCCCACCGGCGAACTGATCCACTGGGACCAGACGCTGTCGGTGGGCAATCCGATGATCGACAACGAACACCGGGAAATCATCCATGTGCTCAACCGGTTTTATGCCGATTGGATCACTGCCGGGCATCATCTGGACGTGGAAGAGGAACTGCACCACTTGAGTGCACTGGTCGACACCCATTTCGCCAATGAAGAAGAACTGATGACCCGCCGCCACTGCCCCAGCCTGACCGACCACATCCAGGATCACCGGCAGATGCAGGCGGAATTGCGGGCCATTACCGCCAGCTTCACCACCTTGGGCAGCGCCAAGCTGGAAGCCCGCCTGCTGCGCTTCATCCGCAAGCTGGTGATGGGCCATGTGCTGAGTTGGGACATGGATGCGCGCGATTATCTGCGGGCCTGAAACGCCGACGGCCCGCCTGTCGCCAGACGGGCCGCTGCATCACGCAAGCCTCAGCGGCGGGGCATCAGCACGGTGTAATCGAAATCCAACACCACCGCCGGGTCGAAGCTTTTGCCGTCTTCCAGCTTCAAGGTGAAATCGGCGCCCGAGCGGTTCTTCAGGGCGACCAGCCGCAGGCGCAGGGCGCCGAGGGTGGAACGGCCCGGAATCTCGAACTTTTCCAGCACTTCCGACCACGCATAGATGGTGTCGCCGGCAAAGGTCGGGTTGACGTGACGACCGCCGTTGATGGCGCCGATCTTGAAGGCGTTGCCCAACCCGTTGAACGACAGCGCCCGGGCCAGCGAAATGATGTGGCCGCCATAGATCAGCCGGCGACCGAAACGGCCCTGCCCCTCGGTATGCTGGTTGAAATGGACCTTGGCGGTGTTCTGCCACAACCGGGTGGCCATCATGTGCTCGGCTTCCTCGATGGTCATGCCGTCCACGTGGTCGATCTTTTCACCCACCGCGTAATCGTCCCAGCGATGGGGCGACCCGGCCAGGACGTCGTCATACTTGCCGGTGTTGAGGCCCGGCGGAATGATCAGATCGCTGGCCGCCACCGCATCGGGCAGATCGGGCACCAGCTCCGCCGGGGCGGCGGCATTGACATCGCGCTTCTTCACCATCACCCAGCGGATGTAATCCACCACCATCTCGCCCTTTTGGTTGACGCCGGTGGAGCGGACATAAACGACGCCGGTCTGCTTGTTGGAATTTTCCTTGAGCCCGATCACCTGCGACGTGGTGGTGATGGTGTCGCCGGCATAGACCGGGGCGCCGAAGCTGCCGCCGGCATAGCCCAGATTGGCCACCGCGTTCAGGGAGACGTCGGGCACGGTCTTGCCGAACACCACGTGGAAGGCGGCCAGATCGTCCAGCGGCTGGCCGGGCATGCCGCAATCGCGGGCGAATTCCGCCGACGAATTGAAGGCGAAGCGCGAGCCGTAGAGCGCGGTGTAAAGGGCCATGTCGCCTTCGGTCACCGTGCGCGGGGTGGCGTGGCGGATTTCCTGGCCGATGCGGAAATCCTCGAAGAAATTGCCGGAATTGGTCTTGGTCATGACGATGTCCTTACTGGGCCAGAGCGGCGTCGAGTTGGGCGATCTGCGCGGCCAGGGCAACCAGACGCTTGGCGTTTTCCACGTGCAGGTTCTCGATCAGCTTGCCGTCGACCACCACCACGCCCTTGCCTTCCGCCGCCGCCGCCGCATGGGCGGCGATGATGGTTTCGGACCACGCCACTTCTTTTGCCGACGGCGCGAACACCTGATTGGCGACGGGAATGGTCTTGGGGTGGATCAAAGTCTTGCCGTCGAAGCCCAGTTCCAGCCCCTGAAGGCAATGGGCCTCGAAGCCGGCATCGTCGTTGAGGTCCAGATAGACGCCGTCGATGGCGGCCAGGCCATAGGCACGCGCCGCCAGCAGGCACAGGCCCAAGGAGGTGATCATGGGCAGGCGCATGGCGGTATGGGCACAGTGCAGATCCTTGGCCAGATCCGAGGTGCCCATGACGAAACCACCCATGCGGGGGCTGGCCAGGGCGATTTCCTCGGCCCGCAGCATACCCTTGGGGGTTTCCATCATGCACCAGATGGCCATGTCGTCCGGCGCCCCGTTGGCCACCATGATGGCCTCGACCTGACGCACCATGTCGGCGCTTTCCACCTTGGGGATCAGGATGCCGTGGGCCCCGCACGAGGCGGCGGCGGCGACGTCGGCATAGCCCCACGGCGTCCCCAGGCCGTTGACGCGGACCAGCAATTCACGACCGCCGTACCCACCGGCCTTGACCGCGTCGCACACCTGCTGGCGGGCCACGTCCTTGGCATCGGGAGAAACGGCATCTTCCAGGTCCAGGATCAGGCCGTCGGCGGCAAGACCACGGGCCTTTTCCAGGGCGCGGGCGTTGGAGCCGGGCATATAGAGGACGGAACGGCGAGGACGGGCGGTGGCGGCCATGGAACATTCCCTTGCAAAAGAAATCAGGCTGGGGAACCTAGCAAGTTGCGCCACGCTAGGCAAGGTTGCAGCGCAACAATAGGTCGCCGGAGCCCCCTTTTTCATGAAGATTCTTTCGCTGTCCTCATCCGTGGCCCATGGCCATGTGGGCAATTCGGCCCTGACCCTGCCGTTGCAGCGGCTGGGCTTCGAGGTGACCACCGTCAACACCGTGCAGTTTTCCAACCATCCCGGCCATGGCGTGTTCGGCGGCGACGTCTTTGCCGCCGAACACGTGGCCCGCATCATCGACGGATTGGACCATGCCGGTTTCCTGACCGGCCATGACGGTATCGTGTCGGGCTATCTGGGCGATGCCGCCAATGGCGCGGCCTTGTTGCGCGCCGTCAACGCCAATCCCGGCGCCGTCTTTCTGTGCGACCCGGTGATGGGCGACCAGGGCCGCTCCTATGTGCGACCCGGCATCGCCCAAGTTCTGGCCGGCCCGATCCTGGACGCGGCGCAGATCGTCACCCCCAATCTTTTCGAGCTGCAAAGCCTGAGCGGCCTGCCCGTCGCCAGTCTCGACCAGACCATCACCGCCGCCCGCAGCGTGTTGGCGCGAGGGCCACGGCTGGTGGTGGTCACCAGCCTCGAGGTGGCCGACGGCATGGCCTGCGCCGGCGTTACCGCTGATGGCGCCTGGCTGGTGACGACGCCGCGCCTGGACTTCGCCCAGCCGCTCAACGGCGCCGGCGACCTGCTGGCCGGCTTGCTGCTGGCCGAAAGCCTGACCCATGCCGGGGCGCCGGACCTGCTGGCGGCGGCGGTGTCGCGGCTTTTCGCGGTGCTCGACATCACTCATCGACTGGGGCAGCGGGAACTGGCCCTGGTGGCGGCGCAGGACGCGGTGGTCAGCCCGCCGCAATGGTTCGGATCGCAACCATACTAAGGTTGTTCGCCGTGCCGCTTTCTGCTTTCCTGCCGTCCACACTCCATCACCAGGATCATCTGGTTTGAGCGATTATCTGTACCTGCGCGGCATCGCCATCGGCTTCGCCATCGCCGCCCCCATCGGCCCGGTGGGATTGCTGTGCATCAGAAAGGCCCTGGCCGACGGTCGCATCGCCGCCTTCGTCGCCGGCCTGGGCGCGGCCATGGCCGACACCTTCTTCGGCGCCGTCGTCGGCCTTGGTTTGGGGGTGGTGTCGGAATTCATCCACGGCCACACCCATGTGCTGAAAATCATCGGCGGCCTGTTCATGCTGGGTCTGGGCCTGCACACCTGGCGCGCCGCCGCCGCCAGCCTGGAAGCCCCGCCCGAGGGCGTACGCGGCCCCGGCATGGCGCGGGACTTCCTGTCCACCTTCGTCATCACCATCAGCAATCCCGGCACCATCTTGGGCGTGGTCGGGGTGTTCGCCGCCCTGGGCGCCTCGGCCCAAGCCACCACCGTGGCGACACAATTGCAACTGGTGGCCGGAATCTTCACCGGCTCGGCCCTGTGGTGGGCGGTGCTGACCGAAATGACCATCGCCATCCGCGCCCGCTTCACGCCGGAACGCATGCGGCTGTTCAACCACATTTCCGGCGCCCTGCTGATGGGGCTGGGCGGCCTGACCCTGGCGTCGTTATTGTTTTAGAGCATCGAGCCTTAAATGCGATGCGTCCCTACGTCTCAATCGTCATTCCCGCGCAGGCGGGAATCCAGCGAACCGTGTCGGCATCAGCGCGTGACTCCTGGACCCCCGCCTGCGCGGGGGTGACGGGTGTTGCCTATGGAGGTGGTTCCGATTTCAGGCGTGCGGCTCTAGCGTTCGCGCCGCAGGATGAAACGGGCGGTCTTGCCCTTGGCATTGGCGGCGACGGCGAAAATCTTGCCGTCGTCGGTCAGCACCCCATCCAGGGCGAACTGACCGCCACCGGCATCCAGCTTGAAGGTGCACGGGCTGATCTGCTCGACGCCGCCGTCGATGCGGGTACCGGCGCTCCAGCCCATACCGTCCTCGACACTGCCCTTGCGGTCCAGTGCCCAGGCCAGCCCCTGGCCCTGGCGGCTGAACTCCCACCGGCTTTGCGGGCTGACCCAGCGGCCGAGCAGCCAAGCCCCGTCACTGGCCTTGGACTGATCGCAAATGGCCTCGGGCAGAGAGCCGGGTGGGCCGATTTTCGGGAATTGCGGCAAATCCTCGGCGGCGGCGGGCAAGGCCGCGCACAGGCACAGGGCGAAAACGGCGAAACGCATGGACAGGTCCCTCATCGGCTGGGGCGGGCGGGCACATAGCCGCGTTCCCGCATGCACATGTCCACATAGGCGTTGATGCGCTTTTTCGCCTGGGCGCGGTCGTAATCGCGGAAATTGCTGTCGACTACGCTTTCGCGATAGCCCACCTCTTCCTCGGCCCAGCGGACACAATAATTCCACTCGGACTTCCAGCGGTCCTTGGGCGTGGTCGGGTGCTGCCACGGCACCGGGGCGGCACAACCGGCTAAGGTCAGGGACAAGCACAGACAGGCGATGATGCGGGGTGACAAAACGGGCCTCCGGCGAAACTGGGCGCATTGCGCCACAGCCCCGCCGTCAGGTCAAGCCGCGCGCAAACCGCCGAGGAAATGGCCCAAGGCCGTGCGCAGCCGCTCCGCCTGGGTAGTCAGGGAATCCGAAGCGTCGTGAACATGATCGGCCTGGGCATGGGTTTCATTGGCGGCTTGGGAAATGCCGCCGATATTGTCGCTGACCTCGAGCGAACCGCTGGCCGCCTGGGCGACCGAGCGGGCGATCTCGTCGGTGGCGGCACCTTGCTGTTCCACCGCCACGCTGATGGCGGCAGCGGTTTCATGGATGCGGCGGATGGTGCCGCCGACCTGATCCATGGCCCCTGCCGCCACCGAGGTGGTGGCCTGGATGGCGCTGATCTGCTGGGCGATCTCGTCGGTGGCCTTGGCGGTCTGATTGGCCAGGGCCTTGACCTCGTTGGCGACGACGGCGAAGCCCTTGCCGGCCTCGCCGGCGCGGGCCGCCTCGATGGTGGCGTTGAGCGCCAACAGATTGGTCTGGCTGGCGATCTGACTGATCAGGCTGGTCACCTCGCCGACCCGGCCCACCGCTTCCAGCAGACTTTCCATACTGGCATTGGTGTGGGCCAACTCAGCCACCGCCGCCTGCGAGAAACCGGCGGAATCGGCGACCTGACGGGTGATCTCGGCGATGGAAGCCGACAATTCCTCGGCGGCCGAGGCCACCGTCTGCACGCTGCCCGAGGCCGCTTCCGACGCCCCCGCCGCTGCCCGCGTCTGCTCCTGCGCCTGACGGGCCAGGGCCGACAGGCTGAGGGAATGGCTGTTCAACTGGGTTGCCGCGCTGACCACCTCGCCGACGATACCCTGAACGTTGTCTTCCAGGGTGTCGGCCATGTCGAGCAGCGCTTGCCGGCGCTCCTGCGCCAGCCGTTGCTGCGCCTGCTCCTGTTCGCGGCGCAGGGCCTGGGCCTCGCGCATGGAATCGCGGAACACCGCCAGGGCGCGGGCCATGGCGCCGATTTCGTCGTGGCGGTCGGCGCCCAGCACCGGGGCGTCGAGGTCGCCGCCGGACAGCCGGGTCATGGTGCTTTCCATACCGCGCACCGGCGCGATCACCCGGCGCTGCGTCACCGCCAGCCCGATCAGGCACAGGGCCAGGGCGAACAGGGCGGCGCTGATGGACAAGATCAAGGTGCGCGAGGCCTGGGCCTGCTGGCTGGCGGTGACGCTGACCGCCAATCGGGCGGCGGCGTCCTGGGCCTTGGCGATGGTGGTCATGGCGGTGCTGGCGGCGGCGAACCAGTCGCTGCCCCCCACCGGGTAAGACTGCCCGGCCTGGCCGGCGGCATAGACTGAAGCGCGCAGCTTTTCGAAATCGCCGAAATAGCGGGCCTCGATATCGGCGGTGGCGGCGCCCATGGCGTCGCGCATGTTTTCCTGCCGCGCCAGAATGCGGGCGAATTCCCATGCCCCCAGCACCCGACCGCGGAATTCCCCCAGCACCGCCATGTCCGCCCCATTCATGGGACGACCAGCGGCGATCAGGCCGTTGGCATAGCCGCGTTCACGCCCGGCATATTCCCCCATCACCGCCAGTTGCGAGCGCAAATCCTCGGTCATGGCGGTCAAGGGCGTCTGGGCATTGGCCTGAATCAGTCCCAGCCGCAGCATCAGCCCGGTTTCGATCGCCGCCGAAGCGGTGGGGAACCAGGCCTTGATCACCGCACCATCGCGCCCGCTGACCTCGACCGCCAAGGCGGCATCGACCTTGCGGCGCAATTCATCCAGGCGCTGCCGGCGGTCGGTCAACTGAGTGGTCAAATCGGCACGGGCGGCGAAATCCAATTGTCCCATGGCGGCCAAGGCCTCGGTCATGGCGGCATCGCCGGTCCGGCGGCGCTCGTCGATGGCCTTGCGCTGGTCCGCCGTCGCCGGCTGGACGCCACCCAAGGCCCCGGCGGTCAAGCCACGTTCCGCCGCCCAATGACCGGCGGCGCTCAGCAATTGTTCCGACAACCGACCTTGCAGGGCCGCCCGTTCGGCGCTCTGCCATTGATGCATGGAATCAACGGCGATGAAGGTCACCGCCAAAATCGCCACCACCGCCAACGAGCCCAGCAAGGCATTGATGATCGCACGGATGCTCATGGGGTCCCCACCACCAAAATTTGTAACTGATCTATATCAAATATTAATGTGCATATGAAGTACCTATTTTGTCATAAATTGTAACCATCTCGTCCCGATCCACGCATTGTCAGCCTGCCGCCGGGGGACTAGACTGCACCGCACAATGACCCCCTAGGAGATGACCATGAGCGGCGAATCCCTGCACGGCTATTATTTCGAGGAACTGAGCGTCGGCCAGTCGGCCATTTTCGCCAAGACCGTCACCGAGGCGGACATCGCCGCTTTCGCCGGGGTGTCGGGTGATTTCAACCCGGTGCACGTGAACGAGGAATTCGCCAGCCAGACCATGTTCAAGGGCCGCATCGCCCATGGCATGCTGTCGGCGGCCTTCGTCTCCACCGTGTTCGGCATGAAGCTGCCCGGCCCGGGCTGCATCTACGTGTCGCAGCTGTTGAAGTTCAAGGCGCCGGTGAAGATCGGCGACACCGTCACCGCCCGTGTCGAAGTGACCACCCTGGTGCCGGAAAAGAAGTTCGCCACCTTCAAGACCACCTGCACCGTGGCCGGCAAGATCGTGCTGGACGGCGAAGCCACCTTGATGGTGCCGTCCAAGGGCTGATTGACCCTTCTTTAATACCGTCATTCCCGCGCAGGCGGGAATCCAGGGGTGCACCGCCGAACTGCCCGCGACTCCTGGACCCCCGCCTACGCGGGGGTGACGGACAAGGGGGCACCGAGTAGCAAACCCGCCCATCAAGAAGACGTTTTCACCACCTGCCGCAGCCGGTCCAGACAGGCGGCGCGGTCGGGGGCGTAATCCGCCTCTTCCCACCATGCCTCGATCCGGGCCAGCGCCTGACCGATGGCCGGACCGCGCGGCACTCCCAAGTCCAGGCAATCGGCACCGCGCACCGGCAGTTCCACCGGCTGCCAATGATCGGCCTGATCCAGCAAATCCTGCCACATCCGGCTTTCGCGCGAATCCAGCAGACCTGAGCGCGAGCGATGCTCGGCCCAGGCCACCAGCACCAGATCGCGGAAGGTGTCGGCCCCCACCCGCCGCAAGGCCCGGCGGGCGGCGCGGCGATCCATGTCCATGCGGACGTCCACCTGAGGACAGACGATGGACAGGATGCGCCCGGTCTGCGCCGCCGACAGTTTCAGCCGTTCGCCCAGGACCGCGACCCCGGCGGCATCGGCGGACAGCATGGCGGCCAAACGGCGCAACGGATCGGGGTGGATGGTGTCGCGCACCATGGCCCGGCTTTCCAGCCAGGTCAGCACCTTCAACCGACCGATTTCCACCGCTTCCGGCAGCACATGGGCCAGGATGCCGTTGGTCTTCATCACCATCAGCACCAGGGCCGGGTCGGGCGCCTGCAACAGCCGGATCAGCTCGCCCGCCACCCGCTCGCCCGACAATTCCACCAGACGCGGCGCCAGCTTGCGGCAGGCGGCCATGGCCTGGGACTCCAGCGAGGTGCGGCCATAATGGGCGAAAAAGCGGAAGAAGCGCAGCAGCCGCAGCAGGTCTTCCTCGATGCGGCGAAAGGGATCGCCGACAAAGCGCACATGGCCGGCACCCAGATCGGCCAGACCACCGAAGGGGTCGTAGATGCGGCCCTGGGGGTCGGCGAACATGGCGTTCATGGTGAAGTCGCGCCGGGCCGCGTCGGCGGTCCAGTCGTCGGTGAAGCTGACGCGGGCGTGGCGGCCAAAGGTCTCCACGTCCTCGCGCAAGGTGGTGATTTCGTAATGGGCCTTGCCCACCACCGCCGTCACCGTGCCATGGGCCAGACCGGTGGGGATGACGCGGATATGGGCGCGCTCCAACAGCGCCATCACCCGGTCGGGCGGATCGTGGGTGGCGATGTCGATATCCTTGATCGCCCGTTTCAGCACCGAATCGCGCACGCAGCCGCCGACGAAACGCACCTCGGCGCCGTCGGCGGTAAGCGCTTTGATCACCGCCTGGGTTTCCGCCGCCTGCATCCAGGCCTGCGGCGACAATTGGCCGATGGGTTCGCTGCCGTCATTGGGCGCTCTCATCACGGCCCCAAGACTTCCGACAGATTGACCAGGATACCGGCGGTGGCCCCCCAGATCACCCGCTCGTCCCAGGTCATCGACCAGAACGGGCGGTGACGGCCCTCGATCACCCGGCGGTGCAGCTTGTGGTTTTCCGGGTCGAGCAGGAAGTTCAGCGGCACCTCGAACACCTCGGCCACCTCGAACGGATCGGCGTTGGTTTCCACCGGCGGCACGATCACCCCGACCACCGGGGTGACGATGAAGCCGGTGCCGGTGATGTAATCGTCGAGCCGGCCCAGGATGGTCACGCGGTCGCGGGGCAGACCGATCTCTTCCTCGGTTTCGCGCAAGGCGGCGATCACCGGATCGCCGTCGTCAGCCGGTTCCAGCCGCCCGCCGGGAAAGCTGATCTGGCCGGGATGATGGGCCAGATGCGCCGTGCGCTGGGTCAGCAGCACGGTCATGCCATCGGCGTGTTCGACCAACGGCACCAGCACGGCGGCCGGGGTCAGCGGCCCCTCCGCCAGGGCGGTGCGACCGGGTACGTCGTCGCCGTCGATCAGGCGTTCCAGCATGGCATCGCCGCGCCCCGCCGGATTGAAGCCGGCGGCCAGACGCGCGCGCAGCCCGTCGCGGGTCACTCCAGCCGACCCAGGGGGAAGAAGGTGCCCTTGCTCCATAATCCGTACATATTCTCGCCGTTGACGATTTCCTCGTAGCCCAGGGCCACCAGTTCGTAATAGACCGCCCGGGTCAACCGCGCCTCAAGGCCGTCGCGCACCATGATATAGGGGATGGGCTCGCCGGTTTTGGCGCATTCGGCGATGCGCAGCGGGTGGTCCGCATCCATGGTCACCAATTCATCCACATTGGTACGAAAACTGATCACCAGATCGCGCCCGCATTGGCAGGTGAACAGCTCGACCGCCAGGAAGGGCACGTCGTCGACGATGATGGTGCCCTGTTCCTCGGGCGTCACCAGCCAATAGGCGCCGTCCTCGTCCCTGTGCAGAACCGACGCGAACAGGCAGACCATCTCTTTGCGATTGATCGGCGAGCCATGGTAAAACCAACGGCCATCGCGGTCGATGCGGATCCCCAGATCGCCGCAATGATCCGGTTCGGGACGGGTTTTCAGCCGTTTCTCGACCAAGTGCACAACCTCCTGGGCGTTCTTCCGCCCGTTTTGAGCCATCCCCGACAGGAGAACCCGGTGACCAGCCCCAGAAGCAGCCTTAATCCGGAGCAGGAGGCCGCCGACCTCAATCGCCTGATCGCCAGCGCCCGCGACGCCGTCGCCCAGGTGATCTTCGGTCAGGATCAGGTCATCGAGGAAAGTCTTATCACGCTGCTGGCGGGGGGTCACGCCCTGTTGATCGGCGTCCCCGGACTGGCCAAGACCCGGCTGGTGCAAACCCTGGGCACGGTGCTGGGGCTGGCGGAAAAGCGGGTGCAGTTCACCCCCGATCTGATGCCCGCCGACATCCTGGGCTCGGAGGTGATGGAGGAAGCCGCCGATGGCCGCCGCTCGTTCCGCTTCATCCAGGGGCCGGTGTTCAGCCAGTTGCTGATGGCCGACGAGATCAACCGCGCCAGCCCCCGCACCCAGGCGGCGTTGTTGCAGGCCATGCAGGAAGGCCGGGTGTCCATCGCCGGCCATTACCACGATCTGCCGGCACCGTTTCATGTGCTGGCCACCCAGAACCCGCTGGAACAGGAAGGCACCTACCCGCTGCCCGAGGCGCAACTGGACCGGTTCCTCATGCAGATCGATGTCGGCTATCCCGATTGGGAGGCGGAAAAGCGCATGCTGGTCAGCACCACCGGCAGCGCCGAGGCGCAACCGCAGCCGGTGATGGGGGCGGCACAATTGCTGGCCGCCCAGGCGCTGATCCGCACCTTGCCGGTGGGCGAGGCGGTGGTCGATGCCATCCTCACCCTGGTGCGCGCCGGTCGCCACGAAACCAGCCCCCTGCCCGAGGTGCAGCGCCATGTCGCCTGGGGGCCGGGGCCGCGCGCCGCCCAGGCCCTGATGCTGGCCACCCGCGCCCGCGCGCTGTTGGACGGACGATTGTCGCCATCGGTGGACGACGTCGTCGCCCTGGCGCCGCCGGTATTGCGCCACCGCATGGCCCTGTCTTATTCCGCCCGCGCCGACGGCGTGTCGGTGGACCACATCATCGCCCGCCTGATCGGGACGGTGGCGTGACCACCACCCCCGATCCCGCTCATCTTGTCCAGGCCCAGGCCCAGGATCTGGCCGCCCGCCTGCCGCCGCTTCTGGTGGCGGCGCAACGGGTGGCGGCGTCGCTGACCGGTGGCAGCCACGGTCGCCGCCGGGCCGGAGCGGGCGAAACCTTCTGGCAATATCGCCGCGCCATCCCCGGCGATGCCGCCACCGCCATCGACTGGCGGCGCTCGGCCCGGGGACCGGGGCTTTACGTGCGGGAAAGCGAATGGGCGGCGTCGCAAGGCATCTGGCTGTGGGCCGATGCGTCCGGCTCGATGGCGTGGCGGTCGCTGGCCCAATTGCCGACCAAGGCCGAGCGCGCTCGCCTGCTGACCCTGGCCCTGGCCGCCGGCCTGCTGAATGGCGGCGAACGGGTGGCCTTGCTGCAAGACGGCAGCGCCCCCGCCTCGGGGGCAGGTATCCTGCCGCGTCTGGCGACGGCGCTGCTGAGCCCGCCGGCGCACACCGGCCTGCCCCGCCCGCACCGTCCGCCGCGTCATGGCGAAATCGTGCTGATTTCCGACTTTCTCCACCCCGCCGACAGCATCGCCGCCGAAATCGCCGCCTTGGCAGCGCACGGCGCCAGCGGTCATCTGTTGCAGGTCATGGACCCGGCCGAGGAAACCTTGCCCTATGCCGGGCCGGTCCGCTTCGCCGGGCTCGAGGGCGAGGCCGAAATCACCAGCCGCCGGGCCGAGGATTGGCGCCAAGCCTATGGCGACAGAATGCGGACCCACCGCGATGCCATCGCCGCCAGCGCCGCCGCCCATGGCTGGAGCTTCGCCATCCACCACACCGACCAACCGCCGCAACATGCCTTGCTGGCGCTTTATAGCCGGTTGTCATTACCGCGTAATGGTATGGGGGGCCTGGGCCGATGATCGGCTTTTCCACTCCCTGGCTGCTCGCCGCCCTGGCGGCCTTGCCGGTGCTGTGGTGGCTGTTGCGGCTGATCCCGCCGTCGCCCCGATTGGTGCGCTTTCCCGCCATCACCTGGCTCTACGGCCTGCAAGGCCAGCGCGACACCGCCGCCCGCACGCCGTGGTGGCTGTTGCTGTTGCGTCTGCTCATCCTGGCTCTGATCGTCGCCGGCAGCGCTGGTCCCGTCCTGCACCCAGAGGCGCCGCCCCGCTCGGACACCCCTTTATTGCTGGTGGTCGATGACGGCTGGGCCGCCGCCCGCGCCTGGGACCAGCGGCGGCAAGCGGCCTTGGACATCCTGGCCGAGGCCGGGCGCCGCGCCCGCCCCATTCATCTGCTGGCCACCGCCCCGCCCACCGATGGCGCGGCCATCGCCGTCCTCGGGCCGATGACCGCCACCTCGGCCCGCGCCGTGATCCAGGGGCTGGAGCCCAAGCCGTGGCCCACCGACCATGCCGCCGCCGCCGGCGCGGTGTCGGCCCTGGGGCACGACCACGTCATCGAAGTGATGTGGATCGGCGACGGCATCGACAGCGGCCACGGCAAGGCCCTGGCGACGGCATTGCAATCCCTGGGCGGCGGCGTCACCGTGCTGACCGCGCCGACGGGCCGCATCCTGCGTCAACAAGCGGGCGGCGGCGACCCGCCGGTGCTGACCATCAGTCGCCTGCCCGGCAGCCTGGGCGACGAGCGTCTGGCCATCCGCGCCACGGATGGCAACAACCAAGTGCTGGGGCGCGAAGAGGCGCTGATCGCCGCCGGCCAGACCCGCGCCACCGTGCCGTTGCGGCTGCCGGCGGAAGTGCGCAACCGCCTGACCCGCGTCGACATCGAAAACGAGACCAGCGCCGCCACCACCTTGCTGTTGGATGAAAACTGGAAACGTCGCGTGGTCGCCCTGGCCGGCGGCGGCGATGACAGCACGCCGCTGCTGGCGCCGCTTTATTACGTCGAGCGGGCGTTGTCGCCCCATGCCGAACTGATCAAAGGCGAAATGTCCGCCCTGATGTCGCGCCGCCCCGACGCCTTGATCGTCGCCGACCTGCCGCTGCCCGACGGCACCGGCGACATCCTGAAATGGGTGGAGCAAGGCGGTGTGCTGGTCCGTTTCGCCGGACCGGCAACAGCGCGAATGGTATCGGCGGGCGGGGCCGGTGACGGCTTGCTGCCGGTGCGCTTGCGGGCCGGCGGGCGATCCCTGGGCGGGGCCATGTCGTGGACCGAGCCGCAAGCCATGGCCGGCTTTGCCGAAAACGCGCCGCTGGCCGGCCTGCGCCTCGACCCGGAAATCCGGATTTCCGCCCAGGTTCTGGCCGAGCCGGCGCCGGAACTGGCCGAGCGCGGTTGGGCCCATCTCAGCGACGGCACGCCGCTGATCACCGCCGCCCGCCGAGGTCAGGGCTGGCTGGTGCTGATCCATACCAGCGCCAACGCCGCCTGGAGCAACCTGCCGCTGTCGGGCGTGTTCCCCGACCTGATGCGCCGGTTGATCGCCCTGGGGCACAGTGCCGGCACCACCTCCGGCACCCTCGCCGCCAGCGAGGTTCTCGACGGTTTCGGCCGCCGCCATCCGGCCAGCGGCGTGGTCGAGGCGCTGCCGGCGGACCATGCCGCCTTGCCGGCCTCGCCCAAGCATCCGCCCGGCCTGTACGGCCCCGATGAGGGCTGCGTCGCCTTCAACCTGGGGCCGCGTCTGGCCGACCCGGTGGCGCTGGCATTGCCCTCCGGCATCACTGTGCGCGCCATCGATCAGCGGGTCGCCGCCTTGGATCTGTCCGGCTATCTGCTGGCTGCGGCCCTGGCGCTGCTGGTTCTCGACCAGATGGTCGCCGTGGTCTGGCGCGGCTGGCGCCGTCCCGCCGCCGCCCTCTTGGTGCTGGGATTGCTCGCCGCCCCCCAGGCCCGCGCCGCCCCGCACGAGAGCACTGACGATGCTTTCGCCCTGCGCGCCGTGCTGTCGACCCGGCTGGCCTTCGTCCATACCGGCGACGGCTTCGTCGACGGCAAGACCCGGGCTGGGCTGACAGCGTTGTCGCGGCTGGTGGGGGAACGCTCGACCGCGCGGCTGGACACTCCCATGGCGGTAGATCTGGAACGCGACCCGGTCTTGTTCTTCCCCATTGTCTATTGGCCGCTGACCGCGGCGCAGAAGCCGCCCTCCGCCGCCGCCATGGACAAACTGAACGCTTATCTGCGCTCGGGCGGCATGATCGTCCTGGATACCGGGGCGGAAAGCGCCAACACCGCCGATCCGGCCATCCTGCGCAGCCTGACCCAAGGCCTGGCGGTGCCGCCTTTGATCATGGTCGACGGCAATCATGTGCTGACCCGCTCGTTCTATCTGCTGAAGGAATTGCCCGGACGCTGGGACGGCGCCGTCTGGGTGGCGGAGACCGGCGGCGATGGCCCCGACGGCGTCTCGCCGGTGGTGGTCGGCGGCAACGACTGGGCCGGCGCCTGGGCCTTGGACGGCCAAGGCCGACCGTCCTTTCCCTGCGTTCCTGGCGGTGAACGCCAGCGCGAACTGGCCTGGCGCTTCGGCGTCAATCTGGTGATGTACGCGCTGACCGGCAATTACAAGGCCGACCAAGTGCATCTGCCGGCGATCCTGGAGCGCCTGGGCCAATGATGAACGCCTTTGCCGATCTGCAACTTTCGCCGTTGATCCCGCTGCCCTGGCTGCTGGCCCTGGCGCTGGCGGCGACTTTGGTCACCGCCGCCGGCCTGTGGCGGCGGGTTGCCGGCAGCGTCTGGCGGCTGCTGGCCATGGCCCTGGTGCTGGTCGCCCTGAGCGACCCGCGTCTGGTGGCCGAGCAACGCCAGCCACTGGCCGACATCGTCCTGGTGATGGTCGATGACAGCCCGTCGCAACGTCTGGCCGACCGCCCGGCACAAACCGCGCGAGCCCTGGCCCATGTGCAGGAAAAGCTGGCCGCCCTGCCCAATCTTGAAGTCCGAATCCGCCGTCACGACGGCGACAGCAAAGTGTTCGCCGCCATGCAAGCGGCCCTGGCCGATCTGCCGCGCCGCCGTCTGGCGGGCATCATCCTGATCAGCGACGGCCGCGTCCACGATCTGCCCGCCGCCGCCTTGGGGGCGCCGTTGCATGTGCTGCTGACCGGCAGCGCCGACGAACGCGACCGCCGCGCCATCATCACCCGCACCCCGGCCTTCGCCCTGGTCGGGCGCAACGCCCAGATCGGCCTGCGCCTGGACGACCCGCACGGCAAGGGCAGCGCCCCGGTCACCCTAAGCATCGACGGCGCCGAATTCCTGTCCACCACCCTGCCCTTGAACCGCGATGTCACCATCGACATCCCGGTGCGTCATGCCGGTCCGGTCATCGTTGAAGTATCGACACCGGTCACCGACGGCGACCTGATGCCGACCAACAACCGCACCGCCGCCGCCATCGGCGCGGTGCGCGACCGCCTGAAAGTACTGCTGATCTCGGGCGAGCCCCATGCCGGCGAACGGGTGTGGCGCAATCTGCTGAAATCGGACGCGGCGGTGGATCTGGTGCATTTCACCATCCTGCGCCCGCCGGAAAAGGACGACCGCACCCCCATCCGCGAACTGGCCCTGATCACCTTTCCGGTGCGGGAATTGTTCGAGGAAAAACTGAAGGATTTCGATCTGGTGGTGTTCGACCGCTATCGCCATCGCGGCATCATGGCGGCGCCTTATTATCAGTTCCTGACCCAATACGTACAAGGTGGCGGCGCCCTTCTCGCCGCCGCCGGGCCGGAATACGCCGAAGCCGACAGCATCGTCGAGTCCGCCTTGGGTGACATCCTGCCCACCAGCCCGGAAGGCGGGTTGATCCAATCCCCCTTCGTCCCCACCCTGACCGAGGCCGGACGGCGCCACCCGGTCACCGCCGGATTATCAGAGCCGGCGCTGTGGGGGCCGTGGCTGCGGCAAATTCCGGTACGGCAAAATCGCGGCATTGCCCTGTTGCAGGGCGCCGACGGCAAGCCGCTTCTGGTGCTCGATCAGGTCGGTCAGGGCCGGGTGGCCCAGGTTCTGTCCGACACCATCTGGCTATGGGCGCGCGGCTATCAAGGCGGCGGCCCCCACGACGAATTGCTGCGCCGACTGGCCCATTGGCTGATGCGCGAGCCCGAACTGGAAGCCGAATCCCTGAGCGCGATCATCCAGGGCGGGCAATTGCAGGTCACCCGCCGCACCCTGGCCACCGATGGCGGCCATGCCGAAATCACCGCTCCCGACGGCAGCGTCACCGCGGTGACGTTGAAAGATCGCGGCGATGGCGCCTGGATCGCCACCTTGGCCGCCCCCCAACCCGGATTGTGGACGGCACGGGCCGACACTCATGTCGCCCTGGCCGCCCAAGGCAGCCTGACCAATCCCGAACTGGCCGAAATCACCGCCACCCCGCACATCCTGGCCCCGGTGGTCGAGGCCAATGGCGGTTCGATCCGCTATGGCCAAAGCGACGGCCTGCCCGATCTGCGCCAGGTGGGCGGCGGCGGCGCCTTGGCCGGACCACGCTGGCTGGGACTGGTGCGCAGGGGCGATTATGCCATTCACGGCATCCACCAAACGCCCCTGCTGCCGCCGGCTCTGCTGCTGGTCTTGGCGGCGGCGGCGCTGTTGCTGGGATGGAAGCGGGAAAGCCGGTGATATCGGCGAAACCGATTTAACCAATCATTCGGACTCATTACCTATAGATTAACGCCGTCTCCGCCAGTACACTGCGCCGGTGACAGAATGTGACGAACCGCCACGCCACATAGGGGTAATCTGCTGGTGCCGCAAAAGACGTTTGGCCTGAAAGTCGGGGATCAAGGCCGGGGGGCGATGCATAACATTGTCCACAGGTTGTTGCCTGAGTGGCAGGTTTTCGTTCGCGATGCCGATGGCCAAGCCAAGCATTTCATCGTCAGCCGGCGCCTGCAATTGCTGGGGCTGGTGGGCGTTGCCGCCCTGGCGTTCTGGGCCGGGACCAGCACCACGCTGCTCAGCCACCGCCCCACCGAACTGGCGGAAAAAGAACGCCGGCTCGACGAGATGCTGGCCGCCAACCGCGTCGCCCAGCAACGGCTGGTAGCGGCGGAAAAGCTGGTGGGCGACATCGCCCGCGAGGTGGACTCGGTCCACGCCAATTTGCAGACCCTGGCCGAATCGTCCGACGTTCTGGCGCGCGAACGCAGCGTGCGGGTAACGCCGCGCCCGTCCCTAGCCCCAACCGAGGATCAGGTGGCCGAGGCCGACGAATCGCGTCAAACCCGGCAAAAGGTGCGCGATCTGGAAGCATCGCTGGCACGCTTGCAATTGGCCTATGCCAAGGCGGCGCAGCAGGTGGCGGAAAGTGCCGGCGCCCGTATCAGCGAAACTGAAACCCGCCTGAGCCGCCTGGGGCTGGACCCCATGCGCCTGTTCGCCGACAGCAAGCGTTCGCCCGGCCAGGGCGGCCCGTTCATTCCGTTACGCGGCGCCGTCGATGGCGACGGCACGGCGGGGACGATGATCACCAAGGTCCAGCATTGGATCGGGGTCAAGGCCACCTTGCAGCGCCTGCCGCTGGCCGAGCCGATCCACAGCGGTTATGACTTCAACAGTGGCTTCGGCACCCGCAACGACCCGCTGAACAATCGTACCGGCATTCATGAAGGCATCGACCTGGGGGCTCCGGTCGGCACCCCGGTCTATGCCACCGGCGACGGCACGGTGATCGATGCCGGTGAAAAGTCGCGCTATGGCCAGACCGTCGACATCGACCATGGCAACGGCCTTGAAACCCGCTATGCCCACCTGTCGCGCATCAAGGTGCAGCCGGGGCAGAAGGTGACGCGGGCCACCATCATCGGTCTGGTCGGCAATACCGGGCGTTCCACCGGCCCGCATCTGCACTACGAAGTGCGGCTCAACGATGTTCCCCGTGATCCCATCAAATTCATTTCGGCAGGGCGTGATGCTGCGAAAACTCGGTAAGACCCCCCCCACCGCCACCGCGAACGTGGTCTCCATCATCGGCGCGGATGTCCGCATTGTCGGCGACATCATCACCGAAGGCGAAATGCAGATCGATGGCCGCGTCGAAGGCGACATCACCTGTAAAACCCTGGTGATCGGACCGGGCGGGCACATCGTCGGCGAAATCAAGGCTGAACGGGTGCGAATCCATGGCGAGGTGTCGGGCAAGCTGAGCGCCGACCACATCACTATCGGCCGCACCGGCCATGTGACCGGCGACATCCAGCATGACAGCCTGGAAATCGAGTCGGGTGCCCAGGTCGAAGGCCATTTCCTGCGCAAGGGTCATGCCCCGGCAGTGGAACAGGCGGCTTTGCCCAAGCCCGGCAACGGCGCGGCCATCGCCATGGAAGCGAAACCGACCAAACCGGCCAAGGCAGTCGAGGTCGTCCCGGACGTAATGGACACGGACGAAGACATCCCCGCCACCGTCAACTGATAGCGACCGGCCAATGAAATGACCCAAAGGGTCATTTCAACGGGCGACCTGCATGAAACGGCGCGCCGAAACGCAGTTCTCAGGCCGGGCTGAATTGCGCCTTGGCCTTGCGGGCGGCGGCGGCTTCCGCCGGCGCATAGGCCTTGCCCTGCCACAACAGGTGATAGCCGGTTTCCTCGTTGCCGTTCTCGCACAATTCCAGCACGTCCTTGAACAAGGGCTGGAAAGTGGCGGAACGGTGCGATTGCTCATGCTCGGCGAAGCTGCTCCAGAAGGTGACGATCAGCGCCTCGCGATCCTTCAAGGGCGATTCAACCGTCTGGCCGATGGTCGAGCCCTCATTCGAGATGAAACCGGCATTCAAGCAGACGAAGCCGCCGATGAAGCCGGTTTCCGAATGATAGGTTTTGACGTTCTCGCACAGCATCGCCACCCGCTCCTGCAAATCGTCCACGTCATACCCCGCTTTCAGCACCACACGGTTGACGGTGACGACGCCATCGGCGGGAAAACCTTGAATCAGCATGAAGTGCCTCCGCATCAATATTACATTGCTCTAATTTGGATAATAATTCTAATTGTCAAGGGCTAGGCAAAAAAAGGGGCCGCTTGCAACCATCGGCGGCGATGGCACAATGCGGATCTCATCCGAACGGGGGACGTGATGGAAGGGGACAAAAAGCCGAACGCGGCGGCGATCGCCCTGGCCGAGGGCAGCCAGGCGTGGACGGCGGGCAAGACCGATCAGGCGGCGGCGGCGTTCGCCACCTCGGCCTTGCTGGCGCCGGGGGTACCGCTGGGCCATGTCAATCTGGGAGTGGCGCTGCGCCGGCAAGGCCACGTGGCCGCCGCCGTGATCAGCCATCGCCGGGCCTTGGCCCTGGCCCCCGACGACGCGGTCGCCCATTCCAATCTGGGCAATGCGCTGCGTGAACTGGGCCAACTGGCCGAGGCCGAGGATCACCTGCGCTGGGCAGCCCGAACCCAGCCCGACAATCTGTCGTTCCGTTACAATCTGGCCCTGCTGCTGCGCGACCGCCGCAAGCACGGCGAAGCCCGCGCCATGATGGCCGAGCTGGTGGAAGCCCAGCCCGACAATGGTGATTACGCCTGGGATCTGGCCTTGGCCGACCTGTATTTGTCCGATTATCAACGCGGCTTCGCCGGCTATGAAGCCCGGTGGCGGCTGGCGCGCTCGCCCAAGCGGGCCTTTGCGACGCCCCAGGTCTTGCCCGGCCAGGATCTGCGCGGCAAGACCGTGCTGGTCGCCGCCGAACAGGGCTTTGGCGATGCCCTGCAATTCGCCCGCTTCCTGCCGGTGCTGGCCGAACGCTGCGCCCTGCTGGTGGTGGAATGCCTGCCGGAACTGCAATCGCTGTTCGCCGCCATTCCCGGCATCGCTCAAGTCTTCGTCAAGGGGGCTCACCCCCCGGCTCATGATTGCTGGATACCGATCATGAGCCTGGCCCATTGGCTGGAGGTTGATCCGGCCAGCCTGCCCGGCCCGGTACCCTATCTGACACCGCCGCGCGCCTTGGCCCGCCCCCTGGGTCACCCCCCTGGATCGGTCTTGAACGTGGGGCTGATCTGGGCCGGCAAGACGGTGCCGCGTGACCGTTCGTGGCCATTGGAGCGGCTGTTGCCGCTGATGGAAGACCCGCGCATGGCGTTTTGGAGCCTGCAAATGGGCGAACGGAGCAGCGACCTGAAAACCACCGGCATCGGCACCTTGGTGCGTGACCTGTCGCCGGCCATCAACAGCTTCGCCGATACGGCGGCCTTGATGAACGGGCTGGACATGGTGGTGACCATCGACACCTCGGCCGCCCATCTTGCCGGCGCCCTGGGCAAGCCCACCTGGATGTTGCTGCGCTATGTGTCGGATTGGCGGTGGCTGGACCAGGGCGACACCTGCCTGTGGTATCCGACCATGCGCCTGTTCCGCCAACCCGATCCCGACGATTTCGACACGCCGGTGGCGCAGATGAAAATCATGCTGACCCAGGCCGCCGACAAGATGAGCGCCGCCAAGGTTTAACGCCCCTGCTTGTCCTGGCTGCGCTTGACCACGGCGATACCCAAGACGCCCAGGGCCACGCCCCAGATGGGGCTGGTATTGACCAAGGCGGCGATGATGATCGGGGCTTGCACCGGCTCGGCGACCACCGCCCACGCCACCGCCCCCATGGTGGCGACCCAGGTCAGGGCCATGGCATAGCCGAAGGTGGGACGCCAGCGCCGCACATACCAATCCTCGGACCGGCTTTCGCTGCGCAGCGATTCGTTGATCTGGGCCAGGGCTGCACTGGCCTCGGTGCTTTCCAGTTCGGTCATGCGCTCCAAGTGGCGATGGGCCTCGGCCACCTGTTCAGGCGCGACCTGACCGGCTTGCAAGGCGCCGCCGACCTGACCAAGGGCGTCGGCGGCGACCTTGGCCGCCGGATGGTCGATACTGTCCAAGGCACCGCCCAACGCCTTGACCAGCAAGGGCAGGCCGATACTGGCCAACAGGGCTGGGATCATGATGATTACTCCACATCGTTGTAGAACAGATGGTTGCCGATTTCCGCCGACGGCAGACGGTGACGCGCCCAGGGCGGCAGCACCGCGCGGGTGTGGTAATGGGTGGCGCCGCGGGTGGGATCATCCAGCACGCCGGCGACGGCACGGCGCGCCACACGCAGGCAGATGCGGAAGGTGCGGTCGCGTTCCGTCACCGCCAGCAGCTTGGCCCGGTTGGGGTCGCCTTCGTTCCAGCAGCTGAATTGCCAGGGCTTTTGGCACACCTGCTCGATGGAATTGCCCCACCAATAGCGCCCACCCCGAGCCTGAGCATGGCGCACCCGGTTGACGATGATGGCGGCCACCGCCTCGATGCCGCGCACCGGCTCGCCGCGCGCCTCTCCCCACAAGGTGCGGGCCAGGATATCGACGGCGGACCCAGGCGGCGCCGGCAGGGTCTGGCTTTCGCCGTCGGGGACGGCCTCGACCAGGATCACCGGGGCGTTCATGGCCGACCTCCGGCCACGCCCACATTGTCCAGCTTGGCCTCGATGCGGACCAGATGCTCGGTCAGGCGGCGCTCCACGTCCTTGAGATAGCCGGTGGTGGCATAGCTTTTCGCCACTTCCAGCTTATAGGCGGCCAGGGATTCCCGTGCTTGGCCCACCCCCACGTCCAGCCGATGGGCCAGATCGTCCAGACGGTCATCGGCCTCCTGGCGCGAGCGCCAGATCAGCCAGAACAGACCACCCAGAACCGGCAATTCCACCGCAGTGATCCACCACAGCGGACTCATGCTCCAATGTTCCATGTTTGTTCTCCAAAAAACTACACTTCAAACTCGGTGACCGCCCGCAAATTGCCGCCACCAGGGCGCCAATCGGCGCGTTCGGCCAGTTTGCCGCCGGGCCGGCCCAGGCGGACCGGTTGGGCCAGCAGGCAGCCGGCCACCGCGTCCAGGCCGTCGTCGCGGCATTTGCCGCCGGGTTGCCATTCGCGCATTTCCGCCACGAACGGCGTCGCCCACACGCTGCGATGCACCGACAGGGCGCCGGCGGCCAGCACCGCGTCGAAAGCGTCGATGATGCGCTGGTCCTTGGCTTTGCGGCTGGCCACCTCGACCACCGCGCACGGATAGCCGGCCTTGGCCAGTTCACGCCGCAGCAGACCGGGAAGGAAACGGCCCAGGCCGTTGGTTTCCAGGCAGATAGAGGGCAGATGCAGATCCTGGACGAAGCCGGCCACCTGACGACACAGCTGGGTGGCTTCGTCTTCATCGGCGCGGGCGGGGTCGTGGGTCAGGTAGTGCACCCGATGCAGCCAATAACCGCCGTCCTGATCGGTGAACAGGGCGGCGACCACCGAGGCATCGCCCTTGCCCGGCGCGCCATAGGCCGGGTCCCACCAGCACGACGCCGAGACCAGCCGTTTGTCGTCCAGGCTCAGCACCGGCAGGCCGTTGCCTTCGGCATAGACCAGATCGGCCTGATACAGGCGCAGACGGTCGGGGTCCAGCCGGCCATCGGCGATGTTGACCGGCATCAGCATCATCTGGCTGTCGAATTTGTTGGGGCCGGTGCGGCGGCGGATGCCGGCGATCTTGTCGGCGGGAAAACGTTCCGGCCAGGCACTGGCGCCGTTCTTATCCAGAAGCGGCAGTTCCAGACGATGGAAACCGTCGAGGAAGGGTCTCTCCTCGCCCGCCTCCAGCCGTGGCTGACTGGCATAGATGGTATAGAACGAATGCGGCGTGCCGACGTAAAGCTGCAACCCGCCGGGGACCAACACATATTCGATCTCGCCCAGGCGTTCGCGCAGATCCTGGCGTTTGGGCGCGCTGTCGCAGGTATTGGGCACCTCGACGTCATCGCAGATGACGATTTCGGCACGCGAGCCGGTGATGTTGGCGCCGATGCCCTTGGCCACCATGCTTGGATCACGCAATTCACCCGGACGGTTGACGGTGAACTGGTCCGAGGCCCAATGGTCGCGCCGCTTGGGCTTCAGACCCTGGGTCAGCGGATGGCGTTCGATGATGCGCTTGACGTTCCTGACCATCTTTTTCGCCAAGGCGAAATCGGCGGCCAGGATGATGATGCGCAAGTTCGGATCGCACAACAGCGCCCAGGCACAGAACAGGCCGACGATGGTGGATTTGCCGGAATTGCGAAAGGCCATCAGCAGCAATTCGCGGTGATGGCTTTTGTACTTGCGGGCCAGCCAGCGGGCCATGCGCAGATGATGGGGCGGCGTCGATTGCCCCAGCTTATGGTTCCACACCCAGACGAATTCGGGGAAGCCGATCCCTTGGCTCATGGCTCGTCCCCATCCAGGCCCTCGAGCGCGTCGCGGGCCTGGGCCAGCAGACGATCCAGGCTGGACGCTTCATCGTCGGCGGTCTCGATGCCGGTTTCGGCCCAGCGGGCCAGTTTGACCAGCACCTCGATATGCGCCAAAGCCGCCTTGGCCGCCGCCTGCCAAGCGGCGAAACCCTTGGCATCGGCGGGCGGATCGTCGGCGACGAAACGCAGGTAATCATCCAAGGCGGCACGGATGCGGGACGGTAAATCCGCTCGGCACGCCGCCCGGATGGTGCCCAGGTCTTCGGACATCGCGTCCTCCTGATGTTGTTGTCATGGCAAAAGAAAACCCCGCCCCGGATATGCCGGGGCGGGGGAAAGAGGCCGAATGCCTTAGCGGGCCTTGGCCGGAACCGTCTTGGCCCCGCCCAAGGGGGCTTCGGCGAAGGCGGCGTAGATATAGGTTTGGCCCGAGGCGTTGATAGCGCCACCGCCGTACCGCAGCTTGAACCCGACGGCATTGATATCGAACACCCCGCCGGAAATCTCAGCCCCGGAGGTGTTTGGCAGAATATAGTGCATGTTCATGCTGTTACCGGCATCTCGTTCGGTATCATAGAGCACCCAGTCAGCAGCGGCTGATGCCGCTTTCATGAGAATCCAGCGCGGTCGGAACCCGCAATGGACGAACGGCCCATCGCTGGAACCGTTGCCGGTGTAGCTGCCGAACTTGGAGAAGCCCGGCACCTCCGCCCAGCAATAGGCCACACGAGATGACCCGGCAAGCCCGCCGCCACGGGTTAAGATCGTCGAACTTGGTGCCGTGCTGCTGAAGAAGCTGGCGTCAGACATCTGGCCGGCGGTGGTGAAATCAAGGTAGCCGGTTGACATGTTGGTTAAAGAGGCGTGCTGGATGATCCAACTTCCAGAGCTAAGGCTCTTGTCGATGACCATCTTTGGGGAAGCACCGAGGCCATGACCAACCGAGATTGTGCCGCCTGAATGTGTGTAGCTGACGATGCTGAACCCCGCCGTCGGATTGGCACTGACCTGCGACGTGATCGTACCATCCGTGTTGGCCACCGCCGCACCGCCGGCCTTCCAACACCAGGCGACATAGGTTTGCCCGGTAACGTTGATGGTGCCCGCCGTCACATCGACCCCCAGACCGAAACCATCAGGGTTGAAGCTGATCAGGGTATCGGGATATGCCGTCAGTTCCCCCCCCGACCACGACGACGACAGAATTTTACCCGGCCCACGGATGACATCGAACAGCGTGTGGCCGGCACTGCCGCTGCGGTTTTTCACCCACACCAGATCGGGTTGGAAATCCAGGCCCGAGATGGCGCGAGCGGTGCCGTTGCCGCTATAGGTCACCACGTCCATATGCTTGGCCGGCGCTTGGATCACCGGCGTGGGCAAATTGGCGGTGCACAGGGATTTGAAACCGGCGGGCGGGGTGTGGGCGAACGCCCTCTGACCGAAATTGGCGGTGAAAGCTTGAACACCACCACTGGCATCGTCGCCAAGGCAGGGGAAGAAGGTCCCCGCCAATCCAGTGAACGCTGCATTTACGCCGGCGACAGGATCGCCGCTGGCCTGCCACGTATTATTCTTGGCGAACCAGAGCTTTCCGCCGTCCAGATCAAGCGCCACACCGATGACATCGCCAGAGGCGTAGCTGTCCCCGTACGCCGAAGTTACGCCGTTGTTACGCGTACTTCCGAGGTGACTGACATATCCGTAATTTCCCGCGCCGTTGAACGGCGAACTCGTGGAAGCCACCTGCGTTGAGGAGACGCCGACAACGCGCCACCCGCTACCCGCACTGGGGGTGACCTCGAAATACCACTTCCCCGACGACACCCCCATGCTGCCGACAGCATGCCAATAGTCCGGCGAGTTTGACGTGACGGTCAGGCTGCCGTTAGAGAAAATGGCACGCCCAGGCTCAACAACATTCCAGGTGGCAAAATTATTGGTCGGCGAATCCGTCACCACATCCGCCGCCCCCAGGCTGACTGGAAGCCAGTGATTGACACCGGTGGCCGACCGACCCAGGCTGCCATCGGTCCAGGTCAAGGCCGGCGGAGCTTCGGACATGGTAACGTCAGGGGCAATTTCAGCGATGAAGCTTTCGCCCAGAGAGCGGGTCGTCGGCGAATAGCGATAGGGCGTACCGATCAGATCGGAATCGTGTCCCCACGCCAAACCCCCGCCGGGGCAATCGACCGCCATGAGATAGGTCCCGGTTTCCGGCACCAGGTAATTGACCGCCACCTGTTGCAGGCCGCCACCGGCATGATTGAAGGGCGCCGACACCCACATCACCGTATAGCCGTTGCCACCGTCATCCCGCACGATGTAGACGGACTTGCCGCTTTCGGCACTGTTCTGGGTGACGCCGATCTGAGTGATCCAGGCCTTGTTCGGCAAGGGACGGGCGGGATTGATGACCACCTGACAGCCACCGAAACCGCCCGCGAAGGCGGTGTTGACGGTGCCGCCGGCACCACCGGCATCGGCGAAATCCAGATGGAAACCGTTGGTGCCATAGCCGATACCGGTCGCGGCGTGCAAAGACACCTCCTGCAGCCAGCAATCGCCGCTGACCGCCCCGCTGAGATAGCCGAATTTCCAATAACGATGGGCCCCGACATCGGGAATGGTGAAACGATTGATCGTCCCCAGACCGGTTTCCATCAGCTTGGACGCCGCCAGGGTGAAAGTGGCGTTATCATCGCTGAACCAGCAGCCCCAGGTGATGCCGGCAACGTTGATGCCGGTACTGGTGTGATTGGTCAACACGGCCTGACGTACCGGCTGAGCATGGCCGTCCCCCAGGTCGATGACGAAATGCGAGGTGGCGGTATGCCCGGCATTGTCGGCGGCGGGTTGGGTTGTGTTGTCGATCAGCGCGGTGATCGGGCCGCAATTAAGCGCGTGATTGAAGGTGCCGGTCACGCTCATGCCGGGCTGAGTGATGTCGTCGCCGTAGGTGACCACCTGACCGATATAACGCTTGGGCCGCCACGAGCCGGTGACCGGATCGGTTTCGCCGAAAGCGGACGGGTCAAGAGCGGCGCCATCGACCAGGATGGTTTCGGCGAAATAGCCGGCGGCGGTGTAAAGCGCCACATCCAGCTGGCAATACTTGTTGATGTAATGCGGAAATTGCGTGCTGTTGATCAGCGTGGTCTTGTGCTGATCGGGATAGTCCGCCAAGGCCAGATTGGTCTGAAGCTGGCCATTGATCCAGATTTTAACCCGTTCTTCCGCCGTAGCACTGTGGGTATTGAGCGCAACCAAAACGTGGTACCACGCGGCCGGATCGCGGAAGAGGGCCGAGGTCCTGACCCGCCAGTCGTAGCCGGAAGCCCCCCCGGGAAAAGAAGCCACTTCCAACCACTTTTCTGTGGGGCTGTCGTTGATCCAGATTTTGTCGACCGCGCCGGTCTGTCCGCCGGAATAGTCGCCGGCGGTCAGCAGAAACAATCCTCCACTTTCAACGCCGACTTTCAGCCAGCCGGAATATGTCCAAACCTGGGTGTTGCCGACCGTACTTGGCGTACGGGTGAAATAATCCGCCACCCCGTCCAAGCGGACGGAATTGGCGATGGAAAAGGCGGCCTTGCGGCCGCCCCCCAGCATCATGCTGTCACTGAACATGGTTTATGCCTCCACGTCGTTATAGGCGTACTCGATGCGGTCGGTGGCGCGGATGTGGTAGTCGATGCGGCCCTGACCGGTGATCTCGGACGGCGCGCCGGTGTCGCCCACCCGCTTCCACTGGTCACCCATGCCGGCAATGGCGAAGCCATTGGGGATGATGCCGATGGTGCCGCGCTGACCGATCGCGGCGGCGCTGGGATTGGCGAAGGTGATGTCAGCCGACAGGGTCAGATCGAAGTTCTGGTAGGTGCTCATATCCAGGGTGACCGAACCGCCGACGCTGGCGGCGAACAGCGCGCGGTTGCGCTGCGGTGCGCTCCAGTCCTGGGCCACGTTCAGATAGGCGACGTTATCCAAGCCCAGCCGGGTGCGAGCCCCGGACGCGTCGGTCAGGTTGAGCAGGTTGCGTTCAGCGAGAGCGTAGTTGTCGCGCAGGTTCGTCTTGGCGACGTCGTCGGGGGCAACCTTGGTGACGAATTTCGCGTCGGCGTCGTCCTGAAGGTAAACATCGCTCGCCTTCGCCACGTCATAGGCGTCACGGAAATCCTGCGCTTCGGTGCCGACCGGAGTTTTCTTCAAATAACGCAGGTCGCTCGCCACTTCCGACAGGACTTGCAGACGAGCCCGGCCGACTTCGCGGTCAACATTGCTCAGGGTATTGGTGGCCACCCCGTACTCGACCACGAAGGCGGCGATTTCGTCCGCGGTGGCATCCTTCTTCAGATACAGGTCGCTGGTTTCCTCGGTGTTGGCGACCACCAGTACCTGACGGCCTTCGCCGTCTTCCTGGGCGGTCAGGCTGATGCCGGCGCCGGCCACCAGCTTGTCCGACAGATAGCCGGACGACGCGTCTTCCGACGACACCGCCGAGCGACCACGATGGCGGATCAGCACGGTCTTACCGGCGGCCAGCGCCGACAGGAACACCACCACGCCGCCGCCCGGGCTGGCGGCGCCATGCACGGTGTAACCGGACGTCTGCTCGACATTGTCGATCAACACCTGGATGTCGGCGTCCTGGTCGATGGGAAAGGAAAAGGCGAAGGCCTTGCTCAGGCCGTCGGTGCCATAGGAATGCTGTAGGGTCATCTGTGTTTACTCCATGAAAAAAGCCCCGCCGGGGATCGGCGGGGCTACGGGGTTTAAGCAACCGGGTCGGGTTGCTTGGGGAATTTCACCGGCTTGTGGCCGGGCTTGATGGGGAACGGCATAGGGGGTTACCTCCACTGCATCCACACGCCGTGCAGACGTTGCTGCTTGCCGTTGTGGGTCTTGAAGCGCCAGCAGATATTGGTTCCGGTGGTGCCGGACGTGTTGAAGACTGCCGTCAGGATGCGGGTGGCCTGATCGAACGCCCCCATATCGTTCAACGTCGCGGTAATCCAGGTGGCGCCGTTGTCGATCGAGACCTCCAACTCGTAATCAGCGCTGGTCACGGCGACCTTCGGCTCCAGCAGGATCAGCCCACGGATCTCGGTAGGGGAGACGCTGGCCGACATCGGCAAACTCTTCAAAATCATATCCCCGGCCTTGTGCATATAGGCGTACAGCACGGGGCACGGGCCGGAATCAGTGGTGAAATCGGTGACGCCAGCCCCGGTGACGTCCCCCGGCTTCAGCGCCCTCGAGACAGAATTCCAGTGCGCGATGCCGGTGGTGCCGGTGTAAATCCCGATGCGATACGTGCCCGCCGCCGGGATGACGAACGGAATGGGCAAATCGACCGTGAATTCGCCAGAGCTCACGTACAGGTAGTCGAACGTGTGCTCGAACACCATGTCGAAGCTGGTGGCGGAATTCTCGCGGAAGACCTTGATCTTGCAGCCGTAGCTGTTGCTGCCGCCATTGGCGCCGACGCGGACCTTGGTCAGCAGGTAGCCGTTGGGCAAGGACACGTTCCGGTCCATGATGGTGTGGTTGGGGTTGACGTTGTTCCCGTTGAACGAAGAAAAGACCGAGTTGATCAAGTGGTCCGGGCTGGACACGAAGCAAGCAAGGGCTTCGTCATAGCTGTAATTGGCCGACTGACCACTGCCAGTCTGATTGTAAGCCTTCAACAGCGGGGTGAAGTCCTTGGTGTACTTGGCCCGCCCCTTCTCGATAGCCACTTCAGCGACGTAGCCCTTGAAGTAGGAACTGCCATTGGCGGTGCGACCGATGGTGAAGGGCTGCGCGACGTCCGGATAGGTCGCCACGGTCTTGCTGTACCACATCCGCCCGTTCAGGAAGCACCGCACCAGCCCGCTTTCCCGGGTGATGGCCAAGTGGTTCCACTGGCCGGGGGTGGCCCAGGCGGGCGACTTCGTGTCGACCTGCCATGCCGACCCGTTGGTGATGTCGATATAGACGGTGACAGTACCGTCGGACGAGGCGAGCGTTTGCAGGAGGTATCCTGACCACGCGCCCCCGGCGATCTGATTGATGAGCGGGCCGCTGGTTTCGCCGTCCAGGTTGAACCACGTCTCGATGGTGAAGTCGCTGGTGTTGAAGTACCAGTCATCGCTGTCGGCCAAGGACAGGTAGTCATCCACGCCGTCGAAGCGGATGGACGACGTGCCGAACAGTGATTTGGTCGTGCTGTGGGCGATGCCGCCATAACCGGTGACCGTCTTGGCGGTGGCGATGTCGGTGAAGGTGGTGGAGCCGTTGGTCGCATTGACAGAATTGATGATCAGCTTGTGGGTCGACAAAGGGAGCGGGCCGTTTACATCGACGCCGTTAGTGTCCTCGAATTCGTCGGCCACACCGTCAACCATCTTCAGCACCGACCAGCCGGAATCGATCTGATCGCGCAGGGTGTTGACGGCCAGGTTGTATTCCAGCCGCGCCAGACGTGCCTCCATCCCCGTCGACGCGGCGGGCAACAGGGCGGTCGGCACTTGGCCGGCGGCGTCCAGGACCACCACGTTGCCGGGGCCAGAGCCGGCATCCAGCAAGGCGGCGCTGCCCAGGCCCAGGTTTTCGCGCACCGTGTCGGGGTCGATGGCGGACAGCGTCTTGTCGGCGAAGAGCTGATTAGCCTCGGCCTTGGTGAACACTTCGATGGTCGAGTAGACCCCCAAGGTGGTGCGCTGGGCGGCTGCGTCGGCGTCATCCAGCAAGGCCTTGCCGGCCGGGGTGATGTTGGTGGACAGCCAGTCCAGATCGGCGTCGTGAGCCTGGGCGCCGATCCGGTCCAGGGCGGTTTGCGGATCGACGTTGCTCAGGTCGGTCTTGGCCACCTCGTAGGCGGCGCGGAATTCCTCCGCCTCGGTGCCGACCGGGCTCTTCTTGACGTAGCGGTCGTCGCTGTCCTGCTCGGACAGCACCTCCAGACGGGTCCGCCCGGTCTCGGGGGCGACGTTGTCCAGGGTATTGGTGGCGACGCCGTATTCCACCAGAAAGGCGGCGATTTCGTCGGGGGTGGCATCCTTCTTCAGATAAAGGTCGCTGGTCTGCTCGACGGCGGCCACCGTCAGGGACTGGCGACCGTCGGAATCGGCGGTGGTGGTCAGGGTGATGCCGGCCCCCGCCACCAACTTGTCAGCCAGATGGCCGCTGGCGGTGTCCAGCGCACTGACGCTGACGCGGCCACGATGGCGCAGGGTGACCACCGCGCCCAAGGCCGGGGCGGCGTCGAACAGGACCGAGCCACCGTCATTGCCGCCGGCGCCGCGCACGACGAAGCCGGAAGTCTGCTCGATGGCGTCGATCAGCACCTCGACATCGCTGGCGGCATCGACGGCGAAGGAAAACGGAAACAGCGTGGCGGCGCCGTTGGCGCCGTAAGTGTGCTGCAAGGTCATCATAGGCTCCATGAAAAAAGCCCCGCCGGGGATCGGCGGGGCTGGGAAGAAAAATCCGGATATGGGTATTCAATCCGGTGCCGACGCGGCCAACAGGCCGCCTCGTTCGTCGCGCAGGGTTTGCGCTTCCGCCTCCAATGCCGCCAGAGTGGCGGTATCCTCGGCACTGGGAGTGCCGGTGGCGAGCGCCCGCAACGGGCGGATGGCCTGGCGGTCAAGGCCGGCCAGACGGATATCGATGGCCGCCAATTGCTCGGCCCGGGCCATGGCGGCCAGTTCATCCTGCGCCTGTCTGCGGATGACGCGGTCTTCCGGCGTGAGCGGCAGTTGCGACACCGAACCACAGGCCAGGTCGAACACGGTCTTGATTTCGTCCATTGTGCCCTCTCCTCAGGCGGTGATGCGGCAGCGCATCACCCGGATGCGGCCATAGGGATGGATATCGCCGGAACCGGCGAACAATTTGACCGCGCTAATCGGTGCCGGCGGGGTGAAGTGGGCCTTGGCGGTGATGAAACTGGCGTGGCCGGAACTATAGGCGTGATAGGCGCCGGAATATTCGACGAAGGCCGGGTACCATCCGGTCGAAACATTGGCGGTATGGTGGAGGTGCAGGCACCCCAGACGGATGGCGCGATAGGCCCGATCGGACGCATCGGCGATCATGATGTTGGCTTGGGTCGTGCCGCCAAACAGGGTTTGCGCGCCATATCCCTCGGCCTGCTTGATGCCGGCAACGTTGTAACTGGCGCCATAAGTCGGGACGGCGCCATAGCCCAACACCACATGCAGCGTGTTGCTGCTGGGATAGGTGCTGCTGTGGCTGACTTCCTCGAAATACACCTTGTATTCATAGAGCGAGGTGTCGAGGCCGGAAATCACCACGGCAGCGGAACTGGTGGTCAGGCTGGTGATTCCGGCCACTTCCCATCCACCGCCCAAGGCATCAAGCCGCACCTTCCGGGCCGCCCCGACCGAACTGTCCCAGGTCATCACATAATCGGCGGATGCATCGGGACTGGTATCGGTATCGAGCAGATCAACGGCCTTGAGCAGATTGGCGACCTGCATCCTACGGTCGGTACCGGCGGATTGGTCGTGCAACAGCACCTGATCGTCAAGCGCCACCGCCGTTTCCTCGTCGCGGGTGCTCACGGCCAAGTCAGCGGCGGCGGGCACGCCCAGATTGACCCGGGCCAAGGCCGCATCGTCCACATCGGCAAGATTGGCCATCGCCGACAAGGGATTGTCCAGGCTGGCGGCGGCGGCGACTGCCTGATCGCGGGCCAGACTCGCCGTCGCGGCGGCAGCCATCGCCTGACTGGCGGCTTGGGTGGCATCGCCCACCGCGTCGGGATCGTGAGTGGAATTGACCAGGGCGGTGCCGCCGGCATTCCATTTGAGCCCGCGGCCTGCCGCCGGTTCCGGCAAGGTCAAATCGATCGCCGCCAGGGCGGTGGGGGCGCGGCGCACGGCCCGGTCCACGTCCTCGGCCACCTGCTGCAACGCTGCCACCTGATAATCCAGTTCGTCGTTCAGGGTCTTGGCCCGGATCAGGCCATCGGATTGATAATCGGTGGTCCGGGCGATGGTCAGGCGGCGACGCAAGGTGACGCGGGTATCGGCAGGCGGCGGCACCGCGAACAGGGCGACGCCGCCGGTGGATACTCCCACCCCCGATACCGTATAGCCGCTGGCCTGCAGGCTATCGTCCAGCCAGACCTCGAGATCGGCCAATTTGAAGATGGCAAAGGGAAAGGTGAAGGCGCTTTGGATGCCGTCGGCCAGGTACTGCACCCGCGGCGCGACATCGTTGATCTGGATATGCTCGATCATGTTTTGTTCCTGCCGTTAAGAGGATATTTTCATCTCGGTGGCCACCGCCAGCACCGTGCACGGCAAGGGCGCGTCTTGGGCGATTCGCCATAAGGGGGCGAAGGCGTCGCGCTTCCAGCCGATGGCCCTGATCTGCACGTCGCCGGAAAACAGCGGCGGCCCGGCGTCGAAGCTGTGGCGGCCAAAGCGGCGGAACGGCACCGGAGTGGGCCCCTTGCCGGTATCCAGATGCAAGGCCTGGGTATCGAGCAGGCGGAAATGCGCCCGGATCAGCCGCACCACCGCCCCCGGACCGGCGCCGCCGGCGCTTTGCACCACCGGCGGCAGGGGCTCGATCTCGTGGGTATAGGGCAGACCGACCTGCACATTCTTGGCCGGTTCCGACAAGGTGATGGCGCCATCTTGCACCTCCAGGGTTTCGATGGCGGCACCGTCAGCCAGCACCCGTACCATCCGCCCTTCCAGATGGTCCAGACCGGACCAGAGGATCTTGGCGGTGTCAGCACTGCCGGTCAGCGCCGCGTCCAGGGACAGGGCGGTGTCGAAGCATTCGACCGAGACGATCCCCGCGCGTTCGACCAGCACATAGACCTCGCCCTCGACCACCGCCACCGCCAGGAAGCGACCGGCGGTGGCATGGGCGGTCCAGGCGGTGACCTTCTCGCTGCGATAGACGGTGACGGTAGCCAAACCGCCGTCGCCCATGACCACATGGAACAGCCGGCGCCCGGCATCATAATCCTGGTCCACCGGGGCCAGCATGACATGCTTGGCCAACATGGCCAGATCACCCGACTGATAGGCCTGCTCGACGTCGGCGAACAGGAATTCGCGCAGGTCCTTGCCGTTACGCGACACGAACAAGGTGGCGCCGTCCACATCCCTGGGCGGCACCGTGCGGTCGACGGGTGAGCCGACCCGGGTCTGCCGGGTCAGCTGGATGGAACCCGGCGTCAGCGGCTGGCCCGACACCATCCATTCCGCCCCCGAGGTGAAAACCTGGAGATGACGGCCGGAAAACACGTGGCGGATGGCGTTGACCTGATCGGACAACAGGGCGAACTCGATGGCCTCGTCATCCAGGGCCTCGCCCAGGTCGAAGTTGAACAAATCCGACGATTTGGACAGCCACAACCGGTTGGGCTGGTCGCGGCTGCCGCCGATGACCAAGCGGTCCTGGTGGAAGCAGACGGAAACCGGCCAGCCGCGCACCGCCGACAACGCCTGTTCCTCCCAATCCTTATGAGCCGAGGTGTTGACCAGATTCTGCTTCACCGTGGCGCTAGCCTGGGTGGCCGAGGTGACGGCGGTAATTTCCACTTCCTTTTGCTGCAAACGCAGGCGGGTGCCCACATGCGCAGCGACAAACACCGCCGCCGAGGCGGTCACGGTGATGGTGCCCGAGGTGGCCGACGGTTGCAGCGTCACCTCGTCAGCGGCGAATTTATGATAGGGCTGGAACAAAACCCCGTCGGCTTCATGGAACGTCCAGTTGCTGATGGTCCAGGCGCTGTGCGCGGTGCGGGTCAGCTTGCGCGGCGCCACCTCGGGGTGAACGATCAACAAGGTGTCGGCGGTCTGGGTCCAGTTGATCTGCTGCAACTGTGCCTCGGTCCACGGTGTGTCCACATGGGCCACCGCCACGCCATCGGCGTAGATGTCCAGGTGCAGATGGGTCAGCACCAGCAGATAGGTCTGTTCGGTGTTGAACTCGAAGGCGATCAGCCGGCCCTTGCCCCGGGCAATGTCCACATGGCGCAGGCCGGGGCGGCGCGACACCCCGCCGATGGGGGCGATGAAGACGTTGCGCAGACGCTTGGCGCCATTGCCATAAGCCGCCAGATCGCCGCGCCCCAGCATGTCCAGCGACAATTCGCCGGCGGTGAAATTGGTCTTGGCCAGGGTGATGTTGCCGCCGCTCATGACCGCACCTCGACCAGCGGGAAACTGGTGATGGCCGAGGGCACGTCCTGCTGGGCGTCGATCAGCTTGGCCCGGCGGTATTCATCCTCGGACAGACGATAGAGGAACTCGGCCCGGCTGGTGCTTTCGGTCAGCGGAATGCAGAACTCGGCGGCCAGCCGGGCGATCAGCACCTGATCGAAGAACGGCGGAAAGGCCATCTCGTCGGGGCGGAAGATATAGGTCAGGGTGACTTCATCGGCATCGCAATGCAGCCGGCTTTCGGCGATGCGATACGACAGGCCGTAACCCTGGCCGGCGACGCCCGCCGACATGGCCCGCAGGAAATCGGCGGGCAATTGATAGGCCATGGAATAATCGGCCACCGGCTGCGCCACCAGACGCGGCAAGGTGACCTGACCGGTGGCGAATTTCCACGGATAGGACGAAAGCGTGGCGTCGCGCACCGACGGATAGAGATTGGCGGCCACTTCCGATTCGGCGGTGCCTTCGTCGAAACTGGCGATGGTGGTGGCGCCCAGCTTCAGCAGCGCGCGCGAACATAGGGCGATGGCCGACAATGCCATGGCGGGTCTCCTGATGAAAAACGGAAAAAGGGGGCCGCCCAAGCCTGGGACGGCCCCGGTGTTCAGGCTCAGTCGGTGTTGGCCGCCCCCACCTGGGTCATGTCGGCGACATCGACCACGCCGGCGGCGGCTTGGCGGACGAAGAACAGTCCGGCCTTTTGCGTGCCCGCGGTTTCCAGGTTGGCGATGATCATGTCGCCGGCGCGCAGCATGTCGGCGGCGGGATTGAAATACCCCGACGTATCGACGACGGCGCCGGCATCGGGGGTGGCGTAATGCCACAGGGTGAAGCCATTGGCATAGGCCAGGACGGACAGATCCTTGGACAGATAAGCCATATTCAGGGACTCCTTACGCTTCCAGGCAGCGCAGCGACACCACGCCGGCCGGGTCGATCAGGGCCGAGCCCTGCGACATCATGTTGTTGCAGAACCAGGCGGCGCGATCGCCGTGATAGGTGATTTCCGACTTCACTTCCGAGCCGACGGCGTGACCGATGGCGGTCTTGTGGTACCAATAGCAATGGCGGATGCTGCCCGCCTTGGTCAGACCGGAATGGGGCATCCACAAGGTGCCCAGCCAGTTCTTGGCCTGGGTGCCCTTCCACGGCAAATCGTCGTCGCCGACATAATCGGCGTCGGAAAACTCGGCGATCTGTAACAGATCGGACCATTGCTTCCAGCCGACCACGGCGTAACGCTCGCCGTCGTCGGGCACATCGGCCTCGCCCAGCATTTCAAACGCCGCCAACACCTTGTCCTTGGTCAGGGCGGTGGTGCCGTCGAGAGCGTAATTGGTGGACTTGTCCAACTCAGCGATGATCAGTTCGTCGGTCTTGCGGCCCAGGGCATAGGCGCCGGCATTGACGAGGACGGCGCGTTCGTCGTGCTCGATCTTCAATTCGTCCAGCTTGTCCAGCCAGTCGCCGGCGTAATAGTCGTAAAGCTGGCATTCCACCGTCTGGTGATCGACGTTCATGACCGGCACCTTGCCGTGCCGGGCCTTGGTGCTGGCGCTGCCTTTGCCCACCTTCTGGAATACGGCGATGGCGCCGGTGACGTTGTTGCGGGTGCGCACGGTGTTCCTGAGCTTGGTGCCCTGGCGCTGATAGGCGGCATGGACCTGGGCGCCGTAATCCTTCGAGTAACCGTTGATGACCGAAGTCGACATGATGATTTTCCTTTGAAAGTCTGGGTCTTGGCGTGTGGGTGCGGGTTCCGGCACCGGTTCTGGCCCCAAGGACCGCCGTGCCGTTGCCGCTGCCGCCGGGCCGCTACCCGGTGGGGCTGTCGGTTCTCCGGCACGGCGTTTCGACCCCTCTTCCGCGCCGAGAGGACAGGCGCGGAAGAGGGGGAGGTCAGCGCGTGACGGCTCGCACCACGAAGGGCGCGCCGCAGCTGCCGGACCAAACTGTTTGAAAGAAAAAAATCCCGCTGTTGCGGGGCGTGAAAATGGTTATGATCAAGCCGCTACGCGGATAGGGTTTTCCTGGCCTTTTAGAGGATTGCTGAAACGTCATGACTCAAGTCGAAAACACGGCGCGCGGCGCCTCCGGCACTCAGCGCACCGATCGCATCGAGGCGCGCGCCAATGCGCTGCTCAGCGATTGCCGCCGCGCCTTCCATGCTTTTGGCGAACTGGACGAGCTGGCGGAAAACCTGCGCATCTTGTCGCTGAACGCCGAATTGGCCGCCGGTCGCGCCGGCGACAAGGGCCGCGCCGTTCGCGCCCTGACCCAGTACACCCGCGAACTGGTCAACCGTCTGGCCCAGATCCGGGGCGAGATGAACCAGCTGCGCACCCGCACCGAAACCCTGTCGCAGAAGATCGAAGACGAACTCAAGCAGTTGCGCAGCATCGAGGAATCCTCGGCTGACGGCGCCGACAGCACCCAATTCGCCGAGATGATGCGCGCCCTGGTCGACAAGCTGGACGATCTGTCGTCCAACGTCGAAGACCTGTCGCGGCGGGCCCATGGCGTCGAGGAAGTGGTCAGCCAGTCCGATTCCATCGCCACCAACATCGCCATCGAAGCCGCCGCCGCCGGTGTCCACGAAAAGGAATTCCGCACGGTGTCCGACACCATGCGCCGCTACGTCGACAACCTGCGCACCATGATCGATGACGCCTCCGACGCCGTTCGCCGCGCCCTCGAGAAGGTCGATTCGCTGCGCCGTCTCGGTATCGAGAACCTGCAAGGTCTGCGCGGCTGATCCCAGCCCCGCCATCCGGCAAAGAAAAACGGCCCCAGAGCAATCCGGGGCCGTTTTTCTTTGCCGCCTGAGCTGCGGGCGCAAGTGTAGCGGTGATAGGAACGTTTGTAGAACAAAGGGGCCCACCTGTCAAGCGGCTTTATCATCAGTGGATGTCCGCAGCGCAAAAACCGACCTGAACGATTGTCGGGCCTTGGTTGCCTGGGTTACCTTACCTCAGGATGAGTCACACAAGGGGACCGAGACAATGAGCGCCATGCACGAACAGGTTCGGGAATTGGCTTATCGTCTATGGCAAGAGGACGGCGCGCCGGAAGGACGGGCCATGGATTACTGGCTGCAGGCGGAGGCCGCCTTGACCGCCATCCCGGCCAAACCCAAAGCGGCACCTAAGGCTAAGACCAGCGCGGCAAAGCCCGCCGCCGCCAAGGCGAAAACGGCGGAACCCAAGGCCAAGAAAAGTCCGGCCAAGCCCAAGGCCTGAGCCCACCGTCACGGACACCTGATCAAAGCCGGTGTTCGGCCTTGATCAGGTCGCCGATGGAAACCAAGCCGATGACCCGGCCTTCGTGCACCACCGGCAGATGGCGGCAGCGGGTCTCGGTCATGATCGACAGCAGGTTGCCGACCTCGTCGTCGGCACGGCAGGCGATGACGTCCCGATTCATGCACTGGCTGACCGTACGATCAATGGCTTCATGGCCATGCATGGCCATGCTGCGGGTCAGGTCGCGCTCCGACAGAATACCGATGATGCCGCCGCTGCCATCGACACACAGCAAGGCGCCGATATTGCGATCCAACATCAGCCCGGCCGCTTCGTGCAGACTGGCACCCGAACCGATGGTGTGAACTTCGTGGCCCTTGTCGCGCAGGACATCTTCAACGGTCATGACAAAACCCCAAGGTATTTCATGGTGGCGTCTTACCCTATCTTTGCAAACAGGATTTTCGTCGGAGAAGAACCTGGATCGTCCGGCCTGTAAACAAAGACTAACCAATGCGATCATGCCACGCTATCATCCCCGCCCACCTGATCAGGAGCCCCCCGTGCGCGACACCGGACCAGGAAAGCGCGGTTCCGTCTCGTCCATGGGCGTCACCGGCGCCTTGCTTCTTGCGTTGACGTTCGCCGCTATCCTGCTGGTCGTCGATCTATTCGACGGCCGCAACCGGATATTGGCGGAGAGGGCCGACATGGCCTTGCAGAAAAGCCAGTTCATGAGCCAATGGTTCGGCACCACCATTGTGGCGACGGATTATGTTCTGCGCGACATCATCGGCAAGGTCCGCCCCGACGATCTGGTCTACCCCGATCCCGATCCGCAGCATTTCCAGCGCATGCAGGCCCTGAGCCGCGACAAACTGGCCACCCTTCCCGGTGTCGAGGGCATCACCCTTTACAGCAAGGATTGCGTGTTCACCGCTTCGGCGAACCCGAAATTGCTTGGATTCCGTAGCAATCAAAAATTTTGTACCGACAAAAGCGAACTGATCGGCCCAGAAGCCCGCATCCAATACATCCCCATGGACAAATCGGCGACCCGCCGCCCCATGATTCTGGTGTCCCGCAATCTGGTCTCGACCGACGGACACTTGCAGGGCGGCGCCCTGGCCGCCATTGATCTGGCCCTGGCCCAAGACTGGATTTCCAGCTTCGCCGTCGGCCCCAACGACGTCCTGGCCCTGGTGGATTCCGACGGCACCTTGCTGGCTCGCAACCCGCCGCTGCCCCAGGCCATCGGCACTCGCAGCCCATCGCCGCCCGGCCAACCCACTTTTGGCGAGACCAGATCCAGCGCCAACTTCACCGCAATCTCCCCGCTGGACGGACGCGAACGCATCTTCGGCATCAGCAAGATCGAGAACATCCCGGTGCTGCTGATCGTCGGTTACGACAAGAACGGCACCCTGCACGAGTGGGAAAGACGGACCTGGCAGTTGTCGGCGGGCTTCGTCATCCTGCTGGCTTTGTCGCTGGTGGTCCGCCGCTCGCATCTACGCGCCCTGGCTCAGCGCGAGGCATTGCGCAAGCTAGCCACCACCGACACCCTGACCGGTATCGCCAACCGCCGCCAATTGATTGAAACCGGCGAACACGAAGTCGCCCGCGCCCACCGCTATGGTCATGCCCTGTCTGTCCTGATTCTGGACATCGACCACTTCAAGGCCATCAACGACACCTGGGGACACCCCGCCGGCGACCGTGCCATCCAAAATGTCGCCAAGGCGATGGCCCGTCTGGTGCGGGATCAGGATACCGCCGGTCGCCTGGGTGGCGAGGAATTCGCCATCATCCTGCCCGAAACCGACGCGGCGGGGGCCGCGATCATGGCCGAACGCCTGCGTCAGAGCATCGAAACGGCAACGACGACCCAAGCGGATGACGGCACCGTCATCCACTTTACCGTCAGCATCGGCACCGCCAGCCTGGGCGCGCAGGAATCCACCTTCGACAACCTGCTGAACCGGGCGGACAAAGGGCTGTACCAAGCCAAGGGATCCGGTCGCAACCGGGTCATGGCGGCGGAATAACCATTCCTACCCCTTGCGCTTGGGCATGGCGGCTTTTCCCGGCAGGTCGCGCGGGGCCAAATCCAACACCAGTCGATTACCCCGGTGCCCAGCCGGGTCCGGCCCCAAAGTGAATTGATGTTCGATGCGGGCCGGAATCTTGGCGTGGACGACCAGGAGCCCCCGCTTCAACCCGCGACGCATGAAGTCGAAGCGGGCAATCAGGCCGAAAGGCTTCAGATGGTGGCGGTTGGCCTCCCAATCCACAGACGGAATACCCACCAGGATACGCCGCCCATCATCGGCCACGTGGGTGTAAAAGCGGGTCAACTCGCTGACATCCAGCACCAAGCGGGTCAGGTTGGGGTGCTGCCCCATGCGGGTTTCTTCGGCTTGCGTTCGTGCCGACGGTCGTTCGGCGGCCACCGCTTGGGTACCGCCAACCAGCATACAGACCAGCACCATCCATCCGATCACACGCAAAACCGCCTCCGTCCCACCGGACATGCGCACAGCAGATTAACATTTCCACGTATTTTGTCATGCGCTGGCATTGACCGCTCCATGCGGCAAACGCAACCCCACCCAAACGGGTTGCTGTGGAAAACCGAAACGGAAAAAACCACTTCGATTGCGAAAAGAATAAAACACTATAATCAATACAATCTTGCGTAAAAACACAAACCCATAAAAGAGAAATAAGTAAAAAAACCGCTCAACAATACATCATACAACACACTCAATACAATGAAGGCACAAAACATGGAATACTATTTCCACACAAATTCACTCACAATGAAATCATAACGTCAAACAACTTCAAAACCTGGCATTTTTGAGAAATTTTATATCCCTGTTGCCACTCCCGCATTTGCTGTATGTGCGTTTGCAAAATTTGCATACGCAGATAAGTGCAGAGGGAAACCCGAATGGACGATCACATTTATGAACGGGTGGTAGCCCACCCCAAATATGCCGAGTTGATGAGCAAGCGCAATCGCTTCGCCCTGTTGCTGTCGGCCATCGTGCTGGTGGTGTTCTACAGCTTCGTCGCCGTCGCCACCCTGAAGCCGGCCTTGTTCGCAGCGCCGCTGTCCGAAGGGCTGACCTGGTGCGTCGGTCTGGTCGCCGGCTTCGCCATCCAGGCTTTCGCCTTCGTCATGACCGGTGTTTACGTGTACCGTGCCAATGGCGAGTTCGACGCGCTGAACCGCGTCCTGATCGAGGAGGCGGGCCGATGATCCGCGCGCTCTCCATCCTGGCCGTACTGGCCGCCCCCACCGCCGCCCTGGCCGCTGGTGGCGCCATCGACGGCGCCGTGCAAAAGCAATCGGTCAACGTCATGGCCATCGCCATGTTCCTGGCCTTCGTCGCCGGCACCTTGGGCATCACCTATTGGGCGTCCAAGCGGACCCGTTCGGCCAGCGACTTCTATACCGCCGGCGGCGGCATCACCGGCTTTCAGAACGGCTTGGCCATTGCTGGCGATTATATGTCGGCGGCCGCTTTCCTCGGCGTTTCCGGCATGGTCTTCGGCAAGGGCGTGGACGGCGTGTTCTATACCGTCGGCTGGACCGTCGGCTGGCCGCTGATCCTGTTCATGATCGCCGAACGTCTGCGCAATCTGGGCAAGTTCACCTTCGCCGACGTGGCCAGTTATCGCCTGAGCCAAACCCCGATCCGCTCGCTCGCCGCCACCGGTGCCCTGGCGGTGGTGGTGTTCTACCTGATCGCCCAGATGGTCGGGGCCGGCAAGCTGATCCAGTTGCTGTTCGGCCTGGAATATTCCTATGCCGTCGTCCTGGTCGGTGTGCTGATGATGGCCTATGTCACCTTCGGCGGCATGCTCGCCACCACCTGGGTGCAGATCATCAAGGCCTGCCTACTGCTGGGCGGCTGCACCGTGCTGGTCGTGCTGTCCCTGGTCTATTTCGGCTTCAACCCGGAAGTGCTGATGCAAAGTGCGGTCAGCAATCACAAGGCCGGCGCCACCATCCTGGCCCCGTCCTCGTCCATCTCGGACCCCATCACCGCCATTTCGCTGTCGCTGGCGTTGATGTGCGGCCCGGCGGGGCTGCCGCATATCCTGATGCGTTTCTTCACCGTGCCCGATGCCAAGGCGGCGCGTAAAAGCGTGTTCTACGCCACCGGCTTCATCGGCTATTTCTTCATTCTGGCGGTCATGATCGGCTTCTCGGCCATCACCATCGTCGGCACCAACCCGGCTTACCTGGATCAGGCCGGCAAGATCATCGGCGGCGGCAACATGGCCGCCATCCACCTGTCCAAGGCGGTGGGCGGCGACGTCTTCCTCGGCTTCATCTCGGCGGTGGCCTTCGCCACCATCCTGGCGGTGGTCTCGGGCCTGGCCCTGGCCGGCGCCTCGGCGGTCAGCCACGATCTTTACGCCCGCGTCATCAAGAAAGGCAGCGCCACCGAGCGCGAGGAAATGTTGGTGGGCCGCGTGGCGGTTCTGGTCCTGGGTGTCCTCGCCATCATTCTCGGATTGTTGTTCGAGAACCAGAACATCGCCTTCATGGTGTCCCTGGCCTTCGGCCTGGCGGCGTCGGTCAACTTCCCGGTGCTGCTGCTGTCCATCTTCTGGAGCGGCCTGACCACAAGGGGCGCCTTCATCGGCGGCTTCCTCGGGCTGATCTCGGCGGTGACCTTCGTCGTGCTGGGCCCGGCGGTGTGGGTCAATGTCTTGGGGAACAAGGCGCCGCTGTTCCCTTATGAACACTACGCCCTGTTCTCCATGACCATCGCCTTCGTCGGTATCTGGCTGTTCTCGATGTTCGACAACTCGGAACGGGCGGCAATCGACCGCGCCGCCTTCCGCTTCCAGCGGGTGCGGTCGGAAACCGGCCTGGGTGCCGAAGCGGCGGTGGCCCACTGACAACAAACCCCGCCGGGTCCGCCCGGCGGGGTTCTTCTTTCAGAGAAAGCGGTCCAGCACCCGCTCGACCCCGCCCACATAGGGGCCGCCGAACAGCCGCACGTGCACCAGCAGCGGATAAAGCAGATAAAGATCCCGACGTTCTTCGAAGAAGCCGGGCTCGATCGGGTTCAACTCGCCATAGACGGCGAAAAAATCATCGCCGAAGGTGCCGAACATGGTGGAGAAGGCCAAATCCATCTCGCCATGACCGTAATACAAGGCCGGGTCGATGAACGCCGCCACCCGACCGCCCTTGACCAGGATATTGCCGCCCCAGCAATCACCGTGAACCAGGGCCGGGCGCTCCGGTTCCGTGATCCAATTGCCCAAACGCGCGGCCAGACGCTCGATGCCATCCATCATCACCATGGGCAGGTGCCCGCAATCCAAGGCTTTCCGGGCCATGGCCAGCAGCCGCTGATCGCGGAAGAAATCCAGCCAGCGAACGGCGGGAACATTGCTTTGCGTCAAGCCGCCGATCACCGTATCGCGGTCGAAGCCGAAGGAATGCCAGGTGTGACGGTGCAAATCGGCCAGAATTTGGGCGGCATGGCGCTGGGCCGTATCATCCAGGGGATCGCCGGCAGGGACGTAATCCATCAACAACAAATCATCGCCATCATGGATCACATGGGGAACCGGCATGCGGGTCTGGGCGGCCAGCAGGCGCAGCATCCAGCCCTCCACCGCGACGGCGGGACCGATCTTGGCCACCACCTTGCCGCCATTGGTCAAATCCACCTGCCAGACCGCTGCGCTCGTGCCACGGGCCATGGCCCGCGCCCCGGCCACCTTGCGTCCGGTATAACGCTCGACCTGCCGCACCAGTTCCGGCGTCACGCGAGCCGCGTCCTGACATGGTCCAGCAGGCCGCGTGATCCGGCCTCGATCATGTCCAGTACCCGCTCGAAACCGTCACCGGCGCCATAATAAGGGTCGGGAACGTCGCGCAGGCCCAGTTCCGGGGCAAAGGACAAGAACAGCCGCACCTTGTCTTCCTGCGCCTTGGGGCACAGCTGAATCAGGCTTTGCTGATGCGACCGGTCCATGGCCAGAACCAGATCGAAATCGTCGAAATCCGACGCTTTCACCTTGCGCGCCCGCTGGCTCGACAAGTCGATCCCGCGCTTGCGGGCGGCCGCGGCGGAACGGCTATCCGGCGGTTCACCCACGTGATAGGCATGGGTACCGGCGGAATCAACCATGATATGGTCTGACAGGCCGTGGGTTTCCACCAGGGCGCGGAACACGCCCTCGGCGGTGGGGGAACGACAGATATTGCCGGTACAGACGAACAGAACTTTAATCATCAGATGGGCATATCGCCTTCCAGGCGCCATCGCAAGGGTCTTCACCACATCGAGGTCAACATGCGGCCAATCCCAGCAACCGGTTCCATCGTCGTCCTGACCGGCGCCGGTATTTCCAAGGAATCCGGCCTTGATACCTTTCGCTGCGAGGACGGCATCTGGTCCAAGGTGCGCCTGGAGGACGTCGCCACCCCCGAGGGGTTTCAGGCCGATCCCGACTTGGTGCATGATTTCTACAATGCCCGGCGACGGTCGCTGCTGGACCCATCCCTTGCTCCCAACGCCGCCCATCAGGCCCTGGCCGAGTTGGAACGGCGCTGGCCGGGCAAGGTGTTGATCGTCACCCAAAATATCGACGACCTGCACGAACGGGCCGGCAGCCGCAACCTGATCCACATGCATGGCGAATTGCTGAAAGTACGCTGCACCCATTGCGCCCTGCCGCTGCCCTGGCATCAGGATCTGAGCGTCGACCATACCTGCCCCGATTGCCGCCGCACCGGTACGCTGCGCCCCCATGTGGTGTGGTTCGGCGAAATCCCGCTGCAGATGGAACAGATCATGGCGGCGCTGATGAGTTGCGATCTGTTCGTATCGGTGGGAACGTCGGGCAATGTCTATCCGGCCGCCGGCTTCGTCGCCCAGGTGCGCCGCCTGGGTCGTGCCCATACGTTGGAGTTGAATCTGGACCCCAGCGAAGGCGCCAACCTGTTCGCCGAAAGCCGCCACGGCCCGGCAACCCGGTTGGTGCCTGAATTCATTGATCAATTGCTCAAGGATTGACTCGGAAACTCAGGTGGTTGCCTTATGTGCGTCTGCGAAACGGCGGATGAGCGCCCATGACCACGGAACACGCGCCCCGGCGCAATGTTTTTGCCCTGATGTTCGGCGCCATCGGTGTCGTCTTCGGCGATATCGGCACCTCTCCGCTTTACGCCATGAAGGAAACCTTCGCCGGTCACCATCCGCTGCCCTTGGATCGGTTGCATGTGCTGGGGGTGCTGTCCCTGATGTTCTGGTCGATCATGCTGGTGGTGTCGGCCAAATACGTCGCCTTCATCATGCGCGCCGACAATCGCGGCGAGGGCGGCTCGCTCGCCTTGCTGGCCCTGGCCAGCCGCGCCACCCACGGTCGTACCGGCCTGGGCCTGTTGGTGGTCACCCTGGGAATCTTCGCCGCCGCCCTGTTCTATGGCGACGCCGTCATCACCCCGGCCATTTCCATTCTATCGGCGGTGGAAGGCTTGCAGGTGGTCGCCCCGGCCATGCAGCACTACATCATCCCCGCCACCTTGGCCATCGTCGTCGTCCTGTTCCTGATCCAACGCCACGGCACCGATGCGGTCGGCAAGGTGTTCGGTCCGGTGATGCTGTTGTGGTTCACAATCCTGGCCGTCACCGGCATCCGCAATATCGGCCTGACGCCGGAAGTATTGAAAGCCTTGTCCCCCCATTGGGCCATTCTCTTCATTGCCAATGACGGTTGGACCGGCTTTCTCGCCCTGGGATCGGTGGTGCTGGCGGTTACCGGGGCCGAGGCGCTTTATGCCGACATGGGCCATTTTGGCAAAATCCCCATTCGACTGGCCTGGTATCTGGTCGCCTTGCCGGCCCTGCTGCTGCAATATTTCGGCCAAGGGGCCTTGTTGCTGGCCCGTCCCGAAGCCATCGAAAACCCGCTGTTCAACATGGCCCCCGGCTGGGCCGGCCTGCCTTTGCTGCTGTTGGCCACCTGTGCCACCGTCATCGCCAGTCAGGCGGTGATCTCGGGGGCGTTTTCGGTGACCCGCCAAGCCATTCAGTTGGGCTATCTGCCGCGCATGACCATCATCCATACCTCGGCCCAGGAAATCGGTCAGGTGTATCTGCCGGTGATGAACTGGATGCTGCTGGTGGTGGTCATCGGTCTGGTCATCGGCTTCAAGACCTCGTCCAATCTGGCCGCCGCTTACGGCATCGCCGTCACCGGCACCATGATCATCACCACCGCCCTGGCCGGCATCGTCATGGTGCTGAATTGGGGCTGGCGGATACGCCGGGTGCTGGTCCTGATGGGGGTGTTCATGGTACTGGAAATGGCCTTTTTCCTGGCTAATTCCACCAAAATCCCCGATGGCGGCTGGTTCCCACTGGCGATCGGTATTGTCATCTTCGTCCTGCTGACCACCTGGAAGCAAGGGCGCGCCCTGTTGATGGCCAAACTCTCCACCGAGGCCATGCCGGTCGAGGATTTCGTCGCCGCCCTATCCGACCGCGTCGTCCGCGTTCCGGGTACAGCCATCTTCCTGACCGGCACGCGTGAAGGCGTGCCGCTGGCCCTGCTGCACAACATGAAACACAACAAGGTGCTGCATGAACGGGTCATCCTGATGACCGTCAGCGTCGAGGAGGTGCCGGTGGTGGCGGAAGACCGTCGCTTGGAATCCATGGTGATCTCGCCGGGTATCCAGCGACTGATCCTGCGTTTTGGTTTCATGGAGGATTTGAACATCCCCAAGACCCTGGCCCATGCCCGCACCGACCAATTGGGCTTTTTCTACGAGCCCATGTCCATTTCCTATTTCCTGTCGCGGGAAACCATCATCCCCTCTGTCACCCCCGGCATGGCGCCATGGCGCCATGCCGGGGGTGACAGAGGGGATGATGGTTTCCCGCGACAGGAAATAG
>Ga0075012_10000337_pt1 | contig 51237 bp, 35 predicted proteins | sample All_14_2_FD_71474 | JGI IMG/M metagenome (GOLD analysis project Ga0075012, IMG submission 71474) | Freshwater microbial communities in response to fracking from Pennsylvania, USA - Allegheny Zone_MetaG_DW_15 | ecosystem: Environmental > Aquatic > Deep subsurface > Groundwater > Drilled...
CCGTCAAGCCGCCCGCCGCCGCGCCGCAGGCACCCTTGCCGGCCGGCATCCCCGAAGCGCTGGCACGAGACCTCGCCCAAGCCTTCGCCAAAGGCGACCTCGCCCAAGCCCGGCAGATCGCCAAAACCAGCGCCGCACGCTTCCAGGAAAAAGAGGCGCTGAACAGCCTGCTTGAACGGATGCCCCAGCCCGACGCCCTGGTGGCCGAATATCTCCAGAGCCAGATCGGCAAGCCGCTGATCTTCGAACACAACGGCAAACAGCGTACCGTGATCCCGCGCGACGTCGTGAACGGCACCATCCACATCGAGGCCAACGGCCGCGGCGCGGAGCTGCCGATCGAGAAACTCTCGGCCGACGAGAAGCTGCGCTGGATGAACAAGCCCAAAGACGAGGCGCAGTGTGCCGCCTACTGCCTGACGCTGATGCGTTCGTCGCACCGCGCCGAACTCGCCGCACGCGCGGCCGGATGTCCGCTGCTCGCGCCCGTCCTGAGCCTGGCGGCCGACCTCGTCCCCTCCGCTACGCCCCCCGCTGAATGACCGCAGCCTCTTTCAGCTCGTCGAACGTCGCGTGCAGCGCCTCTTGGCAGGCCTCCTCGAACAGGACGCCGCGCAGATGCTCGCTCACTTCGTCGTATGCGAGCGTCCGGGCCGGATCGACCGCCAGCAGCCGGAACAGGTGCAGGCTCTCGCCGCCGGGCATCTCGACCACGTCGCTGACTTGCCCCGGCTTGAGCGCGAACAGCTTCTCGGCGAGCTCGGGCGGCGCCGTCTCGCGGGAGACCGGCGAGAACAGCCCCTGGTCTTGCCGGTACGAATCCGAACACGACTCGAGCGCCTCAATCCAGCTCAGCTTGAAATGGTCCAGGTCCGCTTTGACGCGCAGCAGCTCCAGAAACGCCTCGGCCTTGTTGCCCGGGCTGACGAAACGGCAGACGTGCGAGACCCGCAGCGTCTCGGGCACCACGAACAGCTCGGGATGCGCGTCGTAATACGCCCGCACCTCGCCCTCGCCGGGTTGCGCCACTCCCTTGCGGATCTCCTTGATCAACCGCCGCTGCTGCAGCGCCTCGCGCGCCTTGACCGCGCGCGCCGCGGGGTCCAGCTCGCGATACGCCTCGGCGTTCTCCTCCAAAAACCGGGCCACGCGCTCATCCGAAGGCACGGGCTGGGTCGACACCGCCGCCTGGCGGAACACGGCCGCCTCAACCAGGTCTTCTTCCGCCCACTCACGCAGCTGCGCCTCGCTCGGCTGCCCGCCGTTCTCCTGCACGTAGGCCGTGTACTCCGAACGCAGCCGGTCCATCTCAGCCACAACCGCCGCCTCTTCAATCGCCGCACCGTTCACCGTCAACGCCATAACGCTCAATCCCCTCTCCTCGGCCACCTGCGTTCGCTCATTCGCCCCACGCCAAGACGCGGACCGGGCCGAGAAGTCCAGAGTCTCGCACAGACCATTGCCGCGCGTCAAACCCCTTGTACCGGATGTCCACGAAATTGATGTCGTGAAAGATCCGCCACGGCACCTGCCGCAGGTCCAGATCGCGGATGCGGTTCGCGCCCAGACTGGTGACCTCCACCTCCAGCACATTGCGCCCCGCCTTCAGCCCGCCCGGCACCGGCACCCGGTAAGGAGCCATCAGCGCGTGGCCGATCGCTTCGCCGTTGAGGCGCACGCGCGCGCTCACCTCGACGCGCCCGAGATCGAGCACCGCCGGCCGCCCGGCCGCAGCCGCCGGCACGTCGACGTCAGCCGCATACACCGCCGTGCCGCCGAAGCGCGCCGTCTCCGGATCGCCGTTGGCGGTCCACGACGCCGGCGCCGCCGTCACGTATGCCGCCGGCCGCTGCGGCCCTCCGGCCACAAAGCGGACCCGCCACGGCCCAGGCACCGCCAGCAGCGGCGCGCCGGCGCGCACGAAGCGGAACGGCGCGCCCGCCACCGCGCGCGCATCGAAAGTCCGCAGCAAAACCGACCCCGCCGGCTCCAGGAAGAGCCGCACCTCCGTGCCGCCGCCGGCCGCCTCGCGCCACTCCGCCAGGCCGCTGCGGCCGTCCATCGCGTCCAGCGCCACCACCGAGCGCGCGCTCACCGCCAGCCGCACCCAGCCGTCCAGCGGCCTGACGCCGTGGTTGACCACGAGGTAGTGGAAGCCCTCGCCGTGCCGACGCCGGATGAATCGCGCGCCCTCCTGCACGCCCTCCAGCTCGCGCCTGATCCCGCACAGCTTGAGAGCCTCGTCGCCGCGGCCGACATACACGCGGCCCGCGCCGACCTCCGCCCGCGCCAGCCCGGCGGTCTCCGTCGGCCGGCTGCGGACGCCCGCCCGCAGCGCCTGAAGTCGAGCACGCCGCGCCGCCAACGCCCCCCACCCCGGCACATCGGCCGGCAGCTCCCCGCAAAAGACCACGTTCGCGCCGCGCTCGGCCAGGCGCAGGAGCGCCTCCAGCGTTCCCTCGGGCATCACCCGGCAGACCGGCACCACCAGCGCCCGGTACGACGTGCCGCCGGCCGTCACCAGCGACCCTCCCTCGGCCCGCACCTGACCCAGCTGGCGGTCGGACACGTAGTCGAACCCGTAGCCCAAACGCCAGAGCGACGCGGAGGTCTTGCCGATCGGCTGGTTGGTCATCCAGCCCGGATCGTGCACCGTCATCTGCCGCACGTAGGGCCCCTCCTCGTGCCAGAAATCGTGCACCGGCCAGTAGAGCAGCACATCGTTGGACGGCTCGCCCGACTGCAAAACCGCCTGCGTGCGGGCGATGTAGGCGTTGAGCAGCGGCGCGTCATGCCAGACCGGATTGCGCGGATTCATCTCCGTCGAGGCGTAAAACAGCCACCCCGGCCAAGCCGCGTCGTCCGCCGAAAAGCAGGTCCCGTGATAGAAGAGGTGGTTGATGCCGCACACGAAGTTCAAGTCGGCCAGAGCCTTGATCTCCTCCAAGGTCTCGTGGAAGTGTTCCGCCATCCAGGTCCCGAACTCGGCCGACGCCAACGTCCCGCCCTTCACGTGCGCCGCCGACGAGGCCATCTTGGTCACGAACGGATTGCGGTCCGCCTTGCCGAAGTCGCCGTCATAGCGCGACAACAGCGGGTCCGCCCCGCCGTGCCCGAACATCTCGGTCTCGGGGATGTCGGCCAGCGCATAGAGGTCCAGCAGGTTGGCCGGCGCCCCGTGCGCCTCGTTGCGCGTCAGAATCCCCCGCGCGCGGCACCACGCTGTCCACTTCGGGAACACCTCTTCAACCATCAGATCCGACAGCGTCTCGCGGTAATCGGCCCTCACGCGCGCCGCGCGCTCGGCGTCGCCCAAGCCCGCGAATGCGGCCCACTCGTCCTGCAGCCGGTAACCGCGCCGGCGCTCGAACGCCGCCAGCAGTCCCTCGCTCCACGCGGTGCCGTAGTATTCGTACGAATCGTGATACATCGCCCGCGGCCTCACCCCGGCCCCGTCCGCCGGGAAGGCACGCGAGAAGGGCTCTAGAAACTGTTCCATCGACGCCGGGTCGAACGGGTTGATCATCAGGCCCTTGCCGCCCGGTCCGGCGCGCTTGACCGCCTGCGCCTTGGCCGCGTCGGCCAGCACCGCGACGAGCTTCATGCCGTCCTGTTCCGGCGTCCAGGCCAGCCGCCCCTGCGCGTCCACGCGCGGCAGCAGGTCCAGCGTCGCGCCGTCGGACGACACCGCCTGGAGCCCCTGCAGCGACGCGCGCCTGAAGACGTTCGTGCAGGCCCGCCCGGACGGCACGTCGATCACCTTCACCTCCAGCCGCCAGCCGCCGCGCTCGGGCGCGATCTGAGGTCCGCCGAAGCACCAGCCCGACCCCATGGTCATGTCGAGCCCCAGGCCGTTGCGCGCCGCCTCTTTCGCGGCCCAGCCGAGCCGTTCCATCCAGCCCGAGCCCAAGTAGTCCGCGCCCCGCGCCTCCGCGCCCTTCACGCCGTAGATCGGGATGATGTGGACCCCGCCGAGCCCGCCCTCCGCATAGCGCCGGAACTCATTGCTGAGACTCTGCGGGTCCACGGCCGACCCCGGCCACCAGTTGTAGGCCCACGGCTTGCATACGCGCGTGATCTCAGGCCAAGCCTGCGGCTCGGCCGCCCCCGCCGCGACCACGCCCCACGCAGCCACCGCCGAAAACACCCTCAGCACCCGCTTCGTCATGGTTCTTGCCTCCCCGATTACCGACACATCTTATCCGAAAATCAGAAGCGCGACAGCTCCTTTATCGGGGCCCGACGCGGCGCAAACAGAAACCTCACCGCCCCCTGATCGCCGCATCACAATCGAGGACCATGATAGCGCCGTTCTCTCCAGACCGTCCTGAATACGCCGAGAAAAACGCCATGAAGATCCTGCGCAAACTGCTCGCCGCCCTCCTGCACCCCTCTGACCGTTCCCCGCGACGCGCGGCGCCCCCGCGGCGACGCGACGAAGACGACCGGCCGGACAGCGAAACCGCCGCAGAAGAAGACAGCCGCAAACCGGCCCATTTCATCCCCTTTCCCCGCTATTGATCCCCGTCACACGCACATTTACCCCTTTCCATCTGCGGCCGCATGTCCGATAATGGCCCCACATCCTAGGGAGGCCCGTATGCATCACCGCGTCTTGTTTCTCTTCTCGCTCTGTTCCGCAGCCGTCGCGCTGCACGCCGAAACCCGCATCTGGCTCGACGAGCTCGACCTCACGACGATGACCTGCGGCTGGGAACGCCCGCGCGCCAAAGTCTCGGTGGCCGGCAACCCGCTGACCGTGGACGGCAAACGCTTCGAGCGCGGCGTCGGCACCCACGCCGACAGCTGGTTCGTGCTGGAGGCCGACGGCCAAGCGCTCGCCTTCGAGGCGCAGGTCGGCGTCGACGACGAGGAGCTGATCCGCGGCAAAGGCTCCGTGGTCTTCGAGGTCTTCGCCGACCAGAAGCTCGCCGTGCGGACTAAGCAGGTGCGCGCCACCCAGGCCGCCAAGAAGATCAAAGCCGATCTGACGGGCGCGAAGCTCGTGATCCTGCACGTCTCCGACAGCGGCGACGGCGACGCGTTCGACCACGCCAACTGGTGCGAGGCCTTCTTCACCGTGAAGGACGGCGCCACGCTCAAGCCCGCGCAAGCGCCGCTGACCGAACAGCTGGGCATCCTCACCCCGCCTCCGCCGTCCGAGCCGCGCATCAACGGCGCGCGCGTCTTCGGCGTCCGCCCCGGCAACCCCGTGCTCTTCACCGTCGCCGCCACCGGCGACCGCCCCATGACCTTCAAGGCCAAGCGCCTGCCGAAAGGCCTCACGCTCGACCCCCGCACCGGCATCCTCAGCGGCACGGTCGCCGCCCCGGGCAGCTACGACATCGCCCTGACCGCCGAAAACGCCAAGGGGAAAGCCGCGCGCACGCTGCGCCTGGAAGTCGGTGAGCGCATCGCGCTCACGCCGCCCATGGGCTGGAACTCGTGGAACTGCTTCGCCGGCGCCGTCTCGGACGAGAAGATCCGCCAGGCCGCCGATGCCATGGTCAAGAGCGGCCTCATCAACCACGGCTGGTCCTACATCAACATCGACGACTTCTGGCAGACCCGGCCGGGCGAAAAAAGCGATGCCACGCTGATGGGCGAGGCGCGCGAAGCCGGCGGCCGCATCCGGCCCAACGCGCGCTTCCCCGACATGAAGGCCTTGGCCGACTACGTGCACGGCTTGGGCCTGAAGATCGGACTCTACTCCTCGCCCGGGCCCACCACCTGCGGCGGCTGCGTCGGCAGCTGGCAGTACGAGCTGCTGGACGCGCAGACCTACGCCGAGTGGGGCTTCGACTACCTCAAGCACGACTGGTGCAGCTATTCGCAGGTCTCCGGGAGCTCCACGCTCAAGGAGTTGATGCGGCCGTACACCCTCATGTCCTCGGCCCTGCGCGCCCAAAAGCGCGACATCGTCCACAGCCTCTGCCAGTACGGCATGGGAAGCGTCTCCGCCTGGGGCGACAAGGCGGGCGGCCAATGCTGGCGCACCACGGGCGACATCACCGACACCTGGGAGAGCATGTTCAAGATCGCCGACGCGCAAGACGGGCTCGAGCTGTTCGCCAAGCCCGGCTGCTGGAACGACCCCGACATGCTGATCGTCGGCATGGTCGGCTGGGGCAACCTCCATCCCACGCGCCTCACGCCGAACGAGCAGTACACCCACATGTCCCTCTGGTGCCTGCTCTGCTCACCGCTGCTGATCGGCTGCGACATGACCCAGCTCGACGCCTTCACGCTGAGCCTGCTGACCAACGACGAAGTGCTGGAGATCAACCAGGACCCGCTGGGACGCCAGGCCGCGCGCGTGCAGCGCAGCGACACCGGCGAAGTCTGGGCCAAACCCATGGAGGACGGCAGCCTCGCGGTCGGCCTCGTCAACCCCAGCTTCATGACCGGCACCGTCACCGCCGACCTCGCCGCACTCGGGCTGAGCGGCAAGGTCCGCCTGCGCGACGTCTGGCGTCAGAAAGACCTCGGCACCGCCAGCGGCAGCTACGCGGCCGAGATCCCCGGCCACGCCACGCTGTTGTTGCGGCTCTTCCCGCAGTAAGCCAACGGCTGAACCGCGATCCCTCGCCCGGCCTATTCCCATGAATGCCGGGCGCGCCTTCCCCTCTTATGACTTCCCCAGCGCCAGATGCCGCGCCAGCGACTCGATCGCGCCGTCGACCGTGGCCTCGGCTGCGACGACGTCCGGCGCGCGGCCGAACGCCGCGAGCGCGGCCGAGGTCGGCTTGCCGATCGTCACCACGGCCTTGCCGTCCAGCGCGCCCTGCGGCGCCTGCGCCATAAAGGCCTCGACCGCCGACGCGCTGGCGAAGAAGACCGCCTCGAACGGCGGCAGCGACGGATACGTGACCGGCTCGTTGATGTAGAGCTGCACGTCCTCGACCTCGGCGCCCTTCTGCCGCAGCACGTCCGCCAGCAGCGAGCCGGCCTTCTCCGAACGCAGCCGCAACACGCGCTGCCCGGTGAACTCGTGTTCGCGCAGCAGCGCCGCCAAACCCTCCGCGCTGTAGTCCATGGGCGGCGAGAGCTCGGGCACGAGGCCGTGGCTCTTGAACGCCGCCATGCTCCCCGGGCCGCAGGCCATCAGCTTGGGCAGCGCCCGCAGATCCACGCCCGCCGCGCCCACCCGCTCCATGAAGAGGTGGACGGCCGAGGGCGAAGTCAGGACGCACCAGTCGAACGACGCGACGCGCGCGATCGCGGCGTCCGCTTCCGCGCAGGGCGTCAGGCGGATCAGCGGCCGGAGCAGCGGCACGCCGCCGAAATCGATCACACGCGCGGCGGCCTTCGGCAGCAGCGCCTCGCTGCACGTCACCAGCACGCGCCGGCCGCGCAGGGCGCCGGTATCGCGCCGGTACGCGCCGGCCGCCGCCGAGCCGATCACGAGCAGGCCCGGAGCCTCGGTCTCGAACGCGTCCGCCGCGCCGTCGCGCAGAGCGCCGAGCGTGCTGCGGAAGATAGACTCGTCATCTGCCCCCGCGTTGAACACGATCGCCGCCGGGGCCGTCCCCTCCCAGCCTTCGGCCAGCAGCTGCCGCGCCATGTCGCCCGCGACCTTGACCGACATGAAGAGCACCAGCGGCAGACGGCTGCGCACCTCCAGCGCGACGCCCGCCACCGCGCCGCCCTCGGCGCGCGGCGTCAAGGCCGTGAAGCCGCGCGACACGCCGCGCCGCGTCAGCAGCAGCCCCGTGCCGGTCGTGGCCACGGTCAGCGCGCTCACGCCGGCCCGCACGCGGTACGGGAGAGCCAGGCGGTCCAACTCGTCGGTCTCTTCCGCCAGGCGCCCGAACAGGCCCGGATCGCCGCCTTTCAGCCGCACCACGCGCAGGCCGCGGCGGGCGTACTGGGCGATGAGCGAAGTGATCTCGGGCTGCTTCACCGTGTGGTCGCCGCAGCGCTTGCCCACAAACACGCGCTCGGCGCCCGGCGGCAGGAACGACAGCAGCTGGTCGTCCATCAGCACGTCGTAGAGGCAGACCTCGGCCTGCTGCAGATCCTTCACGCCGCCCCAGGTGCAGAAGTCGGCCGACCCCACGCCCGCGCCGACAAAGCGCACGGCTTTCACGAAGCAGGCACGGATGCGCGTCCAGACCGGGTCGCCCAAGCGGAAGGTCACCGCCAGATAGCCCTGTCCGGCCGGCACGGCGAGCTCGGCGAGCGGCACCCACTCGGTGATCCGGTCCGCCAAGCCCAGCCGGTTCAGCGCCGCGCCCGCCATCAGGATCGCGTCGAAGTCGCCGGCGTCCAGCTGTTCCAGCCGCGAGGGAATCGTGCCGCGGATCGGCTTCATCACCGCGTGCGGCAGACGCGCGCGGCAGCAGGCCTCGCGGCGCTCGCTGCTGACGCCCACCACCGGCGCGTCCGGCAGCTCGGCCCACGTTTTGCCGCGCGGCAGAATCCACGCGTCGCGCGGGTCTTCGCGCCACGGCAGCCAGAACCAGTCGAGGTCCGGCGGCACCGGGTCGGGCAAATCCTTGGCGCTGTGCACCGCCAGATCGATGCGGCCCGCGCGCAGCGCGTCGTCCAGATCGCGCGTGAAGAAATCGCCGGGGCTGACACGCAGGTCGGTCGTCAGATCGCGGTCGCCCGGCGTGGTGACCGGCACGACCTCAAATGCCACAGAGGGAAAGAGGGCCGACAGCTTGTCCAGCGCGTCCTGAGTCTGAACCATGGCCAGACGGCTGCCCCGCGTGCCGGCCTTGAATGTCACGTGATCCATATCCTGCCCCCTTCGGTCTCACCTTCAGGCGGACGGCTCGGCGAGCCGTCCCTGTCGCACCCATCCATGCGCGTCAAAGCACGCTCTCCTCCCCGCCGCCCTCCTGCTCGCCCTGAATGCTGCGGCGCATGCGCTCATAAATCCCGCGGTGCTCCTTCAACACCGCGTCACAGGCATCCAAGATCTTGTCGAGCGTGCCGGTCGCGGTGCGGTACCAGTGTTTAAGCACGTCGAGATCGGCCACGCGCACGCGCTCGCCCAAGCGCCCGAGCGCCGGATCGATGTTGCGCGGCATGCCGAGGTCGACCATCACCACGCCGCGCGGGTTCAGATGCGCCGCATGCGCGCCGCAGGTCACGACGGGCTCCTTCGCCTCCACCGCGCTGATGACCGCGTCGGCCGCCGGCAGCGCGTCGGCGAGCCGGTCGAGCGGCACCACCTGCACGCGAGACGCCTCCTCCGGGCCGAGCTCCGGCACGTTGCGGTGATAGGCCCACACGCAAAGGCAGCCGCGTTTGAGCAGCTCCGCGACCAGCCCTTGGCCGACGACGCCCGTGCCGATCACAAGGACGCGGCGCGACGGCAGGTCGGGCACCTCCTGCTCGAGATAGCGCAGGCCGACGTCCTCGATCTCCGCGATGTCCATCAGCGGGTCGATCTCCTGATGGATGTCCTTGGAAATGTGCAGCGCGGCGTCCGCCAGCTCCCGGATGATCGAGCCGGCCCAGCCGTTGGCGAGGGCCTCGTCCACGGCCTCTTTCATCTGCGACACGACGTGGAATTCGCCGGGCGTCTGCGAGTCCATGCCCGCCGTCACCAGGCACAGGTGCGAAAAGGCGTCGAAGCCGTGCTTCATGTAGTAGCGGTCGGGCGACAGCCGGTTGAAGCGCATCACATGCCGCAGGATGCCGCAGGTGGCCGCCTCGCGGGAAACGGCCGCGACGATCTCGATGCGGTTGCAGGTGTTCAGGATGAAGAACTCATGCACGCCCCACACCTGCCGGATCATGGTGCCGACGGCCGCGCGCTCCTCCGCCCCCAGATGGAACGGCGCGCGCGCCTCCGCCGACAGATACTCGTGGCTGGTCCCCAGCACCAGCAGGTCAGAGCTCTGGATCGAGTCCAGATGCTTGCGCAGGTTGTCCTTGATCAGCCGCGACTGGCGGCAGGACTTGCCGCTGGTCGAGACCGCGATCAGCACGTCGCCGGACCGGATGATCGCGGGGGTGACGAAATCGCCGTCCGGCCAGTTGCCGTCCGCGCAGCAGCACGGAATCCGCGCCGCTTGGGCAACCTCCAGCACATGGCGGTTGACGTGCTTGTCGTCGGTGCAGGCGAACACGAGCGCGCAGGCCGCCACATCGCGGTCCTCGAACCTGCGGGCCTCGTGACGGATGCGGCCGGCCGCGGCCAGGCTCGCCAATTCCGCGACGCTGTCCGGACACACCAGACAGACGTCGGCCCCGGAATCCAAGAGCAATTCGACTTTGCGCTGTCCGACGCGGCCGCCCCCTACGACCAGCACGCGCCGCCCCTCCAACATCGCATTGATCGGGAACGTTTTTCTTACAGGTCTTGTATCTTTCATAAAACGGGTCAACTTTAGCACATCGGCCGACCGTCCGCCACCCCAACGCACAGGCGCCCTGCGCGCCGCTTTCTCATTGCCCGGAGCGGCTGAAGCGGGCACAATACGCGCATGGTTTCCGATCCCCACGATATGACGCGCCTCGTTTTCCACGCGCTTTCGGGTCTCGTCCTGATTGCCGGAGCCACCGCCGACCTCTACCTCGGGGTCCTGGTGCAGACGCGCCGCCTCGCGCCCGGGCTGCGCGCGCTCCCCCTGCTGTCCCGACGGCCCTTCTCAGCCTTTCACGCCCAGCTGACGCTCTTCGCCACGCTGGCTTTCGCGCTTCCCGTGCTGTTTCAAGCGCCGGCGGCCGGCACGCCCAAAGACGGCGCGCTCATCCTGGGGCCGCTCGTCTACGCCTTCTCCGGTCTGCTGGTGGTCGCGCTCTGTCTGGCCTACGCGCGCACGCCGTTCCGCGACGCGTTCCTCACCCCCTCTTGCGCGGCGACCGAGGCCCTGAAAAAAGGCGCCTTTTTCGGGCTGGCCGCGCTGCCGCCGGTGGTCGCGCTCTCGTGGCTGATCTCGTTCGCCACGCAGGCGTTGGGCTTCGAGCCCGAGCGACAGGAGGTCTTCGAGTGGCTGGGCGACGACGCGCTCGCGCTCGGCACGCGCGGCTTCATGCTGGCGGCGGCGGTGCTCATCGCGCCAGTCGTGGAGGAGCTCCTCTTCCGGGGCATCCTGCTTCCCGCCCTGCTGAAAGCGCGCTCGTTCCTTTTCGCCGCGCTGCTGACGGGCGCCTACTTCGCGCTGGTCCACCTCCACGCGCCTTCGTTCCTGCCGCTGCTGTTGCTCAGCGCCGCCTTTTCGGCCGGCTACGCGGCCACGGGCTCGATCCTGACCCCGATGGCCATGCACGCGGTCTTCAACCTCACCAGCGTCATGTTCTACTTCGCCGACCCGTGAGTCCGCTTCACGCCGGCTCAAGCTCGAGCACGGCGATCTCGGGATAACAGTTGAAACGCACCGGATAGACCGCCCAGCCGATGCCCCGCGAGATGAAGACGCCCTCGCCGCGCAGCGAGCGCTTGAACCCGCTCGAATAGGTCTTGTTGCGGACCGGCAGCACCGGCGGCCCGACCAGCGGCAGGCTCACCTGCCCTCCGTGCGTATGCCCCGCCAGCAGCAGGTCCACGCGCGACGCATAGCCGGTGTCCGCCGTGTCGGGATTGTGCGCCAGAACGATCCGGCACTCTTTTTGCGGGATCCCGTCCAGGACGTAATCCAGATTGAAGTGGTCCTCCCAGAGGTCGCCCGCGCCGGCCAGCCACAGGCGCCCGCCGAAGCGCTCGATCGCGATCCGCTTGCGGGTCGCGTCCTGACCGCTCCGGCGCAAATAGTCCCGCGAACGCTGCGTGTCCGCCCAGTGGTCGTGGTTGCCCAGCACCGAATAGACGCCGCCCGGCGCGTGCAGCCCGTTGAGGATCGGCCAGACGCCGTCGACCTCTTCGGGCGTGTTCCGGGCATGGACGAAATCGCCTGTGCACACCGTGATGTCGCGCGGAATGCGGTTGGCCCGCGCCACCAGCAGCTTGATCCACGCCTTGGACATCAGCGCGCCATGGTGGATGTCCGTCAGGTGCACGATGCGGAAGCCGGTGAAGACCGGAGGCAGGTTCGGCACGCGGATGCGGTACGTGTTCGTCTGCACCGCATACCGCTCAACCAGCGACGAATAGGCGCCGACCGCGCCGGCCATGCCGGCAAGGCCGCCCAGCGTCAGAAAGGCGCGTCTGGAGAGTCCCTGGCTCACGAGGCAAGCATAGCGCACCCTGCGGACCGGCAACAACAGCAAACCGGCCGCGCCGCGCGAATTCCTCCGGTTTACGGAAAAGCCTTATGGCGCCGCGTCCTGCCGGGGCGTTCCGCCGTCCCCCTCTTGGCCGAGCCGCGCCAGCACATGCCGGCAGCACAGGACCTTCTCGACCAGATCCTGGGGGACGTAGAAGTAGTGGTTGGACGACTCGAAGCCGATCCGCGAATCGGCCCTCACGAGCGGCAACAGCTGCTTGGCCGTTTCGAGCTCGGCGCGCGCGGCGCTCCGCATCTCCGCACGGAGCCGGGTCCGCGCGGCCTCGTCCGCAGCGGCAGCCAGTTGGTCGCGGGCCGCCACGAAGCGGGCCTGGGCCGCACAGGAGTCGAAGTGCAGGCGCGCCGCCTGGAACAGGCCCAGCTCGCGCAGCGCGGCCTGCCGCGCGGGCCCCTCCATGCTTCCGCAGGCCTGCACAAACAGTCCGCAGCCGCGGGCAAACCCGTCCCGCACTTTCTCCATCTGGCCGATCCACACGTCGGCGGGATAAACCGCGCGCCACGCCTGCAAGTCGTCGTAGGGCAGCCCGACCATGGTGGCCTTGTACCCCGTCGGCCTCAGATAGAGCGGATTGGCCGGCCCCATGTGCTGGGGGCCCTGGTAAACGGTCGAAATGTGGTACGGGTACTCGCGGAACCCCTCGGAAAAGGCGGTCCACGCCTGGCGCACGGCCGGACGGGCCGCCCGGCCGTAGCGTTTCTCGGCCACGCGGTCGAGCACGGCGCCGAGGTCCTCCGACGCTTTCGAAAACGCCTGGAAGACCTCCAGGTTGGGCGAGGGATAACAGCCCAGGCTCCAGCTGAGCATCAGGCCGTTCACGCCGGCGGACGACAAGTTGCGCGCGTGTTCGGCCACCAGGTCGAGCGCCGGCAGGTACGGAATCACGCAGAACTCCCACGTGGCGCCGACCTGGACCTTGGCCGCGGTATGGAGTCCCGCCGCACGGGCCAGCGCCCAATGCCGGGCGGCGCGCGGGCCGGGGCCCACGGCGGAGATGGAATATTCGCCGACGGTCGACTTCACGCCGCCGCGCTCGATCGGCAGCGACCACTCGCTGACCGACATGAGCCAGCAGGCTTTCGGCAGCCGAGCGATGATCTCGGCCGCCTGCGCGTCGTCCCAGCCCCAATCCCACACGAGCGTCTTGGCCGTGGCGCTGCCGCGCGCGACGCCTTGCGCAAGGGTGGCGTTGACCTCCGCGATGATCTCGGCATAGGCGCGGCCTGCGCAGTGCGGGCACTTCGCCTGCTGGCGGTGCGAGGCGCAGCTCGTGGGATTCTCGGAAGCCGTGATCGAGAAGACGCCGCCCAGCCCCGGCACCTGCGTGAAGACCGACGCCAACGCGTCGGACATCCACCGCCGCACCTCGGGGTGCGAGGTGCACAGCCGCACGCTCTCGCCGGCCGGCACGCCGCGCAGCGCCGCACGCTCGGGGCGGGCCTCGAAGAACGAAGCGGGCATCGCCCGCGGCTCGTTCACGTAGAGATAGACATCGATGCCGTATTTCTTGGCCCGCGCCACCAGCGTGCGCAATCCTTCGATGCGCGTCTCGCACCCCTCGCCGAACTCGGGAAACGCCGGGTCTTTCGCCAGCGTCCGGAGCACGGTGTGGACCCAGACGCCGTTCACCCCCGCCGCGGCGAGGCGCTGCAGCAGGCCTTCCGGATACGATTTCACCTCCGGGTCCATCAGCGGGTCGCCATACTCGGCGAAATAGGAAAAGATGAACCGCAGCTCGAAAGGCGAGGTCCCCGCGGCCGACGGCGGCGGGAGCGCCGGATCGGGTCGGGCCAAGGTTTTGACGAAGGCGAAACGCGGCTCTTCGGCCTGCGCCAGCGCCTGGTCGAGCCCCTCCTCCCGCAGCCAGCCGGAGAGCGTCGCGGCGGCCGCTTGCTCTTCGGCCGTCGGCGGCGCATAGCGCAGCGGCGGGCAGAACGGCTTGAGGCTGCCGAGCTTGACATAAAGGAAATCGTCCTCCGCCAGCGAGTCGCGCAGCGACGCCCTTGAGCGGCCGAGCAGCGTCAGAATCTGGTCGTATGGCAACAGGTGCCAGTTGCGCCGGAGCACCGTGATGTAGCCGCTGTCCTGCCATTCGGGCTGAACCGCGCCCTGGGGCGGCAGCCCCATCGAGGCGGCCACCTCCGCCACCTGCGCGGGCGAGGTCGCAAGCACCTCGGCCAGCCGCGCCTGCGGCACCAGCGTCCAGTTGCGCCAGACGAAGGCGTGCATCCGGCTCGGGAACGGCTCACACCCCAGTGCGGGCTTGACCCCGGCTTCCCCCGGCAACGCGACCGTCACCGTCTCGGCTGCACCGACCCCAGCCGCAAACGCGGCGATCCCCAGCCACACACACCCTCTCATGACTTTCCCCCTTTCTCACGCCACGCCCGCCCGCTTCGACCGCCCAGGCGCGCGACCCCCATCGCGCCCCGCGCCGTCGGCGGCGGTCCTCAGAACCCGCCCGCCCGGAAATTGCCGACGGCCTCGGTCGTGCGCAGGGGGCGTGCATAGAGGCGCAGTCCCTTGACCGACGCGTCGAGCGCGGCCTGGAAGGCCCCCTTCACATCGCCCATCTCCAGCGGGATGCGTCCCCATCCGTACGGCCGCGCGCTCCCGCCGTCGCAGAACACGCCGTCGGCGACCACCGTGACCACCGCCGCCGAGAAATCGCAGATGAAGACCACGTGCAGCATTTTCCCCGCCTGCACCACGCCCGGGTCTGTGTGCCACAGCACGGTGCGCTGTCCGTCGCCCAGCTCGATGGCCAGCGTCGGCTGGCCGGCCAGCTCGGAGGTGACGACGCGCACGCCCTGCCCGTTCTTCTCCAGCGTGCTGAACAGCGTCTGGCCCGGCGCGACCGCCGCGAGGCGCGCCCACAGCTCGACGCTCAGGCCGCCGCGCGACAGGTCGCCGAAGTTCGACGGCACAGTCGGCCGCGCCGGCGTGTCGCCCGCGTTCGCCTTTTCGAGCACCAGCCCGTTGGTGCATACGGTGTTGACCGTCGCCTGGCTCCACAGCCCGTCGAGCAGCGCGCGGTCGACGGCGTGCACGCGCGCGACCGTCTTCTGCGTTTCGGTGAGCCAGAAGCGGCCGTCCTGCTCGATGAGGTCGGGATAGCTCATCCGGATGGCCGGGTTCGGATCGAACAGCGCGATTTCGGGCTCTGACCAGTGGATGAAGCCGTCGTCCTTCAGCACGCCGCCCGCGAGAAAGGCCGGGTTGCGGCCGGCCCAGAGTTTGCCGCCGTGGTTGTGGTACCAGAACAGATATTTGCCCTCGGAGGTCATGAAGAGCTTCGGGCAGGCGCGCGGCGTCTTGAGCACGCGCTTGCCGGGTCCGTAGCTCATGGGCTCCGGCAGCGACCACGTCACGCCGTTGTCGCGGCTGTAGCTCTGGCCCGGCGTGCCGCCCTCGAGGCGGAACACGCACAAGAGATCACTCTTCGCCAGCGGCACCAGGTTGTGTTCCTCCTGCACGCTGCCGAGCGCGGGGTTGCGGATGCCTCTCTCGCCGTCGGGCAACAGCCGGAACACGAGCTTGTCGGGGTCGCGCTCGTCGAGCAGATTCGAGGCCTCGATGACCCACCCCTCGCCGTCGAGCATGAAGAACTTTCCGAGCTTGGTGAACGCGAAATAGACTTTGCCGTCCTTCACCTTCGGCTTGTCGATCCCCCAGAAGTGGCAGACCTCGCCGCGCCAGGGATTGCCGCGGTCGACGTCGGTCACCCGCAACGGAATGCGGTACCGCTGCGCCGACCACGTCGCGCCCTCGTCGTCCGAGTAGCGGAAGGCGTACCAGCCGTGCGTGTCGGAGCGCACGCGCTTGTCCGAGTTCGGCAGCGTCACGACGTTGTCGCCGTTGTAGGTGTAGAACGCATAGATGCGGCCGGAAGGCGTGATCAGCGGCGTCACCCACGAAGCCTCCGGCCCGGTCTCGGGCTCGATGTCGATCAGCTCCGACCAGGTTTTGCCCTGATCTTTGCTGACCGTCGCCACCACATGCTGCCCCTGCTGGCCTTCCAGCCCTTTGCCCGTCGTCAGGGTGCACACCCACGTCCCGTTCGACGTCACCACCACATAGGGCTGGTCGGCATAGCCTTGGCTGGGAATGTGCAGCCCGTTGGAAAGGTTGCGCGGATCAGCGGCGCGCACGGCTTGGATGTCGGCGGCGCAGGCCGCAAAGGCCCCCAGAAACAGCACGGAAAACAGCGTCTTGTTCATAGCACCTCGCAAGATGAAAACCTCGTTTTGCCAACACGTTATCGGTTTGCCGCGCGTCCTGCAACCGCAATCTTCGGCGCGCGAGCCAGACGCGTTTTCCGTGATCGCCATCTATCGACGCGCACCCATCCATATGTTAAACTGAAGCTCATCAAAAAATCAGACAGGGAGCTTGGCATGCGCGTTGAAGTGACTGTTTTGTGTCTGTTCGTGACCTCGCTGGCGAGCGCCGGCCTGACGCCGTCCAGCCCGTACGGCGTGTGCGCGCACCTGACGCGCGGCGGCGAGTTCCAGACCCAAACCGAAGAGCTCCGCCTCATGAAGGAGGCCGGGATCGCCTGGGCCCGCTCGGACTTCGACTGGAGCGGCATCCAGCCCAGCCAAGAGGGCGGCTGGACCTTCACCTCGCTCGACACGGTGATTTCCAACGCCGAGAACGCCGGCGTCACCCTGCTGCCGATCCTCGGCTACAGCACGTCCTTTGCCCGTCCCGCGCACGCGCACCTCGACCTCTGGAGCCGCTATGTGCGGGCCATCGCCGAGCGCTACCAGGACAGACTGCCGGTCTGGGAAATCTGGAACGAAGAGAACATCAGCGGCTTCTGGAAAGACCCCAACCCGGACGACTACCTGCCGCTGCTCAAGGCCTCTTACGAGACGATCAAGTCCGTGAACCCGAAGCTCACGGTCGCCGTGGGCGGCTTTGCCGGTGTGCCGACCAACTTCATCGACCGCCTTTACCAGGCCGGCGGGGCCCGCTACTTCGACGTGATGAACGTCCACCCCTACGGCCAGCCGGGCGAGCCCGAATCCTATCTGGAGGAGCGCCTCGCGGGGCTCAAGGAGATCATGGCCAAGCACGGCGACGCCGCCAAGCCCATCTGGATCACCGAGATCGGCTGGCCCACCCAGAAGCAGCGCGCCGCCGCGCCGGGCCTGATCAAGGCCGGACTCAAGGCCGCCAAGCCCGCCAAAAAGGGCGCGTGGCGCATCGCCGTGATCGACGATCCCGGCTTCTCGCCCGACTCGGCACCCTCCGACGAACTCCTGGCGGCCGAACTGCCCGCGAACGCGCGCGTCCAGCGTCTCTCGCTGGAGTCGCTCTTCGCCACGCTCAACGCCTATGAGATCGACGCCGTCATCCTGCCGTTCGACGAGGACTTCCCGCAGGACGGCTTCGAACACCTGATGGCGTACGTGCGCCGCGGCGGCATCCTCATCGAATGCGGCGGCATGCCGGTCTGGAACCCCATGACCCGCGACGGGGCCGGCAACTGGGTGAAGTCGACGCAGTACGGCGAACGCTTCCGCGACCAGCTCCGCATCGGCGTGGAGGCCTGGTGGTACAAGAAGGGCGTCATCCCCGAAGAGATGCAGGTCTCCTTCACGGGGCCGGCCAAGGACACGCCGCAGCCCGAAAAAGGCTTCGCCGCCGAGCGCTTCCTCACGCCGAACGGCCTCAAAGAGGGCGACCGCTTCATCCCGCTGCTGGCCGGCGTCCACAACAGCTACACCGGCACCGCCGCCGCGGTCTACGCCTTCAACAGCGACCTCAAGGGCGCAGTCATCGTGTCGGCTCTCTTTGAGCGCGGACAGCGGGGCAGCAGCGAGATCAAGCAGGCCAAGATGCTGACGCGCGCGCAGCTCATCGCCCAGCAGCTCGGCGTCGCCAAGCTCTTCTGGTACGAGTTCCAGGCGCCCGAGCACGACGACCTCGACCCCGAGAGCCACTTCGGCATGCTGCACCGCGACCTCTCACCCAAGCCGGCCTACCTCGCCTACAAGACGCTCATCGCCCAACGGCCCGCCGGCTCGCTCCCGCTCGACAAGCCCTGGAAGTCGGCCGACGGCGCGCTCTATCACCCGCAGTGGAAACGGCCGGACGGCCAGGCCGCCGGCGCGGTCTGGGCCTACAAGAAGCCGGGCCTCTACAAGCTGACCTTCTCGGCCAAGGACCTGCCGCTCACCGCCCACACCGGCCACGCCGTGGGCGCGCAGTGGACCGGCAACGCCTGCATCCTGCCGCTCACCGACGCGCCGGTCTTCTTCACGGGCGGCACGCTGGAGTCCGTCGGCGAGGTCGCCGACGCGCGCGAGGCTTTGAGCGCGCTGGTGCCCAACGTCTTCTCCGTGGCCGCCGAGCAGTACCGCGGCCTGCTCAAGCGCCTCGACGGCAAGCCGGACCAGTTCCCGCGCCGCTGGGAGAACGGCCAGCTCGTGACCGTCGACCCGAAGGAGTGGACCAGCGGCTTTTTCCCGGGCTCGCTCTGGTATCTCTACGAGTACACCCAGTCCCCCGAGTGGAAGGAGTCCGCCCTGCGCTACACCGCGATGCTCGAGCAGGTGCGCCACTACACCGGCAACCACGACATCGGCTTCATGCTCTACTGCAGCTACGGCAACGGCCTGCGCCTCGCCAACCCCGAGGGTTACAAAGAGGTGCTGCTCGACGGCGCCGCCGCTCTGTGCACGCGCTTCGTCCCCCGCCTCGGCATGATCCGTTCGTGGGACAACTACAACAACCCCGTCATCATCGACAACATGATGAACCTCGAGCTGCTCATGTGGGCCGCCAAGCAGAGCGGCGACAAGCGCTTCAGCGACATCGCCGTCAGCCACGCGGACCAGACGGACCGGAGACACTTCCGCCCGGACAACAGCGCCTACCACATCGTCGACTACAACCCGCTCAACGGCAAGATCTACGGCTACTACGCGGGACAGGGCGCCTCGGCCGACGGGCCGTGGGCGCGCGGCCAGTCCTGGGGCCTCTACGGTTTCACCCTGATGTACCGCGAGACCCGCAAGCCGGAATACCTGGCGCGCGCGGTCAAGTCCGCCGACTTCCTCGTCGGCCACCGCAACCTGCCCGCCGACAAGGTCCCCTACTGGGACTACGAGGCCGCCGAAATCCCCCACGCGCCGCGCGACGCCTCGGCCGCCGCCATCATGGCCTGCGCGCTGCTTGAGCTCAGCACCTTCGTCGAGGCGCCCAAGGCCGCCCTCTACCACGACACCGCGATCCAGCAGCTGACGTCGCTCGCCTCGCCCGCCTATCTCGCGCCGGTCGGCGAGAACGGAAACTTCCTTCTCCGCCACTGCGTCGGCCACCTGCCCGGCAACAGCGAGATCGACGTGCCGCTCAACTACGCGGACTACTACTTCCTCGAAGGCCTGCTGCGTTTCAAGCGGCTGGCCAAACCCTGATGTGCGGGCGAACCGGTGCGTTCGCCCTCCTTCTCACAAACAAACCCAAAGAAAGGATGACAATCATGCTATCCGAATTCGTCAAAAGCGCAGACTGGAAGAGCGAGAAGCACGTTCCCGTGATCGAGTGCGCCGACTCCGCCAAGGCGGGCGAGGCGCTCGCCATCACCGTGACGGTCGGCAAGGAGATTGCCCACCCGAACACCACCAACCACCACATCGCCTGGATCGCGCTGCACTTCGTGCCGGCCGGAGCCAAGACCTCGATCGAGATCACCCGCTGCGAGTTCAGCGCGCACGGCGCCGCCGTCGAAGGGCCCGACAAGGGGCCCGCCTACACCTGCAGCGCCGTCTCGGTCAGCGCCAAGCTGGCGGTCTCGGGCACGTTCTACGCCACGGCCTACTGCAACATCCACGGCCTGTGGTCCTCGGAGAAAACGGTCACCGTCGCGTAACGCGCTGACAGGCCGTTTCAGACAGGCGCGCCAACACCGGTTGGCGCGCCTTTTTCATGCCCTGCCCGAAACGCGGGAGCGCCGGAGCCCAGGCTCAAGAAGCGGTCGACGCGGGGCAGATGCCGCAGAAAAAAGGGGCCGCAGGGCGGCCCGCCGCTCACTTGGCCGGCCGCGGCGGCAGCGGCGCCTCCGGGCTGCGCTTGACCGAGCAGTGCAGATGCACGCCCGACTTTTTCGGAACCTCATAGAGCACGAAGTCGAAGCCCGCCTGCCAGCAGAGCTTGGCCAGGTCGCTCAGGCTGAGGACCTCGCAGGTGAGGTCGATGGCTCGCCCCTCGCAGTGCAGCGAGGAGGCCATGTGGATCTTGTTGCGGTCGACGTGGCGGTAGGCGTCCTGGACCTTGAGCTTGCCGCCTTTCTTCGCGACCAGGTTGACGAGCCGCTTGAGCGGCACCTCCATGGCGCGGTGGATCAGGTGGTCGTCCTCGTCATCGCTGTGGTGGTCGTTGTCGCTCTCGAACCACACGCGCGCATCCACGAAACGGACGAGGTCGTTGGTCTCGTTGAAGCGGTCGAGGTCGATCGGCCCCGAAGCGTAGATCTCCTTGCCGCGCGGCAGGTTCGAGTCCGGCGGGAACGACGCGGGCGCCTCTCGCACAGGCTTGTGCAGATCCGGCGGCGGCGGGGCGGGCGGCTTCTCCTGGCGCGCCTCCTCGGCCTTCTTCGGCGCGGCCGGCCCGCGGGTGCCGCAGCTCTCGAAAACCAAACAGAGCAGGATGCCGACGACACACGCGGCCGTCGCGAAAATGATCGCCCCCCGCATCCAACTCTTGAACGCATCCGGCCGGTCGAAATCTCCAAACGGATCAGGCTTCTTCAGTTGATTCAAAAAACGCATGCGCCTCAAAACCCTTCGCTTCGCCTCGGCCGCGCCTCCGGCGCGGCCTGATCCTCACGCCTCATACAGCGGCTCGGCATTCTCCGCCGCAGGCGCGTCGGAGCCCAGAATTTCTTTCACGGCCTCGGCCGGCTCGCCCTGCGCGTCGCGCGCGGCCTCCGGCTTCTGGCTGAACAGGGAGTCGAGATCCGGGCCGGCCTCGGCGGGCTCCTTCTTCTTCTCCTTCTTGTGCACCGCTTTGCGGTCCGCCGGCTTCGAGCGCTGCAGTGTCGGGTCCAGCTCGTTCAGCTCTTTCAGGTTGCTGAGGCCGAAGTGGTCGAGGAAGGTCGAGGTCGTCCCGTAGAGGAAGGGCCGTCCCGGCAGGTCGCTGCGGCCCACGATCCGGATCAGGTGCAGCTCCATCAGCGCCTTGACGATGTGGTCGACGGCCACGCCGCGGATCGACTCGATCTCGGACTTTGAGATCGGCTGGCGATACGCGATGATCGCCAGCGTCTCCAGCGCCGGACGCGACAGGCGGTTCGGCCGGTCGATCTTCAGCAGGTTACGCACCCAGCGTCCGCAGCTCGGCTGCGTCTGGAAGCGGAAGCCGCCGTTGATCTCGGCCACCTCGATGCCCAGCTCCAGGCGCGACAGCTCTTTGGCGATGCTCTCCACCGCGTCGCCCACCTCGCGCGGCGACGCCTCCGCGAACAGCTTGACCGTCTCGCTCTGCTCGCCCTCCGCCTCGGCCACGCTCTTGAGGCAGGCCCGGATCTCCTCCACCGTCAGCGGATGGTCAGACCCGAACAGCAACGCGCCGACCACCTGCTGCAGGCTCGACGCCAGAGGCAGTTTGACCTCATCAGGACTCGACATGTTCGCTTCCTCCGATCATGGGCGGCGGAATCAGCGCCGCGGGAACATCGTCCGCCGGGAGAATCACAATCTCATGGAAAGCCGCGCTCTGGCGCAGCGAGATCTGACGCAGGCGCAGCAGCTCCAGCAGGGCCAAAAAGGTCACGATGACCTCGGCGCGGTTAGATTCGGGGTTGAACAGCTTGGAGAACGCCATCTCCCCGCAGCTCTTGGTCATCGCGATGATCATCTCCATCTTGTCGGGCACCGACCAGCGGATCGGCTCCAAGTGCCCCAGCGGCTCCATCGGCGTCCGCGACAGCACCTCCTGAAACGCGCTCAGCAGGTCGAACAGGCCGATGTCGCCCAGCGCCTGCCCCGCGTCCTCGGGGCTCTTCTCGAAGACGGGCGACTCGCCGCCGAACGCGAACGCCTCGCTCTGCAGCACCTCCAGCTCCAGGAGCTGCCCGGCCGCGTCCTTGAACTTCTTGTACTCCACGAGCTGGCGCACGAGGTCGAGGCGCGGGTCGACCCACTCCTCGTCGGGCTCCTCCTCGGCCGAGCGCGACTCCACCGGCAGCAGCATGCGGCTCTTGATCATCATCAGCGTGGCCGCCATCACGAGGAACTCCCCCGCGATGTTCAGGTCCAGCATGCGCATCACGTCGAGGTAGTCGAGGTACTGCTTGGTGATCTTCTCGATCGGGATGTCGTAGATGTCGACCTCTTCGCGGCGGATCAAATACAACAGCAGGTCGAGGGGGCCTTCAAAGACCTCCAGGTCCACCTTGTAGTCGTCTGCCAGAATCGTTTCGATCGACATGCCGTATCCCCGCCGCGCCCTTACGCCAGGCCCACGGCCTTGCGGGCTTTGTCCAGCGTCTTGGCCGCCTCGGCGCGGGCGCGCTCGGCGCCCTTGCGCAGCACGGCCTCCACAAAATCGGGGTTCGCCTGCAACTCCGCGCGCTTGGCGCGGAACGGCGCGAAGGTCTCCTCGAAGAGCGCGAAGAGCGCCTTCTTGGCATGCCCGTAGCCGTAGTTGCCGCCGCGGTAGTTGGCCTCCATCTCGGCCCGCTGCGCCTCGTTGGCGAACAGCTTGTAAAGGGCGAAAATGTTGCAGGTCGCGGGGTCTTTGGGCTCTTCCAGCCCCTTGCAGTCGGTCACGATCTTCATGATGCGGGCCTTGGACTCTTTCAGGTCGCCGAACAGCTCGACCGTGTTGCCGTAGCTCTTGGACATCTTCTGGCCGTCCAGCCCCGGCACCACCGCCACCTCATCGGGGATGAAGGGCTCGGGGATCGTGAAGGTCTCGCCGAACTCGTTGTTGAACTTGATCGCGATGTCGCGCGTGACCTCGACGTGCTGCTTCTGGTCGCGTCCCACCGGCACGATGTTCGACTGGTAGATCAGGATGTCCGAAGCCATCAGGACCGGATACGCGAACAGGCCGTGCATCGGCGCGATGCCCTTGGCGAGCTTGTCCTTGTACGAGTGGCAGCGCTCCAGCAGCCCCACCGGCGTCACGATCGAGAGCAGCCACGCCAGCTCATGCACCTCCGGCACGTCGCTCTGGCGGAAAAAGATGGTCCGCTCGGGGTCGAGCCCGCACGCCAGGAAGTCCAGCGCCACGTCCCACGTGTCCTGCTTGAGGCGCGCGGCGTCATGCACGGTCGTCAGCGCGTGATAATTGGCGATGAACAGATAGGCGTCCCCCTTCTCCTGGAGATGGAGCGCCGGCTTCATCATGCCGAAGTAGTTGCCCAGATGCAGTTTGCCGGAAGGCTGCACGCCCGAAAGAATTCTCATGTCACGATATCCCGCTAGATGGTTCAAAAAAATGAGCCGCCATGATACCCTCCCGCGCCCGATTGCACAAGCCTCGAACACGGAAAGGACGGCCCGGCCCCACGGCTCATTCCATTGGCTTCGACATGCATAGGAACAGTATTTTCTGCGAATCGACCCAGCCGAACGGCCCATCATATCGGTCGTAACGTATATAAAGGTAGGGCGGCTTGACGCCTCGCTCCCAATCTGCGATTGGGCGACCCCGGATACGGGATATTTCCGAAACCGCCGCCTGGGACTCCAAAGGAACGAGCCGCATCCGCCCCGGGCCGCGCGCTACCGGCCGACCCAAAAGGAACGCTCCACGGGCGCCGCGCTCTGGAGCAGAGGCTCCACGCCCCGGCCGTACTGCCAAGCCACGACCGTCACCTTCACAGGCCGTTTCGCGCGCGGCGGGAGCGCCGTCAGACGGAGCGCGGCGCCCTCGACCTCCGCAGGGCCCTCGCGCACGAAGTAGGAGACCGGCACGGAGGCGTCGGACGTCGCCCGCAGCTCGACCCGCCCGGCCGTTTCGCTCGGGTCCGGGATCGCGGGAAAGGTGATGCGCTGTTCCGCGCCCCGCGCGTGGCGCAGCGGAATGTGCATCACCGCCTGCTGCACCGCCCGTTTGTACGTCCCGTCGCCGGGATGCGTCGCCATCAGCCAGATCTCGTTCGACCGCTTGAGGTTGTTCATCCCCATGCGGCTGAAGCACACGGCGAACGTCTCCGGGCCCAGCTTCTCCACCGGCCCGCAAATCCGCTCGATCACGATCGGCCCGCCCCCCGCGGGATGGCCCACGGGGCTGCCGGCCCGCAGGCCGGTCCAGCGCGCCGGGCGCCCCTCCGGCACCGTCTCGAGAAACGCGCCCTTGAGGGTAAAGGTGCGGCCGTCCGCCTCCGGCAGGAACGCCAGCTCGACCTGCGCGTGCAGCGCGGGCTTCTGGGGCACGACCGCCCCCTGCTGGACAAAGCCCAGCAAGGCCGCCCGCCGCCCCCTGAATGCGCCCTGCGCGCGCTCGGCGGCCTGAGCCTGCTCCCCGTCGAAGCACCAGAAGGCCTCGCCCTTGTCGCCCGCGTAAGCCGCCACCGGCGCGGCCGGCGCGCGCGGCGGCTTGTCCATGTGCCAGCGGTCCGCCAGCCAGCCCTGCCGCTGCGGATCCACCGGCCGGAGCGCGTCGTCCGCCTCCGCCAGGCGGGCCCGCGCGGCGCTGCGCAGATAGACGCCCAAAAAATCCGCCAGCGTGTCGTGGGTGTCGAAGTGGCCGCCCCCCGCGTCCGCCAGCATGGAGAACGGCACCGCCGGGTAAGCCCGGCGGAAGGCCAGCGAGCGGCCGGCGCGCTCGTCGGCCCACTCGTACTCGCCGCTCACCAGCAGGAGCGGCACGCCGGACACGCGCTCGCCCACCCCGGCCAGGGGCGCGCGCTGCATGTCCGGCCAGGAGCCTTTCAGCGAAACCGCCGCCAGCGTGCGCCCCGGACACTGCGCCGCATACAGGTAGGGGAAATCCGCCAGCGCGGAGTGGCCGACCGGCACCACCGGCACCCGCGCCAGCTCGTCGTACCCCGACGCGTCCGCCAGCCGGCCCAGCATCTCGTCGAACAGCGCGGCCTCGCGCGCGCCGAACTGCGACTGGCCGCAGAGGCTCGGGCTGATCCAGACCGCCGCGAACCCCAGCTCCGCCAGCGCCTGCCGGAATACCGGGCTCTCGAGCAGCGGCTCCTCCAGCATGTTGTGCTGACCCACCACGACGGCCCGCACCCGCACGCACGCCGGCGGGATCCACAAGAAGGCCCGCGGCGGTTCCTGCGTCTCGGGACTGGTCACCGACGGCACCGGCACCGACCACTGCCACTCCGCCGCCGCCAGCGGCAACGCCAACATCACCCACGCGACGCCCCATGCTTTCATGAACTGCTCCTTCGCCGTTGACTATAGAGAGGCGGCGCGCCTGACGTCTATTGCACTTTTTGCAGGCCAGATTGAACTTTTCAGAAGCCTCGCGCCGGGCCCACGCCGGCATCCGGAGCAGGGGCATCGGCCGGCGGGTCAGGTCAGGCCGGCCTCATGCAGCTGGCGCAGCAGCGCCTGGGCCGCGGCGACCTCGGCCGCGCGCTTGGTCTTGCCCTCGCCGGTCGCCGCATGCCCCCCGTGCACGCTCGCCCGGACGGTGTATTGCGGCGCGTGGCTGGGGCCCGTGACCTCGGTCAGCTCATAGGCCGGCGAATCCGGCCAGACTTTGCGCTGGGCCAGCTCCTGCAGCTGGCCTTTGGGGTTTTCGGCCCAGACGTCCAGCGGCTCGTCGGCGTGCTCGGCCATCAGCGTGGCATAGATTTTCCGCGCCGCCTTCAGCCCTCCGTCGCACCACGCCGCGCCGAAGACCGCCTCCATGGCATCGGTCAGCGACTTGTCCTTCTCGCGGCCGCCCGCGGCCTCGTCGCCCTTGCCGAGGCGCAGGTAGCTCCCCAGCCCGATGCGGCGCGCGAGCTCGGCCAGCGCGCGGCCGCTGGCCATGTGGCTGCGCCGCACGGTGAGCCCGCCCTCGTCCTCGTCGCCGAAGCGCTCATACACCTCTTGCGCGGTCAACAGGCCGAAGACGGCATCGCCCAGGAACTCCAGGCGCTGATTGTCCTTCACGCCCTCGGCCGTATGGTCCGAGCGGTAGGACGGATTCGTCAGCGCCGTCTCCAGCAGAGAGCGGTTCACGAACCCGTAACCCAGGGTTCTTTCCAGTTCGCGCAACGGGTCATCTTTTCGCTTGGCAATCAAGGTCGGCCTCCACGGATCATGATGCGGCTGATTTTAGCGGATTTCCTCTGATTCCACAGCTTCAACCTGATTTTTTGTGCCGCCCCTTGACAGTCCGCGCCTCACAGTGATATAAATACCCCCGTTTTTCACGGTGCGGGCGCTTAGCTCAGTTGGTTAGAGCGCTACTTTCACACGGTAGAAGTCACAGGTTCGAATCCTGTAGCGCCCACCATTCAAAAACATCCGATTTCAACGAAAACCCCAATGATTTTGGGTTTTTTTGCTTTATATACCCCCGCCTTGAGGATCAGCCCGAAGGCCCGCGGATCGCGGACCCGGGCCGTGTAAAAGCAAAACACCGCCCCCCGTCTGCGCGGCCGAAAAGCCCTGTTTCGGCCTCCTTCCGCGCGTTTTTTATCGTCCCCCTGCGCCCCATCGGCTTCTGGCGTGCCAGGCTCGTCCACGATTGTGCCTGGTGGCCGACTCCCCCACGCAGGGCCTCCTGCCATATCCCAGCCATGACCGGCGGGGAGAGGAGAACGGAAGACGGAGGACAGAGGACGGCAAACTGGACGCAAGGGGCGGACCTCCGGGCGGTCCGCAATCGGAAGGCCACCGACCAAGCCGCCACTGACAAGGCCGCGCAGACAACCCCCGCGCCGGTCTCATCGCCGAGCAGGATGCGCTCAAGGCTGAGATTGCCCCCTACCCGAATGGCGGACAGGCGAGCAAGTCCAAATCCTAGAATCTAGACACACGTCCCCGTCTCCACACTGACCTCTTTCACTCAATCAGTGAGATTCCCCAGTAGTCAAACCTCCAGACCGACTGTTCCTGACTAAGATGGAGGTAAAAGCTAGCCTTATGGCCATTGACTATCGAGGAAGCATCAAAAAACGCCAAAGCTTCACACCCGTCCTTATTCATGAGGCATCTGGGTGTCGTTGATTTGGCGTAACGATTGTTTTCCGTGACAAAGGTAACCGCTTCTTTGATGACGTGGTCCATGTCCGCATGCTTGAACGCCTCTTTCGGGCTCTTCGGCCCATTGTCAGCGGTATAATCCATATCCTCGGGATGAAAAATGTGCTGTTCTAAAAGCCGCTTGGCGCCCGTCCGTATGTGCTCGCTCGGATGCCCAAGAGCTTTCAGCACTGCGGGTCTCACCCTGTTCCCCAGGGGAAACAGGCTAAGAGGTTTTTCGAAACTCCAGTCGTAAACCAACACAAAGAGAACATTGCTATAGAGCATTGCCCCATCAGCGGAGGCCAATTGCACAACCTCGTCTGTCGTGAACTGTCGTTTGCGAAGAAGCCGGACGATTCCATTCGTGCACCAGCCGCCACACGCTTCCATCGGATCATAAGGCGCCTGAGTCACGCGTCTGTAGGTCGTGTCGTGGTCTCCTGAAACATAACCGGCATAAGTTCCGTCGCAGCGGCTCGTAACAACAGACTCGGAATCGACTTCAAAGTTGTCCAACCCCGCATGTCCGTTATAGACACGGATCAACGCGCCCTCGATCGGGCGATCAAGACCGTCAACCACACGCCCCTGAAAACTCCAAGGCGTGTCGGCCTGAATTTGCCGGACGACCAGCGCAATCGCGACGATCACGAATCGTTTCATTACTTCGCCCCAAAAATCAGCGCTCAGCCTGAGCCACACCAGCAGCGGCAGGTTGCGACACTGGGTTCGGTTCCCTTTTACAGTATTCTTTAGATTCGTCCTTCAGCAAGTTGATCAGCATAATGATGCCTAAGACCATGAACCCCGAAGGCATGTAAAGTCCGGCAACGCACAGTCCGGCAATCCATCCCCAATGTTTTCCTTGCCTGAGTGCTTGAATGACCTTTTCAACAAACACTCCTAAAACGACACTCAACAAACACATCATTCCCCAGATAACTCTCAGAATCACAGTTTCGGCGGGCGTCTGATCGGCTAAAGAAACGGTGAAAAAGGGCATGATGCACACCAGTGCGAGGAGGAAGTAGATTACCGAACTGATTCTCAAGCAGATGATCGTTGGTCTAAGCGGATTTATCATTGATCTCTCCACGAGCCTCCTTTCATCGAACGTCGGAGGCTAGACACGGCGCGTAGCAGCGTTGTCTACGCCGACTGGTTCGACGCCTTTGAGTCCTGTGATGTCACTCACTCATTGAACTTCAGGTCGTAGATGCTCCCTGATGTTCTGTCCTCTCCGTAGAAACAGGCCTGATCAAGTTTGCTCTCAATAAAGAGAAACGTTCCGCCTTGGCAACAGAGCAAAAGTCTCTTTCCGTCGCGACTACTTTGAGAATATCGACATTTGAATCTCCGGCAGCACTCCTCTGGCGTCTCCGGAAGATGCAGATCGCCAGGCATTTTGATGCCAGCGCTGCCGCCTGCCTTCTTGACATTGACGTAGGCACAGATCACGGACTCAATGGTCATGGCGAGTCTTTTGTCCAAATAGGTTTCGATGATCACATTCTTGCATGGCGACACATACAAACGGGACGCGATTGAAAAAGGAGGCGCAATATAGGTTTTCTCCTGCTCTAATTGGTAGCCAAGGTCATGTAGATGACGATAACATTCTGTCCATCGATCTACAACAGTCTCGAGTCGGGTATCGGTTCTTCTTTCTCGCTCCGTGTAACGGGAAACCATATTTGTGTCTACGCTGATTATTCTTCTGGCTCCAATTTTGACGAAGGACAGATCGGAGGATGTCTCACAGAGGGGAGCGTTCTCTTTCTGTTGCGATGTGGTCGCACAAGCCAGCCGTATGGAATAGAGTCTGTTGGCGTCAAACCAAATGGTGATGGTGCGGTTACTTGCCGCATTGTAAGTCACCTTCCCGTTCTCTGGATGATTGTCAACGTCCTCAAATTGACTGTCGTTGATTGTCGCCTTGTTCCATGTCCACACGGCAACATTAGAAATGCAGGGCGGATTTGCCAGAAGCGCATAGTCCATCAGCTCCATAGGAATCCGCAGGGACTTGGCAAGGCCGGGTAGTACAACATCGCCGAATCGCGAATGGAAAACCTCTACGGATGTGATCGTCTCGGGCCGGTCCGAATTTGATTGTGTTGCTGTCCGAATCTCAATATACGGTATATAGCCTCGGTTCGGGCTGTTATCAATGTGATCCCAAGACAAAGCGTTCGTTTGCGAGAGGTCGCCAACAATATATAGACGGTTGGACGTAATGGAGGTGCTTATAGGATCGCGTATGATAGTCGTCGAGTACTTCTTGACAAAGTGAGACGCGAATAGTCTTTGGATTGCGGGATCGCACCAGTGACAACCAATGATTTTTGTGAGTTCATCGGTGCCATAACTCTTCATGACAGCAAGGACGATTAGAGCAAATGTGATGAGGTGTTTCATTTGTGAAGTCGAACGTCGCGCCTCACCGGACGCTGGAAGACGCGCATCGCGCGGCTTTCAGCGGTACGTGTGCAGGCGTCTTGTTGGATGCTCTCCTTCTATGGATCATAGCATCCTCGGTGCTCGAGTTGCCATGTTCCGCTGGTGTTGTCTGCAATGTAGGTCACCCAGCCACCGCCGCCGATTCCGGCGGCGGTGATGAACAGGACGACCTTGCGGCCATGCTCGCCACGAGGCAAATACCGATGGACACTGACAAAAAGGTCTCCGACCAGAAGATCATCGCCGGATGCCGGTAATGATGGAACGGAGTCGAGCGAAGGTGTGTAGTTCTCTGGAAACGCGTCCGCCTGAAGGCGGAGTCGTTTCAAAGGGGCGGCACCTTCGTCTCGGAAACTTCCGAGATACATGTCCACAGTTCGCTTAGCTTCTGGATCAGAAACAAGATGGGCAAGCACGGTGTCCAGAACGGCGCGTGCCTGCGCGTCGTAGCGACGAATGGGGGCTTGGAATACGGGATCGTCGGAGTCAACGACAATCGTGTTGCCTTCAGTCCACCAGTCGAGCATTGCGACGCTGGACAAGATCCGAAGGGTCTCGTACAGCGAGATGTCTTCTGCATTGAATGTGACGCGACACCCGAACTCGGTGTTGGTCTGGTCATCCGGCATGAACACGCAATAACCAGTCGCAGCCTGGGTCCATTGTCCTTTCTCGCGGGCTTTGCCCGCGCCGAGCTGGAACTCGATCGGGGAGTCGGGGTACTTCGCGCGAATCTGCTGGGATAGGAACTGGACGATCTCGGAAATGCTGTTTGAGTGGAAGGAAATCTGCGGGAGCACGATGGCGTTCAGATCGTGACTTTTTTTCGGCCTTGGCTCAACATGCGTGCTGCGGCAACCGGAGAGGCACAGCGCGCAGAGAGTGACAAAGATGTGGCATGATGTCTTCATTCTCTTCTCGCATCCAACGTTGTATGGACCTCAGGCCAAAACTTTCCAATGGTACAAAGTTCTTACCAAATAACTAATATTACAAAGCGGTTTCTTTGTACTATTAGAGATATTTGTACTATTAGACATTTTCAAACTTTCGTGTATGACAAAGTTTCCTTTGCCAGAGGCGGGCCATCCGCATCCACCGACCGCCGATGGCCTTCACCTTTTCGCGCAGCGGAGTCCCATTGAGGCCGATGCGCACCGCCACCTATTCTCTCCGGACCACTTCCGGAGGCAACGGATCTCGTCGACGATGATCTCCGCCGTCGTGTCCCGCTTCCGCTTGAGCGCGTCGTACCGGTAACGGACAAGCAGGAGCCGCTCGCCGTACTTCTATACGAGCTTCTGGGTTTCTGGCTAGCCGGGCCTAAGGTCGATCTTGCCCGTATACACCGCATGCCCCACCGGTTGCCCGAAGTGTATGCTTACCTGCATAAGCTTGTCAAGGCCGCCCTGCCCCGCCCCTATCCCCGTGTTCCGCAACTTTACCACTTTGCGCCGACTATTAAGCGGGTGAAGGATTCACCCGATCCCCCGCCAAAAGGAGGATTATGGACTCTACCACCATGAAAGGCGCGGTCCAGGGCTATTTCGACCGGGCTTTCGACGAGATGACCGACAAGGAAGTTGGAAACCCGCTCGCCAACGGCGCCCTGGCGTGAAAGCCAGGCTGACCCCGAATTCGGGAACGTTCGTCCAGTTCCGCAAGTTCGGCGACCTGGCGCTGGCCACCGAGGCGAATTGCGATGCGCCTAAGATGTACGGCGAGACCGAGGAGACCCGCGCCTCGATGGTTGTGCCGTACGACATCTTCCAGGTCTCGACGCAGGACCTCGCAGGCTATCTGTCATTCTGGCCATGGCGGCGACGAATCTCATCACCGGCGAAACAGGCAAGCCGGCAATAATCGCGCAGGGCTCGCGTTTGAAAGGTGTGCAAGGAGAGAGAGCATGAAAAGGGGTTTCGCCTGCAGACCGTTCGTCCTGTCGCTCGCAGTCCTGTGTGCCGCCGCTGTCCGGTCGGACGTGCCGCCGGCACCCCGCGTCGAGGGGTTTCGACTCAGCGGCGAGCAGTGGACGTGCACGGCGGATGGGAAACCGTTGAGCGGCGTCATGCTGAGGCCCGAGGGCCCCGGACCGTTCCCCGCCATCATCCTCAGCCACGGCATGGGCGGCAACGCCCAGACGCTGTTGAGGACGCGCGGGCCGGACCTGGTCAATCGGGGCTTCATATGCATCGCGACCGACTACACCCACGCCGGCAAAAGCGGCGGGCAAGACCGCCGGAGCGGCCTCGACTTCTCGCAGGCCGGCGCACGCCCCGAGAACATCCGGCGCGGCCTCGCCTGCCTGGAGCTCCTGCGCCAGCGGACGGATGTGGACCCGAAGCGCATCGCGCTTTACGGGCACAGCATGGGCGCGTTCCTGACCATCGCCCTGGCCGCCGCCGCACCGGACAAGATCGCCGCAGCGGCGATCACGGCGGGAGGCGTGGTCCCGAACACGGTCAATGCCGCCGCCCCTACGGCGGGCGTGGCCTCCCGCATTCGAGCCCCGTTCCTGATCCTGCACGGGACGGCCGACACGACGGTTCCGCCGGAGCGCTCCGCGCTGCTCAAGCAGACGCTTGACGCGCAAGGCGTGCCTAACGCCAGGCACCTCTTCGAGGGGGTCGGCCACGGCCTGCCCGTGGAGAAGTCCGAGGAGGTCAGCCGCCTCATGGGAGAGTGGTTCACCGCGCACAAGGTCCTCCTGCCCTCAGCGGCGAAATCGCTCCCGCCGGGCATAGACTGAACCGCTTTGCAGTCCCGCTCCCATCTCGCTCTTCCTGTCAGCACTCACGAACGCCCGCCGTTCGCCCTTGACCCCGCGCCCCTGCGCGCCTAATCTCTATCCCGACAGACAGGAGTCTGCAAGCATCACCCCCGGGAGCCAGCCCGTCCCCATGTCCGCCAAACGTCATACCCCCTCCATCAGCGCCGCCTTCCTCACCCTGCTCGTCGTGGGCCTGCTTTACGCCGGCGACCTGTGCGCGGCGGCGGAGCTGGAGCGCCCGTCCGACCGGACCCTTTACCGCTCCTGGGTGGATGCCGGGCGCTACACGGGCGCGCCCGCCTCAGCCCCCGCCACGGCCACGGATTTCCGGCAGCTGGCCTTCGAGCTGCAGCGGCTGCGCGAACGGCGGCGCGCGGCCGGAGCGTCCGTCGCGCAGCCGGACCCCTACGAGCGGGTCAGCGCCCCCCGCAACAACCTCCGCGACGGCGTTCCGCTGAGCCTCATCCACTGGCGGCGCACGCTGGAGACGGTCACCCCCGAACAGCAACGCCTGGCGCTTTCAACCGGCGTCGCCCCGCAGCCGACCCTCACCAACGTCACGGTTTTCGCGGTGTCGCCGCTCCACCCCGTCACGTACCGCGGCGCGTCCGCGCGCCTGTCGCTCGCCGCGGGCGACCTCTTCGAGGAGACGGGCACGAACAGCACCCTGCGCGCCCTGCGCGTCGACCCCGGCGACGGATCAGGCTGGCGCGCGCTTGAAGTCGGACAAGAGGTCCCGGCCGCCTATGCCACCCCCGGCACAAAAACCGTCTCCGTCGAGGCCACGCTGAGCGACGGCACCGTCCTGCGGGCATCCGCACCGCTGGACGTCGCCGCGCTGGCGACGCCCGACTTCACGACGTCGGCCCGGCTGGTCGCCGACGCCCCGTACAACAACACGACGGGCACCCTCTACATCTACAAATCCGGCGACCACGCCGGCCTGCGCTGCCCGGTCCTTGTCGCCGAGGGCTTCGACATGCAGAACAACATGGACTGGGACGCGCTCTACAACCTGCTCAACGGGCAGCAGCTCGCCGAGACCCTGCGCGCCTATGGCCGCGACCTGCTCGTGCTGGACTACACAAACGCGATGCGCAACATCTTCGAGAACGCCGCCTTGGCCCGCAAGGCGGTCAACTATGTCAACGCCAACCGCCACGACGCCGCCGATCCGTTCACCGTCATCGGCGCGAGCATGGGCGGCCTGGTCACCCGCATCGCGCTCGCCGACATGGACCGCGCCCCCGCCGCCTACGGCGCCAGCCACGTCGACACCTGGATCAGCTTCGACTCGCCCCACAAGGGCGCGAACATCCCTCTGGGCATCCAGGAGTTTCTCGCGTTCTTCTCCGACAAAAACTCGGAGTTCGCCGCCGCCGCGGAGCTGCTCGGCATCCTGAACCAGCCCGCCGCCAAGCAGATGCTGCTGGCGCATTACTCCTCGTCCGCGACGCTGGCCGGAAACAGCTCGAACACGGCGTTCCAGGCGGCGCTGGACGCCAAAGGATTCCCCACCTCCTGCAAGCGAATCGCGGTCAGCAACGGCTCAGGCCTCGCCAGCCGGCAGCCCTTCGACCCGGGCCAGCGCGTCATGTACTGGCACTACCGGGACTTCTGGTCCGTTGACGTCGACGGGCACGTCTATGCGCTCTCCACGGTCCCATCGCCGGTGCCGACCGTCTTCTACGGCTTCTGGGACACGATTGTGCCTTTCGACGAGGCCACCACCACGCAGAAGCACTACGCCCCCTACGCGCTTGACAACGCGCCCGGCGGATCGCGAGACTCCTTCAAGGTCCTCTTCGACAGCACGGCCAGCCTGCGCGGCAGCGACGACTACTGCCTCTGGCCCGACCACTGCTTCATTCCGACAGCAAGCTCGCTGGGGATCAGCATGGCCTATTACGACGTCCCGATCGCCTCCACGCCGGGCGTCCTGGCGCTGAGCCCCTTTGACGAGCTCCACTGCGCCACCACGAACGAGCCGCACATCAGCATCAACGCCGGCAACACGCGCTGGTTCATGCGCGCCCTTCTGCAAAACTACGACACCGACGCCGACGGCTTCGACGACTACCAGGAGTACCTCGTCGGCACCGACTACGCCTCGGCCGCGAGCAAGCTGACAGGCGCAACCGTGCGGACGGCGGCCATTGATTCCGGGAGCATGAACCTCGAATGGAGCGTGCGGCCCAACGTGACCTATCAGGTCTACTTCACCGAAACGCTGGCCCACGACTGGGTTCTCGTGGAGACCGGCTACTGGATGTCCGCCGGCTGGGCTGGCTGCCACCTGCCCCTCACCACGCCGAGCGGCTTCTACAAGATCGTCTCCGAAATCAAGGACCCGGTCACCGACTGAGCCCCACATCGCCACCCGTTTAAGCACTTGGTTGACGTGCAACTGCGGGCACACGAGCTCTTCAGCTACCGCTAAACAATGGTCAACCGGATGCCGCACTCGATAATGCCGGTTTCAATCGCGTAACGGGTGAGTCCCGCCGTGTCATGGATATCGAGCTTTCGCATGAGATGATCCCGGTGCTTTTCGACGGTTTTTATGCTGATGCCAAGCTTTTCCGCGATTTGCTTGTTCGCATTGCCTTCGGCAATCAGCTGAAGCACCTCAATCTCGCGTGAGCTCAGGCAGGCGGACCTCGCTTTGAACACGCCCGTCCGACTCAGCAAATCTTGCTTCCGCTTGCTGTTGCGCTTGGTGATCTCGGGACTGAAATACCTGTTTCCTTTTTGGACTTCGCGTATGGCCACGGACAGTAAATGCGCAGACGTTTGTTTGATCAGGTAGCCCACTGCGCCAGACGCCATCACATTATCGACGTAGACATCATCGTTGTGTGCGGAGAGGATGAGCACCTTTGCGCCAGGAACGGCTCTGCAAATCTGCCGCGTCGCCTCCAACCCATTCAGCTGAGGCATGGCGATATCCATGACGATGACGTCCGGACGCAGTTTTTGGGCCAGCTCAACGACTTTGCCGCCATTGGCCGCCTCTCCGACCACTTCAATATCGCTCTCGGCCTCCAACAGTTTTCGCAACCCCTCTCTGACAATCGTGTGGTCGTCGGCCAGAAGCACGGAGATGCAACTCATCGCGTTCATGGTTGTGCAGTCTCCTGAGTGTCGCGGCGGAACGGGATCTCAACATGTATCCTTGTCCCTCTGGCGGGCTCGGACTCGATCTTAAACGTGCCGCCTATCATTTCCGCACGTTCCCGCATACCGATCAGCCCCAACCGCGCACTCTTCTTGTTTTTCGGCACGCGGTTCACATTGAAAGCTTTGCCATTGTCGGAGACCTCCAAGTGAACGACGTTCATGATTTTTCGAATGCTGACCTTCAGAAGACTAGCCCTCGAATGCTTGGCGGCATTGACCAACGCTTCCTGAATAATGCGGTAGAGCACGGTGCGGCTGTCGCTGCTCAGATGGTCAACCCCAGCAAACGTCGCAAAATGCACACGGATACCCGTTCGCTTCATATAGTCGCTCAGATACGACTGGAGGGTAATGATCAACCCCAAATCATCCAATGATGTCGGGCGAAGATCCCTCGCAAACTGATGCACGAGGTTCACCGATGTCTCAACGAGCCGCTGCGTCCGAACGATCTTTTGCCTGAGCTTGATCGGATTGATCGTGGCATCACGAGCCAGCGCTTCCAAATGGACGTTGATGCCGACCAACGTCTGGGTGATCTCATCATGCAACTCGCGACTGACATGCTTACGCTCATCCTCTTGGATCTGAAGAACGCGATGCGACAGGCTCCTCAGCTGTTCCTGCATGTCACGAGACTGTGCGAGCAACTGACACTGTTCCTGCCCACTTTTTTTGAGCTCCTCCTCCAACGCCTGCCGCCGAACAATCTCCCTCTTCAACTCCTCGTTGGAAACCTTCAGAATCGCGGCTTGGCGCTGGGCCTCCTGCGCCTGCTTGATCGGCGTAATGTCCGAGATCGCCACCCGGCACACTTTCTGCGCTCCGGGAAGACCGATATCGGCACATCCGTTCAGGCTGGCCCAGAAGGGCGTGCCGTCCTCTCGCGTCAATCTCGTTTCTATAACCTGTTTGCCGGGCTCTCTGAAAACACGTTCAAGGAACGCCAGAAAGCCCGCACGGCAAGGCCGGGCAACAAAACACGACAAGCAGCGGTTCACGAACCGAGACCGCCCCACGCCGAACAAATCCGCCCCCGTCAGATTCATCTCCAGAATCCTGCTCTGCTCATTCAAGGAGAAAAAACCGACCGGTGCGAAATCATATAGGTCCGTATATTTCTCCAGCAGGACGCCGGTCCGATCCCTGCACTCGAGGAGTTCCGCGTTCTGCATTTCTAACTCGATCTGATGAACATGAAGTTCGTGGACCAGCCGCTGGAGGTCAGCGGCAGAATCAGACTCGCCTGCAGCAGGGTGAGGAGACGCCTTCTTGCTCCGCAACCGGACCTCTGCGCGCCGTCGCAAATCCGTAGCGCGTGAGGCGTTTTTCATCACCCCTTTCTTCGCCCCCCCGCTCTGAAGACGGGCACAGGTCATCGGCACCCTCCTTTCGCTCTCCGCCTCAATTTCACAGCTTGATCGGCAACATGCCCTTCCAACTCGGCCTGCTTGTCGCGCAAGGTTGTCTCAAGCGATTTTGCAGCCGTAATGTTCATGAAGGTGATCACCACACCGTCGATCCGGTCATCCAACGTGCGGTATGGCATGATGCGGACTGTGAACCAGCGGTTGTCACGGGTACAGACCGCTATTTCCGTCGCGCTCAACGTGCGCAGGACCTCCCTCGCATCATCGGCCAACTCGGCGTAAAGCAGGTCCGAGGCTAAATCCGTTATGGGCCGGCCCACATCACCCGGAATGAGCTTGATGATTTTTGTCGCCAGAGCGGTGAAACGCCGCACATTCAGCTCTTTGTCCAGGAAGAGCGTCGCAATATTCGTACTGTCGAGCAGGTTCTTCATGTCGTTGCTGGCCCGCGAAAGCTCGTCCACCTTGGCCTGCAATTCCGCGTTCAGAGTCTGCAATTCCTCATTCATCGACTGCATCTCCTCCTTCGACGTGGTGAGCTCTTCGTTGGTGGACTGCAGCTCCTCATTGGTGGATTGAAGCTCCTCGTTGGCGGACCTGAGTTCCTCCTGCGAAGTCTGCATCTCTTCGTGTGTGGTGCGCGCCTCGTCGCGGACGCGTTGGAGTTCACGCGCCATTTGAGCCATGCGCAAGCTGCGGTCCGCAGCCCTCGACAACCGGCCCGCCGTTTGAGCGACCGCAGACGCGGCCGTGGCGGAGAACACGATCATCACCAATCCCTGAAGAGGGCCTGGCTCATCGAGCCGTTGAACGAGGATGTCCACACTCTGCTCGCCCTCCTGCAAAGAAACCCTAAGCCCGCAGAGCGTCACGCTTTCTTTCTGTCGGAGCGCTCTTTGGAAAGCGCCAGCCAACTCGTAGCGCAGTCCATCGCGAGCCATGGCAAAAACATTCCAGTTGGCTTTGCCCGCAGCAGGTTCCAGATACAACCCTGTCCGACCGCAGATGTACAGGATATCGCCCTTGTCGTTGGCCAGCACGGACGGAGGCGCATAGCGCTGCAGGACCAGCTGATCCGCCACAGATTGCAGGCTGGCCGACGGGCTCAGTGCAGGACGGCCCTCGGCACTCACAACCGGGGCGGCACTATAAGACGAAGGAAACTCAACGGCCGGCACGCTCAAAACGACTTCCGCGCGCTTAAAAAGCCGGCACTTGCCCCCCATCGGGACAAACAAGTCCGTTGAACTGCCAATGGTCTCCGCACTCCCGAGAAACAGAACGCCACCGGGCTTGAGGCTATAGTGAAACAGCGGAATCAACTTCTTTTGCACCTCCTGCGTCAGATAAATCAGCACGTTGCGGCAGCTCAACACGTCCAACTTGGTGAAAGGCGGGTCCATGATGAGGTTCTGCGGCGCAAAGATAACCATCTCGCGGATTTCTTTGCGCACCCGGTAGCCGCCCGCCTCTTTCACAAAAAACCGGCTCAGACGTTCTGGCGACACATCAGCGGTGATGTTCTCCGGAAAGAAGCCTTGCCGGGCTCTGTCGATCGCGTCATGGTCCAGATCGGTGGCAAAAACCTGTATCGCGAATCTTCCGGCGGGGACACGCGCTTCCGAAGCCTCCCGAAGAACGATCGCCAATGAATAAGCCTCCTCTCCGGTCGAGCAGCCGGGCACCCACGCCCGAAGCGCCTGTCCCTGCGGCCGGTCCGCAAGAAGCGCCGGAAGGGCTTTCTCACGCAAATGCTCCCAAGCGGGGGGATCGCGGAAGAAACAGGTCACGCCAATCAGCAATTCTTTGAAAAGCAAATCCAGCTCTTGCGGGTTCTCCTGCAAATACCGCACATAACTGGCCATCTTGCCGATCTGGTGAAGGCCCATGCGGCGCTCAATCCGGCGACAAAGGGTGTTCCTTTTGTAGAGCGAGAAATCGTGGCCCGTATGAGCACGCAGCAGGACAACGGCCTTCTCGATATTGTTCAGCGTGCCGTCATCCGGCGCCACCGAAGCCGTGGCGACAAACGGCGCACTCTGCAAAAAGGCGATCATCTTGGTCGGCAACTCGCCAGCAGCCGCCACAATATCCGCCAACCCAGCTTCAATTGCGCTTCGAGGCATGCCGTCGAACTTGGCCGTGGCCGGATCCTGAACCAGCGCCACGCCGGCCATCTCTTTGATAGCCCGCAGCCCGAGCGTGCCATCCGACCCCATGCCGGACAAAATCACACCGACGCCACGCTCCCGCCGATCCTGCGCCAAGGAGCGGAGAAAGAAATCGATCGGCAGACGCAAGCCGCGGGAAGCGGTGGGTTTCAGCACATGCAGGACCCCTTTTAGAATCGACAGATCTTTGTTCGGCGGGATCACATAGACGCAATCAGGGCGTACGCGTGTGCGGTCCTTCACCTGAACCACTCTCATTCCTGTGACGCGCTGCAGCAGTTCCGGCATCAGTCCTTTGCGCGTCGGGTCCATGTGCTGGACAACCACAAACGCCATGCCAACGCCTGACGGCACCTGTCCGAAAAACTGTTCAAGGGCCTCCAGTCCGCCTGCCGACGCGCCTATCCCAACGACAGGGAATAAACGCTTGGCCACCGACGGACTCGCTTCTCGTGGTGTTGCCCGGCCCCGCTGACCCAGCCCTCGTTTCGGTGTCGCTTTCATACCCAAAATCGTTACTCCTGTCCGCAGAATATTCTGTACCGATACCGCACCGCCGGCAACAGAGGATCAACGCCTGTACCACTTCCATCAGTCTGTATTGAGTCTTCCACAAATCGGTTCTGGTGTCCATACCTCGTTTGATGCCGCGCACGCAAGAATTTCAGAAATCACCTCCGAGGAGCCCTGCACATATTCAAGAGGGCATCATCTATTGCAGGAAGAGTCGTCGGGGCTGATTTGAACCGTCGGAGCAGTCAGGGTCTTCCAGACATAAGTCGCATTGCGCGTAGAGGGGGCGGCTCACGTCTGCTTGGACCGGATTGCTCGATCCGCAGGCACGGGGCGGCTGCACCTCCTCGGCCCAATCATCACCCATCCGGAGGAACAGATCGGCCGCGTTTGGATCGAAGTGCTTTCCGGATTCTGAGCAGATGTTTTCACGCACTCGCTCCACGGACCAGCTGAGACGGTAAGGGCGGTCAGAGCGAAGGGCGTCCCACACGTCCACGATCGCGAAGAGACGCGCTGCCAGAGGGATTTGCTCAGCCTTCAGACCTCGCGGATATCCACTCCCGTCCCATCTTTCATGATGGCAGTAAGGGATGTCTAGAGAAGGGCGCAAGTAGGCGATCGGCGAAAGTAAATCAAATGCAAGTGTGGGGTGTTTTCGCATCACAACCCATTCTTCGTCGGTCAGTTTATCCGGCTTCAGAAGAATGGCATCCGGCACCCCCATTTTCCCGATATCATGCAGCAGCGCACCGCGCCGCACGTGCAACAGTTCGTCTTTCGTCATTCCGGCGGCTTGCGCAAGTCTCATGGCCATTTCCGTCACGCGACGCGAGTGTCCTTCCGTCTCTTTGTCCCGAAGATCCAGCGCACGTGCCCAGCCTTCAATTGTGGAGTCGTAAGCGGCACCAAGTTGCGAGTGGGCTTGTTTTAATTCAGTAAAGAGACTGGCATGATCTACTGCAATGGCGGCCTGACTGGCCAAAACCGTGAAGAAGTCCATCCAATTTCCATCAGGTTCTAGCGGCGCACGGTGAAATACTTCTAGTACACCGTTAACCTGGCCTTTCGCAATGAGAGGGGTCCAAAATAATGTGGCGAATCCCTCGTCAGCGAGGGCCTCGAGGTTGGCAAACGGAGAGTTCATTTCACGCAGATGCCCCCCCCTCACCGTCCTACTTTGCAGGCCGTCATAACCGCCGCGTTCTTCGTCAAGCGGAATGCGCACACGTTCAATGGCTTTGCTTCGGAAACCCGTCCCGGAAGCGAACATCAACGCGTGAGCGTTTGTGTCGAGAAGTAAAACAGCGGCGGCATCAACAGCCAACTGGCTTCTGACTTGATCGACGATGACATTCAACGTCAGATTGATGTCAAGACTGCCAGCGATGGCGCGATCAACTCTGTATAAGGCTTGGATGTTTTGCAGGCCGCAGAGGGTTTCCTGATTGGCAACGACCAGTTCAGCTGCCCGCTTACTTTTTTCCTCGGCCTGAAATAGATGACTCCTGTCCTGATCTACAATTTTTAAGTCGGCCCGTCTCTGATCGGTAATATCCCGGGAAAGAATCAACACGCCTTCCGGCATGGGGTGAATGTCAAGGCAGAACCACTCTGCATCTCCATTTGGGGGTAAATACCGAAGCTCAACTTTCTGCTCGCCGCGTCCATCCATGCACCTCCTGATGGCTGCACACAGCTCACTTGTTTCAACGCCGGGCCATATCTCCGTATATTCCTTGCCTAACAGCGCCTCTCGGGGCCGGTGGTTATGCTTGACGGCTGCATCGTTGAGATAAAGATATCGCCCATCCTGGCCAAGGATATGGCACCCCTCCATTAAACGACCGAGGATTGAGTACTCTGCTGGAGGATTCATAGTCGTCAACCATTTCGCTTAGAGACCCGCCAGCCCACAGCCTGTTTTCGCAGGCGACTGGCTGGCGGGGTCTGTCTTGCAACGGCTGGTCCGGCTACTTGCACAAGAAGGCGTAAACCGCCTCCTTAACCGCCTCTTCAACAGCGGCACGCTTTTTACCGGCTCGCATCTGCATGCGGCCCAGACGTTCCTCCTGCAGACCCTCTTTATAGCGCAGCTCGTCTCCGGTGAGTAATGCCCATCGCTGCCTCATACGGCCACAGAAGCAGTGCCATCGGCCGCACATCTTTAGTCTGCACATATGACGCCTTTCTTGCGTGCACTGTATCCATCTCGTCACGCCATCCGCGCGTCCCTTGAGTGCGCAGGAAACCTCTCATCCATAGTTCTACGGCCGAGCCCGAATCCTTCCAGGGTTTCGGCTGACTACAACCGTCCTATCAGGATCAAAATGAGCAGGATAAGAACGACGAGCCCCACTCCGCCACTTGGATAGTAGCCCCAATTCTTGCTGTGCGGCCATGTCGGCAAAAAACCCACAAGCATCAGTATCAAAATGATCAACAACAGAGTTCCGATACTCATCACGCGCCTCCTTCCGCAATCCAACTAAAAATGCCAGTTGACAAAAACCATTCCTGGAGCCAACTCATCCGGCAAGTTGGAAAACCATTCGTTCTCGGGCATGACGTTGACCACACCGATCTGCACGCCGCTATTCACAGCCGCCGCATAGTTGACGAAGCCTACCTGCAACCCGGTCAGACTGCCGGCGCAGTTCACTAAACCGCATTGGAGCCCCGTCATCTCACCCTCGGTGTAATTCACGGCGCTGAGGAGCAGACCGAAAAACGGCCCGCCCTGCCAGCCCGTGCAGTCGCCCTTCGCATAATTGACAAAACTCCACTGGAACCCCGTATAGTCATCCGCATAGTTCACGAGGCCCACACTCAGACCGGCGCTATCACCACTCGAACCATTGACAAAACCCAAGGCAAACGCCGACTGCGGATTTTCACCCCAGACGCTAAGGGCAACGCCTTCAATCCTCTCGCTTCGCGCATAGAGGGCTACTTCAGGCGTCAGGCTGAGCTGAACGGGCTCACTGGCCATAACGCAACTCAGAACGGCAGCACCTGTCAAAACGGTCAACACGACTTTCATGACAATCTCCTTCACTTGTTCCACATGTTTATCGAACTCTTATTCCTTTGATGCTGTCGATGATGCCGAACGCCTGCATCAGCCACAGACACAAAACCGTCACAACGACCACATTGAGAATGGTCTTAACAGGTCTGGCCATCGGGATGTAGGTGTTGATCGCCCACAGCCCGGCCCCAACAATGACCAAGGCAACAACAATAGTGATTAGTGGCATATGACCTCCTGGTTTTCGCGTACTCGTTATCCTTTGCTCTTCTCATGAGAATAGAGTACCCCACGACCACCACATGAACTATGGGGTGTAACCCTACTCCGGCACCGGCACCGCGCGACCCACTCAGGAGAAACGCTGCCCCGTCCCGTTCCGGCTGGCCACATGGGGCTTTGCCCCCATATCCAGGAACAACCGGCGTCTGCTACATTAATCCCAGACGGACCTTTCACGTGGTCCTCCCGTTGACTCTACCTCAAAGAAAGGCATCACCCATGAATGCGAACATCGACACGAACCGCTGCATCTGGTGCGGACTCTGCGCCGAGATCTGCCCGGAGGTCTTTTCCACACAAAACGGCAGCACCACGGTGCGAACAGAAGTTGTTCCGGTCGAATTGGAACCCCTTCTCCGGGAGGCCGTGAGCCAATGCCCCCTTGAGGCCATCTCCATCGTCTAGCCCATGATCATCACTGGCCGACCGCAGCGAGACACGTATAATTTGATCTGCCTCAGCTCACATGACAGTCACATATCTTGCGGAAGTGATAGCCATAAATGGCGAGCATGATCGCGTCAGCAAGCAAGCGAGGCCTCCAGAAAAGCGTCCACATTAGAAGCCGCCAATAGTGAGCACGCTCCCGCCCCGCCACACCGATACGATATAGGGAACGGACAAACGCGCGAAGATGGCAGTATTGAAAATGGCCGCGCACCTGTGGCGCTTTATAAACCAAGAGAAAAGTTCTGATGCGCGCATAGTAAGGAGCTGGGGAATAGATGTGTGAGAGAATATGCCGGTAACCTTTCTTGAGAACAGGCAGACTCATCGCCGGCACAATATTAGTCGTTCCATCCACATTGTCTCCCGAGAATTCCGCGCACAACCGGCCTTCTCTTTTCATGCGCTCGTACAGCCGTGTGCCAGCGGGAGCCTGGAGCAGCCCCACCATGGCGGTCACGATGCCGCTTTGCTGGATGAAGTCGATCTGCTTCTGAAAAATGGAGAGAGCGTCATGGTCAAAACCGACGATGAAACCGCCCTGGACCTGCAGCCCGGATCGCTGAATGCGTTTAACATCTTCGATCATCACGCGGCCCTTATTCTGTTGTTTCTTGCATTCAGCCAGACAGTTCTCATCCGGCGTTTCGATCCCGATGAAGACCCCGGTGAATCCGGCTTCAGCCATCAGGTCCATCAGCGGCTGGTCATCGGCCAAATCGATTGACGTCTCAGTGAAAAACGTATTTCCTGATTTTCCCCTGCGCCACTTGATCAAAGCAGGCAGAAGAGCGTCTTTCAGAAAAGCCTTCGTGCCGATGAAATTGTCGTCCACAAAGAACACATCGCCGCGCCATCCCCATGCATACAGGCTGTCAAGTTCATCCGTGACTTGCTGTGATGTCTTCATGCGCACGCGGTGCCCGAACAGGGCGGTCACATTGCAGAAATCGCAGTTGAACGGGCAACCGCGCGAAAACTGGATGCTCATGGTCGCATAGCTTCTCATGTCCAACAAATTCCAAAGGGGCTTCGGCGTCAGATGCAAATCCGCATGCTCTCGGGTCTGATAGACTCGTTTTGGGCATCCTCGCGCCCAATCTTCAAGAAAAGGCGGCAGCGTCAATTCAGCCTCGTTCAGCACGAAATGGTCCACGTTTCCGAACAGCCCATACTCGCTGCTGAACAGCGGCCCCCCGGCGACGACGCGGAGTTCCGCCGCCTTGCACCGGTTGATGATGCGGCGGGCAGACTCGCGCTGAACAACCATCGCGCTGATGAAGACGCAATCTGCCCAGGCCAAGTCCTGGTCAGTGAGGCTTCGCACGTTGGTGTCCACGAGCCGCATGGACCATTCGGACGGCAGCATCGCCGCGACGGTAATTAACCCCAGAGGAGGCAGCGCCGATCGCTTCCCCACAAACTCAAGCGCATGCTTGAAGCTCCAAAAAGTGTCAGGGAATTCGGGATAGATCAGAAGAATGTTCATCCGAGACCTCCTTTGATGTACGGCAGCCTCCTTTTGGGCTTCGCTCTCCAGTATGAATATTACGCGTTGACTCACGCCTTCGGCTATGGGGTCTAACCCTACCGGCCTGAAGATTCCGGGTCATGTAATTGGAATTTCCGCCTAACCCGCGATCGCCGTTTCGGGAGGAAGACACCTTCACCGGACTTTCATTTCAACGTGATGCGTACCGTGATCGTCGCAGAGCGGAATGGCCGCACCCGACAGTTCTTTTCCGTCAAGGGAAAGCGGAACAGCTTCGTGAGCCTCACTGGGGAGACGGGTCACCGTGATGTGGTAGACCGTTTGCCTGTAGCGGTAGCGGATTGTGAAGGTTGCCCACCCTTTCGGCAGCAACGGAGTCAAATGTAAGTGGTCGCCCTCCAGGTTCACGCCCAGAAGGCTTTCGATCAGCAGACGATACATCCAGCCTGCAGACCCCGTATACCATGTCCACCCTCCCCTGCCCGTGTGCGGTGCAACCGCATAGACATCAGCCGCGACAACATATGGCTCCACTTGATAGACCGCGATACGCTCAGGCGTCCCGCCGTGACGGACTGGATTAAGTAGCTTAAACAGCTCCCACGCGCGTTCTCCCTCGCCCATGAGCGCGAAGGCCATGGCAGTCCAAATCGCGCCGTGGGTATATTGGCCGCCGTTCTCGCGCACGCCCGGAATATAACCTTTGATGTAACCGGGATTGAGCACGGACTGGTCGAACGGCGGATCAAACAACTGAATCAGTCCCGAGTCGTGGCGGACCAGGCGCTGATAAGCGGCGTGCATGGCCTGGCGCGCGCGGGTCGGGTCGCCGGCCTCGCTGAGCACCGACCAGCTTTGAGGCAGGGAATCGATCTGGCACTCCGTATTGGTCTGGGAACCGAGCACTTCGCCGTTGTCGAAGAAGGCGCGACGATACCACTGCCCGTCCCAAGCGGACCGCTCGATGTTCTTCTGCAACTGCTGCATTTCTGACATGCAGCGATCGGCGAACGGCAAATCGCTGCGCAAACGTGCCAGTTTGGCGAACCGGGCAAGCACGTCGCAAAGGAAGAAAGCGAGCCAGACGCTTTCACCGCGTCCCAGATGGCCCACCCGATTCATGCCGTCATTCCAGTCGCCGCAACCGATCAGCGGCAGGCCGTGTTCGCCGAACTTTAGCCCGTGCTCGATGGCACGTACACAATGCTGGTAAAGCGTGGCAGTCTCCTCGGAACGATTCGGCAAATCATAGTAAGCCTCCTCCTCAGGCTTGACCGGCCGAGCCTCCAGGAAGGCAATCTTTTCATCAAGAACACCGGCGTCAGCGACACATGAAACGTACCGGCAGGCCGCGTAAGGCAGCCACAGAAAATCGTCGGAAAAATGTGTCCGCACGCCGCGTCCCGCCGGCGGATGCCACCAATGTTGTACATCGCCTTCACGGAATTGATGCGCGGCGGCGCGGAGCAGATGCTCACGCGTGAGCGCCGGCTCGGCATGTACCAACGCCATCACGTCTTGTAGCTGGTCACGGAACCCGTAAGCGCCGCCGGATTGATAAAACCCCGTCCGCCCCCAGAGCCGGCCGCTCAGGGTTTGATACAGCAGCCAGCCGTTTGCCATCACATTCACGGCCGGATCAGGCGTGTCCACGCTCACCGCGCCGAGAGTTTGACTCCAGTATGACCTTACGTCTTCGAGCGCAGTGCGACCTGCGCCCACAAGACGAAATCGTTGGATCAGGTTCTGCACATCGGCTGGGCTGCGTCCGGCACCAAGCCGAAAGCTCGTTTCGCGCTCCTGCCCATCTTGCAACGTGAACGCGATTTGCATCGCGCCGCAGGGATCCAGCCCCGCACCGACTTTGCCGGAAAGGCGTGTGCGCTTCAGGGCCGCAGGCTGCGACAGGTTTCCGTTTCCGCCAATGAATTCTTTCCGGTCTCCGGTGATCGAACGCGCCGCATCGTTCACGTCCAAAAAAACGATGCGCCCGGGAAATTCGGTATTGTAATAGTTGCGGGCAAGCAGCGTGCCGGTTTTGAGGTCCACTTCGGTTTGCACGTGCAAGAGAGTTTTGCGCCTCACGTCGCCCAACACCCATTCCCAGTAGCCGGTGACCGAAACGCGGCGCGGACGCCCGGAAACGTTGCGCACTTTCAGGACCATAAACTTCACGGGAGCGTCCATCGCCACATAAACCCACAGTTCGGACACAATGCCGTTTTCGGAATGCTCGAACACGGTGTAGCCAAAACCATGGCGAATGACATACGGCGTTGTGCCGCGCGCAGGCAAAGGCGTGGGGGACCAAAACTGTCCGGTCAGCTCATCGCGGATGTAAAAGGACTCTCCGCTGGTATCTTGAACGAGATCGTTATTCCATGGCGTCAACCGGAACTCATGGGCGTTTTCCAACCAGGTATACGCAGACCCGCTTTCGGACACAACGGTCCCGAAATGAGGATTGGCCAGCACATTGACCCACGGCATCGGTGTCATCTGACCGGGCCCGAGGGTGATGACATATTCGCGGCCATCGCGGGTGAATCCGCCCAAACCGTTCGCGAAAAGCAATTCGCGAGGCCGAAGCGGCTCAGTCAAATCGTCATGACAGGAGCGCGTGGGTGTCAGGGACGGGACTGAAAGCTCCAGAACCTTGCGGTGTTCCAACTGCTCCGCCAACGTTCCTTTCTCATCGTCCAGCACGATTCGAGCTGTAACTTGCAGCAGCACGCGATCATCATTGGAGATTTGCTCAAGACGCCGGACAAAGATGCCGCCCGGCTTGTCCAGCATTTGCGCTTCAATCCCGGATGCGATCAGGCCGGTGATTTGCTCGTGCAAAGACTGGTGGTACACCGACACGTCTTCGTTCAAAATGACCAGTTCAACGGTCAACCCCTTCATGCGCCAGTAGGAATGCGCCCGGATCAACTGGCGCACGATTTCGATCTTCGCCGTGTCGCTGATGCGGAGAAGGACGAGCGGCGCGTCACCCGAAATGCCATAGCTCCAAAGACCGTTTTGGCCGCGCCGATTGTTGCGCAGCACGCTGGGGTTGGCTCTTCGGGCGGGGTCGGCATATATTAGCGCGCCGGCCAGCCGACCGTAGAGTTGGGCTTCCGCCTCCGTGGCGTTGAGCTGGTGTAAGGTCACCTGGCTGTGGGTCCACGCAAGATCGAAGGCGCGGTCAGCCATGCGCGAACTTTGATATTTTTCAATATAGGCCAAAGCCGCCTCCCGGCTTTCGGTCACCCCCAGAACCAGATCGATGCTGACGGATCCGTGGGGCGGAACAGCGACCGTGCGCCGCAGCGAAATGATGGGGTCAAGCACGGAGCCGACGGTGTTGGACAAGGGCGCCACGCCCTGCATCGCGGCCGGAGAGGCCAGCGTTCCGCCGCGACCGATAAAGCGGCCCCGGTCGGTTTCGCAGGAGATTTCACCCTGTCCGCCCTCTTGAGCCACCATCAGATGCAGGAGCCACGGCGGTTTTTCTTCCAGTGAGCGGGCCCGGCGGGTACAAAGAATGGAGGAGGAGGCATGCTCGAATTCAGTTTGCACGAACAGATTGCTGAAAGCGGGATGCGACTCGTCCGCTGCCTGGCTCGCGAGCGCAACTTCCGCGTAGCTGGTCAGCTCGATGACGCGTGCGGCAGGTGTTCGATTGGTGATCGTGATGCGCCGCAGCTCCACATCGTCTTCCGGTGACACACTGATTTCGGTATGGATGTCGAGCCCGACATGATGTTGCCGGAACTCCGCCCGCGCCTGCGTAAAAATGGCTTCGTAGCCTTTCATCTCACGCAAGACAGGCTGATAAGCGGTGGACCAAAACTCACCTGTCACCGGATCGCGCAGGTACACAAAGGTTCCCCAGCAATCGCACGTGGCGTCTTCGCGCCAGCGGGTAACTGCCAGATCGCGCCAGCGGCTGTAACCGCCGCCGGCGCTGCTGATGGCGACATGGTAGCGGCCGTTTGACAGAAGATGAACCTCGGGAGCCGATGGCGCGGGGTTCGTGAAAACGCGCATCGCGTTTTCGCCGGAGAGCGGACGCACAACCTCGGGAGCCGAACCCTCGGCCAAAACACTCGCGGCCGTCTTGGGCACCCGCTCCTGCAGCAGCAAATCCGCGGCCTTGAGCAGCGGGCAGGCCATGAAGCGCCGCTGCATGGGGAAGTCCAGCAACAAGTTATCCAGAGCCAGCAAACTCATTCCTTGATGGTGTGCCATGAAGGATCGGATCGTGACGCTTGTTTCGTCAGGAGGCAGGCGCGCGGGCGTGTAATCCACCGCCTCGTAGAAACCGTAAGCCCCTGAGCGCCCGTCGGCCGCCAGGCGCTGCAAGTTTTCACACGCTTTACGCGGCGCGATCATCAGCGCCATCGCTGTGGCGTAAGGGGTGATCACCAAATCTTCAGACAGGCCCCTTTTCAACCCCAACCCGGGCACGCCGAAGGCGCGGTATTGGTAGTTTAAATGAACGTCCGTCCGGTTATAACCCGATTCCGAAATGCCCCAGGGCACGCCGCTCAGCTTGCCATACTCGATTTGATGTTGAACCGCCGCCCGACAGGTGTGATCCAGCAGCGTGTTCTCGTAGTTGGGCATGATCAAAAGCGGCATCAGATATTCGAACATTGAGCCGCTCCATGAAACCAGCATCGGCTGGCCCCGCGAAGCGATTAGCAGGCGGCCCAGCGAGAACCAATGGTCCTGCGGAACTTGCCCTAAAGCAATGGCAACGTAGCTGCACAGGCGCGCTTCTGAAGCCAACAGGTCATAGAAGCTGGCATCGCTCCGGTGTTCGGTGACATTGAATCCGGTGGAAAACAGATCCCGCGCCGGATCGAAAAGAAAAGTGAAATCCATGGCGGCCAGTTCGTCGCACTGCTTGGCTAAGGTAGCCAGAGTGAGTTGCCGCTGACGGACATGCTGGCTTGCGTCCCGCAGACAGCAGGCGAGGTCCGTGAAATATCTTTGGCGCTCTTCACGGGATTGCGCCGGCCCATTTGAGTGTTCACGCAAAGCCGCTTCGATCAAGGGGCCGAGCGATTTCTCAAGCTTCACGGCCTTGCGAAATGTGAACGACGGGCCGAGACGGGAGAGCTTCTCCTCAATTTTTGTTGCCGCCGTTTTGGACGAGTTCTCCGTCTGTGCCGCCTGCGGAGGATGCTGTGCCGGCCCCTCCGAATCCCGCAAGCCCCGTCCGACTGGTGGTTTCAACGTGAGCCACGGTGCCAAAAAGAGCATGTCTGAAAGATCGTCCTCGCAATTCGATCGCAGCGTCTGCACCCATCCTTTGAGCTCTTCCTCCGCGTTTGCGAACTCAACGTCGAGCTGGGCCGCCTGCTCGGCTACGCGCTGCAACAAAGCGTACGCCGCTTGCAGGCTGGAAGGTTTGTGCGTCAACTCCGCGTCGAGCTGGGCCAGCGCGACATTTTCGCGGGCTAATGTTCTGAGGACCCCGACCGTGTCGCGCAGGCCCGAGAAAAGAGCGGGCGGAAACGTTCTTTCAACGGCGTGTTCCCTCAGACCGGAGCCGAGCGTCAGCAGGTGTCCCGCAAGGTTGCCGCTGTCCACGCTGGACACATAGTGCGGAAGGAGAGGTCGAAGCGTTCGCGTTTCATACCAATTGTAAAAATGGCCGCGATGCCGTTCGAGCCGCTGCAGGGTGGCAAGGGCGTTTTGCGTGCGACGGATCAAGCCGCCCACAGACAGATAGCCAAAATCGGCGGCGGCCAGATTGGCAAGCAAAGACAGGCCCATGTTCGTGGGCGAAGTCCGCGCGGCGATCATCGGCGCAGGAACCTCCTGAAAATTGTCGGGCGGCAGCCAGTTCTCCTGAGCGGTGACAAAGATCTCGAAGTAATGCCACGTCTTGCGGGCGGCGAATCTCAGGAACGTCATTTGTTCCGACGTCAGATCAGGCACCCGGGCATGAATGGGCTGGCTGATCCACCAGGCGACCCACGGCGCAACGAGCCAGAGGACGAGGAGCGGCAGAGCGACCACCAGTTGGTCTGGCTGTTGCGTCCGCAGAACAAGTCCGGCAGTCAGCGCGACAGCCGGAGAAATCCACATGGCGGAAAAAAAGCCGGCGAGCTCCGTCGTCTGCGTGCGTTCGGAATCACTCGATGTCTGCCACTCGAGACGTCGCTTGTGCGTCACCCAAAG
>Ga0075012_10000339_pt1 | contig 51140 bp, 50 predicted proteins | sample All_14_2_FD_71474 | JGI IMG/M metagenome (GOLD analysis project Ga0075012, IMG submission 71474) | Freshwater microbial communities in response to fracking from Pennsylvania, USA - Allegheny Zone_MetaG_DW_15 | ecosystem: Environmental > Aquatic > Deep subsurface > Groundwater > Drilled...
CCTTTTTTATGGGGACGACGGGGGGTGGGGTTTGGCGCACAAGTGATGGGGGTGAGACCTGGAAGTGTGTGACGGACGGCTTTTTTAAGACGGGGACGGTGGGGGCGATTGCCGTTGCACCGAGTCAGCCGAAGACGGTTTATGTGGGGATGGGGGAGCATGCGATTCGGGGGAACATTACACCCGGGGATGGAGTTTATCGGAGTGATGATGGGGGGGATACTTGGCGCTATTTGGGCTTGAAAGAGACGCAGTTTATTGGTCGGATTGTGGTGGATTCGAAGAATCCAGATGTGGCCTGGGTGGCGGCTTTGGGGCCGGTTTTTGGGCCGAGCAAGGATCGTGGACTTTATAAAACGACAGATGGGGGGAAGAGTTGGAAGAAGACGCTTTATGTGAGCGATGTTGCGGGGGCGATTGATGTTTCGGTTGCGCCAAGCAACCCGAAGGTGATGTTTGCGAGCACATGGGAAGCGTGGCGACGACCGTGGGAGATGGTTTCTGGAGGGGCAGGAAGTGGCCTCTATATGAGTACGGATGCGGGGGAAACGTGGAAGAGCATTCGAAACAACAAGGGTCTGCCGGGGGGAATTTGGGGTCGGATCGGGGTTGCGGTGAGTCCGGTTGATCCGAAGCGGATTTATACGATGATTGAGGCGGCGGAAGGCGGTCTTTATAGTAGTGATGATCAGGGGGCGACTTGGACGATGGTGAATAATTCACCGGGCCCGAGACAGCGGCCTTGGTATTACACGCATATTTATGCTGACCCAGTTGATCGGGACACGGTTTACATTTTGAATATTGAGTATTACAAATCGACGGATGGAGGCAAGACAATGCGTTCGGGGGTTGCGATGCACAGCGACCATCACGACATGTGGATTGATCCGGCGGACAATAAGAGGCTCGTTATGGCGAGCGATGGAGGGGCATCGGTCACAACGGATGGCGGAGCGGCTTGGACGGCGCAGGATTATCCTACGGGGCAGTTTTATCACGTTTCCACAGATAATGCGTTCCCTTACAACATCTTGGCGGCTCAGCAAGACAATTCAACAGTGAGGATTCCGAGTCGGACTCGGGGATCGGGGATTAAGGCTGAGGATTGGACTTCGACGGCAGGGGGGGAAAGTGGCTATGTTTCAGCGAAGCCGGATAATCCGGACATTGTTTTTGGCGGGAATTATGGGGGCGATCTGAGTTGGATCAATCACCGGACGAATATGAGTCGATCGGTTGACCCGTGGCCGGATAATCCGATTGGTCGAGGGGCGATTGAGGCGGTTGAGCGGTTCCAGTGGACATTCCCGATTGTGTTTTCGCCGCATGACCCGAATGTGCTTTATGTTGGTTCGCAGCATGTTTTGCGTAGTCGTGATTTGGGTGGAAGTTGGGAGCGGATTTCGCCGGACTTGACGACCGATAATTCAGCGAAACAACAGCCGAGTGGTGGGCCGATCAGCAAGGATAATACGGCGGTTGAGGTTCATTGCACGGTGTTTACAATTGCGGAATCACCGGTGAGAGCGGGGGTGATTTGGTCGGGCAGCGATGATGGTTTGATTTATATCACGCAGGATAATGGGGGATCGTGGGTCAATGTGACTCCGAAAGGGATCCCGGATGGGGCGACAGTGAGCATGATTGAGGCATCGCCTTTTGAGGCGGGCCGGGCGATTGCATCGGTGAACAATTATCGCCAAAACGACTTTAAGCCGTACATTTTCATCACAGATGACTACGGCAAGAGTTGGCGCGAAGATGTCAGCGGATTGCCGTCGGAGTATTGGGTGCGCGTTGTTCGGGAAGATTTGGCGGTTCCGGGTGTGCTTTATGCGGCTACGGAAGAGGGCGTTTATGCTAAAGCGAATTCGGGGGACTGGCAGAAACTGGGGGGATTGCCGGAGGTTCCGGTTCATGACTTGGTTTTGAAGGATAACGAAGTTGTGATTGCGACGCATGGTCGAGGCATTTATGTTTTGGACAGCGTTTTGCCCATTCGAAAGTCAGTAGGATTGCGGACAGCGCCTGAGATTGAGTTGTTCCGCGCTTTTGGTAACAACGCTCGGTTTGGGCCGGTGGGCGTGGGTGAAGTCGGCAAGAATCCATCGGGCACGGGTTTGCGGGTGGAATTTTGGTCGAAGTCTGATCGCGGTTCTGCAGAGATCACAATGTTGGACAGCGATGATTTTGCAGTTGCGAAGGTGACTTTGCCCAAAGTGACAAAGGGATTGAATGTTGCTTATTTGACTCCGAGCTATCCAGGTATGGAGACGTTTAATGGGATGCTGTTCTGGGGTGGATATACAGGGTCATTGAAGGCTCCTCCGGGCAAGTATCTCGTTACATTGAAGGTTGATGAGATAACTTTGCGCACAGAAGGAGAGTGGGCGAATAATCCGTTTAGTGATTCGACTCCGGAAGAGATGGTGGCGAAGTATGAACTGAGCCGTGAGATTGCGGACATGGCGTCGGAGGTGAATCGTTGGGTCATGCAATGTCGAGGGTATCGAACGGCGATTCAGGAGAATGTGAAGGGGACTCCTTTGATGGATGAGCGGCGGGAATATGCTTTGCGGTTGCTGGATTCGATTGAGGGCGCACTTTATCAGAATAAGGCGAAGGCAGGTCAAGATCTGCTCAATTATCCCATGCAGTTGAACAATCGACTGGCGGCACTTTTGGGGGCTACGCAAGGGGGCGACTTTGCGGCTCCGAAGCAATGCTGGGCGGTTCTGGAATCGTTGCGGCCCCTCTATGATTCGGAGAATCAGCGATTGACGCAGTTTAAGACGATCTTGGTGCCGGAGTTGAATAAGCTTCTGAAAGAAGCGGGCAAGCCTGAACTGGCACCGAAGTTTGAGGAGCTGAGACCGGGTCGGGGTGGAGTGCCGCGAACTGGTGAAGTTGCTCCGCTGGAGTTTGAGGGCCGATGATCGTTGCGCCGGGGTCGAGTTTGCTGTTTATTGGCGACAGCATTACGGACTGCGGTCGGGCTCGGCCGGTGGGAGAATCAATTAATGCGGGACTGGGAAATGGTTATGTTTCGCTGGTGGATTCTTATTTGAAGTTTAAACACGGTTCGAGCCGTATCCGGGTGCAGAATACGGGGATTGGCGGGAATACGGTTCGCGATTTGGCGGGCAGGTGGGATGAGGATGTTTTTGATTTGGAACCGGATTGGGTTTCGGTGATGATTGGGATTAATGATGTGTGGCGGCAGTTTGATACTTATTTAGAGGTGGAGAATCATGTGCGACTGCCGGAGTATCGGTCGACTTTGAATTCGCTGGTGGGGATGACGAAGGAGCGTTGCCAAGGGGTTGTGGTGATGAGTCCGTTTTTGGCAGAGCCTCATGTCGAGGATCCGATGAGATCGTTGATGGATGAATATGGGGCGAGCGCGATGGATATTGCCCGGAAGCATGATGCGATTTTTGTGGACGTACAGGGTGAACTTGATGCGTTTATGGTGCATGTCCCAAACATGGCGCTTTGTTCGGATCGCATTCATTTGTCACAGGCGGGGCATATGATGATGGCGTTTGCATTTTTGGAAGCGATTCGAGCGGTTTAAAGGAGGCATAAAAAAATCCCCGGAGTTTTGCTCCGGGGATTTTTGATTTTGGGGATTGGCTTAGTTGCCGCCTCCGCCACCACCACGTCCGCCACGTTGGTTGCGCATTTCTTCGTCAACCTTGGGGTCTCGCGTGAATTTTTCGCCTTTCATTTCGTCGAAGGCTTTGGTTTGATCGGCGGTGAGAACTTTTGCAAGTTCTGCATCGAGGATCTTGTTATTTTCTGCCATCAACGGCTGAATTTCGGATCGGTCGATTTCTCCGTTTTGCACGCGTTGGAAGATCGCTTGATTTGCGGCTTGCATGGATGCTTGCAGATCATCAATTTTGCGCTTTTGATCGACGTTGAACTTGAGTTCTTCTTGAACTTTTTTGTCCATCAATGCGGAGTTGCCTTGCATTTGCAGGGCAATTTGACCAAGTCGTTTGTTTTGAGCTTCATCCAAGACTTTGAGAACGCCATCTTCGTACGTCTTGTTCATTTCGGTCATTTTCTTTTGGATTTCGGTCATGTCGGGGCGTTCGCCACCACCGCCACCTTGTCCACGTTGACCGCCGCCCATGTTCTGGAATTCAGCTTGGAGTTTGTCGCGAAACTCTTTTTGGAGAGCGTCGAGTTTGGTGTTCTGGTCGGCTGTGGTTTTGAGGTCTTTGCGCACATCAGCACGGGCAACGAGGTTGGCCTTGCTGTTTTGCATTTGCATCATTCCGCCGCCGCGTTGGCCAAAGCCACCGGCACCGCGACCTTGTCCGCCTCCGCCTTGTTGGGCGTGAGCAGTGAGGGGAAGAACAGCGACACCCAGAATGAGGGTGGCGGCTGCGAGGGTTTTGAGGTTCATCATTGTCCAATTACCTTTTTGGGTCCGGTTTTGATTCCGGAGTCGCCTTTGCCGGTTGGCGGCAAGGCTTCTTTCATCGATTTTTGGCTGGGTTCAGACAGCCGTCGTTCTTCATCGGATCGTAGTCTGTCCGAGTCTTCGGGTGTTCGTACGATTCGTGGAGTTAAGAATACGAGGAGTTCGGTTTTGACTTCTTGTTTATCGCGTGATTTGAAGAGCTCACCGAGGATGGGAATGTCGCCGAGGATCGGAAGTTTTTTGACCGAGCTGGTGACAGTGCTTCTCATCATTCCACCGAGAACAACGGTGGAGCCATCGGCAACGGAGACCGTTGTGAAGGCTTGTCGTTGGTTAACGATGGGAGCGTTGAAGTCGGTGAATCCTTGGAGGTCGTTCGCGGTTTGCGTGACGTCAAGGGTGACCGTTCCGTTTGCGGTGATGCGCGGGACAACGTTCAAGACAATTCCGACATCTTGGAATGCATAGTTGAATGTGAGGTTTCCGTTCGCATCTTCTCGGGTGGATAGGATGTAGGGGATGCTCTGGGAAATATTGATTTCCGCTTCAACGTTGTTGCTGGTGAAGATGCGCGGGGTGCTGAGCACCTGGAACTTATCATCGGTTGCCAGGGCATTGATGAAGGTTGAGAAGTTCCCACCGGTGAGGGTGTATCGCAGACCCTGGAGGGCCGGGCTTGCAGTTTGATCGCCAAAGGTTGTGCCGACATTGCCGACCGTGCCTTGGTTGCCGAAAGCGGGGGTTTGGTTGAAGTTCCATTCAACTCCCATTTTGAGGGACTTGTCGAGAGTTGCTTCTACGATCAACGTTTCGATCATGACCTGCTCGGGGATTTGGTCGAGTTGACCAAGGATGGAACGAATGAGTTCCATGTTTTCCGGGGCAGTTACGATGATCAGGCTGTTGGTGTTGGGGTCGGGAATGATGTTGACTTGACCGCTGAGATCACGGACGTTAACGAGTCGACCATCGGCACCGCGTGCCACGTTACCAGAGCTACCTTGTTGGTTTTGTTGACCAAAGCCGCCGAAGAATCCGCCTTGTTGGGTTCGAACCTGGGTGTAGAGTTCGCTGTTGTCGTCTTCAAATTCGAGGACGAGTTCGTTTTCACCTTTCGCGTTTGATGAGATTCGAGCGGGGACGTCTTCGACTCCTCTTCCGCCGTTGAGACCACCACCGCCTCCGCCACCGGTGTTTCGGTTGCGGTTGTTATTGTTGTTATTGGTGTTGCGTCCGGTGTTCGTGTTGCCGCCACCGGTGCGACCACCGTTACGGTTGTTTGAACCGAAAGCACTGGTGAGCAATGTGGCGACGCTATCGGCGCGGGCGTTTTGGAGGGGGATAACGAACGTGGTGTTTTGAACTTCGACTTCTTTATCGAGTTCGGGCATCAGTTGTTCGATAATCTTGTGATTCTCGGTTGTGGCCGAGATGATGAGCGCGTTTGACCGGGTGTCGGCGGTGACGCTGGCTTCACCGGCTTGCGGGCCGGTTGCTCGGCGGATGAAGGCACCGAAACCGCCTTGGCTTTGCTGACCCGTGTTACCACGGCCCTGCGGTGCATTTGCGGTGAGAACGGACTGCACGGTAGTGACAAGATCGGATGCAGCGGCGAATTCAAGATTGTAAATCTTGGTCGTCAAGGGTGCATCGGTGAGTTGGTCAACCTTTTCGATCAGGTCTTCGACATCGCGTTGCTTGTTTTGGGGAGCGTTGACAATGACGGAGTTGCTGAAGTCATCGGATGATGCGCGGACGGACGGTTGTTGAGAACCGCCACCAAAGTTTTGGCCGCCAAATGAGAATCCGCCACCTCCGCCTCGTCCTCCGCGTTGGTTGCGGTTGTTACCGCCTCCACCGAAGAATGCGAAGGGGTTTGCGGCTTGCTCTTGTTGTTGGAATACTTCGTTGATGATGCGGGCAACCTCGGTTGCGCTGGCATATTTGATTCTGTAGACTTCGAGAGTTGTGGGGCTGTTGTTTTGACCCTGTTGCATCATGCGCATGAGGTCTTCTTGCGACATGTTGCCCATTCCGCCACGGTTTTCTTCGCGCTTTTTGATGACGAGGAGGTTGCCTTGCTTAACGAGTTCGTAGCTCCGGACACCGAGGGCGGCGTTCAGGATTTCGAAGGCCTCTTTGATGGGAACAGCTTTGGCGCTGCTGAGCGACATGGGCTCTTTGAGGTTCGGGTCTTTAATGATCGTGATGCCCGAGACTTTCATGAAGAGGTCGAGAACGAGGTCTACGTTGGCGTTACGGAAATTGAGTCGAACGGTTTTGTTCGGTAGGGTGAAGCCGTCTTCCCAAGCCGGTTTGCGTGTTTGGCCCTGGGATGAACCGCCCGTTGTGAATGGGTTCTGAGCAGGAGTACCGGCTTCGCCGAGGGCGATTGCAGGGCTCACTATTGAGAGAGCCATTGCGAGGGTACTAATTAGTTGCATTCGTTGCTTCATTTCCGTTTCCTTTTTTGGTATCTTGGGCGACTCGATTATTCGATGAGTTTGACTGTGAAATTCCGATGTTTCCGACAAGGGGATCAAATGGAGAGTTATTGGCGCTCAAATCGCCATCGTCTACTATTGGACGATCTTCTAGCAAGATAAACGTTTGAGTGAGGCCGTTTGGACCGGCGAGGGTTATGGAGTTTCGGGTGATGTCCATTAAGGTTGCGTTGCGGATGGTTTGCCCGACACTGAGATAGAGACCTTCTTGGGTGCCGTTGTTTTCGAGAAGGGCTTCGTTGCGTCCATCAAAGTTGACGATGCCGGTGAGGAACCAACCGGATTCGCCGTTCATGAAAGCAGGAGGAATTTGGTTGGGGACATCGGACGTTGTTGAGGATGATCGGGTCAGTTTGGAATCGATGACCGATGGGGTGAAGGCGTTGTTAAGGGGTTCATCGAGCCTGGTGAACTGGGCATTTTCATCTTCTTCGGTGAATGCCTGCACTTTTGCGCCTCGGGTTGATGAAGTGGTTGGCTTTTTGACTGTGGTTTCTGACGGCTCTGCCGATGGCTTTTCAGGCTCAGTGAGATAAAAACCAGCGATACCCAGGATTGCGATTCCTCCATAGAGGAACAGTTTTTTGTTAGGAACGGCCATCAGTTAGTTAGATTCCTTTGGTTGAGACGTAGGTTTTGTTGAATCGTTCGATAGTTCTTCTTTGATTTGGGCACCTTTTTTATTTTCGTTTGGGTTGGGGTTTTTGGTGGTGGCGACTTCTGAGGTACGGCCTTTTTTGACTTCGGGTTGCCGGATGTAGGCGATGACGCTTACGGTGGCGCTGACGACGTCGGTTTCTTGATCAACTGCGGCGAGTTGAACTTGGTTGAGACCGAGTCGGCTGGACTTGGTGTCGATGGCTTTTGTGAAGGCGACGACCTTGGGGAAGGGGCCTTCGATGAGGACGACGAAGTTGCTTCGGCTGATGTCTCCGTCGGCGACGGGGTTTTGCGGGCGGAAGCTTTTGAGGGTGACGCCTTGAGCTTTGGCCATGAGGGTGACGGATTGAAGAATTTGCGGAGTTACCGTTTCGGTCAATCCTTCCCAGATGGCCGGATCGGCGGCTTTGAGTTCTTCGAGTTCACGTTCTCGGACTGCGAGTTCGGCTTTGCCGGCGGCGACGGCTTCCTTACCGACTTCTTCGGCCTTTTTGGCATCGGGCATGGGGATGAGGAAGTTTGCGATTGCAATCCCGATTGTGAGGACAGCAAGAATGATGCTCATTGTTGTCCAGGTTTTGAGGTTGTCACCAATTTCTATGTTCATCGAGTTCGAGCTCTCTTATCTTTTTTGGGATCGGTTAGGGGCATGTTTCCAATAATGTGGGCCGTGATTGAGAATTGGACGACGGGGGTTTCTCCGATTATGTTGTTGTTGGAGAAAGCAAGTTTGACATCGCGGAGACGGGTTGAAGCGGTGAGCCCATCGAAAAATGCGCCAACTTGGGCGTTGCTGAGGGCGGTGCCTCTTACGGAGAGGTCTTTTCCTCGTTCTACGTTCATTCCGGTCAGCCAGAGTCCATCGGGGGCAGCATTTGCGGCGATTAGCAAGACATCGCTGATGTGTTGTTTTGGTTCGATGCCATCAACAACCATGTCGGTTTGTCCTTTGAGCTTTGAAATCTCGGTTGAGATGAGTCCGGATTGCTTTTTGAGGTTGTCGGTTCGCTTTGCGTATTGCTCTTGAACCTTTTTGACCTTTGTTAATTCTTCGTCTCGGCTGAGCCAGGCGGCGAAAACGGCGATGGCACAGCAGATGCCGAGATAGAGGGCGAGTCGCTTTCGGGAGCTGAGCTTGGAGGATGATGCGAGCGCGAGGTCTTCGGGAAGGCGCAGGTCGAGCTCGGTTGTGAGGGAGTTGAGATTGTTGAGGGGGTGTTCGTTGGCGAGCCGGACGTTGGGGGAGACGAATTCTTTGAGTGAACTGTGCGCAATAAGTGTGGGATCAGAGATTCCGGATGCGGCGGAGACCCGGGCGATTTCGCTTTCGATTTCGGCTTGGGTTGTGATGTTTCCGGCGACGCGGCTATAGATGACATGGCCACGGTCAACGGCGTCGAGGGCGATGCCTTCGGAACTGGGAGCGATGACGATGCTGCTGAGGGCGGAGTCACCAAGTTTTTCGGAACCGAGGCAAGCGGGAATGATGCGATCGAGTTTGGTGCCGGCGTGGTTGAAAAGCGCACGGGCTTGTTTGATCGTGTCGCTTTTGGTGGCGAAGATGACGAATTCGCGGCCCTCGGCGTTGATGTCTGGAGTGGCGATGAGATCGTAGGCGACTTCGGATGCGGGGAGGGGGAAGAGGTCTTCGAGTCGGAATCGGAGAAGATTACGGGCTTCGTCGAGTGGTACATCGGGGAGTCGGATGGCTTTGACGAATACTTGGCGACGTCCGAGAGCGAGGGTGATATGCTTGGGGTTGCCAATTGCGGCGAGCGCATCGGTTGGGCTCACGTGACTGGTGATCGCATGGGTAGTGGGATCTGAGACAAGACATGCCTCGGGCGACCATTCTATTACGGGGTGTTGGCTCATTGGTTATCTTGCATCCAGGAGGGTTGTTTCGGTCGTTGCGTCGAGTTCCCATCCCCATAAGGTGAGAGGGTCTCTTTGCAGCGGTCGATTCATTTTGAGAACTTTGGGTTGTCCGTCGATGACGACAACGGTGGCTTCAAGGAATGTGCTGGTTGTGCCTTTGATTCCTTGTAGGCGGACGATAAATGTGCGGCAACTGAGGGTAAAAAAGTCGCCGAGGTCGCTGAGGGTGTTTGTGGAGAAGCCGGGAATGTCGGTGAGGTCGCCGAGTTCTTCGAAGGAACCTTGCTGACCGATGATGCCTTGGACTTGGTCTTCAGTGATTTCGGGGATTGACCGAAGGACAAAATCTGGGGCGGTGTTGAGATTGATTTTGCCGGTGACGTAGGTTTCGGCGGTGATTGTGGCGACGTTGAGGATTGTTTTGGCATCTTGAGCGTTGAGCCCTTGGACGGCGAAAACTTGATTGAAGCTGGTGAATTGTCCTTGGGTGTTCCGGCGTTGGACGATGGCCTGGGCGGCTTGGTTGGTGAGTCCGGCTTGGACAAGCTGGGCGTTTTGTGCGACGTTGAGGTTGACACGTTCCGTCCCGTCAGCGCGGAGATTGGGCGATTGGGATTCGGTGGTGACCATGTCTGCGAGGGCGGGTGCTTCGCCGACGTTGCCGGTGGTGAGGATGTTGCTCGTGGTGTTTTCGGGTGGGTTTAGGACGAGGTAGGGGGTGAATCCTTTGATTAGGAAGAGGTCGGTTAGACTTTCCATTCTTCGGAGGCGCGTGTTGTAGGGCGTGGGGAGGGCGTTATAGTATTCGTCTTTTGCGCCGAGGAGTCGGGGTTGGAGTTGTTCTTCTCGCCAATCGAGCAGGGCGGCGACTTGCTCATCGGTGAGGTTCATTTTTGTGAGTTGCTCTTCGGGAGCGGTGTTGATGTTGACGAACCGGGTTGAGTCGATGATTTGGAGCCGGACGAATGAATCGCCGACGATGAATGATTCAGATCCGGTTTGGCCGATGGTGACCCATTCATCGGTGGAATTGATTGCGTTAATATCGGCAGCGGTGAGGGCAGCCATTGCGCGGGCGAGTCCGGCTTCGATTGCGAGATTGGCTTTGCGCTGGTCGAGGCGATTTGATTCTGACTTGATGTGGGAATCGAGGCGAGTGGCGAAGCTTGTGACGACGAGAAGTAGGACGACCATCGCGAATATTGCCATCATGAGCGCGGCACCGGATTGTTTGGTTCGGTTTTGTCTCATGGGCCGGTGGGAGCTCCTTCGGTGGTTTGAACGATAGGGTTGTCGGCAGTGACGTCACTTCCGGGGACGCGGAGGGTGATGTATTGCGGGTCGCCTTCTTCGAATTCGAGGGTGATGCGAATTGCGGGTGGCAATCGTCGCAACTCACCATTTATGGAATCCCAGGCGGTCAACCACTGAATGCCATCCCAGAATTCGTAGGAAATTGCGGTGACGTCGGGGATGAGAAGCCGTTCGGTGCCGCCTTGAGTGGGGTCTCCGTCGGCGGGAGTTTGAATGCGGAGAAATAGTCCGGTGCCGGAGCTGGTCGTACCAACGGGGGAGAGATCAAGGCTGACTTCGGACAGACCACCTTGGGGGCCGAATTGTTCGTGGAGTTCTTCGAAGTCGATGCTGTCGCTGAGAACGTAACCGCCTTCGAGGGGACGGCTGAGGGTTGTGAAGACGATGCCGTTGGTGGAAGTGGATTCGCCAGTTGGATCGGCGGCAACAAAATAGCTGAGGGTGTCGCCTTCGTCATCGCTGATGAATGCGCCTTGGATAAGACTTTCGAGGGTTTTGCGGGCGCCAAAACTATCTTGGTAGGCGTTGAGCCGCTCGGGGGTTGTTCGTTGATATTGCAGTGCGGCTTGGAATGCACTACCGATTGTCCCGATGATAAGTAGAGACATCGAGAGGGCAATGATCATTTCGATCAGGGTGAAGCCGCGCTGTTTCACTCGTTATTGCCTCCGGTTTGGGTTCCGGCACCATCGCCGGTGACGGCGGGAGGAGTGAATACAACGGTGGAGAGGGTGTATGTCCCTTTGTTCGTGGAATCGACAGTGAAAGTGATGCCGGTGAGATTTTCGATTCCGACATTAGCTTCTTCGACTGTCCAGGTGTAATCGTCGTAGCGGGGATCATCGAAACTGCCACCGGCTTCGGTTTGCCAGGCTTGAGTGGCGATGAGTTCACCCAGTTTTTCGTGGGCAATGCGGTCGATGAGGTCGCGTTCGGCGATTCGGCTTTCGGCTCGGGCGAGGCCACTGATGGCACCCACGAGCCCGGTCACACCGACGGCGAGTACGAAGACGGCCATCAGAACTTCGACAATGGTGAATCCGCGTTTAACCGACACGTTGTTCGATCTCCCCGGCGGGCCATTCATCTTCTTCTTGATCGTTTATGGTGCCTTCACTGACGCGGGTTGTTCCGGTTGTTGGGTTGACAATCAAAACGAAAGTTTGATTGTCCATTGTGAATTCGAGGTAGGCGCGGTCGGCGGTTCCATCGGGATAGAACCCGACTTGCCACTCGTTTTGGGATACGTTTTCTCGGTTGAGCTCGTAGGTTGTGAAAGAAGTCGTTTCGGTGGGGGCGACGCCGTTGCGGACTTGCCCGAGTTCGAAGTTATCGTCTTCGTCTTGGGCGATTTGCTCATCGGTGGTTGCTTCTTCAAGAAAATCCCAGCCGATCTGTCCATCGATATTAAATTTGATAACGGTGGCGCGATTTTGGCGCATGGCTTGGGTTCGGGCACGTTGAGCGACGGATTCGAGTTCTTGACGGAAGCCGATGGCGGCTTGTCCGCGCATCATTGCTCCGAGGGAGGGTGCGACAATCGAGGTAAGCATTATGATCAAGAAGACCACAATGCTTACTTCAACGATTGAGAACCCGCGTTGTCGCATGAATTTAGATTATTCGCCTGATTCGATGATGTCGGCGGCGTTGTCGGAGCCACCTTCTTGTCCGTCGCTACCAAGGCTGTAGAGGTAGTAGGAGGAGTCTCCATCGGGGCCGGGCCAGGAGTAAACGTAAGGGTTGCTCCAGCCGTCGCCGGTGATTGGCTTGGTGAGGTAGGGGCCTTTCCAACCGGGGACATCGTTGGGCGGGGTGCGTAAAGCTTCGAGCCCTTCTTCGGTTGACGGATACATTCCGGTATCGACATAGTAAAGGTCAAGCGACTTTCGAAGAACGACGAGGTCGCTTTTGGAACGGGCGACTTTTGCTTCGTCGGCACGACTGACGAGACGGGGCACGATCATCGCCGCCAGGATCGCGAGGATCAACATAACGACGAGGAGTTCGATGAGGGTAAAGCCCTTTCGGGTGAGTGATTTGATTCGCGGTTTCACGTTCATTTGACAAGTTCCTGTGCTTGGAAAATCGGGAGCATAACGCTGAGGATGACGAAAGCGACAAAGCCGCCCATGATCACGACGATTGCGGGTTCGAGGGCAGCGGTGAGGCGTCGGAGACCTTGCTCGACTTCAAAATCGAGGCTGTCGGCAACGCGGGAAAGCATTTTAGGGAGGTCGCCGGTTTCTTCGCCGATAGCGACCATGTGGGTGAGAACGGCGGGGAATTCGCCGGTGTCTTTCATGGCTTGGGCGATGGGGATACCTTCGCGAACATCTTGCACGACTCGGTTGGAGGTTTCGGAGAAAACAAGGTTTCCGGCGGCTTTTCCGGCGAGTTCGAGTCCGTCGAGAATGTTGACACCGCCATGGACGAGGGTTCCGAGGACGCGGGCGTATCGGCTTACCGTTGATTTTTTGACTATAGGGCCAGCCATCGGGAGTTGCATCAGCAACCGGTCGCGGGAAAGAGCGCCAGCGGGGGTGCGTGACCATGCTCGGAAAGCGAAGAATCCGACGATGAGGGCGACGATGATGACGACGCCGTTTTTGGTGAGGAAATCGGTGGTGGCAAGGAGGATTTTGGTTGTGGCGGGGAGGCTATCACCCATTCCGACGAATACGCTGCTGAGACGGGGAACGACAAAGGCAAGAAGGAATACAACGACGAAGATTGCTACGCCGGTCAGAACGGCGGGATAGACGAGGGCGGAAGTGACTTGGGAACGGCGTTCAACTTCACTTTCGAGGAGGTCGGCCATGCGTTCGCTTGATTCGGCGAATTGTCCACTGGCTTCACCAGCGCGGAGGGTTTGGGTGTAGACCTCGGGGAACAGCTTTTTGCCTTGCATGGCGAGGGCATCGCTGACGGGAAGTCCACCTTGGACTTCGGAGAGGGCGTGTTCGGCGGCTTCGGCAAGGGGGAGAGCTTCGGTTTGTTCGGCGAGGACTTCGAGGACACGGTCGAGCGGGAGACCGGCACTTGAGAGGTCGGCCATTCGCCGGGTGAAAAGGGCCAGATCGCTGCGGTTTGCGCGTTTACGTTTCTTTTCGGTTTGGCTGGCGCGGGTTTTTTCGGTGGCTTTGGCTTGCTCTTTGATATCGAGCAGGAATTTGCCTTCACGGGTGAGGATTGCGACGGCGGCACTTTGGTCGCTGGCTTCGAGAACACCGGTGCGTTTTCGGCCCGATGGTTCGACGGCGGAATAAGCAAATGTAGGCAAAGTTTAGATGTCCTCCCGTTGACAGACCCGGAGAACTTCTTCGGAAGTTGTGAGACCTTCGAGGACGGCGAGACGACCCTCGCCGAGGAGCGTTCGCATGCCTTGGGCTTTGAGGGCGTGGTCTTTGATGAGGCTAGCGGGTGAGTGATCGACGGTCATGCGTCGCACTTCTTCGTCGACGGTCATGAGCTCGTAAAGACCGCGTCGACCTTTGTAACCCGTGCCGCCGCACTTTTCGCACCCTTTTCCGATGCGGAATGGGTGGTTGTTGGGATCGTAGTCAGTGGGTGAAATGCCGATTGCGGCGAGAAGCTCGGGCTTTTCGTCGTGGGGCATGGCGCAGTTATTGCAAATGGTGCGGACGAGCCGCTGGGCAACGACACCGACGATGGAGGATGCGGCGAGATATGGTTCGACGCCCATATCGAGGAGTCGAGTGATGGCGCTGGGAGCGTCGTTTGTGTGGAGGGTGCTGAAAACAAGGTGACCGGTGAGGGCGGCGTGGATGGCGATTTCGGCGGTTTCGTGGTCGCGGATTTCACCGACCATAATGACGTCGGGGTCTTGGCGGACGATGGATCGCAGTCCGGAAGCAAAGGTGAGGCCGATATTGGCGCGAACTTGGATTTGACCGATTCCGGCGACTTGGTATTCGACGGGGTCTTCGATGGTGAGAATATTGAGTTTGGGAGAATAGATTTCTTGAAGGCCCGCGTAGAGGGTTGTGGATTTACCAGAACCGGTTGGTCCGGTGACGAGGATCATTCCGTAGGGGATGCCGATGACTTTTCGGAACAACGCGAGGGAGTCATCGCGCATACCGAGTTGGGACAGACCGAGCATGCCGGTGCCCTTATCGAGGATACGCATAACGGCGCGTTCGCCGTGGACTGTGGGGACGATTGAAACACGGACGTCGACTTGGCGTGCACCGATGGTGAGCTTGATGCGGCCGTCTTGGGGGAGTCGTCGTTCGGCGATGTTGAGTTCGGCAAGGATTTTAAGTCGGGAAATAACCGCGGCGTGCATTCGTCGGGCGGGGGACATGGCATCTTTGAGGATGCCGTCGGTGCGGAACCGGATTTTAAGTTCTTTTTCGTACGGTTCAACGTGGATGTCGCTGACGCCATCGCGGACGGCTTGGGCGAACATAAGGTTGACCATCTGAACGACGGCGGCTTCACCGGCGAGTTTTTGGAGGTCGGCAAGGTCGCTGACATCATCGGCGTCGATAATGTTCTCGTTATCGACCATTGATTCGCCGAGCATGCCTTCGAGAAAACGTTTTTCGAGGGCGTCGCGAATCATGGCCGGGTCGGCAACATAGACGGAAATATTCTTATTTACAAGTACAGCGAGGTCGTCGGTTGCGGGGAGGGAGTCGAGTGAACCGATGGCGACGCTGAGCGAGCCGTTGTTAGTTGAAAAAGGGAGGACTTGGTGCTTGAGGGCGAATTCTCGCGGCACGATATCGATGGCGGCAGGATCTGGTTTGTTTTCTTCCAGATTAACGTAGCTAAAGCCAAGTTCAGCTGCTTTTTGATGTTCGGGAGTGATTGCCACCTAGATAATTGTCCTCAATTCAAAACGACTTCTGTCCTGACGGTCATTTGAACCCGGAGTTCAGTCAAATTTCAAAACGTCCTACCGTTTTATGTTGAACCTTGTTTCATACGTTTTTGCGGGGAGCGAAGACTCCGAGAAATTTACGAATGAACCGTTTGTTTTATCGCCCGAGGGGTCGGCGGATGTGGCATCCGTGCCCGGCATTTTTCTCAAAGTAGTCTTGGTGATACTCTTCGGCGGGGAAAAATTCTTTTGCTTCTTCGATTTCGGTGACGATGGGTCGGTCGAAGAATTGTTGCGCCCAGGCTTTGGATTCTTCGGCGATTAGTTTTTGTTCGGGCGAATGGGTGTAAATTGCCGAGCGGTATTGGGTGCCGATATCGGGGCCTTGGCGGTTGAGGGTGGTGGGGTTGTGGATTTCCCAGAAAAAGTGGAGGATTTCTTTGTAGGAGATAATTTCGGAGTCGTATTCGATGCGGACGACTTCGGCGTGTCCGGTGAGTCCGCTGCAGACATCGCGGTAGGTGGGGTTGGGGAATGCGCCGTTTGAGTAGCCGGATACGGCAGTGATGACGCCGGGTTGCTTTTGGAAGAGGTCTTCTACGCCCCAGAAGCATCCGCCGGCGAGAGTTGCGTGTTCGATTGTTGGCATCTGATTCTCTTTAAGTTGATTTTTGCGGTTTCGTTCCGGTGGTTAGGACTTTTCTGATTCGTTGAGGGCGAGGGGGTCTTCGCTTTGCTCGTCTTCGGGTTTTTTGCCGGGGTGGAGGACTTCTTCGGCGTGGACTTTGACATCGGGGAGGGAGACGTTGGGAAGCGGGCGGGCGACATAGGCGCCGGACTTGGCTTTTTCTTTGACTCGGAGCATTTCGGCGCGTTCGCGGGCGCCTTCGGAGATTGGCCAGAGGGTGCGGTCGGCCCAGTAGGAGGTGAGAAATTCTTGCCAGACGCGGTCGTAGACGGCGATGGTTTGGTCGGCGATCCGGCCCCAATCGAAATCGGATTCAAGGCGTTCGTCGGCGGCGGCTTTGTACTGTTCGGTTTCTTTGGGGTTGCGGATGGCGTGGAGGATTGCCCAGGCGAGGGATTCGGGGTTTCCGGCGTAGTGGGTGATGCCGGTTTTTTCGTGGAGCACAACTTCTTTGAGCCCACCAGCATCGGAGGCGATGACGGCGGCTCCGGCGGCCATTCCTTCGAGAGCGACGATTCCGAACGGTTCGTAGAGGCTGGGGAAGACGGCGACATCGGCGCATCGGAAGAGTTGGTGGAGCGACCGATTGGCCATAAATCCGGTGAAGAGAACTTTATCTTTGAGGCCGTACCAGCGGACAAACTTTTCGAGGTTTTGGCGGTTGCCGCCGCCGACGATGACGAACTTGGTGTCCGGTTCGTTGGCGAGGACGACGGATGCGGCGTTGAGAAGGACGTGGATGCCTTTTTCGCGGACGAAACGGCCAACATACATGACGATCTTTTCTTCGGGGAGAGCGAGTTTGGATCGCCAAGCGGCTTTATCTTTATCTGACCATTCGAAGCGGAATTTTTCGGGATCGACGCCGTTATAGATGATATCGACTTTGTCGGAGGGGCAATTGAAGTAGCGGTTGACTTCGTCGCGCATGAATTCGGAGCAGACGATGACACGCCATGCTTCGTAGGTGAGCCAGTATTCGGCTTCGTGGATGTATTTTTGGAGGTCGGTGAAGATGCCGCCGTTTCGCCCTTGTTCGGTGGCGTGTACGGTTGCGATCATGGGGAGTTGGTATTCGTATTTGAGGGATCGCGCGGAATCGAGGCTGAGCCAATCGTGGGCGTGGAAGATTGTGGGTTTGCCTTCTTCGCGCCACTCTTCGAGGAGTTGACGGCAGCGAAGATCGGTGGCTTTGTTGAGAAGCTGGATTTCGTGAACGAAGTTGTCGGGTTCTTTATCGAGGTGGACGCGGTGGATCTGCACTCCGGATGGTTCGGTTTCTTCATCGGGAGCGAGGGGGGTTGCTTTGGTGACGACGTGGACTTCGATGCCTCGGGCGGCGAGTTTTTGCGAGAGTTCGTAGACGTGGGGGCTGATTCCGCCGACGATTCGGGGCGGATATTCCCAAGAGAGCATGACGACTCGCATTGAGTTTATTGTGGCTGATTGGTGAGGCAGGTTAGTAGCTTTGGTAAGTGTTCTTGACGGTGCCATCGTCGAAGAGGTCAATTACAGCGATTCCGGGAGGGAATTCGTAATAGTTGCCGCCCCACCAACTGCCGCTGACGGCCCCGTTGCAGAAGTAATCAACGCCAAGGAAGTTGGCGGCATCGACCTGGTGCATGTGACCAGAGACGGCGGCGCGGACATTTTTGTGTTTGTGGAAGAGATTTTTGATTTTGAGAAAGTCGAGGTGCATCCATGAACCGGGGATGATCCAGTTGCCAGTTTTGGCGTTGTCGCCATCGACGAAACCACAGACGCAGACGAGGGGGATGTGGGAGGAGACGAGGATGTTGGTGGAGGCGGGAGTGTTTTTGAGTTCGTCTTCGAGCCAGCCGAATTGGTCGTCATCGAGTTTGGAGGTGTAGCTGCCTTCGAGGTGGAAGATGCTGTCGAGAACGATGATTTTCCAGCCATTTTTTGTGATGGAGTAGTACGGCTTTTCGAGAGCGAATTCTTCGAGAGCCCATTTTTTGCCCCACTTTGGTTCTGATCCGGTGGTTTTTGATGACTTGTACCAGCCCCAGACATCGTGATTGCCGAGGGTGTGGATGGCGGGGATTTCGATGTTAGCTTTTTTGACGGATTGGTACGACTTCCATTGAGCGGCGGTGGATGCTTCGTCGGCGCCGAGGGTTTCCATGACTTCATCGCCACCGAATAGGATGTAGTCGGGTTTGGGGTTGAGGGATTGGGCAGCGGCGATGGCTTTTTCGAACCCTTGTTGGGCTTTTGATTCGGTGGTGATGTGGGTGTCGGTGAGGTGGGCGAGGCGGAGTTGTCGCTTAGGAGTTTTTTGGGGAAGGTTGGGGAGGAGGGAGACGGCACCGGCGGTGAGGGTGGAACCAAGAAGGGTTCGGCGGGTGATTTGTTGCGACATAAAAATGACGATACCCAGGGAAATGATTCCCTGGGTTTTGGTTAACGCGAATTTATTATTCGGTGTTACTTTTTGCGTCGTCGGAGGGCGGCGAGGGCGGCGGCTCCGGCGAGGATGGTCATGGTTGCGGGTTCGGGGACGGCATCTGTCGTTGCGGTGAACGAGAAGTCGTCGATTGCCAAGCCAGGATCAGAACCTTCGTTGTCAATATCAAGCCAACGGAGCCAAACAGTTGAACCATCGGCGACGGGCGTTACAAATGTGATTGTGTCGGTAATATTGGTGAAATTCCCGCTCGCATTTCCATCCATGGCCCCCGATGTTGAAGAGTTGGTCAGTGAAGTGAAGTCGAGCGCTGTGTTAGCGACATAGCCAGATTCGCTGATAGTTGTAGCACCAACTTTATATCCAAAGGTGAGCACGTTACTTACCGATGATGCGGTTCGCCATTGCTCACCACGGTAGGAAATGGTCATATCTAGCAGATTTGCACCAGTGTTGTTCGTGATGGCAACTCCGTAATAGATCGGGCTCGTTGATCCGCTACCCAAGCTACCAAGAGCGCGATCTGTTATCGCATTAGTACCGGCTACACCGAAACTATATTGTCCACCTACACTCGAGGAACCTGTTCCGTAAAGAAATGCGGTGCGGCTTGAATGCCAACCGGGCAAAGTCGAGTTGTTCGTCCAAGTACCAGCTGCGGTTAATGAGTTAAAGTTCTCGGTCAATTCAGTGCCCGTAAAGGACAGGGATGCGAATGCGGATGAGACGAGGCACAATGGGGCCACGCTCAATATAAATTTCTTCATTTGTTACTCCTCTCGAGTCCACAAATCGCGGACAACGAAAGAATATATTACCAAATGAATTAAGTGATTATGCGGTGATCATTAATTCATGATTAAATTAGCACCAGATGCCCGGCAAAATCAAGTAATTCTGCCGGGCATCTGGTTGGGGATTCTATTCGAGGATTTCAGATTCAGCGATGCATTTATTTTCGTCGCCGCCGCGCCGCAAAGGCGGCGGCACCAGCAAGAATGGCAATTGTTGTGGGTTCGGGAACAGCATCTGCAGTTACTGAGAGATCATCAATCGTCAGGAAGTGATCATTGCTTACATCGTTGAGGTCTATCCAACGGAGCATGAGGGTCTCGCCCGCTTGGAGAGTGAGTCCGGTCAATCCAGAACTCAAAGATGTGTTGTTGGTGGGTGAATTTCCATCAAGAGCACTTCCACCAATCCCGACGGTTGGACTTGTAAATGTTAGGCCGGGAACGCTGGTTACGGTTGCGGCAAGGATTGAGGAAATGGTAGGAGAAGTGCCAACTGCATAGCCGAAAGTAAGATCGTGGCTCGAGGCAAAGTCTCTCCGGAATTGTTCTCCTCGGTAGGAGACAACAAAATTTTCGAGAGCGGAACTGGAATTGTTTGTGAGGAAAAGTGCAAGTGCGTTTCTCCCTGTTCCGGATGCGCCGGAGAACGCATTTGATGGGGCAAAACCAAGTGAGCGGTCGGTCAATGGATTGGTGCCCGTTACACCGAAGGAGTACAAACCTGCAGTGGTGGTTGACCCGGTATTGATTCCGATGGTCGAAATTGAAGCAGTCGCATCAGTTCCGGCATACCAACCCGCCAACGTTGTGTTGTTAGACCAGGTGGTGCTCGAAGTTGACGGCAACGAATCAAAGTTTTGGGAATATGATCCGGCAAAATTGACTTGCGCCGATGCAATTGTTGCCAGGCACAGGGGTGCCGCGATTATGATGAGTTTTTTCAATTGTGCTCCTCTCGAGTCCCCAAAATCAGGGACAACGATGAAACACTTTACCAAAAGTCCAAGATGAATTCTTAAAGATTGATATTATCTACGCGATCTTTTCCCCTGACCCGGCAAAGACTAGTAATTTTGCCGGGTCAGGGGAATAAGTCTATTCGAGAATTTCGAATGTGCCTTCTTGTTTATGGTCGCCCATTGTGAGTTTGACTTTGTATTTTCCGGGACGGGAGTGCCATTTGTTCATGAACATCTCTTCGGACTTATCGGCGAGTTTGTGCCAGTCGTCGGGTTCGAGGTTCCAGATGATGCGGTTGAATCCGGGGGCATTGGTTCCGGCAAGAGTTTTGACTTTGACGCCCTTTTCGTTTTCGATGATGCAACTGATGTCGTCGCCGGCATATTCGCTGATCCAGTAGTCGATATAGATGCCTTTGGGGGCATTGGGAGCGCGGAACATTTTGTGGCTCCAGAGTCCGTTGTAGTGCAGTTTTTGGGTGGGTTTGACGTTGCGGAGGCTGAACAGATGGAGGGCTTTGGCGAGGACTTCGCTGGTTGCTTCTCCGATCCAGTTAGCGTTATCGAGAACCCATACTGATCGTCCATGGGTGCCGATTACGATATCGCGGTCACGGAGGTGCTGTTTGATATCGTAGACGGGAACAGTTGGTAGGTTCTTACCGTGCATTTTTACCCATGTTGCGCCTTGGTCGAGGCTGACATACATGGCACTTTCGGTACCGCAGTAGAGAACGTTTTCGTTCTTGTCGTCTTCGCGAACGACCATGACGCTGTGGCTCTGTGGGAGATTGCCGGTGATTTCAGACCATGATTTTCCGAAATCGTTGGTGACCATGACGCAGGGGGTCATGTCGTCGGAGCGGTGCCCGTCGAGGGAGGCGTAACATCGTCCTTCAGCGAAATGAGATGGTTCGAGTCGGCTGACGTAGCGGTCTTTTCCGCTTTTAGGCGTGACGTTGTCCCATGATTTGCCGTCGTTTTGCGTGACGTAAATAAGGCCGTCGTCGGAACCTGACCAGAGGATTCCGGCTTTGGTTGGGGATTCGGCGAGGCTGACGATGGTGCAGAAGTTCTCAGCGTTTGAACCGGCAGTGGTCATTTTTGCGCCATCGGCGGTGGTGAGATCGGGGCTGATTGCTTCCCAGTTATCGCCTTTTTTGGTGAGTTTGAAAACCATGTTGCCACCGAGGTAGAGGGCGTCGTTGCTGTGCTTGCTGACGAAGAACGGGGAGTTCCAGTTGAATCGGTGTCCGGGTTGACCTTCTCGGGCTTCGGGGATTAGCCATCGTTTTTCACCGGTTTTGAGGTTGACGCGGGTGACGTTCCCGCCCTGCCACTCGGCGTAGACCACGTCGGGATCTTCGGCATCGAAATCCATGTGGAAGCCGTCGCCCCATTGCACGAATTCGATGTCGCTGTTTGTGAGGCCGGTAGCCGGGGTGCGGCAAGCTTTTTCTTCTTCGGCTTCGCGGACTGGGTTGCTGGAGGGCCAGACCCATGAACCGTTGTCTTGAAGTCCGCCAGCGATTCGATACGGCTCGGAGTTGTCGAGGGCGATGTTGTAGAACTGTCCGACGGCGATGGTGTTGAGGAAGTCCCAGTTTTCGCCTTTGTCGAAGGTTTGATAGGCGCCGCCATCGGTGCCGATGACGATGTGGGTGGGGTCGTTGGGGTCGACAATGATTGCGTGGTGGTCGGCGTGGAGGAGATCACCCCATCCGCCACGGAATGTTTCGCCGCCGTCATCGCTGACTTCGGTTGTCCAGCCGAGCATGTATACGCGGTTGTCGTCTTGACTGTCGAATTTGATTTTGCTGAAGTAGAAGGCGCGGGGGGATCGGTGGGAACAGCGTCTCCAGGTTTCGCCACCATCTTCGGATCGGAAGACTCCGCCGCCACGCATTCGGTCGTCACGGATGGAGTTGGCTCCGCCATCGGTGGCTTCTACTACGGCGATGATTTTGTTTGTATCTTGGAGGAATACATCAAGGCCGATGCGACCAGTGTTTTTGGGAAGATTTTTGGTGAGTTGCTTCCAGGTTTTGCCGCCGTCGGTGGATTTGTAGATGCCGCCTTTTTTCCCGCCAGATTTGAAGCTGTAGGGTGATCGGAGTCGTTCGTAGAATGCGGCGTAGAGGGTGTCGGGGTTTTTGGGGTCGAGGCAGACGTCGCAGCAGCCAGTTTTTTCGTCGATGCCAAGGATTTTGGCCCAGGTTTTTCCGCCGTCGGTGGTTTTGTAGAGACCGCGTTCTTCGTTGTAACCCCAGAGGTGACCGAGAGCGGCGACGTAGCAGACATCGGGGTTGCGGGGATCGACGGCGATGCGGGGGATGTCGTGGGATTCGGCGAGACCGACGTTGGCCCAGGTTTTGCCGGAGTCGGTTGATCGGTAGACGCCGTTGCCCCAGCTAGAGGAGTTGCGTCCGTTTCCTTCTCCGGTGCCGACCCAGATGATTTTTTCTTTGCCTTTTTCGAGGCGTTCGGCTTTTTTGGTGGAGTTATCCCACCCTTCCCAGTCGGTGGGAGCATCGCAAACGGCGACGGCACCGATGGCGGAGGTGGTTTCTTTATCGAAGATGGGTTCGAAGGTGGTGCCGTGATTTTTTGTTCGCCAGAGTCCGGAGGTGGCGTAGGCGACGTAGTAGGTTTTTGTGTTGCCGGGGGCGAAACACATATCGCTGATTCGTCCGCCCATGATTGCGGGGCCAACGGATCGCCAGGGGAGTCGTTTGAGATCGGATTCTTGGAGAGTGCGTGTTGGAGATGTGGGAGTTGCCGCTTGAGGAGTCGTTTTTGTGGGGGCGGTCTTCTTCGATGCCATGACGTGGGAGTATACGCATCTGATAGGCAAAAAGGTGTCGGCAAATAATGAAGCTTTGGTGTTGATGAAATAGTCTCTATACTATCGAAATGGCAGGGTTGACGGAGCGGCAGAAGATTGGGCATCTGCTGAGGCGATTTGGGTTTGGGGCTTCGGTTTTGGAGATGGCGGAATTTGAGCCGCTGGGGGTGAAGGGGACGATGGATCGCTTGCTTGATTGGAGTGGGGCGGAGGATTTGGGCGATCCGCTACAGTTTGCATTCAAGAAAGACGAGGATGCAGAGCCGGGCGGGTATCGGTTTAGGTTGTGGTGGGTGATGCAGATGATCACGACCAAGCATCCGTTACGGGAGAAATTAGCTCTGTTTTGGCACGACCATTTTGCGGTGAATGAAGAGGATGTTCAGCACGGTTTGGCGATGCTGGATTATATGGAGCGGATTCGGGCGAATCCGGCGGGGAAATTTGGGGATATTTTGAATTCGCTGGTGAAGAGTCCGGCGTTGATGCGACAGTTGAATGTTGAGATGATCAGCCGGGCGACGCCGAATGAAAATTTTGCTCGGGAGTTGATGGAGCTTTATACGCTGGGTGAGGGGAATGGTTATTCGGAAAAGGATATTAAAGAAGTTGCCAAAGCAATAACGGGTTGGGCGCATCACGATGTTTATTGGCGGATGGGCGAGACCAATAATGCTCGGCTGAAATACATGAAGCAGTTTGATACTCCGGCGGTTTTTTATATTGTTGCGCCGGAAGTGACGGTGCCGGGTTCGAAGAATGTGCTGGGGAAGCAAGTTGAGTCAGGGGATGATGTTTTGAAGATGTTGGCGCATCATCCGCAGACGGCGAAATACATTTGTGAAAAGTTGTGGAGTTGGTTTGGTTATGAGAATCCGGAGCAGAAAGTGCTTGACCGGTTGGTGAAACGGTTTAATGATACGGATGGGGATATTAAGTTAGTTTTACGCGAGATGTCGGAGATGGATGAATTTTATTCGCCCAAGAGTTATCGAAGTTTGGTGAAGAATCCGGTGGATTATGTTGTGGGGATTTGCCGGGCGCAAAATGCGGCTCCGCGGTTGAAGAAAGATTTGGCGGAGAAAAAATCATATGATGATCCGATGTCGCAGGGGATGATGGATGCGTGCAGTGGGGCGATGTATTACATTAGTGAATGCGGCATGAATTTATTCTTCCCAGATACGGTCGCGGGATGGGATTGGCATGAAGGCTGGACAAGCACGAACATGTTGCTGAGGCGGCGTCAATTTACGGGGATTTTGACTTGGTATCCGGTGGAAGAGCAGGGCAAGGAGACGCTTTATTACCCGGATGAACCGGTGAAGTTTGTGATCAATGAAATTCGAAAGCGGAATCCGCAAGATGTTGAGGCGATGGTCAATGCTTTCTGCATGGTTTATGACTGCCAATTATCACCGGATCAACAAAAAGTATTGATTCAGCACTTTGAGAAACATGGCGGGGTTGCGTTGATGAAGGATGATCGGAGCTTTGGGTGGATTTGCACGTTGGCTTTGCAGTTGTTGGGTTCTGTGCCGGAATTTCAACTGTGCTAGCAGACTCATTTTTGCGACGGTTTCGGTTTGGAAAGGGTTGAATACCCCGTTATGGAATCCACGAGTTCTCAGGCGGCGGAGCATTCGCTTTCGGCGGATATTCTAGTTGTTTTTGAGCGAATGGGCGTGGAGGCAACGATTGGTGATCTCGTTGAATCTGTCCAGCATCGTGGGTTTGGGTTTTTGTTTGTGATTCTCAGTATTGTTCCGGTGATGCCGGCGACGAGCGGCATTGCGACGCCGTTTGGGATTCTTTCGATGTTGTTGGCGGCTCAGATTTGGTTGGGTCGGGATAAACCTTGGTTTCCGCCAAAGATTTTGGCAAAGAAGGTGGGTAATAGCTTGCGAAAGTTTTTGCAGAAGGCAGCTAGCACACTGCAGAAATTGGAGCGAAGGTTAAAGCCAAGGTGGGGTGGGCTTTATCGAGAGAACACCTTTCGCTATGTTATGGCTCCCTTGATTTTCCTTTGTTCCGTTTCGGTCGCGATTCCTTTGCCGGGGACTAACTCGGTTGCAGGATTGGCGATATTGTTGATCGGCTTGGGGATGCTTGAGGAAGATGGATTATTTGGTTTGGCGGGGATTGTAATTGCATTGGTAGGCTTGACAGCGGCGATTCTATCGATCTATTTTATTGTTACTTATGGGCCGCAGGGGATTGATATGATGAAGTCGATGATTCGGGGCCGTTAAGGCATCAGCCATTGAGCTGACCATTCTGGATCACTGAACGCGTAATGGCATCGGCGGTGCCCTTTGACATCGAGCAGATAGATGTCGAATGAGTTGATTTCGGTGACGATGACGCAGAAGTTTGGTTTTCCGGCTTCGCTTTCTTCTTCGGTTGGTTCGCGGTCTTGCAGGAAACCGGGGTATCCGTCGTCGGGATTACTGACGGGCGATCCAGGAGCGGATTCAGCAAGATAACACCGTCGAGAGATGAGGTGGGTTTCGTGCCAGGCGGTTTCAAACAGTTCACCTTGGGTGTGAATGGTGCAGATTCCTGTCGCACGAATCTGCGTGCGCAAAGTAGGTGAATAGAAAACCCATATGAGTGGATCGCCGGAATTGATGTTGTCAAATTTGTTGCTGCGCTGGTCGGAACTGAATCTGAGTGTTCTTTGATGTTGATTTGCGTGGCGAAGCACGACGGTTCGGGCATCGGATCCGTGGACAATGTTGTTGGCAACAACAGCGAGGCGGAATTCGTGGTTTCGTTTTGTGACAGCAAGTTCGAGTTCTTGCCAGGCTTTATTGAATGCCGCTTGCTGATCTGAGGTCATGGTACTGAATCTATTTTGCCCTTAGGTCTTTGAAGGGGGGTAGGTAAGTTGAGGTTATGAAAGTGGCTCAGAAAGCAATGGTTGGCTATGGTTTGGCAATGATTCTGATTGGGGCGCAGTCTTATTTTTTCCCAACGGGAAAGCCTTCGATTGTTAGTTTGATTGCGGCGGGTTCGATTGGTTTGATCGTTGCGCTGTTAGGGTTTTTCGCGAGCAAGGCGGAAAATCCACGCTGGTTTTATATTGCGGGAATTTTCTTTGCGTTTGTTGGTTGTTCACGGTTTATTGGGAATATATTCTCCGGGAAATTCACGATGTATCCGGGCGGGTTGGTGATCGTTTTGAGTCTTGGATTGATTGCTTTGCTTGGCTTGGGCCATGTGAGTGCAATGCGCAAACGCAAGCTTGAGTCAGCGGAGTAGGGGCATTTCTGCGACGGTGTAGTTGGCGTTGCCAACGGAGACAGTCGTTCCTGGTTCGATGAAGGCATTTTTGATAGTCGCGCTGGCGATGTAGCCAAATTCGGGGTGCGGGGCGGATCGGTGGACGATACCGATGCTTTGGTCTTGCGCTTTGACTTGGGAATCAGTGAATGGTTCAGTGCCGGTGAGGGCGACCCAGGATTTGTTGGTGTGTCCGCGGGCGTGGATTCGGTGGATCACTTCTTGCCCGACGTAACACCCCTTTGTGTAGGAGATGTGTTGTGCTTCGAATGCGGGCCCGAGTTCGGGGGGGAGGGTTTTTTTGCCAATTTCTTGACCGAAACGGGGGATGCCGGCGGTGATTTCAAGGGCGGGTAGGTGCTCTGGATTGAGAGGGGGCAGACTGGGTGAAGCGAAGCTATCAAATCCGCCGAATCCGGAGCGATCTCGGGCGAATTGGCCGGTGGCGTTTGCGCCTTGGATGCTGATGATTGGCTCATCAAGGAGAGTGGCGGTGACGTCTTCCATGATTACGAATTGATCGATGCGGTCGATGAGGATTTGGGGGTGCTCGGTGATAATAATTAAGTTCGAATCAGACTCATAGATGTTTAAAATTGTTTGGATTTGTCCCTTGGGATTGCAGAGGCAGCCATGGATTGGGTTTGACGCGGAGAGGTTGCGGATATCTTGAGTTATTTGACCTTGGAGCCATAACTTTGCGTCGATGCCTGTGAGTCTGATCGCTCGGTCTTCAGTGGGAAGGAGCATGGCAGACGTTTTGAGGGTTTTAATTGTGTCAGCGAGTGTCATGGGTGCGGTTGGTTTAGGATACGTTGCAACGGTGAAGGGTATTCGGGGCTATTCTAATAAAGATGAGTTTATTGAGCCTGTTGCTGGTGGGAGGGGGACTATTTTTTGCTGACCAGGAGAAGGGACGATTTGAGCGGAAAGCGGCGAACGATATTTTGGCGAAGGTGACCGATGGAAAAGGGCGGTTTGAAGTCAAAGTTCAGCCAACGCTATTGGGTGGTTTGACGGGTGAATTGGAGTCGGCCACGATCTCGGGTAGTGGCTTTACGCTTGATGAACTTCCGCTATTTACGGAGCCGGAACGGTCGAAAAGTGGGAAGATCGGAGAGTTGAGGTTGCGACTGACGGATTTCACTTTGCGGCGATTGAAGGTGGCGGAGTTGCAGGCGAATATTCCGGATTGTCGATATGATTTTGGGCTTGCAAAACGTGAGGGGTTGATTCGTTTGAGCCAGAGTGGGGAGGGTCAGGGTTTTGTGAAGTTGCGGGAGGAGGATCTGGCGCAGTATTTGATGAAGAAGTTTCGGGAAATCAAGCGGTGTACGGTGAAGCTTGATGGGAATACGGTTTGGGTGGAGGGGTATGGCGAGTTTATTATTGTGAATACGGAGTTTGCGGTGATTGCGGATTTGGGGGTTGAGGATGGGACGAAATTGGTATTGAAGAATGCGAAGGTGTTCTTTGATTGGCTTCGGGCGGATGGGCCGGCGGTTGAAGGTTTGCTCAAGACCTTGAATCCGGTTGTTGATTTGCAGAAGGATCTGGGGTTGTTTGATGCGGTTTATGTTGAGAAGATTAAGATTCAGAAGGGGATTTTGACGGCTTCGGGACGGACAAAGATTCCGGTGAAACCGGCTGACGAATCGGCGGTGAGTGACCGAAAATCTGTTAGAGATGACGCCGCTATTGCTGACACTTTTAGGAAGCAGCTTTGGAGAAGCACCGAACCAACAACAGGTTGAGCTTGGGCGGAAGTTGGCGCGTCAGTATGATCGCGACCATTGGCAACGGCAACTGGAATTGCCGCCGAATACGGGGCAGTTGGCTTCGATTTTAGAGGTTTACCGGGAAGATCGACGGGTTTTAGGAACTTGGAGCGAAGGGATTCGGAAGCTTGATGTGGAGTGGGCGATTCGGCTTTCGCCGGAGCTGATGTCGAGATGGTTAGGCTTTTTAAGCGAGCGAGAGGCTTGGGGTGACGGGGAACTCGATCGCCGGTGGCATTCGGTTAGACAGCAAGTTGGAGATCGCCCCGTTTTTATTGTGGTTTTGTCGGCGTTTCCGCGCAAGGAGCGGTTAGGTTTTGGAGATAGCATTGCGCCATCGACGGAGGAGCTTGACAATATTCGGGTGGTTTTTGAGCAGAAGGGACGGATTGTTGAGGCTGCGACTTATGAAGTGTGGCGTCAGAAGGCGGAAACCCGGAGTGAGCTCGATATGGTGCCGTGGTGGCAGTTCTCGCGATTGAAATTTGATTTAGCGAGCATGTTTGAGAAGGATTTTGAGCCACCAATTATTCAGCGGGGCGATTATTATCGAACTTGGAGTTGGGTTACTCCGGCAACGGATGTTGAGGAAGCGGCGTTGACCTTGAAAGTATTAAGTAAGAGAAAGATTCGGGAGACTACTTTTGAGTTTCCCGCCATTTGCGATATCGCCAAAGGGTGATGAACGCTTCGGGGGCGTCTGTCCAGCGGATTTTTTTACCGGCGGCTTTGGTTCGGGGTTCGTAGGTGATGGGAAGTTCTTTGATGGTCTCTCCCATGCGGATGGCTTTTGCGGTGACTTCGGGGCAGAATTCGAAGCGCTGGCATTCGAGGTCCATGCGGTTGATCAAGGTTCGGCGAAATGCTTTGTAGCAGGTGGCTTCGTCGGTGAGTTTTTGACCAAAGAGGATTTTGACGGCGAGGCGTAGGAGGAGGTTAACGATTTTGTTGGGAAGGGCCATGCCAGCGATTAGCCCGTGGTGGAATCGTGAACCGTAGACGACATTTGATTGTTTTTGGGTGATGGGTTCGATGAGAGCGGGGATTTCTTCGGGGCGGTATTCGAGATCGGCGTCTTGAATGATGACGGCTTCCCCGGTGCAGGCGGGTAATCCTTTGCGGATGGCGTTGCCTTTCCCGCTGGGTTTGGGGTTTGTGAGAACTTTGATTTTGTCGCCGAATTCGGCGAGGTATTGCCCGGTTCGGTCGGTGCTGCCATCGTTGATAACGACGATTTCGGGATTGATGGGGAGGGCGAGGAGGCGTTCGATTACTTCTTTAATCGTGTCTTCCTCGTTGTAAGCCGGAACGATCACCGAAACAACGGGTGGATTGCCGACTTCGCTCATCGGGGTTCAGGATACCTTGGCAAGTTAGGGCGGCAAGCGACTATGATAGGGGGAGAGATGGAACGGTTTGACACGTTGATTTTGGGAGGGAAAGTGGTGAGTTCGGCGGGGATTTCGGATTCAGACATTGGGATTCGGGCGGGGCAGATTGTGGCGGTCGGTGACTTGTCGGGGTTTGAAGCGGATCGCGTATTTGATGCAAAGGGGCTGCATATTTTTCCGGGGGCGATTGATACACAGGTTCATTTTAGGGAGCCGGGGATGGAGCATAAGGAGGATTTGGCATCGGGGACTCTGGCGGCGATTTGCGGTGGGGTGACAACAATTTTCGAGATGCCGAATACGAATCCGACGACGACGAGTGCGGAGGCTTTGGCGGATAAGCTGGCTCGGGCGAGAGGTCGTTCTTATTGCGATTACTCATTTTTTGTGGGTGCAGCGACGGGGAATTTGAGTGCATTGACGGAGCTTGAGAGGCTTCCGGGCACGCCGGGAATCAAGATGTTTGCGGGAAGTTCGACAGGTGATTTGTTGGTCGATGGTGTTGATAATCAACGAGAGGCGATGAAGCATGGTTCCCGTCCGATGCCGATACATTCGGAGGACGAGATGAGGTTGCGCGAAAGGAAAGGGTTATTTGGGGAACATCCCCATGTGCGCGTGCATCCGGAGATTCGGGATGCGGAGGCGGCGAGATTGAGCACAGAGCGATTGATTGGGCTGTGCGAGGAAACGGGGAGGGCGATTCATATTTTGCACGTCTCGACGAAGGAGGAGTTGTCTTTGCTACGCGATGCGAAAGCGAAGGGCTTGCCGGTGACTTGTGAGGTCACACCGCACCATTTGACGCTGAATTCTGAGCTTTACGAGACTTTGGGGACAAAGCTCCAGATGAACCCGCCGGTCAGGAGTGAAGATCATCGGGTAGCGATTTGGGAGGCGGTTAAGGAGGGGCTGTTTGATGTTTTTGGAAGCGACCATGCGCCGCATACGCTTGAGGAAAAGGGGAAACCTTACCCAGAATCGCCAAGCGGAATGCCAGGTGTTCAGACGTTGTTTCCGGTGATGCTTGACTGGAGTTTGCGGGGTGAATTGCCTTTGATGCAACTTGTTAAGATGATGATGGAACGTCCGGCGGAACTTTATGGCATCAAGGGCAAAGGCAAAATCGAAGGGGGTTTTGATGCGGATTTGATCTTGGTGGATTTAGATTCTTCTTGGGAAGTGACCGATGCGGCGATGAAGAGTAAGTGCGGATGGACTCCTTATGCGGACCGAACTTTGAAAGGTGTGATTCAGCGGGTGTTCTTGCGGGGTGAGCACGTTGTTGAATTGGGAGAGTCGCTGGATCGTCCAATTGGACAGGCGGTTCAATTTGATTGGAAATGAACCGTCTATTGATTGACCATGAGAATCGACGAAGACTTTTTGGAGGAATATGGTTTGGCGGATGGGCGAAAGGTTTTTCTGCGTTTGGTTCGTCCGGGCGATAAGGCGAGTTTTGTTGAGAGTTTGAATATTTGTAGTCAAAAGACGCTTTACAATCGGTTTATGGGTTCCAAACCGAAGTTTACGGAAGCGGAGCTGAAGTATTTGACGGAATGCGACTTTGAGAATCATGTCGCGATTGTTGGGTTTTGCGATGGACAGCTTGTGGCGGTCGGTCGGGCGGTTCGGTATCGGGGGCGACCGAGAGTGGCAGACGTGGGAATCATTATTGCGGACGCTTATCAGAGGTTTGGCTTGGGCACTTATTTGCTCGGATTGCTGATGATTGCGATGATTGAGCGCGGCGTTTTGGTGCTTTGTGGCGAGATGTTTTCGAGCAACAATGCGATGTTCCGGGTGATTGATGCGGTGCCGTTTGATGTGACTTGGGAACTGGATGGATCGGTTGCGAGCTTCGAAATTGATTTAACTTCAAATTAAGGGTGATTTTTGTGAGGAATACTGCGTATAGTCCGTTTATGCGCTCGATGAGACTCTTCGCGATGCTTGCAGTTTGTGTGACTGCCATTGGTTTCGCAGATACCGGCCTTGAACTTGCGACTTCTCGGGAAACCGATCTGAAGTTTGACGACTTATTCCCCCGCCGCTCCCATTTGGGGAGTTCGCCTCGCATTTTGGGTTGGTCACACGATGACCGTTATTTGGCCTTTGCTTGGAATCAATGGGGCGTGATCGGTAACGATTTGTGGCTTTATGATTCGCGCACGGGCAAATCGTCCCGAATGACGACTCCGGAAACGTTTTTGCCGTTTGATGGTGATATTCCGGATGCGATTAAGCAGTACGACGAGAATCAAAAGCGTTGGGATGAGTGGGAGAAGTTGACGGATGAAGAGTTCCGCAAGGAACAAGAGGAGTTCGAAAAGAAACAGCGTGAGGACAAAACTCCACGGAAATCGTATAGTGGCCCGAGTCAGGTTGAGTGGGCTCATTCGAAAGATGAATTTTTGATGACATATCGGGGGGATATATATCGCTGGAAGGTGGGAGAGAAGGCTCCGGTTCGATTGACGGATACAACGGACAACGAGAACAGCGTTGAGTATTTGCCGAATGATCAAGGCTTTGTTTTTCGACGCGGTTCTGGCGTTTATCGGATGCGATTCGATAGTCCGATGACGGTTCAGCTATCGCCAAGTCTTGAAGGCGGAGTGAACTTTGGTGGCTATTCCATCTCGCCCGATGGGAATCGGATGCTGGTTTTTGGTAACAAAGCAGTGGGCGGCACTCGACAAGTTGACTGGATTCAGTATCGCGGTCGATTTGCGACGGCTCAGAAAACGGATCGTGGAGTTGCGGATGATGATTTTAAGAGTGAGAGCTACATCTATCTTTACGATATTCGCGAAACAACGATTCTAGACAAGAGCAAAAAGAATGAGCCGTTTGAAATTTGGAAATGGACGGGGGGCGAAGAGTGGGAACAAACTTCGATTTCGGACAAGCCGTGGAGCAAAGATGGAAAGCGATTTGTGTTTGGATCGTGGGCTCGGGATAAGAAAGAACTGAAGATTAACGAAGCGGTTATTGATGATCGCAAAGTCAATGTGATCTACACGGGCACGAGCGATGGAGAGCATAGCGATCCGGGCATGGCCGATCCGTTTTATGCGGGTGATGATACTTCGGTTGTTGTGATGCTGAGCAAATCTGGCTGGCGCCAAATGCACTTGCTTGATGCTAAGGGCGGGGAGCGGCAGGTCACGAGCGGCAAGTTTGATGTTCTTCCTCAACAACTTGCGGCGGATGGAAAAAGTGTCCTGGTCACCAGTTCGAAAGAAGAACTTTCACGACTTGACTTTTATCGGGTGGATGTGACGACGGGTGTGATGAATCGGTTGTCGAATCAGGAAGGAAACCGTTCGCCAGCGGAATATGCGAACAAGTCGGACAAGTATGCGACCGTGTTTAGTTCGTGGTCGCAACTTCGGGAGCTTTATGTCAATGATGGCAAGGGTGAAAAGAAGCAGACCGATTCGCATCGTTCGGAGCAGTTTTGGTCGACGATTAAGCTGAAGCCGGAATTGTTCACCTTTAAAAACCGACATGGTGATGACATTCATTGCTATCAGATGCTTCCGAAAGACATGAAGCCGGGCGAAAAACGACCGCTCTTCATTTATGTCTATGGTGGACCGCTTGGTACGGGTCACTCGGTGACGGATGGGGCATTTAACTCAACGGCGTATATGTTCGCGCAGTATTTGACGCATACGCTGGGTTATATTACGGTGACAATTGATCCTCGTGGTCAGAGTGATTATGGTTCGGCTTTTGGTAAGGCGAACTGGGATAACGTCGGCGTCGCTCAGACGGAGGACATTGTTGATTTGATCAAGCATTACGATGCGAAAGGGATGGTTGATCGAAGCCGGGTTGGTCTGAATGGTTGGTCGTTTGGTGGATTCCAGACCCAACATACGATGTACACGCAGCCCGGTTGGGTGACACTTGGGATTGCCGGTGCAGGTCCGACAGAGTGGCAAAACTACAACACCTGGTATTCGGGTGGCGTTGTTGGGAATGCTCCGCGAGGCAAAGTTGAAGAAATTGATAAATATTCCTTGACCCATGTTGCAAAGAACCTTCAGTCGCCCTTGATGTTGCTGCACGGAGTTGAAGATACGAACGTGTTGTTCCAAGATACGATCCATGTCTATCAGCGACTGCTGAAGGCAGGGAAAGGGCCTTTGGTTGAGTTGGCGATTGATCCGACGGGTGGACATGGCATGGGTGGCGATATGAGTAATCGCGATCGCCATGCGATCTACCTGGGCTTTATCTTGAAGCACTGGGAAGCAAACCGCCAATCTGCCCAACCTGCACTCCCGTAAATCGGGAGTCGGGAACGGCAATCACCGAACCGTTGTCTTAACTGATATGAAGAGACAACGGTTCGGTTGGTTTTTGCCTGGACTCGCGGTAGCTGCAATTTTGATGCTGGGCTTTGGCCTTGGTCGGTTGGGCGCCAAAGATAGTTCAGTTTCGCCAGCCCCGGTTGTATTACAAAAGGTTCGACTGCTGGGTGACTTGCATTTGGTTGAGCATCAGTATCAGACCGTGATGACGATGGAGAGTCATAAGGATGCGGCACAGTGGACACAGTCTGTTCCGGTGTTGAATCAGTTGGCGAGCCATATTGTTGAGAAAAGCACACGCAACTCGGCACTTGTGACGGTGCAGGGGTCGGTAGAAGCGGGCGTTGATTTGAGTAAAGCAACGATAGATCAGCGTGGCGATCGGCTCGTTGTCTTGTTGCCGGCGGCGAAAATTTATCCGGCCAATGTTGATGCTGAGTTGCATTCACAGAAGCGAGCGATTGCCTGGGATGATCGCAATTTGGGATTGAAGGCACAGCGCGAAGGAGCTAAGCGTTTTGAGCGTTCGAGCTTGGAAGGTGGGATTTTGAAGACCGCCGAAGATCGTGCGCGGACCCAAGTGGTTGAACTGTTTGAATCTGCGGGTGTAGAATCCGTCGAAGTTCAGTTTGCTTTACAGTGATTTCTGTCACAGCGAACGAAGTTTTTATCGGTTTCTAACCGAGGATAAGAATGATGCGATTCGCGGGATTATTGGCACTGGTTTTTGTTGCGGGTATGTCGTTTGGTCAACGTGGGCCAACGGTGATCATGCCCGCCGAACATGTTATTGAGGGTGTTACGTTTGCGTTATCGGATGGCGTGTTCGTTCCGATTGACGAGTTGGCATCGGAACTTGGCATCGTAGCAGATTGGGATCCTAAAGCGAAGCGTTATCTAATTGGTGATGATAAGCTTGATAATAGTGATGTTCGCGTGTTGTTTGATGGGACGCCGCTGATTAATCTTTTGGCGTTGAAGGATGATTCGTTTACGGTGGAGTGGGATGAGGAACTGCGCGAGTACAGCGTTTCTTCGAAGACACATTTTGGGATTGTTTCGGTGCCTGAGCAGTGGGTTGAGGTGGATTTGGCGAGTCAGCATTTGCGAGGGTATCAGGGGAAAAGGCTTGTTATCAATACGAAAGTGAGCACAGGGAAACGAGGATTTTCAACACCGGTCGGTGAATACACCGCGGGTCCGGAGAAGAAACGCCATCGTGTGAGTGCGAAATATGAGAATGCGCCGATGCCTTACAGCGTTCAGTTGAGAGGCGGTTACTTTATTCACGGATCATCGAGTGTGCCGCGATATCCGGCTTCTCATGGATGCGTGCGAATGCCTTTGACAGGTATGAATGCAGCGAAATACTTTTTTGAATGGGTGAATCTGCAGACTCCGATCAGTGTTCGTCACGGTTGGTCGAGCAAAGTCACCCAGCGAGATGCGGAAAATTAAGCGAAGCGGAATTGAGGGCCGAACATGGCACCTTTTTTCAGCATTCCGCCGAGTTTGATGACGAGAGCCCATGCGAATCGAACGAGTCGCACGAGGGTTTCGACGGACGTTACTAACGCCGCAAGGGTGAGGAATATTTTGATGAGTTTTGCGATCCCAGCCATATTGTATTAGACGCCAAATTGAAGGTTAGGTTGCGTTTTTACCCATTTGTGACTTGCCAGTTGCCTTTGTTTCGGTCGTGCCAGTTGCGGACATCATCTTGATTTCGAGCGACTTCAATCATTGAGAGGTCGAGATCGGCGATGGCAATTCCTTCTTCGTTAAGATTTGTTTCGGCGAGGATGCCGCTTTCGGTGAATGGGGCGACGCTGGGGCAGAGGATTGCGCTTGTCCCGTAGGTTTGGGATACGGGTTCCCGATTAAGAGAACCGATAAGTGAGGCGTGGATTATGAAGATTTGGCATTCGACGGCGCGGGCGTGGCACGACCATCGCACTCGATTGAAGCCACGGCGGGTTTCGGTATAGGCGGGAACAGCGATGATTTGCGCGTCTGATTCGCAGAGTGATTTTGCGGCGAGGGGGAATTCGGAGTCGTAGCAGACGAGGGTGCCGAGATTGAGGTTGGGTTCTAAATGGAGGCCCTCTCCTTCATGAATCAACCATTCGTTGACTTCCCACTGCGTGAGGTTGTTCTTGTTTTGGAGGAACGAGCCGGTTGGTGTGCAGATGAGGGCGGAGTTGTAGGAGCCTTCAGGTTGCTCATTGAGGTGGGTGCCGGCAACGATCGTGATGTCGCTGACCTTAGCGATCGACTCGAAATACGAGCGGACGGCGGGGAATTCTGGGGCGAGAGTCTGGGCGACTTCATTTTGGGGGACATTGCCGTGGTAGGCGATGCGTTCGAGGTCGATTGATTCGGGCAAGACGATGAGCTGGGCGCCTTGTTTGACCGCTTGATTGATGAGTTCGGTTGCGTGATCGAGAAACTCATCGAGCGAGGCGATCTCGCGGATTTCCCAGCTAACAACGGCAGTTCTTAAGGTGTCCATTCGAGGATTACTCCAGCGTTTCCGCTTTCTTCGTCGTGCATGTAGTTTTCGATAATTCCTGTATAGGTGAGTCCCATTCTGAGGAGCGGCGTGAGCGTTCGGTCGGTTTTAGATTGATTGAGCACTTGATTGACGTATTCGGTGATGGTGAGAATTTTTGAGAGGTGGAAATCGGGGATTCGGCACACGGTGCCGTATTTGGTGAGTTTGAGCGATTTGACAAGATCGAACCGGGCGTTATAGAGAATTTTGGCCAATCCTTGATTGCGGTGGCTGGGATGAACGGAGATGTCGATTCCGTATAGAACTGTTCCGGCGGGGTTGTGGTTTGGTAGTGCGAGACCACCGGTGGCGTCTTCCCATGGTTCATGTTTTTGCCAATCAGGGAGGCTGATCAACATGTTCGTGCAACTGGCAATGACTTCCGAGTTGAGGGTGACGACAAACTGTCCTTCGGGAAATAGTTGCAGGTGGTTCTCGATGTGAGTAGCTTGCCAGAGCGAATCGATGGGGAATGGTTCGGGGAAGCATTCACGCTGCAATGAGACAACTCCGGGAATGTGGGAGGAATTGGTATTTTGGAGGCGGTAGTCCACAAGCGGGTTAAGGATATCGCTTATAGAAGAATATTGTGCATTTTTTGAATATTGGGCAAACACAATTCCGACTTTTGATGTACCACTTACTGGTATGTCAGATGTCCTTGAATTGCTATCGGGTCACGTTTTAAGCCCGGATTTACGGGAGGGAGCGAAGTTCTTTGCGGTGAGTGGCAATGGAGTGCTTTGTGCGGCGGGGAGCCGTTCGGGAGCGTTGGCGCTTTGGGCAACGGGTTCGGATGAAGTTCATTATATGAATGCGCAGCCAGTGAAGCGCAAAAACAAAGTGGAGTCTGAATTGCAGGCACTTTGGTTGAGTGAGACCGGCGATTTGCTCTATGCGGCGACTTCGATTGATGTTGTTGCGATTAATACTTCGACTCGAACGATGGCTTGGGATTATCAACAGAAGCGGCAGTGGGGTTTTTTGTCGAGCATTCCGCAGGGGGGTTATTTGTCGATTGGTGATGAACTGACGACTTACTATTCGAGTGGGGAGATTGTGACGTTGGATCGCCAGTCGAGGGTTTTGGGGAGCGAGACGCACAACTATACGGCGAGGATGGTGGAATCGGTGGGGGATGTGGTTTTTGGAACGGATGGCCATTGGATTTGGCAATGGTCGAAAGAGGTGGGCTTTGGCGGCAGAACTGAGATTGCCCACAAGCCATGTTTTTCATTGGCGGCATCGGGGGATGGTTCTTTGCTGGCGATTCGGTCAACGAATCGTGTGTTCCTTTATGGAGTTGCGGAGGCGGAAGTGATTGATGAAATTACTTGTGAGCCGGGGTTGCCACAGATGGTGGTGAGTTTTGACGGGTCGGCAATTGGGATGCTGAGTGAGGGACGAGTGCGATTTTTGGATCGCAGTGGCGACCTCTTGGCGGTTTACGAATCGGATGGTGATTTTCCGATTTCGATTCATAAATGCCAGGAGCATTTGGTGGTGGGAATGCGGAGTGGTCGGATTCACCAATTGGAATGGCCGAGTTAGGCTATTCGATAAATGAGCCGATTTGATCGAGGGTCTTTCTTGTGAGATCAGGGACTTGGCAGTCATCGGCGGGGTATCCGACGGGGATGATGACGAATGGACGTTCGTTTTGCGGTCGCAAGCAGATTTCACGAAGAAATGTCATTGGGGCAGGCGTGTGGGTGAGAGTTGCGAGTCCGGCGCGGTGAAGTGATTGGATGAGGAAACCAACAGCAATGCCAACACTTTCGCGGACATAGTAATTTTTTGAAGTGGAGTTGTCGGGATTGATCGTGTAATCCTCTCGAAAAACGACGATAAGCCACGGGGCATCGGTGAGGTGAGTTTTGATGAAATCTGTGCCTAATGGTTGCAGGGCGGCGAGCCATTCGGGTGTTGCGCGGCGATTGTAGAATTCTTGTTCTTCGATTTCGGCGGCTTTGCGGATGGCAGCTTTGACTTCGGGATTGGAGATGGCGACAAAGTGCCAGGGTTGTTTGTGGGCACCGTTGGGGGCGGTTCCGGCGATTTTGATTGCCGATTCAATGATTGCTTTGGGCACTGGATCGGTCGAGAAACTGCGGACGGTTCGTCGGGTTTTGGCGATTTCGTAATCGAGATGGATGACCGTGGCGGAATCTTCTTGAGGCATCCGTTCAGGGGTGTACGGAATAAATGGCGGCGTTTCGGTCATCAATTAGGAATCTACCCGCTTGATGGTTGATTCAGCAATTAAAGTGTTTCGGTGACTTTTTTGAGGTTTTGGGCGATGTCGGGATTGATGCCACGGGCGCGGGCGGCAAGGAGGGCGAGCCATTGACCAAATTGTATGTTCCAGATCGGATCCCAGATTCCGGCGTTCGGTTTGGGAGCTTCGATGACGGTTGCTCCGGTGGCGCGCAGATCGACGGGGACTTCGCCATAGAGAATGCATGCGGTGCCGTGGGTGGCGAGAGCTTTGGGGCCGTGGTGAAAATCGGCGATGGAGTAACTCTTGGCGGGGATGAGGGCGCATTCCATGAGTTTGAGGGCGGTTTCCACGGCGGTGCAGTAGCTGTAGCCTCGTCCGAGGGAGAAGATTGGATTGCAGCGGACGATGTGTCCACTGCTTTCGGAGGCGAGGGCGTGCGTGGTTTCGAGCCAGTCGAGCTTTGGAAGTTGGGGTGAGCCGAGATCAGCACCGAGGGCTTGTACCAGTTGAGCGACCGCGAGAAGGGATGCGGAGTACGTCTTTGTTGCGGCGATGCTGTGTTCTTCACCGGCATTGAGGAGGAGCGTGTGGTGGGCGGCTTCGCCGAGTCGGCTGTCGGGGGTATTTGTTATGGCGAGAGTTTCGTGGCCCTGATTACGGAGGTAGGCGATGACTTCGCTGACATCGGGGGCGGCACCGCTTTGGCTAATTCCGATGGCGAGACATTTGGGAAACTTGATATTGCTTTTGTATTGAGTGATGACGGAGGGGGCGGCAAGGGTGACGGGGATGCCGAGGTGGATTTCGATGAGGTACCGGGCGTAGAGGGCGGCGTGGTCGCTGGAGCCTCGCGCAGTGAGGAGAATGAGGTCGAATGATTTGCCTTGGAGGACTTGTTTTAGCTCAGATAAGTATCGATCTGCGTTTGCGGCAAGCACTTCGGGTTGCTCGGTAATTTCCTTTTCCATCCACTTGCCAAGGGCCATATCGCGGGGGAGAGTACCTAGCTATCGGGTAGGTTTACGTGACAATAGTCGTGAAGTTCGTGCCTATTGCGAAGCAGAGACGGGTTTTGAGTCGTCTTTGGAGATACAGATGATGATCGTGCCAATTCTTTGTGCAGCGGTGGCTTTTCAGGATGTTTCACTGAAAGAGTACACCAGTCCAACGACGGACATGCGTTTAAAATATCCCTCGAATTGGAGTTTGAAGAAGGATAGATATGCCGATGAACTCCGGTTCAAGGTGGATGGTAAGGATGTTTATGTTGAGTTGATGGGGATTGAGATGAACTTTCCTGCCCAGCATTGGCAAGATGTGACCCGGGAGATCAATACGAATAATGATCGCGCGGTTTTGCGGCAGTGGGAGGAAGAGTTGCTCGGGGTACCGCTTTTGTTGACGAAAGTTCGTGACATGGGGAAGGCGGAAATTGAGATTTCGATTACTGGTCTGATTTTGAGCAACCGGACGCAGAAGATGTTGTTCCGACTGCATGCTCCCGAATCGGTGGCGCCTTCAGCAGAAGAGCAGTGGAACAAGGTGATGTTGAGTGCGGATACGATTTCGGGCAAATTGCCGAGTGAAAGTGCTCCGACGACAACGCCTGAGAATGGTGGAGGATCGGCAACCGTGAGCACGACGCCCGGCAGAGTTCAGATTATTGAGCCAAAGATTGGTCCGCCGAAAACGGTGAAACGGGGCAGCGTACGTATGCCGCTTGATGTTGATCGGGGAACGTTCCTTTATCTTAACGAAGGTTGGGATATGAAAGAGGGAACTCTGTCGAATGGTTCGACATTGCTTCAGTTTGGTCAAGGGATTGGTGAAGAACGGGTTGCGCGAAGCGAATGGCTGAAAGTTTGCGGATCCGCACTTGGACGATTGAATACGATTACGGGTCGGGTGGAACCGGAGCCGAAATATCGGGAATCTGGCTTTAGGGGTTCTTTCTTGGAACGACGCGGGACGACGGCAGATGGATCGGAAGTTCAATGGGTGGCGTATGGCTGGATGGGTGGATATTTCTATACGCTCAACTGGGCGGGTACGGAACTTGAGTTTAAGTCCACGAAAGAAGCGCGTGAGAAGTTGCTGGAATCGTTAGCCATTGCGGCCGAATGACCGTTTGCATCTCGACTTCTGGGCCGTATGCGATCTTGGCGTTGTTTGATGCTGAGGGTGGGCTGATCCGTCGTGAGTCACGGGAGAGCAACCGGGCGGCTTCCGCGGCGATTTTCGAGATGCTTGAGCTTTTTGAGGTTCAGCAGATGGCGAAAATTGTTGTGGATGTTGGTCCGGGGAGCTTTACGGGAGTGCGGGTGGGAGTGACGATTGGGAAAATGCTGGCTCAATTGGGTAGTGTGCCGATTTTTGCGGTTTCGGCATTTGATTTGTTGGGGGGTGGGCCGGTGGCGATTCCGAGCAAGAAGGGTGAAGTTTATCTGCGGGTTCCTGGTGAGGAGCCCGGAACGATGAAAGTTGCAGAAGCGATGGAGGTTCCGGGGATTTTGCTTGCGGATGATGCTGAATTGAGTCAGTTGTTTTCGCATTTGCCGATTGATCGGTTGGAGGAATCTGATGCTCTGTCCTTGACGCCCATTTACGTTGCGAGTCCAAGCATTAGCCAGGCAAAACAGTCGCACATTATGGGAGAGACATTTGGAGGGCGAGGCAGTGTTTGAGTTTTCTCCTCTACGGGACCAGAGGCTTGACCTCTATACAACATTGAAAGCGGGGGGCCGGGCGGAGCAGTTTTCGGTGGCGAGGAGCCGGGATGAGTTGGCGCATCATGGACTTTATGCGGCGCAGTTTGGGTTACGGCATACGATTTTGGGATGGGGAAGCAATGTTTTGCCGTCGGACTTGGGGGTTGCGGGGTTAGTCACGGTCAATGCGGCGCGTCAGATAAAGATATTTGACGATGGAATGGTCGAAGCAGATTGTGGCGCGGCATTTCAGGATTTGTTTTTGAAGACGGCGCAGGCGGGATTGGGCGGGTTTGAGTTTGCGGTGGGGATTCCGGGAACGGTTGGTGGAGCTCTGGTCAGCAATGCGGGGGCGTATCGGAATCAGGTCAGTGCGTTTTTAACAGAGATTGAGGTGGTTAGGGATGGGGTTCGGCAGTGGTTGACGCCGGAGTTTATGAAATTTTCGTATCGGGACTCGGTCTTGCGGGCGGTTGATCCGCCCGCGATTATTTTGTTGGCGGTCAGATTTCAGCTAGAGAAACGAGATGCGAAGCTGATTTATGATGATTCGCGGGAGTTTCAACGTCAGCGGATTGGGAAACAACCGCCTTCGGCGAGTGCGGGGAGTTTTTTTAAGAATGTTGTTGATGCAGATTTGGCACAAAGCATTGAAGGGTTGACGCCGGGCATGCGAGAAGCGGGGGTCATTCCGGCAGGATTTTTGATTGAGCAGTGCGGTTTGAAGGGGAAACGATTTGGAGGGGCGATGATTGGGGCGCGGCACGCGAATTTTATGCTGAATGTGGGAGGAGCATCGGCAAGTGAGATTCGGCGGCTTGCGGAACACGCGGCGCATCAGGTGAAGGATCGGTTTGGAGTTGTGCTGGAGGAAGAAGCACTTTATTTGGGAAATTGGAGTGACTGGGAGATAACGGGCGACCTCTCCTGAATCAACTATTTGTGAAATTGTGAACAACTCGGGTCGCACCCCTTGGTTAAATTTTGATTAATGTTGGGTAAGATGATTATCCGTAAGGCAATGAAGCTGAACGGAGCAATGAGGCCTCCAGGGAATTTCTCTGGGGGCCTTTGTCTTTGGAGTTCGGTCGTTTTCGCCTGGGGCATATCACCATGACGGCATCAGAAGCAATTGATTTAATTGAATCAAACGAAGCGCAGTTTGTAGACATTCGGTTCACCGACCCATTTGGCATGTGGCACCACTTCACGGTTCCTTCTCATGCCTTTACGGAAGAAACGATTGAGGAGGGGATGGCATTTGATGGTTCGAGCATTCGAGGCTTCAAGTCGATTAATGAGTCTGATATGTGGCTGAAGCCCGATCCAACCAGCGTGTTTATGGATCCGTTCACCGAGCATTCAACCGCGGTGATTATTTGCGACATTGAAGATCCGATTACGCATGAGCCGTATTCCCGCGATCCGCGCTTCACGGCACGGAAGGGTATGGAGTATTTGAAGAGCACGGGGATTGCGGATACGGCCTTCTTTGGTCCGGAAGCCGAGTTCTTTGTTTTTGACAAGATGGCGTATCAGGTCAGCCCGAATAAGTCGTTCTATGAAATTGATAGCATGGAAGCGAGCTGGAATAGCGGCGCGGATGATGCGATTGGTTATTCGATGCGGGTGAAGGGTGGCTATTTCCCCTGTGCTCCAGCAGACAAGCTGCACGACATGCGGTCGAACATGATTTTGATGCTGGAAGAAGTTGGCATTCAAACCGAAATTCACCACCATGAAGTTGGCGGAGCGGGTCAATGTGAAATTGATATTCGGTTTGATGAGCTTCTGATTGTTGCAGACAAAATCATGAAGTACAAGTATGTGGTGAAGAATGTTGCGGCGCAGTATGGCTGTGCGGCGACGTTTATGCCGAAGCCGCTTTTTGGTGATAACGGTAGCGGGATGCACGTTCACCAATCGCTTTGGAAGAATGGCGAAAATTTGTTTTACAACGCAGATGGCTATGCGGGATTGAGCGATGAAGCCCGTTGGTACATTGGTGGTTTGTTGAAGCATGCTCCGGCTTTGCTTGCCTTTACCAACCCCAGCACGAATAGCTTCCGACGCTTGGTGCCGGGTTATGAAGCTCCGATCAACTTGGTTTATTCGGCGCGGAATCGGTCGGCTTGTATTCGGATTCCGATGGCGGGCAATTCTCCGAAGGCGAAGCGGGTTGAGTTCCGCATTCCTGACCCGACGGCAAATCCTTACTTTGCTTTCACAGCGATGATGATGGCAGGCTTGGATGGGATTCAGAACAAGATTGAGCCACCAGCTCCGGTTGATAAGGATCTTTATGAATTGCCGCCGGAAGAAAAGGCGGATATTCAGCAAACACCGGGTTCTTTGCGAGAAGTGCTTTTGGCGTTGCGCGAAGATCACGACTTCTTGTTGAAGGGAGATGTTTTCACGGAAGACTTGATCAATGCTTACATTGACTTTAAGTTGGCGAATGAGTGCGATGCGGTTGATCTGCGTCCGCACCCGATGGAGTTCTATCTTTATAGCGATTGCTAATTGATTGGATGAGCCTGGGCCAGATTGGCCCAGGCTTTTTTGTGTTGAAAAGAATTCAGAATCGTTCCTGACTGAACCTTCGTCAGGATATCTGCATGTTGTATTCTGAACATGTGGGTTGCACCTTATTTTGTGGTTCGAGGGCTTTTTAAGCACGGAATTTGAGGGTCGAAGTTGACTCTCTGAAATAAGGTAAAACCAGACAGGCGTCTACGCAAGCAAGGCAAGTAGCTTGTGGTGGGGTCTTGCACTCATTAACAGCATTAGGAACAGATTGGATGGACACGATATCGATCAAGATTGGCGAACGGAACTTTGTACTTGACCGCGAGAAAGCGGAAGCGGCGCAGGCCGGCAAAGCGGTGATTAATGGTCGGGAGACGATGACCTTTAATTTGCTCCCGCTGAAATACACCTGGGCGTATACGCTTTATCGAACGATGAAGGCCAATCACTGGGAGCCGGAAGATATTCCGATGCAAAAAGACATTGAGCAGTGGCGCAGCGATGATGCGCTGAGCGATGTTGACCGCTGGATTATCCGGATGGCGATTGGATACTTTAGTGCGGCGGAGGGGATTGTTGGAGACAATATTTTGCATGTTGTGAGGGAGGCGGTGACGGCTTCGGAACTCAAATTGGTTTTGGGTCGGCATGCGCACGAGGAGAACATCCACGCGGACAGCTTGCTGTATATGATTTCGAGTTTGGGGATCAACCCGCACGAGTGCGAGGCGATGTTTGAGGATGTTCCGACGATTAAACGCAAAAACGAATTTGTGACGGGGAACAGCTATAACCTCAGGCGGGACATTGACCTGACGGATGTTAAGAACAAGCAGATGCTGGCGAAGAACATCTTCTTGTTTGGTCAGTGCATGGAAGGGACACAGTTTTACGGACTGTTCGGGATGGTTTTGAGCCTTTATCGCCAGGGTAAGTTCCCGGGGATTGGTCAGATGTTCCGTTATACGTTGCGGGATGAGAGCAACCATATTGAGTTGTTCCGGCAACTGTTCATGGAATTGGTTGACGAGAATCCGGACATTTGGACGGAAGGGTTTAAGGGCGAGCTGGTGGACACGATGCGCCAAGCGGTTTCGATGGAGAAAGAGTTTATTAAGGACTGCTTGCCAGTTGCTGGGGTTGGGCTCTCGGCGGAGGAGTTTATGCAGTACATCGACTATATCGCGGATCGGCGGTTGGAGGGTTGTGGTTTGCCAGAGTTGAATCCGGGGGTCACGAATCCGTTGCCGTGGTTGGCGGAGTTGATGGATATGAAGAAGGAGCAGAACTTTTTTGAGGGCCGGGTGACGGAGTATCAGAAGTCGTCGTCGCTGGCGGCGGTGGATGACGACGAGTTGTAAATTATTTGGAGCGGTGGGTCATTTTTGACCCACTTTTCTTTCAATGGCTAAGTGGGCGAATTTCAATATCTGGCGGGGGCGGTTGCCGCATTGGCGGGCAGACGACGTGAAGTATTACGCGACGTTTCGGCATCGGCGGGAGCTGACGGAGTTGGAGCAGTGGGTGCTGTATCAGCGCGTTTTTAGGGCGCAGCGGAGCCGGCTTGACTTTCATATTCTGTGTGTGTTGCCGGAGAAGACGGAGATGATTTTTACGGTGAATGAGGGGCCGGATGGGGAGCCTTATGAGCTGAGTGATGTGATTGAGAAAGCGAAGCGGCAGGCGGGGAATATGATTATTAAGAAGAGCGGAGAGCGGTGGCCGCCTTTTTATACGGAAAGTTACGACCGAATTATTCGGGATGAGGCGGAGTTTGAGGCGACGTGGGAGTCGATTTTGGGGAGTCCGGTGGATGCGGAGTTGTGTGAGGATCCGAGTGATTGGTCGACGCTGTTTGTTCCGGATGCGCCGGATTAGCAGGTTATCGGTATTTCTTAGGTATCAGAATGGTGTGGCTATGCGTGCCTGAAGCGGTTGAATATTTCAATTCGGCTTCAACCGAGCTGATGGGAGTGATCTCGGAAAACTTAGCCGAATATGCGTCGCAAGGTTGGCTATTTGCCGCCTCAGAAAATTGACGGCGTGCATATTGGTTCAATGTGTCTTGGGGAGGACTTTGCTCTGGGCGGTCAAAACTCCGACTAATCTCCCGCGTACATGCAAATTCAGTCCCTACATACTCGTCATCAAAATTATCCGGAGTTAAAAGTAAAACGATAAATCCCAGCCCGAGAAAGCAAATCATGCCTGCGAGTATGTGAACCACTTTCATCTTATTACTCGAACAAACAAAAACGTAAAAAAATTCCTTGTACTCTGTTTGCTTAAATGAAAGCGCACACTTTGAATTGACTCACTAAGCTTAAGTCTTGCGGTACGCTCGGGTTGTGAGCTTTCGGATTGAATGCATAAAAGGCTTTAAGCTCACGGATTTGGGGCAGGGGCGGGAGATAATTTTGCGGAATCATAGCCGATTGTTGGCGGCGTTGGTTTTTGCGGGGGGTGAATATGTTTCGCGGGAAACTTTGATTTCGCTGGTTTGGCAGGATGAGCCGGATAGTGTGGCGAAGAATCGATTGCGGGTGGCTTTGGCGCGGTTTAGGGGGTTATTTGGGTCGGCTATTCTCGAATCTTCGGGATATATTGCGCTGAGCCGGGAGGCGGTGGTTTGCGATATTTGGGAGGTTGAGGAGTTGCTTCTGGCGGCTGAGGATGCGGTGAGCTCGGAAGGGGAGTTGGAGTTTTTGGTTGGGGCGTTGCGGCGAGTTGAACACAGTGATGTGAGTGATTGGGGAGTGCTGGCGAAGGTATTTATTGATCGGCTTATTTTGACAAGTCGGCGGGGGATTCAGCTTGCAGAAGAGTTGGGTGATCAAACTTCCAGGTTGACCTGCGCTTTGGTGGGACTGAGTTTTGCGGAGGGTGATGTTCATTTGGGGGTGAGCGCTTTGGAGTCGGGGATCCAGATGGGTGAGGGGTCGGCGGTTTTGGCCCGGATCAAGAGTACAGGGTCGAGAGATATATTGGGTTTGCCAAAGGTTGTTGAGGTTGTCAACCGGATTCGAGCGGGGGAACAGCCGCAGGAGTTGCTGGATGGGGCGAATTCGCAGTTTCTGGTTCAGATTTTTGGGGTGGCGATTAAAAGCAGGCCGAATTTGTGCCGGGCGATTTTAGCTTCGCCGGAGACTTTGCCGCTGGCAGGAGAGCATCCCCGGGAGATGCTTTCGCTTCTTGAGCAAGTGATTGTTGATCCGGCGGAGCGCGATGAGGATTGGGAGCGGTGCGTGGCGAGGGCGACGGGGTTAAAGGCTTGGTTGAACGACAGTCCGGGGGTTTTGGAACTGGGGTATCCGCTGATTGCTCATTCGCAGAATCCGGTCATTTTGCGCGCGACTTGGAATGCGGTGAGCGTTGCGCATTCGCTTTTGCGAGATTGGGAGAAAGCGACCGAAGCTTTGAACAAAACTCGGGAGTATGCGGAGTTGACGGGGAATGAGATTGATGTTCTTTCGACCCGGGGGACGGGAGCATCTTATTTGATGCATCAGATGCGATTTGAAGAGGCAGAATGGGAGTACGCCGAGAGCTTGAGACAACTTGAGAGAAATGAGGACCCGAGAGCACACTTTGACTATGTTGTTGGTTTGGGGAATAGCGCCTTTGTTCCAGTTTTCAGGGGTGATTTTGTGGCAGCGCAGTCGAGATTGGAGCAGGCGATTTTGGTTCGGAGCGAGTCTTCAATGCCGGTTCAGTTGGGATTGCTTCAGGCTGCGTTGGGCTATGTGACTATGCGGTTGGGGGAGACGGATCAGGTTTTGGGGTTGATTCGGAATGGGTTTGTGGATGCTTTTCGGAGCAAATCGGATCGGAATGTTCAGATTACTTTTGAGTATGCGGCGGGGGCACTGGCTTGTACGGATGAAGTCGGGTTTGCGCGGTCGGTTGTGGAATGGGTGGATCGGTGGCGGGTTCGCACTTGCATGCCACGGAGCTTGGCGGAGCAGGCGCTTTGTGCGCGGATGTTTGGTGCGGGGAGTGAGGTTGGAGAGCCCCTGAGTGATAGGATGGAGGCTCGGCAGGTTGGTCAGTTGCTGATGCGGAAGTTGCGGATGCAACTAAGGTGATTGCTCTTTTACTCAGCGGATTCGTTTTCGGCCAACCAGAAAGATAGTTTGCTGTTTTTGCTGGCCGTCAGCTTCGTAATTCACAATGACTTTTCCGCTGAGGTCTGGTAACGAAGAACCCTTGTATGTCCAATCAAATGATTTGCATTCTGACTGTTGCATCGCTTCGTTGTAACGCATTCCAATCAGTTGGTCAATTTTCATTGCTGAGTATTCGGAGTTATTTTCAAAGCCGTACAAATCTAAGTATTGGGAGATAACTCTGTGGCATTTTTGTTCAGGCGTAATTTGTCGGTTGTGATCCATGCTGGACATGACGGATACAAGTGCGACGAGGGCGACAATTGTTCCTAAAAGGATTATCAATAAATTGGACATGGTGAACCGAAATTTGCGAGACACTTTTGAACTCCCTTTTACTTGTTAACTGTGTACGTTTCAGTTCGGTTGCGGTTAAGAACTATTTTGCGGGTCTGCGTTTTGGGCCGTTCATGACAATGATTTCGATTTTGCCGCTGGGCGGCACATCGGATTTTGGGGCATGGGCGATGGCTTGATTGATGAGATCGATTAAGTAGGGATCGTCTAGACTGGATTCGCTTGTGAGTTTGATGTGGCGGATTTTTGCGCCTTTGCCTTGAAGTCGATTTTCGGGGTCGTTGAGAAGTGCCCCTTGATTGAATCCGAGGTTTACGTATTTTGTGTAGGTTGGCAGGTGGAGAAAGTGGTCTTGCTTTCGCTCGGTCAGGCTGAATCCGCTACCGACGGTGTTCGTTGCGTCGTAAATGAATTCGTTGACGGCGGGGAGGAGGTCGAGGAGTTTTTGGCGAAGCACTCGGGCGAGCGTTTGGGTTTCTTGGGGATATGCCTCAAGAAATTCCAGATACTCGGGAGGCTCGGGGTGGTTCATTTTTTGACCAGTTCGTAAAGGTCTTCATCACCGACTTCTGATTTCTGATCGGCCATTTCGAGGAAGTATGTATAGACTTCTTCGAACCGATCAGCGGGGAAACTGAACCCGAGTTCGCTGAGGCGGTGCTTGAGTCCGTGGCGCCCGGATCGAGCGGTGAGGATGATTTCAGATTTTTCAGCTCCGACGAGGAGCGGATCGATGATTTCGTAGGTGGATCGTTCTTTGAGAACACCGTCTTGGTGGATGCCGCTGCTGTGGGCGTATGCATTTGCGCCGACGATTGCTTTGTTGCGCTGGACAAGCATGCCGGTTTGCGTGCTGACGAGTTTGGAGACGGCGAGGAGTTTTTCGGTTTTAATTGTGGTTTCGAGGCCGAATTTATCTTTGCGGATGTGGAGGGCCATGACGACTTCTTCGAGGGAGGTATTGCCGGCACGTTCACCGATTCCGTTGACGGTGACTTCGACTTGGCGGGCGCCGCCCATGACGCCTTCGAGCGTGTTGGCGGTGGCCATTCCGAGATCGTTGTGGCAGTGGCAACTGAAGATGGCTTTGTCGGAGTTGGGCACGTTGCTGATGATGTCGGCGAAGAGTTCGCGGTATTCATCGGGAGTGGTGTATCCGGTGGTGTCGGGGACATTGATGACGGTTGCGCCGGCGGCGATCACGCTTTCGACGACGCGGTAGATGTATTCACGGCGGGCTCGACCGGAGTCTTCCATAAAGTATTCGACATCATCGACATATTGGCGGGCGAGCTTGACGGCGGCAACACCTTTTTCGAGGGCTTGATCCTCGGTCATTTTGAGCTTGAGTTGCAGATGGTTGTCGCTGACTCCGAGTCCGGTGTGGATTCGGGGGCGTTCGGCGGGCTTGAGAGCTTCGGCGGCACACTCGATGTCTTTTGTGACAGCGCGGGTGAGTCCGCAGATTGTGACGCCTTTGAGTTCGCGGGCGAGGGTGTTGACGCTTTCGAAATCACCGGGGGATGAGATGGGGAATCCGGCTTCAATAATGTTGACGCCGAGGTCGACGAGGGCGTGTCCAATTTCGAGTTTTTGATCCATGTTGAGTCGCACTCCGGGTGATTGTTCGCCGTCGCGGAGTGTGGTGTCAAAAACGTGGACTTGCTTCATTGCTTTAACCTGTGGATTAATGTTATGAGGGTACTCAGAAATGGGGGTTATTTGTATGCCCATCCCGGGATAAATGGGTCGGAGGTAAATTAGAGTTTATGACGGCGATTGATGTGAATCTGACAGCACGGGATGGACAAGTGGGGGAACCGTGGATCTGTCGGCTTTGTAAAGACTTTGAAATCAAGGCGACGATTACAAAGGCAAACATCGATACGGATTTTGGTTGGATGCAAGTTCGACTTGAAGGGCCGCTTGAAGAAGTTCAGCGTGCGATCACTTGGTTGATGACGACCGGGTTGCATGTTGATGCTGAGCAGCGTTCGGTTGGCGCATAGATTATTGAATGAGTAGTGAGTCGGATCTGCTGAAACCGTATGTTCCACCAGGATTTGAACCGTTCTGGCGAGAGGCGACGGCGGAGGCGATGGATGCGGCTTTAGAATTTGAGTTTTTTGAGCAATCGGATTTTGCGCCTGCCGACCATTTAGTACGTGAGTTTAGTTTTCGGGGAATTGATGGGGCAACTCGTTATGGGTGGGTGGCGTTACCGCACGGGGTTGAGGTCGCGCCGGGGATGCTTTGGCTGGCACCTTATTCGCGGTGGTCGATGCTGCCGAACGAATATGGCACTCGGAAGGGTTTGGCGAGCATTAGTTTTAACTTTCATGGGGAGTCGGCTTTTCATCGCGAGGATTACACACCCGAGCGGGGATACATGGCGGATGGGATTGAGAGCCGTGAGAGTTGGGTTTTTCGTCGGATGTTTCAGGATGCGGTTATTGTTGGGCGGATTTTTGGTTCGTTGCCAGAGGTTGATGAGTCGCGGCTGTTTGCGGCGGGGATGAGTCAGGG
>Ga0075012_10000346_pt1 | contig 50417 bp, 37 predicted proteins | sample All_14_2_FD_71474 | JGI IMG/M metagenome (GOLD analysis project Ga0075012, IMG submission 71474) | Freshwater microbial communities in response to fracking from Pennsylvania, USA - Allegheny Zone_MetaG_DW_15 | ecosystem: Environmental > Aquatic > Deep subsurface > Groundwater > Drilled...
GTACTTCACCAGCCTGCACGGCGACCCGCAAACCGAGTACCCGTTTTACTTGGGTTATGTCGACGAGTTGGGCTCCGGGCCGGGCTTGGGTTTTAACCGCAACTGGCCGCTGCCGCGCGGCACGGGTTTTGAGCTGTGGCGCGCCACCTTGCAGCAGGCCTTGCAAGGCATCGCCGAATTTGGCGCGCAGGCGCTGGTGGTGTCGATGGGTCTGGACACCTTTGACGGTGACCCGGTGGCGGGTTTTCACCTGCAAAGTGCCGACTACCTGAGTGTGGGGGCCGACATCGCCGCCGCAGGCCTGCCGACGGTGTTCGTCTTTGAAGGCGGTTATGCGGTGGCCGAGGTGGGCGTCAACGCGGTGAATGTGCTGCAGGGTTTCATGGCCGCAGTTGCCTGAAGGCAGCCCGATGCAGCACGACACGTTTTATGCGGATGACGGCGAGGTGCTGCACCTGCACCGGTCGGGCAGCGGCACGCCGTTGTTGTTGTTACACGGCTGGACCGCCAGCCACGCCGCCTGGTCGCCGTTGCTGCAGCCGCTGGCCGAGCAGTACCAATTGCTGCGGCCCGACGCGCGCGGCCACGGCGGGCATGCCTTGCGCGTCAACCCGGCGCCCGATGTGCAGCGGCTCGCGCGCGATGTGATCAACCTGCTGGACCATGTCGGCCTGGCGCAGGTGGTGGCGGTGGGGCACTCGATGGGGGCGCTCACGCTGTGGCAATGCCTGCGCGACTTTGGTGGCGCGCGCTTCTCCCACTTGGTGTTCATCGACCAGTCCCCCAAACTGGTGACCGATGCCGGTTGGCGCTGTGGCATCTATGGCGACTTTGATACTGCCGCCTCACAGCGGCTGATCGATGATCTGGAACAGGATTTTGTCGAAGCCGTGTTGCGCCTGATCGCTTTTGGCCTGAACGACAAGGCCCGCGCCACCTACCTGCGCAACAGCACCGGCTGGCGCGCCGCGCGTGAAGTGCTGGGCAGCATTGACCCGGCCCCGGTCATCGCCATCTGGAAAAGTCTGGTGGCCGCCGACTACCGCGACGTGTTGCCCGGCATCCAGGTGCCCACCCTGCTGGCCTACGGCACCGCCAGCAATTTTTACTCGCTGGAGACCGCCCGCTACGTGGCAGCGCACATGCCGCAGGCGCGCTTGAGCCTGTACGACGGCGCCGACCACGGCCCGCACCTGGCCGACCCGTTGCGGTTTGCCGCGGAGCTGACCGAACTGCTCACGCCTCCAGCCGGTAATGCAGCTGCACATGCTGCTTGAACCGTTTGATGATGATCAGTGCATCTTTGAGCATGTCGCGGTCCAGCGTGCCCAGGCTGCTGAGTTGAACCAGGTTGTTGACGGGCTGGCCCAGCGAGCGTTGCCGCAGGTTGTTGCGCAGTTTCAAGGCCATCAGCAGGTGCAGGGTTTCGATCAGGTCACGCACCAGGGGTGCGGGCAAGGCTTGCAGGCTGGCCAGTGCCTGTAGCCGGTCGGCGGTGCCCAGGGCATCGAGCCGGTGTTCCAGCGCCAGCGCGCGGGCGCCGTGCACGATGGGGAAGGTGCCAATTTTTTTCAGGTCAAACGTGTCCGGCTCGCTGCTTTGCAGCTTGGTGATGCGGCCCCACCAGCCGCTGGCGGGTTCGGAAAACTGCTGGATGGCGCTGGCCATGCGTGCCAGATAGCTGTGGCTGCCAATGGCCAGTTGGAGGGCGTGTTCGCGCGCATTGGCCAGCAGGCTGGCGTCTCCCGCCACCGCGCGGGCGTCCAGAAAAATCGCCAGGTTCATGGTGCCATCCAACTCGCCGCCAAACAGCCACCGGCCCACGGTCTCGCGAAACGCCGCCAGGTGCTGGCACCACAGCGGGTTGGTGACCATGATGTGGCCGGGGCAGGGCGGGTAACCAAAGGTGAGCAGCGCCGCGCTGAATTGCCCGGTGATGCTGGCCAGCTCGGGGCAGGTGAAGCCGTCGCGCAGCAGCAGGGCGTTGTCCTGGTCGGTTTTGAGGATCTGTTCGCCGCGGCCTTCGCTGCCCATCACCAGCAGGCAGCTGTTGTGCACCAGCTCGGGCGGGGCCAGCAGCGCCCATAGTCTTGAAAAAATCTGGCTGTTGAGTTCACTCACCAGCCGCGAGATGATCTCGATGCGCATGCCGCCGCGCTGCAGCATCTTGATGGCGTCGTCCACCTGCAGTGCCGCCACGCGCAGCTCGTCCACCGTGTGGGCGTGCTCCACCTGCAGCGTGATCAGGTGTGAGTGGTTGGACATGAAACTCATCAGGTCCAGTTGGCTCAACACGCCCAGAATGGTGTCGCCGTCTCGCACCAGCACCCGGTGGATGCGGTGGCGCAGCATGATCAGCAAGGCGTCAAACAGCTCGGCGTCGGGTGACAGCGCCACCAGGTCAAAACGCGCGACAGACCGGATGGGCAAAACGTTGGGGGCTACCGGATGCAACAGCGCCTCGCGCAGATCGGTGGTGGTGAACATGCCCACGCGGGGTGCTGCGCCGTGCGGCTCGTCGCGCACCAGCACGTGGCTGCGCTTGTTGTCTGACAGGATGCGGCAGACCGACACCAGGTCCAGGTCGCCGTCCACATACAAGGGCTTTTGCAGGTAGGCGTCTTTCACCCGCACCAGCATCAGCGAGGTCATTTCACGGTTGTGGTCGGCCTCCGAATCACTGGCCAGGTTGCGCGCCACTTCGGCAAACACCAGGCCGCTGAAGCGTGCATTGCCCGCCAGCAGACCCAGCAAAACACCTTTGGGCAGGCGCCAGGCCAGCACCTCATCCAGCGCGGTGGTGCCGGACACGGGGCCGCCGGTCAACACATGGCGCCAGCCCGCGGACTCGCCCGCACCCAGCACATGCACATGGCCATCTTCGTCCAACTGAACGTGGCCGCTGTGCACCACCCACAGGCCATCGGTGTCAGCCTCCAGGGCTTGCCCGGCCAAGCAGCGCACGGGCACCGCCGCGTCAGCCAAAAGGGTCTGCTCGGTGGCGCTCAAAGCGCTAAAGGGGGAAACATCGAACGAAAAAACATCAGCCACAACAAGCCCCGTCCAAAAAAAAAAGGACTGCAAGCGGTGGGCCTGCAGTCCTTGGGATTATCTCAACAGCCACCCTCGGTGGCTGTTGTTCAAGCGGTCAGTGACCGGATGCGCCCGCGGCGCCAATGCCGGTTTCAGAGCGCACTTGCTGCGCCAGGAAGCCAGCACGGTCTTGCTTGGCACGCGCGCTCTTGTCCAGCACCGAGAACAGCCAGATGCCGACAAAACCGATGGTCATCGAGAACAGCGCCGGTGAGGTGTACGGGAACAACGCCGAGCCCTTGGGGTTACCCAGCGTGGCTTCCCACACCGATGGCGACACCACGGTCAAGGCCACGGAAGAGATCAGGCCCAAAAAGCCGCCAATCACCGCGCCACGGGTGGTGCAGTCTTTCCACAACACGCTCATGAACAAGACGGGGAAGTTGGCCGAGGCGGCAATCGCGAAGGCCAGCGACACCATGAAGGCGATGTTTTGCTTCTCGAACACGATGCCCAGTGTCACCGCCAGAATGCCCAGGCAAATGGTGGTGATCTTGGAGATGCGCAGTTCGTCCGCGCTGTTGGCCTTGCCCTGTTTGATCACGGTGGCGTAGATGTCATGCGACACAGCCGATGCGCCAGACAGTGTCAAGCCAGCCACCACGGCCAGAATGGTCGCGAAAGCCACGGCAGAGATGAAGCCCAGGAACACGTTGCCGCCCACAGCGTTGGCCAAGTGGATAGCCGCCATGTTGCCGCCGCCCAGTAGACCGCCCTTGACCGGGTCAATGAACTGCGGGTTGGTCAACACAAAGGTGATCGCGCCAAAGCCGATGATGAAGGTCAGCAGGTAGAAGTAACCGATCCAGCCGGTAGCCCACATCACAGAAGAGCGAGCCGCTTTGGCGCTAGGCACCGTGAAGAAGCGCATCAGAATGTGCGGCAAGCCGGCGGTACCAAACATCAGCGCCATGCCGAAGCTGATGGCGGAGATCGGATCTTTCACGAAGTTGCCCGGGCCCATGATGGACTGGCCAGCGGCCATGGCGGCTTCGGCGATCTTGCCGTCTTTCAAAGCCAGGTCGGTCTTGATCTGCACGGCAGAGGCAAACATGGCTTCGGGGCTGAAACCAAAGTGCCACAACACCGACAGCGCCATGAACGAGGCGCCGCCCAACAGCAAACAGGCCTTGATGATCTGCACCCAGGTGGTGGCGGTCATGCCGCCGAATAACACGTAGACCATCATCAGCGCGCCCACAATGATCACGGCCACGTAGTACTCCAGACCAAACAACAGCTTGATCAGCTGGCCCGCACCCACCATCTGGGCGATCAGGTAAAACGCCACCACCACCAGCGTGCCCGAGGCCGCAAAAATGCGGATTGGCTTTTGCTCGAAGCGGAAAGCGGCTACGTCGGCAAAGGTGAACTTGCCCAGGTTACGCAGTCGCTCGGCCATCAGGAAGGTGATGACCGGCCAGCCCACCAGGAAGCCGATGGAGTAGATCAGACCGTCAAACCCGCTGGCCATCACGGCGGCGGAAATACCCAGGAAGGACGCGGCCGACATGTAGTCGCCGGCAATCGCCAGGCCGTTCTGGAAGCCGGTGATACCACCACCAGCGGTGTAGAAGTCAGCGGCAGACTTGGTTTTGGCAGCGGCCCACTTGGTGATGAACAGCGTGAACACCACGAAGGCCGCGAACATGCCAATGGCCGTCCAGTTGGTGGGCTGTTGCACAGCCTGACCCAGGTCAGCACCCGCCGACCAGGCAGCAGCGGAAACACCCAACAGCGCGAGTAGCGTCAGCAGTTGACGCGAAGTATTGTTTTTGAACATCATTTGAGTGCAGCCCTGGTAATTTCTGCGGTCAGGTCGTCAAACTCGCTGTTGGCGCGTCGGACATAAATGGCGGTGATCACCACGGTGAAGACGATCACGCCAAAACCGATCGGAATCCCGATGGTCATGACGCCGTCGCCTAATTTTTGCGACAGGAACTCCTTGTTGAAAGCCACCAGCATGATGAAGCCGTAGTAAACGACCATCATGGCCAGTGTCAGCCACCAGCCGTAGCCGCTGCGCTTGGCCTTGAGTTCCTGGTATTTCGGGTTGTTGATCACCCGACTGATAACGTCATCTTGCATGCACGGATCTCCTGGTTAATGTTGACCCGAGTAAGGCTAATTGGCAGTTCTTACCAACTCCTGACCCTGCCTCTCCCAACTTGACAATGTGTCTCGGTGTTTACCCTAAGTTGTTGGTTTGCAAGGCATTTTCATAAGAAAACTGTAAGGAACGGTCGCGACATTCACCCTCGCAGAGGCCCAACAGCACCCCGGGCCATGTATGTGCGCAGCCTCGCTGCTGCGTGACTTAAATCAATCGAGGAGACTTCATGAAGCATGACTACGATAGTGGTGCCTACTGGAAGGAAACCCTGAAACTACTGAGGAATGTGCTGATCCTCTGGTTTCTGGTGTCCTTCGGAGCGGGCATTCTGTTTGTTGAGTTTTTCAACCAATTCCACCTGGGTGGCTACCCGCTGGGTTTCTGGTTTGCACACCAGGGCTCCATCTACTTCTTTGTGGCCCAGATTTTTTATTACGCCTGGCGTATGAACAATCTGGACATCAAGTTTGACGTTCACGAAGACTGAGGGCGACACCATGGATCTTCAAACCACAATTTATCTGATGGTGGGTCTGAGCTTTTCGCTCTACATCGGCATTGCCATCTGGGCGCGTGCCGGCTCCACCAGCGAGTTCTACTCGGCGGGCGGCTCGGTGCACCCGGTGCTCAACGGCATGGCCACCGGCGCCGACTGGATGTCGGCCGCGTCCTTCATCTCCATGGCCGGCCTGATCGCCAACATGGGCTACGGCGGCGGTCTGTTCCTGATGGGCTGGACCGGCGGCTACGTGCTGCTGGCCATGTTGCTGGCGCCGTATCTGCGTAAGTTCGGCAAATTCACGGTGCCGCAGTTCATTGGGGACCGCTTCTACTCCAAGGGTGCCGCCATGATCGCGGTGATCTGCCTGCTGACCGCCTCGCTGACCTACATCATTGGTCAGATGACGGGGGTGGGCGTGGCGTTCTCGCGCTTCCTGGGCGTGTCAAGCGAAGTCGGCATTTACGTCGGGATGGGCATCGTGTTCCTGTACGCGGTGTTTGGCGGCATGAAGGGCATCACCTACACCCAGGTGGCGCAGTACATCGTGCTGATTTTGGCTTACACCATTCCGGCCATCTTCATCTCGTTGCAGCTCACCGGCAACTTCCTGCCGCAGTTGGGCTTGGGTGCAGACTTGACAGGTACCGACATGTCTTTGTTGGCCAAGCTTGACAGTGTGGTGACTGACCTCGGTTTTGGCAAATACACCACCACCACAGCGGGCAGCACGCTCAACATGTTCATGTACACCTTGTCGCTGATGATCGGAACGGCGGGCTTGCCCCACGTGATCATGCGATTCTTCACGGTGCCCACCGTCAAGGACGCACGCTCCAGCGCTGGCTGGGCGCTGGTGTTCATTGCGATCCTGTACACCACGGCGCCCGCTGTGGCGGCCATGGCCAAGCTGAACTTGCACTCCACCGTGAACACGGCCGTGGTCCAGGGCGGCGACTTGTATGCGCCTGAAGCGTCCATCAAAGCGGAAGAGCGTCCTGACTGGATGAAGCGCTGGGAAAAGACGGGTCTGCTGAAGTTTGAGGACAAAAACGGCGACGGCCGCATCCAGTACTACAACGACGCCACCAAGAACGAAGCCGCCAAAGCCAAGGCCGACGCAGCGGGCTGGAAGGGCAACGAGCTGACCGTGAACGCCGACATCATCGTGCTGGCTAACCCGGAAATTGCCTTGTTGCCCAACTGGGTGATTGGTCTGGTGGCAGCCGGTGGTTTGGCTGCTGCGCTGTCAACGGCTGCCGGTTTGCTGATGGCCATCTCTGCCGCGGTGTCGCACGACCTGATCAAGAACATCTTTGTGCCGGACATTTCGGAAAAGGGTGAACTGCTGGCAGGCAAGGTGGCGATGGCGGTGGCGATTGTGATCTCTGGCTGGCTCGGCTTGAACCCGCCGGGCTTTGCGGCGGGGACGGTGGCGCTGGCCTTCGGTATCGCGGCCTCCTCGCTGTTCCCGGCCATCATGATGGGCATCTTCTCGAAGAAGATGAACAAGGAAGGCGCCATGGCCGGCATGTTGGCAGGTCTGTTCATCACCCTGTTCTATGTGTTTGCGCACAAGGGCATCTTCTTCATCAAAGGCACCGACTTCCTGCCGTTGATTGGTGGCGCCAACCCGTTCTTCGGCATCACCCCGGAAGCCTTCGGCGCGGTGGGTGCTTTGGTGAACTTTGCGGTGGCCTTCCTGGTCGACAAGGTCACGGCCGAACCCCCTGAGCACATCCAGCACATGGTGGAAGCTGTGCGTGTGCCCCGTGGCTCCAAGCTGGTGGACGGTGCGCACTGAACACGTGTCTTGTTGACACCCTCTGGCTGCCTGGCCTGCGTGTTACGCAGACCAGGTTGACAAGACCGGCCCTGTCAGCCATGCTGGCAGGGCTTTTTTTCACGACGGACGCCAACGGCGCTTGTCGGTTGGCGTGTGGTTTGACTGACCTTGGAGTGTGTGAATGGTTTTTGACATCAGCGTTGCCATGACCTGGATTTTGTTCCTGGCCCTTTTTCCGATCAGCTTTTTCTGGCTGCGCCGCGCCTGGCGCATCGTCGTGAACCGCGATTTTTCCGAGGTGGCCACCAAACGCGGCGAAGCCCCCCCCGACCCGCAACGATTTGCCCCCTATGAGATGGCCATCCATCTGGTGGCGGGCACCGTCATCGTCTGCGTCATCGGCGCGGTGATTTTGGGGGTGTGGGACTACAGCACCTGGAGTGCGGTGGCTGGCAGCACCATCTGGTGCAAGTTTTTCGCCAGTTTTGCCCTCAGCCGCCATGCCCACGCCAGTTGGCGCAAAGGCAAGGCCTGAGCGAGTGGGCCGATTGACCCGGCGTCCATGGGCAACACCTTGATCAAACAGCGCCTGGTGGCGCTGTTTTGTTGCGGCTGGATGCTGCTGAATTTCCCGTTGCTGGGCTTGTGGGATGTGGCGGTGTGGGTGCTGGGTGTGCCCCTGTTGCCGTTGGCCTTGTTCACGCTGTGGGGGGGACTGATTGCTGTGCTGGCCTGGCTGATGGAACGGCGCGCCGCTGACTGGGGGGACGACTGAGCATGTTGTCACCTGCGCTGGTCATGGGGGTTTCTTTCGCCTACCTGATGGTGTTGTTTGCGGTGGCCCGTTATGGCGATGTGAGGGCGTCGCAAGGGCGATCCATCGTCGCCAACCCCTGGACCTACGCCTTGTCGCTGGCGGTGTATTGCACCGCATGGACCTATTTTGGCAGTGTCGGGCGGGCGGCCTCGGGGGGCATCTGGTTCTTGCCGATCTATCTGGGGCCAACCCTGGCCATGGTGCTGGGCTGGCTGGTGATTCGCAAGATGATCCGTATTGCCAAAACCTACCGCATCACCTCGATTGCCGACTTCATCGGCAGCCGTTACGGCAAAAGCCCCTTGCTGGCCGGGCTGGTGACGGTGATCACGGTGGTGGGCATCGTGCCCTACATTGCCTTGCAACTCAAGGCGGTGTCGGCCGGTTATGGCTTGCTCACCGCCGGGCCCGATGGGGCCGCCGTGGCGCCAGCGCACTGGATGCAGGACAGCACCTTTTACATGGCCCTGGCGCTGGCCGGGTTCACCATGGTGTTTGGGGCCCGGCGTCTGGATTCGGCGGAGCGCCACGAAGGCATGGTGGCCGCCATCGCATTTGAGTCGGTGGTGAAACTCGTCGCGTTTCTGGCGGTGGGGTTGTTTGTGGTGTACGGCCTCTTCAACGGGCTGGGGGATTTGTTCGGGCAGGCGCTGGCGGTGCCCGAGCTGGCCAAATTGCTGCGGCTGGAGCAGGGCGCACCCTTTGCCTGGACGCAGTGGTTTGCCTTGACGATGTTGTCCATGCTGTCGGTGATTTTTCTGCCCCGGCAGTTTCAGGTCATGGTGGTGGAAAACGTGCGCGAGAGCCATTTGCGCCGCGCCATCTGGGTGTTTCCGCTTTACCTGCTGGCCATCAACCTGTTTGTGTTGCCGATTGCTTTGGCCGGGTTGTTGCTCGCCGGGCCAGGCCCGAGCAATGCCGACAACTTTGTGCTGTCCTTGCCCCTGGCCGCGGGGCAGCCGGCCCTGGCCTTGTTGGCCTTCATCGGGGGCTTGTCGGCCGCCACCGGCATGGTGATTGTGGAGACCATTGCCGTGTCGACCATGGTGTGCAACGAACTGGTGATGCCCCTGCTGCTGCGCACGCCCCAGTTTCGCTCGGAAGCCGGGCATGACCTGACGCGGGTGCTGTTGACCATCCGGCGGCTCGCCATTCTGGTGGTGCTGGTCTTGGGGTATGCGTATTTCCATCTGGCGGGCGAAGCCTATGCGCTGGTCAGCATTGGCCTGATCAGCTTTGCGGCCGTGGCGCAGTTTGCCCCCGCGGTGCTGGGTGGCCTGTACTGGAAAGGGGCCACACGTCTGGGTGCGTTGACGGGCTTGCTGGCCGGTTTTCTGATGTGGGGCTACACCTTGATGCTGCCTTCCTTGGCTAAATCCGGTTGGCTCAGTGATGCCTTTTTGACGCACGGCCTCTGGGGTTGGGCCTGGCTGCGACCCGAACAGTTGCTGGGCTTGCAAGGGCTGGACCACCTGACGCACTCCCTGTTCTGGAGCTTGCTGGTCAATGTGGGCGCCTATGTGGGGGTGTCGCTGTGGCGCGCCCCCTCAGGCCAGGAAGCCAGCCAGGCGCTGTTGTTTGTGGATGTGTTTGAGCGCACCAGCCACGCCCGACCGGTGTTTTGGCGCGGCCGTGCCACGGTGCCTGACCTGTTGCGTTTGTGTGAACGGTTTCTGGGGGCCCAGCGGGCTGGCAAGATTTTTGACGACTATGCCCGCCAGGTCGGTGCCAGTGGGCGCGAGACGATGGCGCCCGATGCCCGCTTGGTGCAATTTGTGGAAACCCAATTGGCCGGTGCGGTGGGCAGCGCCTCGGCCCGGGCGCTGGTGGCCAGCAGTGTCGAAGAAGACACCTTGACCCCGGACGATGTGTTGCGCATTCTGGAAGAAACCTCGCAGCTGCGCGCCCATTCGCTGGAGTTGGAAGAAAAGTCCGCCTCGCTCGAGCGCGCCACCTTGCAGTTGCGCGCGGCCAATGAGCAACTCAAAGGTCTGGACCGCCTCAAAGATGACTTTATGTCGTCGGTGACTCATGAACTGCGCACGCCGCTGACCTCCATCCGGGCGCTGGCCGAACTGATGCGGGACGATCCGAAAATTGATCTCCCCCAGCGGCGCCAGTTCATTGAGATCATCGTGAGTGAAACCGAGCGCCTGTCCCGGCTGGTGAACCAGGTGCTGGACATGGCCAAAATTGAGTCCGGCCATGCCGACTGGCACACCGAGGCGCTGGATCTGGCTGCGCTGGTTCAGCAGGCGGTGGTGACCACGTCAGAGTTGTTCCGTGAACGTCAGGCCCAGGTCACGGTGAACGCGCCCGATCAGCCGCTGCTGCTTTGGGCGGACCCGGACCGGCTGACGCAGGTGATGCTCAACCTGCTGTCGAATGCGGCCAAGTTTGTGCCGGTGCCCGGTGGTCGGGTTGATGTCAGCTTGAGCCACGACGATGCGCAGGTGACGGTGTGTGTGGCAGACAACGGCCCCGGCGTGCCGGCGGCGCAGCAGGCGCTGGTGTTCGAGAAGTTCCGCCAGGGCGGTGATGCCGCCAACCGTCCGCAAGGCACTGGGCTGGGTTTGCCAATCAGCCGCCAAATTGTGGAACACTTTGGGGGACGGCTGTGGTTGGCGTCCGAGCCGGGGCAGGGGGCCAGGTTTTGTTTTTCCTTGCCAAAGCAACGATAAATCAGGAGACAGACATGACAGCAAAAATACTCGTCGTCGACGACGAGCCCAACATCGTGATCTCGCTGGAGTTTTTGCTCAAGCGTGAGGGCTACACCGTGGTCATTGCGCGTGATGGCCAGGAAGCCATCGAGGCGATCGAGCGCGAACGCCCCGACTTGGTGCTGCTCGATGTGATGATGCCCAAAAAGTCCGGCTTTGAGGTGTGTCAGGACGTCCGCACCAACGACGCGCTCCAGGCCACCAAAATTTTGATGCTCACCGCCAAAGGGCGTGACACGGACGTGGCCAAGGGCCTGGCCTTGGGGGCCGATGCCTACATGACCAAACCCTTTTCCACCCGCGATCTGGTGCAGAAAGTGGCGTCGATGTTGGGCAGCACGCCATGAAAGTGGATCGTCGCCTGTTGCTGGCGATTGGTGTCATTGGTGCCGCCACCGTGGTCTGGCTGCTGGTCACCATCGGTTTGATCACCTCGACGCTGGCACCAGAACAGCGCGCCCTGGTGGCCGAGCAGTTGGCGCCGCGCATGGCCTTGATCGGTTTGACCTGGGTGGCCGGGCTCTTTTGCATTGCCGCCACCCTGCGCTGGTTGTTCCGCCGTTACGCCACGGCACCGGCGCGCCTGCTGGAGCAGACCCAGGTGTTGCTGGCCGCGCCCCAGGCCGCGCCCATGAACCACCAGGGCACCAAAGAAACCAAAGCGCTGGCCAATGCGATCTATGAACTGGCCACGCAGCGTGATGCCTTGCGCGCCGACGTGGCGGCCCAAATCGCCCAGGCCAGCCAGAGTGTCCAGCAGGAAAAAAACCGGCTCGCCGCGCTCATGGCTGAACTGACCCAGAGTGTGGTGGTGTGCAACCTGGATGGCCGCATCATTCTGTACAACAGCCGGGCCCGGTTGCAGTTCAAGGCCATGTCGAGTGCGCCCGCGCTGGCCGGTGGCTCGGAGCTGGTGGGTATCGGGCGCTCGATTTACGCGGTGTTTGACCGCCAATTGGTGGCGCACGCGCTGGAAAGCATCCAGCAGCGCTGCAACCGCGGCGCGGCCAGCCCGTCGGCCCAGTTTGTGACCACCACCCAGGCCGGGCAATTGCTCAAGGTGCAGATGGCACCGGTGCGCAGCGGTGATGCGTCGGTGGGGGCGACCGAGATCAGCGGTTTTGTGCTGATGCTCGACAACGTGACCCGGGCCTTTGAAGAAGAACATGTGCGCGACCAGTTGTTGCACGGCCTGACCGAGGGCAGCCGCTCGTCCTTGGCCAACATCCAGGCGGCCGTTGAGATGCTGGCCTACCCCGACCTGGACGATGCCGTGCGCGAGCGTTTTCTGAAGGTGGTGCGCGAAGAAGTCACCAGCATGAGCAGCCGGATCACCGGCATGACCCAAAAAGCCACCGAAGGCCTCAGGACGCGCTGGCCCCTGGAGGAAATGCTGGGTGCCGACGTGCTGCTGGCGACCCAGCGGCGCATTGAGGCCCGCAACCAGCGCCCGGTGACGCTGGAGAATCTGGACGCCACCCTCTGGCTCAAGGTGGACAGCTTCAGCCTGACCCAGGCGCTGGACTACCTGGCGATGCGGCTGGTGGACGAGTTTGATGTGCGGTTTTTCCGTCTGCGTTTGCAGACCAGCGGCCAGCGCGCCCAGCTCGACCTGATCTGGACCGGCCAGGTCATGAGCACCGAGACGGTGATGAGCTGGGAGATGGACAGCATGCGCTTTGGGGACGAGAGCACCCCGCTGACCGTGCGCGATGTGGTGGCCCGCCATGGGGGCGAGATGTGGTTCGAGCGGGAACGGGTGCGCCACGAGGCGTTTTTCCGGTTCCTGCTGCCCTTGGCCAGCGCGCAGGAACAGCTCGAAGCCACCCAGATCCTGCAAAACGACAGCCGCCCCGAGTATTACGACTTCGACCTGTTCCAGACCAGTGACCAGAGCAGCGCGCTGGACGACCGCCGCCTGAGCGAGCTGGCCTACACCGTGTTTGACACCGAAACCACCGGCCTGAACCCGTCCGAGGGTGACGAGATCATCCAGATCGGCGCCACCCGCTGTGTCAACGGCAAGCTGCTGCGCCAGGAGAGTTTTGAGCAGCTGGTCAACCCCGGGCGCCTGATCCCGGCGGCCACCATCCCGATCCACGGCATCACCCAGGACATGGTCAGCGGCAAACCCGGCATCACCGAGGTGCTGCCGGCGTTTTATGCCTTTGCCCAGGACACGGTGCTGGTGGCGCACAACGCCGCGTTTGACATGAAGTTTCTGCAACTGCAGGAAAAAGCCACCGGCCTGAAGTTTGACCACCCGGTGCTCGACACCTTGCTGCTGTCCGCGGTGGTGCACCCGAACCAGGAGTCTCACCGGTTGGAGGCCATTGCCGAGCGTTTCAACATCACGGTGTTGGGCCGCCACACCGCGCTGGGTGACGCGCTGGTCACCGCCGAGGTGTGGCTGCGGCTGATCCCGCTGCTGCAGGCGATGGGCATCCACACCCTGCGCCAGGCGCGTGAGGCGGCGCAAAAAACCTATTACGCCCGGTTGAAGTACTGATGGGGCCTTGGTCTCAGAACCGCCCGCCAGCGTACCGCTTGCTCAGCACCTCTTGGAGTGTCTGCACCACGCCGAACGCGTCTTTCAGCTGGCTGCGCTCAAAGTTGGACAACTCCTCGAGCGCCAAAAAGTTGTCGGCCGCCTGGCCCTGCGCCGTCTGGCGCGCCTGGTGGGCGATGCGTAACTTGGCCAGAAACTCCAGCGCGTCGCGCAGGTCGCGGGCACTTTGTTCGCTGACCTGACCGGCGTTGGCTGACACCTCCAGCCGGTCATGCGTGTTGGCCACCGGCACCCCGGCGGCCAGCGCGTAGATGCGCGCCAGATCCACGATGGGCACGATGCCGCTGTGTTTCAGGTCGATGGTGCGCGGCTTGTCGCCGTTTTTGCTGAGCGTGATGTTGCCAAACATACCCAGCGGCGGGCGGTGTTTGAGCGCGTTGCTGACCATGTGCGCCAGAAACAGGCTGTTGCCCTGGGTGTGCACCAGCACGTCCTGGCGCAGGCTCTCCAGCAGCTCGGTGTGGCCGTGAATGCCGCGCAGGTCAAAAAACACGCAGGTCAGCATCAGCGCCTTGGGTTTGGGCTGCTCGATCCACTTGCGGAAATACTCGGCCCACACGCGGCGCGGCTGGCGCCAGGTGTCGGTCATGGCCATCATCTCGCCGGGGCAAAACACATAGCCGCAGGCGGCCAGGCCGTCACACACCCGCTTGGAAAACGCCTTGAAGTACGCGCCGTGTGCCACCTCGTCATAACTGTCGTCCAGGATCAGGCAGTTGTCCTGGTCGGACTTGGCGGTTTGTTCGTTGCGCGCCTGGCTGCCCGCCGCCACCCAAAGGTAAGGCACTGGCGCCGGACCCAGCTGCTGCTCGGCCAGCTGGATCAGCCGCACGGTCAGCGCGTCGGTGATGGCGGTGATGATGTGGCCGGTGCTGTAGGCGCTGGCATCTGCCGCGGCCAGCTGCTGTTGCAGTTGTTTGACCCGGCCGCTGAGTGTTTGCAGGCCGTCGAGCGTGGTCTGTTTGTAGATGTCGCTGGCCAGGTACACCGGTGAGGCACCGTGTTGCTCGGTCAGGTTGGTGGTGGTGATCATGCCCACCAGCTCGCTGCCATCGAGCACCGGCAGGTGGTGGATGTGGTGGCGCGCCAGCAACAACAGGGCTTCAAACGCCGGGCTGTTGGCCTGCACGGTGAGCAGGCTGCGGGTGGCGATGCTGGCCACCGGCTGGGTCACGTCCAGCGCGTTGGCCACCACCTTGTTGCGCAGGTCGCGGTCGGTCACCAGGCCCACCAGCTGGTCAGCGTCCATCAGCAGCACCGACGACACACCGCGCTCGCGCATCAGTTGCGCGGTGGCCTGAATGGTGCTGGTGGGGGGCAGGGTGATGGGGGCGCATTTGATCAGCGTGCGAATGGGGGTGCTGATCAGGTTCAGCGCGGTGGCCGCGTCACCCTGCGCAGGCCGGGTTTCCGATGGGGCGGTTGGCGGCGTGATGGAGGGGAAAAAACACAGCAGCGCCGGGTGTTTGGCGCACACGGCCTGCAGCACGTCCGGTGACCACCAGGCGACCTCAACGTCAGTCAGCGCGGTGGCCTGCCAGGTCGTCAACTGGCGCGCCGGTGTGGCGCCATACCCCAGCAATTGACCGGCACCCAAGCGCACCGCGTGGCCCAGGTCCGGGTCGTGCAGCTGCAGTTCACCACGCAGCACCCACCCCAGTCGGCTGGCCAGCTGGCCCTGCGCCAGCAGCACGGTGCCACTGGCCGCCGTTTGGTGGCTGGCTTGGGCTTCGAGGCTTTTGAGCTCTTTGGCTGACAGCTGTTGCCAGATGGGGTGCTGCGCCAGGGCGGTGGTCAAAAGGGAGGTGGCTTTGGCGGTGCTGTGGGGCATGATGACGCAACGGGTGGCAAGCGGGTGTGAGGTCGGTCAGGGCCTGGCTTGTCGGCTGGCGTGGCCAAATTTGAGGATGCGGGTGGCGATCACCGTCTCGGTAAAAAAGCCCACCAGCGCCAGCAGAAAACTGCCCACACCCGCCAGGAACAGGATGGTGGCTACCTTGAAACTCTGGATCTCGGTGGTTTCACCGAGAAACAGCGCCACGATGGTCAGACCGATCAGGATCGCGCACAGGGTCAGCAGGGCAATACAAATGTTCACCAGCCGCCCGCGAAGGCGCAACTGCTTGAGCTCGTCAAAGGCGTGGTGCATCGGGTTGTCCAGGGGCGCGGCCTCGATGCGCCCCTCCAGCGCGCGGGCGCGATCGATGATGCGTGCCAGCCGGCCAGCCACGGTGCCGATCATGCCGGCCACCGCGGTCAGCAAAAACACCGGCGCCACTGCCAGCTGGATGCCGTGGGAGACCGTGCTGACGTCAGTCGCAAAAAACATGTTGACTCCAGTTGTTAAAACCGCCGGGTGTGGCGCAGCAAGGCCACACAGCCTGCCAGCGCCAGGGCGGTCAGCAGCAGCGGGAACGCCAGCGCGGGCGACCACTCGATCAGCGCGCCCGACACGGCCGAAGCCATGAGCCCGCCCAAAGTGTAGGTCAGCACCAGCACGGCGGTGCTGTTGATCAGGGTCAGGCCCTTTTCGCGCGCGCCAATGTCGATCATGGCCAGGGTGTAGAGCGCGCCACCGGCGGCACCCCAGACCGCCACCATCGGCCAGACCAGCCTGCCAGCTTCTGCGGCCCACGGTGTGATCAGGGTGGACAGCAGAATCAGGGCCGCACACACCGTCATCAGGGTGCGCCGCCCTCGCGCCGGGTCGGTAAAACGGTCGGCCACCATGCCCGCGGGCAGCGCCATCAAGGTGCCACCGGCACCACTGACTGCCACCAGCAGGGTGGCAGCAGAAGCGCTCAGGCCCAGCGACAAACCATACAGCGGCAGGATGGAGGCCAAGCCCAGCTCAAAAAAGCCGCCCAGAAAACCCGCCAGCATGATCACCGGGTGCGCCAGCACCGCGCGCCACAGCCCGGGCAGGCCGACGCTGGCGGTGTGGCTGTCGTGGTCGGGTGGCAGGCGCGGTATCAATGCCGTCCAGGCCAGGCCCACACCCAACAGCGCCACCACCCACCATAAGGCGTGGCTGTTGTGGGTGCCGACCCAAGCCAGCAGCGCCGGGCCGACCACAAAGGTCAGCCCGACCAGGGTGGCGTAGATGCCGATGGTGCGGCCCAGGTGGCGGGGCGGGGCAAATTCGGCAATAAAGGCCTCGGCCAGCACCCAGCGCAGGCCACCGGCCACCCCGGCCAGCAGCTGCAGCGCAAACCAGAGCCACAGTACCTCGGTCAGCATGAACCCCAGGGCCGACACCAGCGGCGCGGCGGACGCCAGCCACATGGTCTGGCGCCGCCCGATGCGGCGGATCAACCCGGAGGCAAACGGTGTGATCAGAAAGACCCCACCCCAGGTGGTGGCGGCAAACAGCCCGGCCACCGTGGTGGAGACCTGCGCGTCTTTCAGCATCAACAGCAGCAGCGGCGACAACATGAAGATGCCGCACAGCTCAAAAAACGTCGAGCCAAACACCGCCAGCAGGCCCACCGGGGAGCCTTGGGGCGGCTTGGTCTGTGTGGTCGCGTCAGTCATCAACAGCCGTTGTCATCATGCAGCGCGGGCAGCCAGCAGGGCGCGTGCCACTTCGGCAAACCCGGCGCCGCGCTCAGAGGGTGTTTCATACTGCGGCCAATGCACCAGCTGCGTGTCAAAACGGTGGATGTTGGCCACCCCCACGCTGTGGCTGAAGTGCGCAAACATCACCTGGTCGTTGGTCGAATCACCCACATAGACCCAACGGTCCAACTCGTCGTCCAGCGCACGGCCAAACAGCGTGCGCAGCATCCAGCGGGCGGCTTCCAGCTTGTTGTGGCTGCCGTACCAGCCGTTGATGTGGATGCTGCTCACGGTGGCTTGCATGCCCTCGGATTGCATCAGCGCCACCACCTGCGCCACCTGCGTTGGCGCGAGCAGCACGTGTTCGGCGTAATCGATGGCCACATCGGTCTCGCGCCCGGCTGAGTCGCGTGACAGCGCCGTGCCCGGGATCTCGCGCAGGATGCGCTGCGCCACCTGCTGCAGCCTGCGTGTGTTGGCAGCGCGCTCGGCGGCGGGTGCAAAGTAAGTCTTGACCAGGTGTCGACGGGCGTCGGTGTGGGCTGACGGGCTGTCCGCGCTGGCGCCAGCGGGCACAAAAGCGACCCCGCCGTTTTCGGCCACCATCGCATCCACCGGCCACGGCGGCACGCCACGCGCGGCATCGCCCAGCGCGTGGGGCGCACACCAGCCCACCGGTCGCCCGGTGATCGGAATCACCGCCAGTCCGGCCGCCTTCAGGCGGGCCAACGCCTGCAGCGCGTCCGCCGTGATGGCCTGCTGCGTGGTCAGGGTGTCGTCAATGTCGGTGAAGACGCCGATGATGCGCTGGCGCTCGGCCAGCGGCCAGTCAGACAGGGGTTTCATGCGGCGTCATGGCGGGCGACGACCCACCACGCAGCCAAGGGCAGGGGCAAGCCGCGCCTCATTCGTCAGAGCGCGCTCTGCAGCGCCAGCCCGGCGTGTTCGCGCAGCGGGTGGAAGTGGATCTTGGGGAAGCGCTCTTGTGCCAGGCGCACGTCATACGGGCTGGTGCACAGGAAGGCCAGGGTGTCGGCGGCATCCCGCGCCATGCGCTGCGGGTAGGCGTTGACAAACTCCTTCAGCTCAGCGGGCGAGTCAGCTGTGATCCAGCGCGCGCCGGTGTACTGGCTGCTCTCCAGCCGCACATCGGCGTCGTATTCACTCTTGAGCCGGTGCTGCACCACCTCAAACTGCAGCTGGCCGACCGCGCCGAGCAGCATGTTGCCACCCATCTCGGGCCGGAACACCTGGATCGCACCTTCTTCACCAAGTTGCGCCAGGCCCTGCTGCAGCTGTTTGGTGCGCAGCGGGTTTTTGAGGATCACGGTGTTGAACATTTCGGGCGCAAAAAACGGCAGGCCGGTGAACAACAGGTTGACCGAGCCGTCGGTGATGGTGTCACCGAGCTGCACACCACCGTGGGTGGTGAAACCCACGATGTCGCCCGCGTAGGCTTCTTCCACCGCCTCGCGGCGCTGGCTCATGAAGGTGACCACGCTGGTCGGGCGCAGCTCCTTGCCGGTGCGCATCACCTTGAGTTTCATGCCCGGGGTGTATTTGCCGCTGGCCATGCGCACAAAAGCGATGCGGTCGCGGTGGTTGGCGTCCATGTTGGCCTGCACCTTGAACACCACACCACTGAAGGCGTCGTCCTCAGGCTGCACCTGTTTGACGACCGGCTGCTTGTTGACCACAAAGCTGCTGGTGCGCGGGCCCGGAGAGGGGGCCAGGTCCACCAGCGCGTCGAGCACCTCCATCACACCGAAGTTGTTGACACCCGAGCCAAAAAACACCGGGGTTTGTTTGCCGGCCAAAAAGGCCTCGCGGTCAAACGCGGGGGAGGCGCCGGTGGCCAGTTCCATGCTCTCCAGCGCGGTGTCCCAGTCATGGCCAAAGCGTTTTTGCAGCGCATCGGGGTCGGACAGCGGCATCGCATCAAAGTCTTGCGGCAGCCGCTCCGAGCCCGACTCAAACACCGTCATGGTCTGGGTGCGCAGGTTGATGATGCCGCCGAAGTGTTTGCCTTGCCCCACCGGCCAGGTCATGGGCACGCAGGGCATGCCGAGTTCACGCTCCACCTCGTCGAGGATGTCCAGCGGGTCGCGCACCTCGCGGTCCATCTTGTTGACGAAGGTGATGATCGGTGTGTCGCGCTGGCGGCAAACCTCGATCAGGCGGCGGGTTTGGGCTTCGACCCCGTTGGCAGCGTCAATCACCATCAGCGCCGAATCCACCGCGGTCAGCACCCGGTAGGTGTCTTCCGAGAAGTCCTTGTGGCCGGGGGTGTCGAGCAGGTTGATGACAAAGTCACGGTAGACCATCTGCATCACGCTGGAAGCCACCGAGATGCCGCGTTGCTTCTCGATCTCCATCCAGTCGCTGGTGGCGTGGCGGCTGGCTTTGCGGGCTTTCACGCTGCCTGCGATCTGGATCGCACCGGAAAACAGCAGCAGCTTTTCGGTCAGGGTGGTTTTACCCGCGTCAGGGTGCGAGATGATGGCAAAGGTGCGGCGGCGGCGGGTTTCAAAAGCGTAAGTCACAAAGGATGTCTCGGGTCTGGGAAGCAGGGTCTGATGGGGGAGACCCGGCTGCTGGCGCTAAAGCTGACTTCATTGAGCCACGTCAAGGGCAGGCGGGTTATATGTCTATTTTAAAGGGCTGTGGCTATTGTTCCCCGCAGGGTATTGGTGCTAAATTAGAAGCGCTCAAGTTCCGCTTGCAGCCCAACCAGAAGCCACTCTCTGTGCACCTGTTTTTGTAGCTTCATCCACAGCAGCAGACTCGAAAAAATCCTCATCATGGCCATTCAAACCCTGTCCACCCATGTCTTTTCCGGGCAGCGCCCGGGCACCTCTGGCCTTCGCAAAAAAGTGACGGTTTTCATGCAGCCGATGTACCTGGAAAACTTTGTCCAGGCGCTGTTGGATGTGCTCAACGGGGTGGCGGCAGATGGCTCGGTGGGCACCGCGCTGCAGGGCCAGACGCTGGTGCTCGGGGGCGATGGCCGCTTCCACAACCGCGCTGCGGTGCAAACCATTTTGAAGCTGGCCGCGGCCAACGGTGTGCAGCGTGTGCTGCTGGGCCAGGGCGGCATTTTGTCGACCCCGGCGGTCAGTGCGGTGATCCGGCAACGTCAGGCCTTTGGCGGCATCGTTTTATCAGCCAGCCACAACCCGGGCGGGCCGGATGGCGACTTTGGCATCAAGTACAACGCCGGCAACGGCGGCCCAGCCAACGAGACGTTGACCGAGGCGGTGTATGCCCGCACCCAGGTCTTGACCCAGGTGCGCCTGAGCGACGCGGCTGATCTGGACATCAACACCCTGGGTGTCTGCCAGCTGGAGCAGATGCAGGTGGATGTGATTGACCCGGTGGCCGATTACGCCGCCGTCATGCGCAGCCTGTTCGACTTTGACATGCTGCGCGGCATGTTCCAGAAAGGCTTCACCATGCGGGTGGACGCCATGAACGCAGTCGGCGGCCCGTATGCCACCGCGATTCTGGAAGGTGAACTGGGGGCGCCAGCGGGCACCGTGGTCAACGCCACACCGCTAGAAGATTTTGGCGGCCTGCACCCGGACCCGAACCCGGTCAACGCCGAGGAGCTGATCACCCACATGATGGCGGCTGACGCGCCTGATTTTGGCGCGGCGATGGATGGCGACGCGGACCGCAACATGGTGCTGGGGCGCAACTTTGTTGTCACGCCATCCGACAGCCTGGCCCTCATGACGGCGCATGCCAAGCTGATTCCGGGCTACCAAAACGGCTTGCTCGGCGTGGCCCGCTCCATGCCCACCTCGGCCGCGGTGGACCGGGTCGCCAAAGCGCAGGGCATCGACTGTTTTGAGACTCCCACCGGCTGGAAATTTTTTGGCAACCTGCTCGACGCGGGCCGTGTCTCGCTGTGTGGCGAAGAGAGTTATGGCACCGGCTCCAGCCATGTGCGCGAAAAAGACGGCTTGTGGGCGGTGTTGTTCTGGATGAGTTTGCAAGGTGCCACTGGTCGCTCGGTGGAGTCGCTGGTGCGCGAACACTGGGCCACCTATGGCCGCAACTATTACTCGCGGCATGACTACGAGGCCATTCCCACCGCTGTCGCAGACGCCTTGATGGCCGATCTGCGGGCCAGCCTGCCCGGCTTGCCAGGCCAGGCGTTTGGCGCGCGCCGCGTGGCGCTGGCCGATGACTTTGCCTACACCGACCCGGTGGACGGCTCGGTGTCGGCCAAACAGGGGGTACGACTCATTTTTGACGATGGCGCGCGTGTCATCTTCCGTTTGTCGGGCACCGGCACCGAAGGGGCCACGCTGCGCATCTACCTGGAGTGCTACGAGGCCGACCCAGCCCGCCAGGACACGCCCGTGCAGCAAGCCCTGGCCGACCTGGTGGCGGTGGCCGAGCAGGTGGCGCACGTGCACCAACGCACCGGCATGGCCGGCCCTACCGTGGCCACCTGACGAACCCATGAATCACATCGATAAACTTTACGCAAGGACAAGACATGCTGAATGAGATTGAGAAGACCCCCGAGACCCACCAGTTGGTGCGACACACGGTAGCGTTGGTGCTGGCCGGTGGTCGGGGTTCCAGGCTGAAGCAGTTGACGGATTCGCGCGCCAAGCCAGCCGTGTACTTCGGGGGCAAGTTCCGCATCATCGACTTCGCCCTGTCCAACTGCCTGAACTCCGGCATTCGCCGCATGGCGGTGGTGACTCAGTACAAATCTCATTCCCTGATGCGTCACATGCAGCGCGGCTGGAGCTTTTTGCGCGCCGAACTCAACGAAATGGTCGACCTGCTGCCCGCTCAGCAACGTGCCGGTGAAGAGCACTGGTACCGCGGCACGGCCGACGCCATTTTCCAGAACCTGGACATCATCCGCGCCAGCGAGCCGCAGTACGTCGTCATCCTGGCCGGTGACCATGTCTACAAAATGGACTACTCGCTGATGGTCAAGGACCATGTGGCACGTGGTGCCGGGTGCACCGTGGGGTGTATCGAGGTGCCGCGCAGCGAGGCCAGCGCCTTTGGCGTGATGGCTGTGAATGACCACCGCCAGATCACCGCGTTTGTTGAAAAGCCCGCTGATCCGCCGGCCATGCCCGGCAACGAGGCCGTGTCGCTGGCGAGCATGGGGATTTACGTGTTCGATGCCGACTACCTGTACAAGCTGCTCGAGGCCGATCTGGACAACCCGGATTCAGAGCACGACTTTGGCAAAAACGTGATCCCGGCGGCCGTGGCTGACGGGCGGGCGCTGGCGCATCCGTTTGGCATGTCCTGTGTCTCGCGCGTGGCCGGTGGGGCGCCATATTGGCGCGACGTGGGTACGATTGACGCGTTCTGGTCGGCCAATCTGGACTTGGCCTCCACCGTGCCGGAACTCGACATCTACGACACCGACTGGCCCATCTGGACCTACCAGCGCCAGCTGCCACCCGCCAAGTTTGTGCCCGACACCATGGGTCAGAACGGCGTGGCGGTGAACACCTTGATCTCGGGGGGCTGTATCGTGTCGGGCTCGTATGTGGCCCATTCGGTGCTGTTTTCAGAGGTGCGCATCCACTCGTTCTGCCGCATCGACGAGGCGGTGATCCTGCCGGACGTGACCATCCAGCGCAATTGCCGCCTGAGCCGGGTCGTGATTGACCGGGGCTGCACGGTGCCCGAAGGGCTGGTGGTGGGCGAAGACCCGGTGCTGGACGCACAGCGGTTTGAGCGCACCGAAGGCGGCGTGGTGTTGATCACGCGCGACATGCTGGCCAAACTTGAACGACAAGGGTGATGTGATGAATGTGTTGCAAGTCAGTGCCGAGATCTTCCCGCTGCTCAAAACCGGTGGGTTGGCAGACGTGGCCGGGGCCTTGCCCGGTGCGCTGCAGTCGGTGGACTGCCAGGTGCGGGTGGTGTTGCCCGGTTTCCCGGCCATTTTGGCAGACCTGACGGATGTGCACGTGCTGGCCGAGCTCAGTGCGCCGTGGGGCGAGCCCCTGCGTGTGTTGTACGGGCGCTTGAAAACCCTGGGGGTGAACGCCTACCTGATTGATTTGCCGCATCTCTACCACCGTCCCGGCAGCCCCTATGAAGACGCCTGGCGCCACCCGTATGCCGACAACCACCGCCGTTTTGCCCTGCTGGGCTGGGTGGCGGCGTTGCTGGCGCATGGGCTGGATGGCCATTGGCAGCCCCAGGTGGTGCACAGCCACGACTGGCATGCCGGTTTGACCCCGGCCTACATGGCCTTCATGCACCACCAGTCGATGCGGGTGGCCACCGTGTTCACGGTGCACAACCTGGCCTACCAGGGCGTGTTTTCCCCGGCCAGCTTTTATGAACTGGGCTTGCCCCATTCGGCGTTCGGCGTCAACGGCGTGGAGTTTTATGGCCAGGTGTCGTTCATGAAAGCCGGGCTGTACTACGCAGACCACATCACCACCGTCAGCCCCACCTATGCGCGCGAAATCCAGACGCCTGCCCAAGGCTGTGGTTTTGACGGCCTGCTGCGCACCCGCGCCAGTGCGTTGTCGGGCATCCTGAATGCGGTGGACGACGCCGTGTGGAACCCGGCCACCGACCCCCACGTGACGGATCGGTTTGATGCCGACAACACCGCCGGCAAGGCGCGCTGCAAGGCGGCCTTGCAAGCCGATCTCGGCCTGAGCGTGCAGGCAGATGCGCCCTTGTTTGGCGTGGTGAGCCGCTTGACCGACCAAAAAGGCTTGCATCTGGTGCTGAGGGCCCTTGACGCGATTTTGTCCCGCGGCGGCCAGTTGGTTCTGCTGGGCACTGGTGAGGCGCATCTGGAGGCGCTGTTCAAAGCCCGGGCGGCGCAGTACCCGCACGCGGTGTCGGTGCGCATCGGTTACGACGAGGCCTATGCCCACCGGATCTTTTCGGCCACCGATGTGACGCTGGTGCCGTCCCAGTTTGAGCCCTGTGGCCTGACGCAAATGTATGGCCTGAAATACGGCAGCCTGCCGCTGGTCCACCGCGTCGGTGGCCTGGCCGACACGGTGGTGGATTGCTCGCTGGAAAACCTGGCCGACGGCCGCGCCAACGGCTTTGTGTTTGACGACTTCAGCCAGCAGGCGCTGGAGCGCGCCATTGCCCGAGCTTTTGCGCTGTATGCCCGCAAGTCCGAATGGGACGCCGTGCGTGCCCACGGCATGCGCCAGGATTTGGGCTGGCAAGGTGCCGCCCGCCAGTACGCGGCGCTCTACCAGCATTTGTGCGCGTGAGTTTTCTGTCGGTGACGGGGCAGCACGTGCCAGGCGCCGGTGCCCCTTTTTTCTTTTTTGGATGACCCAATGCCAAGTTCTTTGATGGATCTGCGCCGCGCGGGTGTGGTGTTACACCCGACCTCTCTTCCGGGCCCTCACGGCTCGGGCGACTTGGGTGCCAACGCCTACTACTTTGTGGACTGGCTGCACAAGGCCGGGCAGACCTTGTGGCAAACCCTGCCGCTGGGCCCGGTCGGGCCGGGTTTTTCACCCTACATGGGCAGCTCGGTGTTTGCAGGCAACCCGATGCTGGTGGCGCTGGAACCCCTGGTGGAACGTGGCTGGCTCACGGCAGACCCCCTGCCCCCCGACTTTGATGACCTGGCGGTGGATTACCCGACGGTTTTGCCTTGGCGGATGAGAAAACTACGCGAGGCCTTCGCCGGGTTTGTGACCCGGGCCAACCCGCAGGACCATGAGGCGCAGGCGCGTTGGGTGGCCTCCCAGCAGATCTGGCTGGAGGATTACGCGCTGTTCATGGCGCTGGACCAGGCCTATGCCCCGCTGCTGTGGCCGCAGTGGCCGACACCCTTGGCACAGCGCGATGCGGCGGCTTTGGCCAACGCCCGTGCGCACTATGCCGACGAACTGGCCTTCTGGCGGTTTGTGCAGTGGCAGTTTGACGTGCAGTGGCAAGCCCTCAAGGCGTACGCCCACAGCAAGGGCGTCTTGATGGTGGGTGATTTGCCGATTTTTGTCGCCCACCACGGGGCCGATTGTTGGGCGCGCCCGGACCTGTATCTGCTGGACGCCACCGGCCAACCGCGCGTGGTGGCGGGTGTGCCGCCCGACTTTTTCTCGGCCACCGGTCAGCGCTGGGGCAACCCGCTGTACAACTGGGAGGCCATGCAGGCCGATGGCTACCGCTGGTGGGTCGAGCGGGTCCGGCGTCAGTTGGCCCTGTCGGATGTGATCCGCATTGACCACTTTCGCGGCTTTGTTGATTACTGGGAAATTCCTGCGGACGAGCCCACCGCGGTCAAAGGGCGCTGGCAAATTGGGCCGGGTGATGCGCTGTTTGAGGCGCTCACCGACGCCCTGGGGCCGTTGCCGATCATTGCGGAAGACCTGGGCATCATCACCGACGAGGTGGTGCAGTTGCGCGAGCGCACCGGTTTTCCGGGCATGCGGGTGATGCAATTTGCCTTCTCGGGCGATGCCCACCATCCCTTTTTGCCACACAACTACGGCCCCAACACGGTGGTGTACACCGGCACCCATGACAACGACACGGTGCTGGGCTGGCTCGCCAGTTGCAGTGCGCACGAGCGGGCGTTTGCGTACCGCTACCTGGACACCGACGACACCAACTTCACTTGGGCGTTGTTGCGTGCGGCGTCGATGTCCGTGGCGCGCCTGTCCTTGTGCCAGTTCCAGGATGTGCTGGAACTCGGCTCGGCGCACCGCATGAACGTGCCGGGCACCACCTCAGGCTGCTGGACCTGGCGGTTTGTTTGGGATTGGGTGAAACCCGAGGCCTCGCTGAAGTTGGCGCATATGTCAGCGGCCAGCGCCCGGGTGGGGTTCGAGCGGCTGGACCTGCCCGCTTGACGCCTGACGCAGGCTACTTGCGTGCCACGATCTGCTGCAGCATCAGCAGGCTGTGCGCCGCCACAGGCAGTTCGGTGGTGCCGGCCCCTTGCCAGTCGGCCAGACCCCGCGGGTGGCTGGTGTCGAGCAGACCCTGCCAGTGGCCGCGCGGCAGCACAAAATGCTCTGGGTGTGGCGCGTTGTTGACCAGCAGCAACAGCGGTGCGCTGGCGCGCCCGGGTTTGCCGATCAGGCAACCCAGGGCTCGGCGTTGCGGCAGCTGCCAGGCCGAGCCTTGCAACACGCTGCCGTCCGCATTCCACCAGGACAGGTCGTAAATGCCGTCGGCATCGGCAATGCCGCTGTACCAGACATTGGCAAACGGCTGCAGCCGGTGGCGCAGGCTCAGCACATGCCGGGTAAACGCCAGCAAGTCGGCATCCACCTGGGTCCAGTCGATCCAGGTGATCGCGTTGTCCTGGCAGTACGGGTTGTTGTTGCCGCCCTGGGTGTGGCCCAGCTCATCCCCCGCGCACAACATGGGCGTGCCCTGGGCCAGCAGGTTGCAGGCCAGCAGGGCGCGCTGCAGCAGTTTCCGGAGCTGGTTGACTTTCGGGTCAAGCGTGGGCCCTTCGGCCCCGCAGTTGAAGTTGAGGTTGTTGCCCTGCCCGTCGCGGTTGTTTTCACCATTGGCCAGGTTGTGCCGGTGGTTGTAGCTGAGCAGGTCCAGCAGGGTGAAGCCGTCGTGGGAGATGACGTAGTTCACCGATTCCGACGGCTCGCGTCGGCGCGCCTGGTACAGGTCGGACGAGCCGCACAGCCGCATGGCAAATTCGCCCAGCGTGCCGCCACTGCCCGCCGCGTTGGGCGAGGCCACACTTTGCACCCAGAAACGCCGCAAGCTGTCGCGGAAATGGTCGTTCCATTCCATCCAGCCGCGCGGAAACTGCCCGACCTGATACCCGCCGGGCCCAATGTCCCAGGGCTCGGCGATCATCTTGACGCGGCACAACACTGGGTCCTGCGCCACGGCGGCAAAAAACGCCGCTTGGGGTGAAAACCCGTGGTCGGTGCGCCCCAGCACGGTGGCCAGGTCAAAGCGGAAGCCGTCCACGTGCATCTCGCTGACCCAGTAACGCAGGCTGTCCATCACCAGTTGCAGTACCCGCGGTTGCCGGATGTCGAGCGTGTTGCCGCAGCCGCTGTAATTCTCGTAATGGTTCAGGTCATTGGCGACCAGGCGGTAGTAGACGGCGTTGTCCAGGCCACGAAAGCTAAGGGTGGGGCCGTTGTGGTCGGCCTCGGCGGTGTGGTTGTACACCACATCCAGAATCACCTCCAGCCCGGCGGCATGCAGGGCGCACACCATGTTGCGGAATTCGTCCCGGGGGGAGAGGCCGTCGTGTCCACTGGCCAGCCGCGGATTCAGGCTGAAGAAACCCAGCGTGTTGTAGCCCCAGTAGTTGCTCAGCCCCATTTCCACCAAGCGTTCTTCACTGAGGTGGTAATGCACCGGCAGCAGGCTGACGGTGGTGACCCCCAGGTTTTTCAGGTAGTTGACCGCCACCGGGTGCCCCAGGCCGGCGAAGGTGCCGCGCAGTTCTGGCGGGATGTCCGGGTGGGTTTGGGTGAAGCCTTTGACGTGGCATTCATAGATGACCGACGCTGCCATCGGGATGGCCGGTGGTCGGTCATCACCCCAGTCGAATGGGTCATGCACCACCCGTGCCTTGAGCGCCATGGCGGCGTTGTCGCGGGTGTCCATGTGGCGTGGGTGCAGGCGGTCGGGCGCAAAGTGCTCGTCGCTCCAGATGAATTCACCCACGATGTCGCGCGCGTACGGGTCAAGCAGCAGTTTGGACGCATCAAAGCGATGACCCCGATCCGGTCGCCACGGGCCGGACGCGCGAAAGCCGTACACCAGGCCGGGCTGGGCGTTGGGCAGGTAGCCGTGCCAGATGTCGCCGGTGTGGCCCCGCAGGCGCAGTCTGGCCAGCTCCTGCGTGCCGCGGCTGTCAAACAGGCACAGGTCCATCGCCTGGGCATGCGCCGAGAACACGGCAAAGTTGATGCCTTTGCCGTCGAAGTGGGCGCCTAGCGGCCAGGGTTGCCCCAGCTGTGTGGCTGAGAAGTTCAGGCGGTCCATTTCAGAAAGACGGTGGCCAGTGGAGGGATGGTCAGCACGATGGAGTGCGGCTGGTTATGCCAAGGCGTGTCTGTGGCCGGGTTGTCGGCTGCCAGCGAACTCACGTCGCTGCCGCCATAGGCAGCCCAGTCGGTGTTCAGCAGTTCACGGTAGCCGCCCGGGCGGGGCACACCCAGCCGGTAGTCGGTCCAGACGTTGGGCGTGAAGTTGCACAACACCACCACAAAGTCGGACTGATCGGCCGCCCAGCGGACAAAACTCAACACCGAGCGCTGGTTGTCGTTGTGGTCGATCCACTCAAAACCAGCAGGCACAAAATCCTGCTGGTACAGCGCCGGGGTGGCGCGGTAGAGCTGGTTCAGATCCCGCACCAGGCACTGCACGCCAGCGTGTTCCGGGTTGTCCAGCAAGTGCCAGTCGAGGCTCTGGTCATGGTTCCATTCGCGTTCCTGGGCGAACTCACAGCCCATGAACAACAGTTTTTTGCCCGGATGGCCAAACATGTAACCCAGGAAGGTGCGCACATTGGCCAACTTCTGCCAGCGGTCGCCCGGCATCTTGTTCAACAGCGAGCCCTTGCCATGCACCACTTCATCATGGGAAATGGGCAGCACAAAATTCTCGTTGAACGCGTAGACCATGCTGAAGGTCATCTCGCCGTGGTGGTGCTGGCGGTAGATCGGATCACGCGCCATGTAAGACAGGGTGTCGTGCATCCAGCCCATGTTCCACTTGTAGTGAAAGCCCAAGCCACCGGCAAACGTGGGCCGGGACACGGCCGGGTAGGCGGTGGACTCCTCGGCCAGGGTGATGGCCTGTTCACGTTCCACCCCCACCACCTCGTTCATGCGTTTGAGGAAGGCGATGGCTTCGAGGTTTTCGCGGCCACCGTAAATGTTGGGAATCCACTGGCCGTCCTGGCGGCTGTAGTCGCGGTACAACATCGAGGCCACCGCGTCCACGCGCAGGCCGTCCACGCCAAAACGCTCCAGCCAGTACAGCGCGTTGCCCACCAAAAAGTTTTTGACTTCGGTGCGGCCCAGGTTGTAGATCAGGGTGTTCCAGTCGTTGTGGAAACCTTCGCGCGGGTCGGCGTATTCGTACAGATGGGTGCCATCAAAGTTGGCCAGGCCATGCGCGTCGGTGGGAAAGTGCGCAGGGACCCAGTCCAGAATCACCCCAAGGCCCGCAGCGTGGCAGCGCGCCACCAAGCGGCCAAAACCGGCGGCATCGCCAAAGCGCGAGGTGGGTGCATAAATGCCAATCGGCTGGTAGCCCCAGGAGCCGTCAAACGGGTGCTCGCTGACCGGCATCAGCTCCAGATGAGTGAAACCCATCTCCTGGGCGTAGGGCACCAGCGTGTCAGCCAGTTCGTCCCAGGTCAGCCAGCGGTTGCCGTCGGCGGTCACGCGGCGCCAGGAGCCCAGATGCACTTCGTAAATGCTGACCGGCGCGTCCAGGGCATTGGCGCGTTTGCGCGCTTGCGAGGGCGCTACTTTTTCCGGCAGGGTGGCCACGACGCTGGCGGTGGCGGGCCGCAATTCGGATTGCAGGGCGTAGGGGTCGGCACGGGCTGCCAGCACCTCGCCGTGGTGGCCGCGGATCTCGAATTTGTAGAGTGCACCGGCCTGCACGTCTGGCAGGAACAGTTCCCAGACACCGCACTCGCGCCGCAAGCGCATCGGGTGGCGCCTGCCGTCCCAATAATTGAAGTCGCCCACCACACTGACGCGCGAGGCATTGGGTGCCCACACGGCAAATCGGGTGCCCGCGACACCTTCCATGGTGCAGGGCTTGGCGCCCAACACCTCAAAGGGGCGCAGATGGGTGCCTTCGCCCAGCAACCAGACATCCATTTCCCCCAGCACCATCGGGAAGCGGTAGGGGTCTTCCATCACACTGGTCAGGCCGCTGGCCCATACCACCTGAAACTGGTAGGGCGTGTCACGTTTGGCCTCGACGATGCCTTCAAAAAAACCATCGGGGTGTCGCTGCGAGAGTTCTCCCAAGGTGTGGCCTTCCGGGCTGACCACCGTGACGACCTGGGCCGTGGGCAAAAAGCAGCGCACCGAGGTTTTGCCGCCCTTCGTTCTGTGGGGCCCCAAGATGGCGAAAGGGTCGCTGTGGCTGGCTCGACAAACCCGGTCGATATCGTGGGAGGTCAACATAAATAATCTTTCTTGAGACAGAAGCCGGATCGGCGCTCGAAGCTGCCAGCCCCCATCAGTAAGGGGCAGGTGTGACGTGCCAGATTTGCCGAGCATACTCCCCAATCGTGCGGTCCGAGGAGAACACACCCATGCCCGCCACGTTGGCGATGGCACGCTGGCTCCACAGATCGGGTTGTCGGTACAGGGCATCCACCTGATGCTGGCTGGCGACGTACGAGGCATAGTCCGCCAGCAACAGGTAATGGTCGCCGCCCCACACCAGCGAATTGATCAAGGCACTGTAGCGGCCCGGCTCCTCGGGCGAGAACACGCCCTCGCCAATCGCGTCCAGCACGGCCTTGAGTGCGGGATTGTTTTCGTAGTAGTTCAGCGGGTGGTAACCCATGATGCGCAGCTCGCGCACATCGGGTGTCTTCAGGCCGAAGATGAAGATGTTGTCGTCACCCACTTGCTGGCGGATCTCGATGTTGGCGCCGTCGTCGGTGCCAATGGTGAGCGCGCCGTTGAGGGCCAGTTTCATGTTGCCGGTGCCGGAGGCCTCTGTGCCCGCGGTTGAAATCTGTTCCGACAAGTCGGCGCCAGGCATGATGATCTCGGCCACCGAGACGCCGTAGTTCGGGATGAACACCACCTTGAGCTTGTCACCGATGCGCTCGTCGTTGTTGACGGTCTGGCCGATGTCGTGAATCAGGCGGATGATCGATTTGGCCGCCACATAACTCGACGCGGCCTTGCCCGCAAAAATCACCGTGCGCGGCACCCAGGGCGCATCCGGGTTGGCCAGGATGGCCTGGTAACGGGTGACCACGTGCAGCACATTGAGCAACTGGCGCTTGTACTCGTGGATGCGTTTGACCTGCACGTCAAACAGGCTGTCCGGGCTGACGACCACGCCGGTGGTTTGCGCGATGAGTTTGGCCAGGCGCACTTTGTTGTCGCGTTTGATGGCGCGGAACTGCTCCCTGAAGGCGGCATCGCCCTGGTGCTCTTTCAGCCGTTTTAATTGGTCCAGGTCCAGCCGCCAGCCCGAGCCCAGGCTGATGTCGAGCAAGCGGGCCAGGCCCGGGTTGGCCTGTGCCAGCCAGCGCCGCGGTGTCACGCCGTTGGTCATGTTGGTGAAGCGGTGGGGCCACAGTTGCGCAAAGTCCGCAAAAATGGTGCGCACCAGCAACTCGGAGTGCAGCGCCGACACACCGTTGACCTGGTGACTGCCCACCACCGACAGGTGCGCCATGCGCACGCGGCGTTCACCCATTTCGTCAATGAGTGACAGGCGCTTCAGAAAATCATGGTCACCCGGGCGAAAGCGTGCCGCCAGGTCCAGAAACTCCTTGTTGATCCGGAAGATGATTTCCAGATGACGCGGCAGCACATGCTGGATCAGCGACACCGGCCAGGTCTCCAGCGCCTCAGGCATCAGCGTGTGGTTGGTGTACGAGAAGGTTTTGCCACACAGTGCCCAGGCCTTGTCCCAGTGCATGCCGTGTTCATCACACAGGATACGCATCAACTCGGCCACGCCGATGGCCGGGTGGGTGTCGTTGAGGTGGATGGCCACATGCTCGGCCAAGTTGTCCAGGATGTGGTGCTCGTCCAGGTGCCGTTTGATCAGGTCCTGCATCGAGGCGGCGACAAAAAAGTACTCTTGTTTGAGCCGCAACTCGCGCCCGGCCGGGGTGCTGTCGTTGGGGTAGAGCACCCAGGAGATGTTTTCGTACTCGTTCTTGGCGGTGGCCGCACGCGCGTAGTCGCCGGTGTTGAAGGCGCCCAGGTCAATGTGGTCAGGCGCCACCGCTTTCCACAGGCGCAAGGTGCTGACTTTCTGGGTACCGTGGCCAGGCACCACCATATCGTAGGCCTTGGCGGCCACTTCGCCGGCGTGTTTCCAGGTGACCTTGCCGTCTTCGTGCGCGACCCAGCCGCCAAAACGCACCGGGTAGGTCAGATCAGGGCGGGGAAACTCCCAGGGGGTGCCGTCTTTCAACCAGGAGTCCGGGTACTCCACCTGGCAACCGTTCTGGATTTCCTGGGCAAACATGCCGTATTCATAACGGATGCCGTAACCAAAAGAGGGCAGGCCCAAGGTGGCCATCGAGTCCAGAAAGCAGGCGGCCAGGCGACCCAGGCCCCCGTTGCCCAGCGCAGCATCGGGTTCGCTGTCGATCAGGTCTTCGAGCTGGTGGGCATGCTGGGCTGCGCCGGCGGCGGCGCCCTGGGTGAGGTTCAGTGCGGCCAGCGCGTTGGAGAGCGTGCGTCCCATCAGGAATTCCATCGACAGGTACACCACACGGCGCGCCTTGTGGCGACGCTCTTCACGTTGGGTGTGGATCCAGCGCTCGGACAGCTGGGCCCGCGCCATGTGCGCCACGGCCTGCAACAGGTCGCTGCGTGACGCGTTGGCCGGGTCCGCTCCCACCGTGTGCAGCAATTGGGCGTTGATGTCTTTGCCGATCTCGTTCGGTTGGGTTTTAGCGGTGTTATTCAAGAGCATTCCTTTGGATGGCCTCATCCGGTGAGGCGTTGGCGTCTATTTTGCACGCTCGAAGGCGCGAATCACGGGCGAGAGTTACAGGAAAATTACTAAGCAAGTTGTCGGCCAGCTTGCGGTGCTGCCCGGGATTGGCCATGGGCAGGCTGCGCACGCCCCCTATAATCCGGCTCCATTCCGAGGAGCGTTGCAACTCACACTGATGTCAATGGACGTCGTGCTGAGTGAGGCTCGGACCCCGCTGTTGTTTTTTGGCACAGCGTTTCACAACGGCGCTCACCCACGGACCCTGTGCGGTGAGTCTTTCTCCCTTGATTCGCGCGCCTGGCCCGTGGTTGTCACCTTAACTTTTGGAGTGAACCATGAGCGCTAAAAAAACTGTTGCAAGCAAACCCGCCGCCAGCCAACCCGACTACGTGATCGCCGATATCGGCCTGGCCGACTGGGGCCGCAAGGAACTCAATATTGCCGAGACCGAAATGCCCGGTCTGATGGCCATCCGTGAAGAGTTTGCCAAAGAGCAGCCCCTCAAAGGTGCACGCATCACCGGCAGCCTGCACATGACGATCCAGACCGCCGTGTTGATCGAAACCCTTACCGCTCTGGGCGCGCAAGTGCGCTGGGCCTCGTGCAACATCTTCTCCACGCAAGACCACGCCGCTGCCGCCATCGCCGCCCAAGGTGTGCCGGTGTTTGCGATCAAGGGTGAAACCCTGGCCGACTACTGGGACTACACCCACCGCATTTTTGAATTCGACGGCAAAAAAGGCACCGCCGCCGAAGGCCCGAACATGATCCTGGACGACGGTGGTGATGCCACCTTGCTGATGCACCTGGGCACCAAGGCCGAGAAGAACCCCGCGCTGCTGGACAACCCCACCAGCGAAGAAGAAACCTGCCTGTACGCCGCCATCAAGGCCAAGCTCAAGCAAGACCCGACTTGGTACAGCCGCCGCCTGAAAAACATCATCGGCGTGACCGAAGAGACCACCACCGGTGTACATCGCCTCAACGAGATGAGCGCCAAGGGTGAACTGATGCTGCGCGCTATCAATGTCAACGACTCGGTCACCAAGAGCAAGTTCGACAACCTGTACGGCTGCCGCGAATCCCTGGTGGACGCCATCAAACGCGCCACCGACGTGATGATTGCGGGCAAGGTCGCTTGTGTGGTGGGTTATGGTGATGTGGGCAAGGGTTCTGCCCAAGCGCTGCGCGCTTTGTCGGCCCAAGTTTGGGTGGTTGAGATCGACCCGATCAACGCCCTGCAAGCCGCCATGGAAGGCTACAAAGTGGTCACCACCGAATACGCTGCTGACAAGTGCGACATTTTTGTCACCTGCACCGGCAACAAGAATGTGATCACCTACAAGCACATGGAGGCCATGAAAGACCAGGCCATCGTTTGCAACATCGGTCACTTTGACAACGAAATCGACGTGGCTTCGCTCGACAAATGCAAGTGGGAAGAGATCAAGCCGCAGGTGGACCATGTGATCTTCCCGGCCAAGGGCAAGAAGCCTTCCAAACGCATCATCCTGCTGGCCAAGGGCCGTCTGGTGAACCTGGGTTGTGGCACCGGCCACCCGAGTTTTGTGATGAGTTCCAGCTTTGCCAACCAGACCATTGCGCAGATCGAGCTGTTCACCAAACCCAAGTCCTACAAGGTGGGCAAGGTGTATGTGTTACCCAAGCTGCTTGATGAAAAAGTGGCACGCCTGCACCTGAAAAAGGTTGGCGCGATGCTCAGCGAGTTGACCGACGAACAAGCCGCCTACATCGGCGTCGACAAGGCTGGCCCGTACAAGGCCGACACGTATCGGTATTAATCCCCCCGAAGCGCCTGCGGCGCCTCCCCCGAGGGGGCGATACCCCTCGCCCGGCTAAGCCGGTTCGACGGTATCCCTCGCTTGAAGGGCGCAGCTGCAGTATTTAACTTGGAGATGTATGCGAATTGACCAATTGCTGGTGCAGCGTGGCTTGGCCAGCACTCGTTCTCAGGCCCAGCGCCTGATTGCGGGCGGTGTCCAGTGGCGCCAGGGTGATGTCTGGCGCCAGGTCGTCAAAAACGGCGACGACGTGCCTGCAGAGGCCGAGCTCAAACTGCTGGACGACGCCGAGGCGCGTTATGTGTCACGCGGCGGCCTCAAGCTGGAAGCGGCGCTCCAACACGTGGGCCTGTCGGTCAACGGCCTGCAGTGCCTGGATGTGGGGCAAAGCACCGGTGGGTTCACCGACTGCCTGCTGCAACACGGGGCGCGCATGGTGGTGGGGGTGGACGTGGGCAGTGCCCAACTGCACCCCCAACTGCGCGGCGACCCGCGCGTGTTGTGTGTGGAAGGTCTCAACGCCCGCGCCCTGGATGCCGCTGATTTGATCGCTGCGTATGAAGACAGCATCGGTGCTGAGGGTCAATTTGACCTGGAAGATGATGGCGATGCGCCAGAGCCGGTGATCGATGACACGTCGGACGATGAACTGGCCGCTTCGGCGGGCGGGGTATCGTCTGACGGTGCGTTTGTCCCTGAGTTTGACCTGATCGTGGCCGATTTGTCGTTCATCTCGCAAACGCTGGTGTTGCCTGCCGTGGTGCCGCTACTCAAAGCCGGTGGCACGCTGCTGACGCTGGTCAAACCGCAGTTTGAGCTGCAGCCGGGCCAGGTCGGCAAGGGCGGCATCGTCAAGGACACGGCGATGTACGCGCTGGTGGAACAGCGGCTGCGCGAGTCTTGCGCCGAACTGGGCCTGACCGTGACGCACTGGTTTGATTCCCCCATCTCAGGCGGCGACGGCAACCGAGAATTTTTCATCTGCGCCCGCTGTTCCGGTGCGGCTGAGTAACTTGAAAATCTTGTGGCCCGCTCTCGCCAGGCTTGGCTGACAGCGCGGTTCACCCCACTTTGTAAAGGCGTGTCATGACCGCTTCTTCACGACTCCCTGTCAGCATTGAGTTTTTCCCACCCAAAACCCCTGAAGGCGTGGAAAAACTGCGCCTGGTGCGCCAGCAGCTGTATGCGCTCCAGCCCGAATTCTGTTCGGTGACGTTTGGCGCGGGTGGCTCTACCCAAGAGGGCACGTTCAACACCGTGCGCGACATCCAGGCCGAGGGCGTGGCGGCGGCGTCGCACTTCTCGTGCATTGGCGCCAGCCGCGCCGGAGTGCGCGAGCAACTCGCCACGTTGAAAGCGATGGGTGTCAAACGCCTGGTGGCGTTGCGCGGTGACTTGCCCAGCGGCTACGGCGCGGGCGGTGAATTCCATTACGCCAGTGACCTGGTGGCCTTTATCCGCGCCGAGACCGGTGACGACTTCCACATCGAGGTGGCGGCGTACCCCGAAATCCACCCGCAAGCCAAGTCACCCGAGAGCGACCTGAAGGCCTTTGCCACCAAGGTGCGCGCCGGCGCCAATTCAGCCATCACCCAGTACTTCTACAACTCGGATGCGTACTTCAGGTTTGTGGAAGACTGCGACGCACTGGGGGTGCAGGTGCCTGTGGTGCCGGGCATCATGCCGATCACCAGCTCCACCCAGCTCATGCGTTTCAGCGACGCTTGCGGCGCCGAGATCCCGCGCTGGATCCGGCTGCGGCTGCAAGGGTTTGGCGACGACACGGCCTCCATCAAAGCCTTTGGTCTGGATGTGGTGACCGATTTGTGTGAGCAGCTGCGTGCCGGTGGCGCGCCGGGGCTGCACTTTTACAGCATGAACCAGAGCGCTGCCACGCTGGAGATCTGCCAGCGGTTGGGGCTTTGATCTGGTTTGGATAGCTTTTAGCCCTGATTCATAATGACTAGAGGCTGTTTTAACCATGAGTCCTGTTCGCTGGCCACTCGCGGCTGGCCAACGGATTTGGGGCGATAGTGGCGGCAGGGGATGGGTTGGGGCGGCGGCCTCATACTGTCAAAGGCCCAGAAAACGAAGTTTCGGCGCAGCCAAATCGGCCGCCACCTCAACCCATCCCCTGCTGGCGAGCGACGTTTGTGTGCCAAAAAAATGGAATTCGGGCTAAGGTGCAACTGCTGGTACGCAGCGGGAGCCGACATTCAACTCGCCAGTCCAGTAAGCGCATCGAGCGGGCTTTTGGCTCCACGGCTCCACCTGCAGCAACTTTCAGTACGTGGGTGTAGATCATGGTCGTACTGACATCACTGTGACCCAAAAGCTCTTGCACCGTTCAAATGTCAGTGCCCGATTGCAGCATGTGCGTTGCAAACGAATGGCGAAGCGTGTGCGCAGATACATGTTTGGCAATAGCCGCCTGTTCAACTGCCATCTTCAACTTGCGCCCTCATCTTTCCTCGAACAAATGATGACGCCGTTCCACCCCAGTGCGCGGGTCGATAGAAAGTGTCTTGGACGGAAAAACCCAATGCCATGCCCACGACTGACCTGCTTGTAGAGAAACAGCAAGGCATTCAGCGCCTGGCGGTGGGTGGCAGGAGAGACCAGCCCTTCATTGGCCAGCATCGTGAGGAAGGATTCAACCTCCTGTTTGCCCATGTCCTTGGGATGGCGCATGGTGCCGTTGCGTCCGTGCCAACGGATTAAAAACCGTGCCCAATATAGGTAGGCCTTTTCAGTCTGGAGGCTATAGTGCAGATAGCGAATGCGCTCGCGGAGCTGGTCAAGCAGCCGAGCAGAGCGCAAAACGGGAGTGGCGACTTTGTCAGATTCAATATGCCTGTGCATCAAAACAGTACATTACTGCAATGTCTATGAAAACTAGAGCTTCTTTTGTGAAAAACGAAACATGTTATCTGACTGGCAGTCCTGTTATCCCGCAAATCTTCGGGATACATCAAAGTTAGGCTTCTAGCGCCATTCGTGATAATCAATTAAAAACTGGCAGTAAACATAGCACCATGAAAATAGAGATCGAATTACCAGATGGATTCATCGCCGAGGTAAAGCAGTCAAAATCAAAGGTGACAATAAAATTTGTCGCAACAGACGGCGCCTCAAATAAGGTCGGCACCCCTCTAGTTCAAACCAAGAGCAAAACAGTATCACCGGCCATCGGTAAAACGCAAGGTTACAAAGTAGTCTCTGCAGCAGGGCGCATGCTCAATCGACCTCCTGCAAAAAAAGCAGCAGCAAGCAAGAAATCAACAACACTCAGCGGCACGACATCAACCGGACCGAAAAAGCCCAATGTCAAGTATTAAAGAGTATCGCGAAGCTTATTATGCATTCAGCGGAAAACTAAGCGAGAATGTACGAACACTTGCACTATCTTCTGTTGCTATCGTCTGGACATTCAAAGCCGACGACAAGTCTGGCGCAGTCTTGTTGCACCCAGATCTATACTGGGCACTCTTATGGGCAATGCTTGCCATGGCTTCGGACTTGATGCAATACCTCTACGGGAGCGCCGCATGGGGCATATACACATGGTGGAAAGAAAGGTCTGGAATCGGCATCGAAGACCCGCTGACGGCACCAGAAGAAATTAATTGGCCAACAAATTTATTCTTCTACAGCAAGGTTATCTTCCTTTCAGCAGCGTACGCGCTAATAATTCATTTCCTAATCAACAAAATAAAATACTAAAGACTTGCAAGTTTTGGGCGCGCGCAATAACGCAATAAATTAAATAGTATTTATCCGACCCCTACCGCCCAGGCCACACCCACTACCGCCCGTACACATCCTCAAGCCGCACGATGTCGTCCTCTCCCAGGTAGGAACCGGACTGCACCTCGATCATCTCCAGCGGCACCCGGCCCGGGTTTTCCAGGCGGTGGGTGGTGCCCAGCGGGATGAAGGTGGATTGGTTTTCGGACAGCAGAAAGACTTCTTCGCCGCGTGTGATGCGTGCTGTGCCGCTGACCACAATCCAGTGCTCGGCGCGGTGGTGGTGCATTTGCAGGCTCAGCACACCGCCGGGTTTGACCATGATGCGTTTGACCTGAAAGCGCGCACCCCGGTCCACGCCGTCGTACGAGCCCCAGGGCCGGAACACCTTGCGGTGGACGCTGCTCTCAGGGCGTTTTTGCGCCTTGAGTTGGTCCACAATCTTTTTGACGTCTTGCGTCTTGTCCTTGTGCGACACCAGGATCGCATCAGCGGTTTCGACCACCACCAGGTCACGCACCCCCACACAGGCCACCAGGCGGCCTTCGGACAGGGCCAGGGTGTTTTCGCAGTCCTGCAGCAGCACATCACCCTGCGCCACGTTGCCCGAGGCGTCTTTTGGCAGCACCTGCCACAGCGCGTCCCAGGCCCCCACGTCGGACCAGCCGGCGTTGAGCGGCAGCACCACTCCGGCGGGCAGCGTGCTGCTGCTGGTGTTGGCGGCAAGGCGCTCCATCACCGCGTAGTCGATGGAGTCGCTCGGGCAGGCGGCAAACAGCTCTTTGCCTACGCGCACAAATTCGCCATCGGTCTGGCCCGCTTCCCAGGCGCTCTGGCAGGCGGCCAGGATGTCGCCACGGCAGACCCCCAGGGCCGACAGCCAGACCGAGGCGCGCATCATGAACAGGCCGCTGTTCCACAGGTAGTTGCCCGCGTCCAGGTAGGACTGGGCGGTGGCCAGGTCGGGTTTTTCGACAAAACGAGCGATGCTGCGCGCGGCTGCGTCGGCGCTGCCAAATACCTCACCGGTCTGGATGTAGCCGTAGCCGGTTTCCGGTGCGTCAGGGGTGATGCCAAAGGTGACCACTGCGCCTGCGTCGGCCAGTGCCGCACCCCGGCTGACCACGTCCTGGAACGCTGCCACGTTGGTGATGACGTGGTCGGCGGGCATCACCAGCAATACCGGGTCTGCGCCATCTTTTGAGGCGGCCAAGGCAGCCAGTGTGAGTGCTGGCGCCGTATTTCTGCCACAAGGCTCCAGCACCACGCTGCCGCTTTCACCGAGCAGGCGCAATTGTTCGGCAATGACAAAGCGGTACTCTTCGTTGCACACCACCATGGGTGCTGTCAGGCTCACGCCGGGGGTGCCGGTGACACGGCGAACCGTGGCCTGCAACAACGAGTCTTCCCCCACCAGGCTCAGCAGCTGTTTGGGGTATTTCTCGCGGGACAGGGGCCACAGGCGGGTGCCGGAGCCGCCGGACAAAACCACGGGCTGAACGAGGACAGGTGTGTTCATGCGGTAAGACGGATGGATGTGAGTGTTCAGAGGGCCTGGGCTCAGGCGCGGGAATCGCCCCAGCGCAATTGTGCGGTTTCGTCCCCACGGTAGAGGGTCTCGCCGGACTGGTCCACGCAGTAGGTGGGCGAGACGATCATTTCCTTGAACGTCATGTCGGCCGCAATGCGGGTGTATTCGAACAGGATGCTGCGCACCACCTTGGCGCCTGAGCGGATGTGGCAGCCGTGGCCGATCCAGCTTGGGCCAATGATGCTGGCGCCGGGTTCGATGCGCACGCTGGAGCCGATGTAGACCGGCCCTTCGATGGTGACTTGGTCCCAGGGGATCTGCGTGTTCAGACCGACCCAGATGCCGGGTTTGATCTCGCGCCCGGGCATGTTCATCTGCGCCACCTCGCCGCGCAACACGCGTTGCAACACCGCCCAGTAGTCGCTCACGCGGCCGATGTCGATCCAGTTGAAAAAACGTTTCTGCGCAAAAAATGGCGCCTTGCTCTCCACCAGTTGCGGGAACAGTTGTGAGCCGATGTCGTACACCTGGCCGGGCGGAATCAGCTTGAGCACTTCGGGCTCAAAGATGTAGATGCCGGTGCTGGCGGCGGTGGATTTGGCCTCTGATGGCTTGGGTTTTTCCTGGAACGATTGGATCTGGCCGTTGTCATCGGCCACCACCACGCCGTAGTTTTCCACCTCGCTCAAGGGCACATCGAGGGTCACCACGCTGGCAATCGCGCCTTTGAGTTTGTGCTCGGCCAGCGCCGCGCCAATGTCCAGGTCGATGATCGCGTCGCCACACAGCACCAGGGTGGTTTCGTCAAAAAAACCGCTGAAGTCCTGGATGCGGCGCATGCCACCGGCCGAGCCAAAGGGTTTGGGCGTGACCTCGCCGTGTTCGCGCACCCCTTCGTAGGCGTAACCAATTTGCACGCCCCAGCGGTGACCGTCACCAAAATACTGCTCGATCTTGTGGTGGTTAAACGCCACGTTGACCATGATCTCCTTGATGCCGTAGCTGGCCAGGTGTTCGATCAGGTATTCCATCACCGGCTTGCCCAGGATCGGGATCATCGGCTTGGGCAAATCCTTGGTCAGTGGTCGAACCCGGGTGCCCTGTCCGGCGGCCAGAATCATGCCTTTAGCCATGGTTGGACTCCTTGTTTTTTGTCATGGTGAAAACTCCCGTTTGTTGATCGAATGTGCGAATGTCTGAGCGGTGGCCCGCGTCAGGCGCTGTAGCCATGGGGGTTGCCGCTTTGCCAGCGCCACGCATCTGCGCACATGGTCTGCAAATCGCGCCGGGCCTGCCAGCCCAGCAGGCTGCTGGCAAAAGTGGGGTCGGCGTAACACGCGGCCACGTCGCCCGGGCGGCGCGGTGAGATCTGGTAGGGCACGGGCTGACCGCTGGCGGCTTCAAACGCGCGCACCATGTCCAGCACGCTGTAGCCAACCCCGGTGCCCAGGTTGACGGCAAAACTCTTGGCGTCGGCCGCTTGCAGGGTGTTGAGCGCGGCCAAATGGCCCAGCGCCAGGTCGACCACGTGGATGTAGTCGCGCACGCCCGTGCCATCTGGCGTGGCGTAGTCGTTGCCCCAGACGTTCAAAAACGGTCGTTTGCCCACCGCCACCTGCGCCACAAACGGCATCAGGTTGTTGGGAATGCCCTGCGGGTCTTCGCCAATGAGCCCGCTGGCATGCGCACCGACTGGATTGAAATAACGCAGGATGCCGATGCGCCAGCTGGGGTCGCTGGTATTCAGGTCGCGCAGCATGTTTTCGATCACCAGCTTGGTCTGGCCGTAGGGGTTGGTGGCGGACAGCGGGTGGTCTTCGGTGAGTGGCAGGCATTGCGGGTCGCCGTAGACGGTGGCCGATGAGCTGAACACCAGCGTTTTCACGTCGCAGGCTTGCATCGCCTGCAGCAATTTGAGCGTGCCCAGCACATTGTTGTCGTAATAACGCAGCGGCTGCGCCACCGACTCACCCACTGCCTTGAGCCCGGCAAAGTGGATCACCGCCTTGGCACCGCTGGCTTGCAGCGCGGTTTGCAGGGCCGCCTGGTCACGGATATCGCCCTCAACGAAGGTCACCTTTTGGCCGGTGATGCGTTCCACCCGCGCCAGCGCCTCGGGTTGGCTGTTGGAGAAGTTGTCAAACACGGTCACCTGCTGGCCTGCGCTCAGCAACTCCACGCAGGTGTGTGATCCGATGTAGCCCGCGCCGCCGGTGATGAAAATCATGTTCGGTTGACCTGAGAGTGGTGGATGGTGGTGAGTTTAGACGCTGCGCACGCTGGAAAAGACGCAGAAGCGCGCGTGGCAAGCTTCTTGCGCTACCCTACCCACCACAACTCTTTGTCTGTTGGAGATCATGATGTCTTTGTCTGTTGGTGGTCGTGCGTTCGCGCACATTGCGGCGTTTCATCCTGAAATCACCGCGTTCCGGCGTGATTTGCACGCGCACCCGGAGCTGGGGTTTGAGGAGGTCTACACCGCCAGCCGGGTCAAGCAGGCCTTGCAGGTCTGTGGCGTGGACGAGATCCACACCGGCATCGGCAAGACCGGGCTGGTGGCGGTGATCCGTGGCCAGCAAACCAGTTCGGGCCGCATGATCGGTTTACGTGCCGACATGGACGCGCTACCCATGGCCGAGCACAACGACTTTGCCTGGAAATCGGCCAAACCCGGCCTGATGCACGGTTGCGGCCACGATGGCCACACCGCCATGCTGGTGGCGGCGGCGCGGTATCTGGCCGAGACGCGCGCCTTTGACGGCACGGCGGTGCTGATTTTTCAGCCGGGCGAGGAGGGTTATGCCGGTGCGCAGGCCATGATCAACGATGGCTTGTTCGAGCGTTTTCCGGTGCAATCGGTGTATGCCATGCACAACTGGCCCGCCATGCGCCCGGGCACGGTGGGCCTGAATTCAGGCCCGATGATGGCCGCGGCAGACCGCGTCACGATCGAGATCACCGGTCAGGGCGGCCATGGCGCTCACCCTTACCAGACCATTGACCCGGTGCTGGTGGCCGGGCACATCATCACCGCGGTGCAAAGCATCGTCTCGCGCAACGTCAAACCGGTGGACAGCGCGGTCATCAGCCTGTGTGCGCTGCAGGCCGGGGATGTGAATGCCATGAGCGTGATTCCCAGCAGCGCTCGGCTGGTGGGCACGGTGCGCAGCTTCACGCCCGTGGTGCAGGCGCTGATTGAGCGCCGCCTGAGTGAGCTGTGCAGCGGCATCGCGCAGAGTTTTGGCGCCAGCGCCCTGGTGACGTACGAACGCATGTACCCGGCCACCGTCAATACCCCGGCCGAGGCCCGATTTGCCGGCGATGTGGCCGAGAGCCTCGTGGGCGCTGTGAACGTGGTGCGTGACCTGGAGCCCAGCATGGGCGCCGAAGATTTCTCCTTCATGCTGCGGGTCAAACCCGGCGCTTATCTGCGGCTGGGGCAGGGCACGGCCAACGGCGAGGGCGCTTGTTACCTGCACAACAGCCGTTACGACTTCAACGACGACGTGCTGCCCCTGGGCGCCGCCCTGCACGCGAGCGTGGTGGAGCAGGGCATGCCGCTGGCGGAGGATTGATCTCTCAGGCGTACCGTTTGTTGCGCAGGTTGTTTTTCATCTCGCGCAGCAGCGGCTGGAGCTTGTCGCTGCCAATGCGCAGCGCCACGCAGGTGGCCACAATGTCCACGATCATCAGGTGCAGCAGGCGTGACACCATCGGGCTGTAGCGCTCATAACCTTCCGGGTGGTCGGCGCCCAGGTGAATGTCACCCGCGCTGGCCAGGGGCGAGCCGCTGGCGGTGATGACGATGGTGGTGGCGCCGTTTTTGCGGGCGATGTCGCACGAGTCCATCAGGTCGCGGGTGCGGCCCGAGTTGCTGATCACGATCACGCAGTCACCCGGCTGCATCAACGAGGCGCTCATCACCTGCATGTGGCCGTCGCTGTAGGCCACGCCGTTGATGCCCAGCCGAAAGAACTTGTGCTGCGCATCACGCGCCACGATGCCCGAGTTGCCGACGCCAAAAAACTCGATGCGCCGCCCGGCGTGGTAGGCCGCGGTCAGCGCATCCACCGCTTTGTCGATGGCACTGGCCGAGGCTTCGTTGCGGTATTTGAGGAAAGCGGCCACGGTGTTGTCGATGACTTTGACCATGATGTCGCCGGTCTTGTCGTCGGCATCCACACTGCGGTGGATGAACGGCACGCCTTCGCTGACGTTGCCCGCCAGCTTGAGTTTGAAGTCGGCCAGACCGTCGTAACCGACGCTGCGGCAAAACCGCACCACGGTGGGTTTGCTCACATGGGCGCGGTCGGCCAGCTCACTGACGGGCATCAGCGCAAAGCTGCGCGGGTCCAGCAGCACCAGTTTGGCCACCCGCTGCTCGGCGGGTGCCAGCGAGGGCAGGGAGGCGCGGATGCGGTCAAGCATGGCAGGGCGCTTTCAGCAGGCGCGGTGCGGCGGCACCCGGGCAAGCGGACGGGGGTCTCAACATTCTTCACTCCAGCAAAAGCGGTCGCGGGCAATCATGGCGCTGGTGGCGCTCGGGCCCCAGGTGCCGCTGGCATAGGGGCGCGGCCCCTGCGGGTCGGCACGCCAATGGTCCAGGATGGGTTCGACCCAGCGCCAGGCTTCTTCCTGCTCGTCGCTGCGCACAAACAGGTTCAGGCGGCCATCCATCACGTCCAGCAGCAGGCGCTCGTAAGCGCCCACGCGCTCGTTACCAAAGCGTTTGTCAAAGTCCAGGTCCAGGTGCACCGGGGCCAGGTTGTTGGAATTCTGGCGCTTGTCCTGCGCTTGCGCCAGCAGGTGCAGCTCCAGCCCGTCCTTGGGCTGCAGGTTGATCACCAGCTGGTTGGCCTGCCCGATCTGGGTGTTGAAGATGGCGTGCGGCGTGGGCCGGAAATTCACCACAATGCGCGAATCGCGCCCGGCCAGCCGTTTGCCGGTGCGGATGTAAAACGGCACCCCGGCCCAGCGCCAGTTCATGATTTCGGTGCGGATGGCCACAAAGGTCTCGGTGCTGCTGGTCGGGCTCACGCCCAGTTCTTCGCGGTAACCGGGCACCGCCTGGCCGCCAATGGCGCCCGCGCCGTACTGGCCGCGGATCACGTCTTGCGCCAGCGATGCCGGTGTCCAGGGTTTGAGGCTGCGCAGCACCTTGAGTTTTTCGTCGCGGATGGCGTCGGCGTGTGAATTGATCGGCGGCTCCATGCCGATGGCGCACAACAGTTGCAGCGCATGGTTTTGCACCATGTCGCGCAGCGCGCCAGTGGTTTCGTAAAACGCGCCGCGTTTTTCCACGCCCAGGTCTTCGGCAATCGTGATCTGGATGTTGGCAATGTGTTCACGGCGCCACAGCGGCTCAAACAAGGCGTTGCCAAAACGCAGGGCAAACAGGTTTTGCACCGCCGGTTTGCCCAGGTAGTGGTCAATGCGGTAGATCTGGTGCTCGGTGAACACCTGGCCCACGGTGTGGTTGATGGCCCGGTTGCTGGCCAGGTCGTGGCCCAGCGGTTTTTCCAGCACGATGCGGGTGTGGGGCGTGGCCAAGCCAGCGGCGCCGAGTTGCTCGGCAATGGTGGCAAACAAATTGGGCGCGGTGGCCAGGTACATCACCACCGAGTCGGCCTGGCGCTGGGCCAGCTTGTCTTTCAGGTAACTGTAGTGCTCGGGTTTGGACAGGTCCATGCTGACAAATTCGAGCAGCGCGGCAAAGCGGTCAAATTCTTCGGTGCTGGGGCGTTTTTCCAGTTCCACCTTGGCAAAACGTGACGCGATCAGCGTGCGGTACTGCTCGTCGCTGAGGTCGTCCCGCCCGATGCCGATGATGCGCGCACCACTGGGCAAGGTGCCGTGTTTGAAGGCCTGGAACAGGGCGGGCATCAGTTTGCGCCAGCACAAATCGCCAGTGCCGCCAAAAAGAACAAGGTCAAAACTCATAAGGCTGAAGGTGGGAGTGGATCAGATGAATCTTGACTGTAACTGGGTTTCATGTTTCCTTGTAACCGGGTTACTTTTTGACTGTCCGGTCAGGAAACTTGGCGTTTCCCCGGGTCTGCAGGTTCAGAATCGGGGCTACAGTGGTTTATTCGTCAAACTGTCAGTTTTTTGTAACGGAATTGTCATGAAACAACAGGTCATCGCGTTTGCAGTCTCCTTGGCGTGTCTGGGCGCACATGCCGAAGGTCAGGTCAACATCATCTGTTCTGTGCAAGCGGAGCAGTGCAATCTGGTCCAGACGGTGTTCGCCAAAAGCACGGGGATCAAGGTCAACCTGACGCACAAGGCGGCGGGCGAAGCGATGGCTCAGCTCAGCGCCGAGCGCGCCAACCCCAAGACCGACCTGTGGTACGGCGGCACCGGTGACCCGCACATGCAGGCCGCAGAAATGGGCCTGACCATGGCCTACAAGTCGGCTTCCTTGCCGCAATTGCGCGACTGGGCGCAGCAACAGGCGGAGCAAACGGGCTACAAGACGGTGGGGATTTATTCCGGCCCGCTGGGTATCAGCTACAACACCGAGGCCATGGCCAAGAAGAAACTGCAGCCGCCCAAATGCTGGGCTGATTTGTTGGACCCAAAGTGGAAAGGCGAAATCCAGGCCCCGAACCCAAACACCTCGGGCACCGCTTACGTCCAGATTGCCACCCTGGTGCAGTTGATGGGTGAAGAAAAGGCCTTTGACTACCTCAAAGCGCTGCACAAAAACATCAGCCAGTACACCCGCTCGGGCGCCGCGCCGGTCAAGAACGCCGCGCGTGGTGAAAACCTGATTGGCGTGGCCTTTGCCCACGAGGCGCCGGTGGAGGCGGCCAATGGCTTCCCGGTGGTGAGCAATACGCCGTGTGAAGGCACAGGCGCCGAAATTGGCTCGATGAGCCTGATTGCTGGCGCCCGTAACCTGCCCGAAGCCAAACGGTTTTACGAATGGGCGCTGACCCCCGCTGCGCAAGAGCTCGGGGTGGCGGCGAAACAGTTCCAGCTGCCCAGCAACAAGGCGGCCAAGCTCGACGAGCGTATGCCGGACTTTGCCAAGGCCAAGATGATCAAGTACGACTATGCCAAGTACGGTTCGTCGGCCGAGCGCAAACGCCTGATCGGTCGCTGGGAAAAAGAAGTCAATTCACTGCCCCGCTGACGGCCCGTTGCCAGTTTTTCCATAAGGAGTTTTCATGAAGAAGTTGTTCGTTGTGTCGGTGCTGGCCGCTGCCAGTGGGTTTGTCCAAGCGCAAACCGTGAACGTGATTTGTTCGGTGCAAGCCGAATGGTGCAACATGATTGGCACCGTGTATGCCAAAACCACCGGAACCAAAATCAATGTGTCGATGAAGGGTTCCGGTGAGGCGCTGGCACAGCTGATTGCCGAGAAAGAGAACCCCAAGACCGACATCTGGTTTGGCGGCACCGGTGACCCGCATCTGCAGGCCGCCGAGCTGGGGCTGAGCCTGGAATACAAATCACCGACCTTGCCCCAGCTGCAGAGTTGGGCCCAGCAGCAAGCGCAACAGTCGGGCTTCCGCACCGTGGGTATTTATTCCGGCCCGCTCGGTTTTGGTTACAACACCGAACTGCTGGCCAAGAAAAAAATGCAGCCCCCCAAGACCTGGGCCGATCTGCTCAACCCAGCGCTCAAGGGCGACATCCAGTCCGCCAACCCGGCTTCGAGCGGCACCGCCTATACCATGGTGGCCACGCTGGTACAGCTGATGGGGGAAGACAAGGCGTTTGAGTACCTGAAAAAACTGCATGCCAACATCAGCCAGTACACCCGCAGCGGCACCGGCCCGATCAAGGCGGTGGCGCGGGGTGAAACCATGGTGTCGATCAGTTTTGTGCACGACGCACCGGGTGAAAAGATGAATGGTTTCCCGATCGAGGCGGTGACACCGACCGACGGCACCGGTGCCGAAATTGGCTCGATGAGCATCATCAAGGGTGCGCGCAATATGGACGCCGCCAAGAAGTTCTATGAGTGGGCGCTGACACCGGCGGCCCAGGAAATGGCGGCCGCGGCCAAGCAGTTCCAGGTGCCCTCCAACAAGGCGGCCAAGGTGGATCCCCGTGTGCCGGACTTCAAGAAAATCAAGTTCATCAACTACGACTACGCCAAATACGGCGCCTCGGCTGAGCGCAAGCGCTTGATTGCCCGCTGGGAAAAGGAAGTCAATTCCCTGCCGCGTTGACCCCGTCCTGCCAGTTCAAAACCTGGGCGAAGCGGGTCTTGCGCCCGGTCTGGCGGCGGCGCTGAGCGCCGCCTTGTGTGATTTACCGTGAGCTTCTTGTGAACAAACATCCCAATCAGGCGATCCGCCTCTGGCTCGTCCTTGGCCTGCTGGCCTATCTGCTGCTGCCGTGGTACGCCATCCAGGACACCGCCTGGTACAGCGTGTTGCCGCAGATTTTTGCGGGCCCGGAAACCGCCAATGGCCTGCTGCAAACCGTGGCGCATGGCCGTATCTGGCTGGGCCTGGGCCTGGTCGGCTTGGGGTTGTGCGCCGTGAGTCTGTGGCTGCCCGCAGGCAGGGTACAAAGTGGCTGGCTGCTGGGTGGGGGCTTGCTGGGTTTTGTGGGGCTGCTGGCCAGTGGTTTCATGATTGGCGCCCGGGGTTGGTCGTTTGCCGCGTTGAACACACAGTTTGGTGAGCTGGCGGTCAACCAATACGGCATTGGCATCGGCGCATTTATCGCCTTGCTGGCGCTGGTGATGCTGACCGCGTTTGGGCTGGCGCGCCGGGGTTACTTCAAGGGCGACCTCTTCATCGCCTCGTCGGTGCTGGGCTGTTCGGTGCTGTTGCTGATGTTCATTGCCTTTCCCGTCACCAAGGCGCTGTATGGCGCTTTCCTCAACGAAGAAGGCCACTGGGCCTGGTCGGCGATTTTTGAGCGCATCGGCAACGAGCGGGTCTGGGGCTTGGGTTGTCTGAGTGGTGGCACGCGTTGTGGCGTGGCCTGGAACACCTTGTTTCTGGCGCTGCTGACCGCCACCGGCACCGTGGTGATGGGCACCATGATGGCCTTGCTGGCCGAGCGCAGCGCCGGGCCACGGGTGCAGACACCGCTGCGGGTGGTGGCGCTGCTGCCGATCATCACGCCGCCGTTTGTGGTCGGCTTGGGCCTGATTTTGCTGTTTGGCCGCGCGGGTGTGGTCAACCAGTTTCTGGAATATGCGTTTGGCATCCCGCCCACCCGCTGGTTCTATGGCTTGTTTGGCATCTGGATTGCCCAGCTGTTTGCCTTCACGCCGATTGCCTTCATGATCATGCGCGGGGTGGTGCAAGGCGTGGCGCCGAGTATGGAAGAAGCCGCGCAGACCCTGCGTGCCAGCCGCACCAAAACCTTTTTCACCGTGACCCTGCCGCTGCTCAAGCCGGGCCTGGCCAATGCCTTTCTGGTGGGGTTCATCGAGAGCATTGCCGACTTTGGCAACCCGATTGTGGTGGGCGGGCAGTTTTCGGTGTTGTCCACCGAGATCTTTTTTGCCATTGTGGGCGCCCAGTATGACCAGGGCAAGGCGGCCTCGCTGGCCTGGATTCTGACGATGTTTGCCTTGGGGGTGTTTGCGCTGCAACGCGCCTTGCTGGGCAAGCAGAGCTACACCACGGTCAGTGGCAAGGGGGATGCCGGTATCCCGATGGCTTTGCCCGACGGCGTGCGCCGCTTGCTCAATGCGGTGGTCTACCCGTGGCTGGCGTTCACCGTGGTGGTCTACCTGTTTGCCTTTGCCGGTGGTTTTGTGCAGACCTGGGGGCGCGACTACACCCTGACCTTGGCCCATTTCAACACCGCCTTTGGTCTGGAGTGGGGTGATTTTGGGCTGGTCTGGGCCGGCACGGCGTGGAACTCCTTTTTCACCACCGTCAAATTGGCCGGCCTGGCCGCGCCCATCACGGCGGCGGTGGGCCTGCTGATTGCCTACCTGCTGGCACGGACCGAGTTTCGCGGCCAAGGCGGGTTTGAGTTTGTGGCCCTGCTGGCCTTTGCCATCCCGGGCACGGTGCTCGGGGTGAGTTACATCCTGGCGTTTAACGTGCCGCCGGTGGAGCTGACCGGCACCGGGCTGATCATTGTGCTGTCGTTCATGTTCCGCAATCTGCCGGTGGGTGTGCGGGCCGGTACCGCCGCCTTCAAACAGCTCGACAAGTCGCTGGACGAGGCTTCGGTGATGTTGCGGGCCTCCACCTTGCAGACCTTGCGCCACGTGGTCTTGCCGCTGCTCAAACCGGCGCTGGTGGCCGCGCTGGTCTACAGCTTTGTGCGCGCCATGACCACGGTGAGTGCAGTGATCTTTTTGGTGACCGCCGAGAACGAGCTGGCCACCTCCTACATCATTGGCCGGGTGGGCAATGGCGACTACGGTGTGGCGCTGGCCTATTGCACCGTGTTAATCATCCTGATGTCGGCGGCGATTGCCCTGATCCAGTTCCTGGTGGGTGAACGCAAACTGGGTCGGCGCAAGGTCGGCCTCAAGATCAACTCCATCGCGACCCATTAATTTCCTGTGAGACAAGCATGACCTACGGCGTTGAAT